>Ga0116152_10000022_pt1 | contig 108922 bp, 82 predicted proteins | sample AD_UKC119_MetaG_FD_89894 | JGI IMG/M metagenome (GOLD analysis project Ga0116152, IMG submission 89894) | Active sludge microbial communities of municipal wastewater-treating anaerobic digesters from Hong Kong - AD_UKC119_MetaG | ecosystem: Engineered > Bioreactor > Anaerobic > Digestate...
AATGAGGCGTTGCTGACGACGAGCGCAACTGAACCCATTGCGGGGCGCCCGCGCAAACGGTCGCTGGTCGAGCGCATTCGGCGAACCAAACTTGAATCACACCGCCCGATGGCCTAAGCTTGCATACGGAATGAGCGGCCGGGGACGGCGTGGCCGAATCCCCGAACAGATTGTCGATCGTCTTCGCAAAGGGCGCCCGGCGTCTGCGAAGACAATCCATGCGGATTCGACCTTGTCGAGCCGCGGAGACCGCTCATGCGCAACGCGATTGGGTCACTGTGCCTGTGCCTGGCATTTTCGCTGCAGTCTGTCCCCACCCGAATTCTCGCTGACGATTGCCCGCCGTTTGACTACTACCCGCCAACGCTGGACGCCGGCGCCCAAACGTCATTCGGCGGCTTCTTTGACGTCAACTATGACGGAACGCTCGACATTGTGAGTCAGCAAGGCGTCTTCGCGTTCACGCTCGACAACCAAGGCGGACTCGCGCCGCAACGACTCATCGACACGTCACTCTACGTCGAGCAGAGTTTTCCGGGATACCTCGACTCAAATCCGGGACTGGAGATGATCTCCGTCGCCAAGTCGTACAACTTCAACGCGTTTATTCTCTTCTTCAGGTCCGACGGTACCGATGAGCTGCTGCTGGAAGACCTGCTGTATCTGGGCGCCAAGGACATCATGGGCGGCGTCTGCGCCTACCTGCCCTCAGCGCCTCAATCTTCGTCGCCGCCCGGGCAGCTCGTGTACCTCATCAATGAAAACGGGCGATGCACTGTTTACCTGCGATCCGTCCTCTCGGGCGGGTTCTACCTCGCGCCCCAGTCCATGGAACTCGAATTCGAGGCGTTTGCGCCTCGCCTTGTGGACCTCAACAACGATGGACTGTTGGATCTGAAGCTGAGGCTGCATGGTGGTGAAGTCATCACGATGCTGCGAACGGGCTCGTCGATCCCCGATACGATCGACGCGTCGTTCTACTTCGATAACACCTACGAGCCGCTTCTGACTGACTACGACGGTGACCACGTTCCCGAGCTCACGTTTGTCGACGGAACCGCATTCAGGATCTTCAAGCGCAGCGCGAACGGTTATTTCGAATGGCGGGTTCACGACGTGGGAAGCGAATTCCGATTCCTCGGACAGGGCGACGTCGACAACGACGGAGATATCGACCTGATCATCGATGAACACGCGTGCGGAACCAGCCTGGGTTACTCGGGTTGCGTGAGAGTGCTCCGACAGGTGGGCCTCGCGAATTTCGAAGACGGCGGATCGATGCAATCCGCCAACGGCGTGGCGGGCGCCGCCGTAGTCGATCTGACGGGGGATGGACTGAATGACATCGCGGTCTTCAACCGCTCCGGAACGACGATTCATATCGCGGACGCCGATGGAGATTATCCACATCCCAGACACCTGGAATTGGATCAGAGCGAGATCGAGGCGCCTGGGACGCTCACGACCATCGACGCCAATCATGACGGACACGATGACATTCTCGTGTCCCAGTACGCCGACGGCACATTTCTCGTCAACAGCAATGGCGCCGGCGAATTCACGAGAACGGCCTCTCAAACGGCGTATGGCCCGGAGGTCGTCAGGCTCGCCGACATGGATGAAGACGGCCTCGTCGATGTCGTCTGCATCACTGAATCCTCGAACCTCGCGGGCGTCGTCATCGGCTACGGAAATGGCGATGGATCACTTGGACCCTTTGAAAGCTACAGCATCGGGCAGAACTCCCTGTTGACTGATCTGGATATCGGAGACATCAACGGGGATGAACATCTTGACATCGCATGCACGCGATTCGGAGATGACCGCCTGACGATCCTTCTGGGAAATGGTGATCGTTCCTTCCAGCCCCCCGTGTCTTTCGATACGCCGGATGGCCCTGCGAATGTCAGAGTCGCCGACTTCAACAACGACGGATTTGACGATGTCGTGACAGGTAACTATCGCGACGGCTCATTCAGCGTTTACCTCGCTTCGCCGCCGGAGTTGCTGGACTACCATTACGGCACGTGGACACAATTCGGCGGCGGCGTTTCAGCGGACATTGAAGTCGCGGACTTCGATCAGGACGGCTTCATCGACCTGCTGGCGCCATCCCGACACCGGGGTCCGGAGCTTCATTGGGGCGCCGGCACGGGCTACTTTCCCGACTACGACAACCTGGATGCGCCATCGGGCACGGATATCATCCTGCTGGCCGACCTCAATCGAGATGGCATGACGGACATCATTTGCCACAACGACGAGAACAAGACGATTTCCGTCCTCACCAATCGTGGCAATCGGGTCCTTGAGCGGACCGCGACATTCGCTGTGCTCAGCAACCTCGACGGACTGTGCGTCGGCGATTTCGACGGTCTCGGCGATCTCGACATCGCCATCAACGACGGGACGGGAATTTACTTCCATTTCGCTGACACCTGCAATCTGGAATTCTCCGTTGCGGGCGACACAAACGCCGACGGCCTGCTCACGCCCGACGACGTGCCAGGATTCGTCGCCATCCTGCTCGACCTGGGAGGCCCTCCTGGTGCGCGCATCGTGGCGGACATGAACCAGGACGGCGTCAACGACGCGCTGGACATCGCGATCTTCGTCTCCTGCCTGCTGAATGGTGGATGCTGAAGACGCATTACTCACCCTCGACCGACGACACGATTGCAGGGGCCGATGAGCGCACCTGTCGTCAGCATTGGCGCGATTCATCTCACACCCACGTCGGTGACGCGTCGCGACAGGCCGACGACCCCATCGCGCAACAACCTCGCAACACCCCCGAGCCGTTTGTAACGCGGAACTCAGGACGACCTTCGCAACACGAAAACCGCCTTCCCGGCCACATAAATCGATCTTTACCCCCCATTCATCCCCCCGCCACGCCGCTGCGGTTAACATCCGGCCGGATCACGTGTCCTACCTCGCGTGCGCCTTCTCGTGGAAAGGCGGCGGCTTTTGGAGGAGCCCGACATGCAACGAATCGCAGATTACCATCACAGCCACACATGGCCGACGCGCTGGCGTCGCCAGTTTCACACCCGACGCCCGTCGATCGCATTGGCGCTCTGCGCCCTGGCCGGTCTGTCGCTGGCGGCGACGCGCAGCGCGATGGCGCAGCAATACGGCGGACAGCCACAGCGCATGCAACCCGCGCAGGGGGCCGGCTACGACAACTACGACGACTACGAAACCCTCACGCGGGGCCCTCTGCACGAGGCCTTCGCAGAGCCGATCTCTTTCAATCCCGAACCCGGACCGCTGGCGCCCGTCGCCCCGCCCGATCCCATCCCCGAAGTCCCGCCCGACTATCGCCCCGACGGCTACAACGTGCAGTGGATTCCGGGCTACTGGATCTGGGATGACGATATCAACGACTACCTGTGGGTGAGCGGCATCTGGCGCGACATCCCGCCGGGTCGCGAATGGGTCTCCGGCTACTGGATCCAGAGCTACAACGGCTATCGCTGGATTCCCGGCTTCTGGAATCAGACGAACCAGTCACAGACCGTTTATCTGCCCGAGCCGCCCGTCTCCGTCGAAACCGGCCCCAACTACCAGGCGGCGCCCTCGCCGGATCATCTCTGGATCTCTGGATCGTGGATCTGGAGCAACAATCGCTATTCGTGGCGACCGGGATACTGGATCCCCGGCCGACGCGACTGGGTCTGGGTCCCCGCTCACTACACTTGGACGCCGCGCGGCTACGTCTTCGTGGATGGCTACTGGGATTACGACGTCGATCGCCGCGGCGTGCTGTTCGCGCCCGTGCGCTTCCAGAAGCGCGTCTATGGGCGACCTCAGTTTCGTTATTCGCCGCGCATCGTGGTCGACCTGCGAACGCTGACGGACCACCTTTTCCTGCGTCCGAAGGGCTATCACTATTACTTCGGCGACTATTTTGACGAGGGATACCAGCGACGCGGCTATCGCCCCTGGTTCTCGGCGGCCGCGAGCTCGCGGGTCTACGATCCGATCTACGCCCATCGGCGCTGGGTCCATCGCAACGATCGCGACTGGGACAATCGCCTGCGAAACGACTTCGACCGTCGTCGACGCGACATCAACGCGCGTCCTTCACACACATGGAGGCAGCAGCGCGACTATCGCCGCGACCACAGCGCATCGGATCGGCTCAAGACCGCCATCGGCAAGACGCTGACGCAGATTGTCAATCGCAAACACGACAACAAGGAGTTCAAGCGCGTTGACGATCAGGAACGTCGCGAGCTGGAACGTCGACGTCAGGATGTGGATCGCATCCGATCGCAGCGACGCCAGGCGGAGAGCCGCAACGACGGCAAGGCGCAGGACCATCGCTATCGCACGCGCACGGTCCCGGCGCATCAGCCGAAGATCAATACGCCGTTCCGGGCAAAGGAGGACGACAAGAAGGTCAATCCGCCGAAGCGGCCGACGCGACCGGAAGTCAAACGGGATGTGACGCCGAGACGACGTTCCCACGACAACAGGAAACACGACGATAAGAAGAAGGATGACAAGAAGAAGGACGACGACAAGAAGATGACGAAGAAGCCGCGACGCTGAGCCAGCGACGCAGCGCAATGAGAATCGAGGAGCGGGGCGCACTGCGCCCCGCTTCTTTTCCTGGGGGGACCGTCACAATACTCCGCCCCCCGCCCGACGATCATTGCCGGCCATTTCGATGCGCGTCTCCGTCAACCCACCACTGGAATCGCGGCGAACATCGACAGCGTACGTCTGACTGTCGGCTTTCAGAAGTTTCAAGTGGACCGAGCGCTTTGGACTCCTCGATGAACAGCATTCAATTTCGATCTCTGACGGCCGGCGACGCGCAGGCGTGGATCGCGCAGCGCCACGCGCTTTGGCCGGAGATCCCCATCGACCAGCTCGAATCGGAAGTCGCCACCATCGCGGACGATGACAAGCAGGCCGCGTTCGGCGCCTTCGACGGCGCATCGCTCATTGGATTCGTCGAGCTGTCCATCCATCCGCACGCCATCGGCTGCGGTCAGGGCCCCGTCGCCTATCTTGAAGCGTGGCGGGTGGACGAGGCGTATCGCCGCACAGGCGTCGGCGCGAGATTGCTGGCGGCGGGCGAAGCGTGGGGCCGATCCGTGGGCTGCCGAGAGATCGCGTCCGACACGTGGATCGACAACACAACGAGCGACGCGGCCCATCGGGCGCTCGGCTTCGAGGAAACGGATCGACTGATTCACTATCGCAAGCCGTTGTCGTAGCGAATCGGCGCCGGCGCCTTGACGATTCTGGCGACTCGCAGGAACCGCAACTACGCCTCGACGCCCTCCTGGAGATCGACCATGGAATCGCTCACCGACTCACCACATTCGGAGCAGACGTTGGAACTGGCGCCACGAAGGTCGTAGCCGCACTTCTGTCAGAGGCCCCGCCGCCGATACGGAACCCGATAGAGAATCACGGCGCCAGGAATGGCAAGGAGGGCGGCGATCGGAAAGAGCGGGACGCGCCATCGACTGCACAGATAATCGCTGTGCGTGGGCCAGCCGATGCCGTAGCTTCGTGTTGCGGGAATTGTCAACCACCATTCCCCTTTGTCCCGGCCGTTGGTCAGTAGTTTCTCAGCGCGTGTTCGCCAGAACCAGCTCTCGTAGCAGCCGTCACAAATGCGCCACCAGCGCATGCGATGTCTCCAACCCATGGGCTGGAACAGGCTCCCTGTCGAAAGACCGCCGACGAATAGCGCGGCCCCCAGCGCAACTTTACCGATGAACCGCAGTAGTCGATTGCGGGTATATCGTCGCATGACTAATTTGTCCCGGCCGCCTATTTCCCTTTCTTCGCAACCAAGGCCCTCACCTTGGCACTCGACAGCTCGCGATACGCGTCCTTGCCCACCCAGCGCGCCGCTTTGTCATCGGACGCGGCCAGCTTCGTCGCCAATCCGAGCGCCGCCGCATGCAGCGACGCGCTTCGACGACCGACCACGCGCAGGGCCCAGCTGACGCCCTTCCTGACGAAGTTGCGATCGTCATACGCGCCCTTCTCGATGAGCGGCAGGCACTTGGCGAAGGGCGCGTCTCCCGTCGTCTTATCGTGAACACCGATGCTCGCGAGCAGCGCAAAGGCGGCCCGCTTCACGAATTCGTCCTTTCGCTTCGCCCATTGCCGGATCTTGCCAAATGCGAGCGGTGTGCGATCGAAGAGGTGGAAGCAGAGCGTGTCGCATACGGCCCAGTTGTCGAAATCCCGCGCCCAGGCGTCCATCTGGGCCGCTGTGACACGTTCCGGTTCATCGATGAACGCGCACAGGAGTCTCGCTTCATAGACGCCCGTTTTCCAGAGTTCGACAGCGAGCGTGTGATCGCGTCCGATCTTCTTTCCGAGCTTCTGAATCTGCCCCACGGGAACTCCCAGCGCATTGTCAGAGGGAATGCCGAATCGAGACATTCCGTCCCGATACGCCCTGCTGGAGAGTCGTTTCAGTTCCGCCACGGCCGACGCCGCGTCATACGCCGGCGGCGACGTCGCCGCACGCTTCCCGGACCGGACGGCCCCACGCGTCGTCGCCCGCTTCTTTTTTGCGCTGACTTTCCTGGCCGCCATGCCGATGCCCTTCAGATTACATTCGCCGATCCCGCTGCGCCGTACACCGCGGAATCAGAGCAGTTGAATCCACGCCTTGACGAGCTTCGTGATCGCCGCCTTTTTCTTTCGCAGATCCTGGGCGTCGGCCAACGTCATCATCGCCCGATCTTTCGACAGCCACGTGAGCAGATTCGCCGGGTCGTCGATCTCGATCCCCGTCTTTGCATACGCCTTGACCTTCGCGCCCGTGTGAAAGATCACCTGCACGCGGTCCGTCGAACGCAGATTCACTGTGGCAAAGTCGTCCGTCGTACGGAAACTCGGCGCCTTCCACTTGATTCCCTCTGTGATCGCCGGACTCGCGCCGAGGATGATCCGCCGAAGCGCCTCAATGTCCCCTTTGAGTGGATGATCGAGGTCGCGCATGAACGCGTCGACGTCATCCGGCGCCCGCGCCGGCGCCCCGAGTGTCGAAGGCGCTTTCTTCTTCGACGCTTTGCGCTTCCCCGACGTCGCCGGTTCCTTCTTCACGCTTTTTTTCCTGGTCGCCAAGCGGCCCGCCTCCCATCAGTGATTACAGCGTCGCAGCGTACATCGCGTCGAGCCGATCGTAGCCCGCCGACACGCCGTGTTCCATACCCGACGCGATCGCGCCGTCGCGCGCTTCCATCGAAGGGAACAGCAGGCTGACCTTGACGATTGTCCCGCCATCCCGCTCGACGAGCGACAGCGTCGCAAGCTGCTCACCCGCCTGAGGTCCGCAGCCCATATCAAAAGACTCGGTCCGCACGATGCGATGCGGCGACTCGATTTCGCGGTACTCGCCATGCATCGCGATGAGCGCGTCATCGGGGCCACGCCACGACCAGCGGAACCGCCCCCCGACGCGGAAGTCATTCTCACATTCGGCCCACGCCCAGCCGGGAGGACCGCTGAGCCACTGCCTGAACAGCTCCGGCTTCGTGTTGGCCTCCCAGACAAAGAGTGGCGGCGCGTTGAACGCCCGAACCATCACCAGCTCGCGCGACGTCGGCAGCGCGATCGTCAACACGGGGCGTACGGCGCCCGTCCGCCCGGCCAGGTGCGTCGCGAGACGATTGACGGTCTGGATACCGCCATCGACGGCGCCGAATTCGCGAACCACTCGATCGCGCTCGTCGCTCGTCGGAAAGACCATCCGCATCGTGAGATTGGTCTGTTCGCCGCGCCGTTCAAAGGTCACGAAGGACTGAAACGTCACGGGATCGTAGTCGGCGCCCTCGACTTCTCGATGGGAATAGACGATGCGGTTCGGCGCCTCAATGTCGTCATACACGATGCGGTTCGGGTAGAGGCGTCCGTCGGGACCATGGAAGTCGAATCGCCACTCACCGCCGACGCGGACATCCATGTGGTACGTCGTCGTCGTAAAGCCGTTGGGGCCCCACCACTGCGTGATCTGTTCGGGATCCGTCCATGCGCGCCAGACGAGCTCAGGCGGCGCGTCAAAAATGCGCGTGATGATGATCTCGCGATCGGCGTTCGGGTCAGTTCCGGGAGCCATGCCGCTTTTCCTCCGCTTTCATTTGTTCCAGGACGGCGTCGAGGCGCTGGAAGCTCTCCTCCCAATGCCGCCTGTAGTTTTCCAACCAGTCGCTCGCCTCCCCCAGAGGTCCCGCGTCGATTCGGCAGAAGTGAGATCTCCCCTCAACCCGACGGCGCACGAGTTTGGCCTTCTCCAGAACGCGCACGTGCTTGGACGCGGCGGGAAAGGACATTTTCAGCGGCGCAGAAAGCTCGCTGAGATTCTGCTCGCCCGCCGTCAGTCGCTTGAGGATCTCCCGCCTGGCCGGATGAGCCAACGCGTGGAAGACGTCATCGAGATGTCGCGAAGCATTTAAAACCATGTGGTTTAATATAGCGATGGACGCCCAATTGTCAAACCATTTGGTTTAATAAATTGGCGAAGGACAATCGCAGAGGCCCCGCCGCACTGACTCCCTGGTATCTGAATGGAGGATCCGCCTGTTGGCGGGACCGGAAGAGAAGTGATTACTCGGGAACGTAGGACCAGCGCCAGAACGGCTCGAATTCCGGCTTGGACGACGAGAGAACGTGTCCGCCGATGAAACCGACATTCGTTCGCTCGTTGTGACGCCTGGATGGATACCAGAAGATTCCATCCTCGTACATATCGACGATCTTGTCACTGAGGACGGGCGGCGCCGAGTAGTATGGGATCTGACCAACGTCGGCCGCCGTCCTGCCATCGATGTCAAACACCAGCGGCGTATCCGGCTGAGAGAGAATCTTCGACGTGAGGTACACGGGCTTGCGAACGTTGCGATCGAGCTGCGGGATGTAAACCCATTTTTCCTCGAGTCGCTTGTTGAAACCGGTACTGACATTCTCTTCCGGACCAATGGCGCCGGCGCTGCACGGCATCCCGCTGCGCCGCTCAAGCGGACCGGACGCGGCCGGACACATCAGCGAGGCCTCGGACGAAGCGATGGTCTCCCGATCGCGATCGCCACCTGACCAAAACTCGTCAATGCCGTACATTCGCTCCTGGAAGTCCTCGAGCCGGAAGACGTCGGCGCCCAGAACCTCACTGTCACCACGCGGCACACCCGCCGCGGGATCCGCAAACATGATGAACTCCGTCGTCACGCTGCGCATGCGAGACTTGCACTCAAGGTCCCTTGCCGCGCCGCGGCCGGCGCTCAGGGCCGGCAGCAGGATCGAGATCAGCAGCGCGATGATGCTGATCGTGACAAGCAACTCGATCAAAGTCAGTCCGCGTTTTGTTCGAACGTTGATCATCATTGATACAAATGTCGATTTACGAATGCGCAACTGGACGACGCCAGCGGGAAATCACCCCGAAGTTTAACAAAGCCGCCCTGTTATTGCACGCGAAATCCTCTCCCTGTACGAACTGATCGCCCGAACGAGTGTTCGGCGCCCGTGTGATCTACAGCACTGATTGACGCCCCGTCGGACTCCGAGGACCGAATTCGGAAAATTCAGGCCGTGCCACCACACACATGTCCGCGATCCCCCTCCGCTCACGACGCCAGAAGCAGCGTCGTGAACCCTGCGATGTCGTCCATGTCAAAGCTGTTGTCGCCGTTGGTATCCCCGATCACGTTCGGATCCGCCGCCGGGAACTGCGACGCGTACCCCGCCGGGTCCATCAGCGCCAGAATGAACGACGCGATGTCGCGACCATCGACGAGACCGTCCAGGTTCATGTCGCCGACCAGCGTCGGTCCCCCGGCATCGAACAGGCTGACGAGACCGTCGTAGTTCGTGTCGAACAGACTGAATCGCCGTCCCCAGTCCACGAGGGTCAGGCTGTCGTTCATTCCGTCGCCGTCCATGTCGTAGTTGAGTTCTCCGTCGTGATCGGCGATGTAACCGAGAATGAGCGTCTCGTCCGTCGCGTCGTTGTAACCGTCCCCGTTCATGTCGCCGAACACAGGATTCGGATAGACGTCCGTCCAGATGAACTCGTCGTCATCCGCCTGCACCGGCAGATAGGCCGTGCCGACCAGCGCCTGCACGCGCCAGGTTGTCGGATCGAGATACGTGTCAAACTGATTCGTCCCCTGGTTCTCCCAGTCGGCGAGAAAACTGAATTCCGGCAGAGACCTCGTATTCGAATCCGCCAGAACGGCGCCCCAGTGAAGATCCAGAAGCACTTCTTCGATCGAGTATTGATTGTCGTCACACCCGTCGGCGGTCTGGATTGACGTCGATGGCCCGATCAGGCGCGCCGATCCTTCATTGGTCCTGGGAAACACGAGTGAGACCGTTGTTTCATCCGCCTGCGTGTCATGAGCAAAGCGAACGCTGACTTCCGGCTTGTAATCCCCCCCGCCCGATCCGCACAGGATTGCGAATTCGTCGTACGCGTGCGCCTTGTGAAAGAAGTCTCCGTCGAGGATCCACACTTCACCCGCCTCGAAGAGGGCCGGGTTCCCACCCGTCGCTTCGACAACCACTTCAACGTCTTCGATTTCCTCGCCCAGCAGCACGAAGTGAAATTCCTCACCACTCGCTTCATAGTAAGGCGCCGTCAGCACATTGCCGTCGAAGGACCCGCCATCGACGGCCGGACGCCCCGCAAATCGCGGTTCATTCGGCAAACCCCCGAAGCGGGCGACATTCGCCAGGTATCGAAGCGCCGGGTATTCAATTTCTCCGCCCGTGTCTTCATTCCCGTCAATGTCGAATTCGATGTAGCCCATCACGGGGTTCGGCCCGTAAAGACTCGGGTCGTACGTCGGCCAGTGACTGTCGTACCCCACGGGGCCGGGCGGATTCACGAGCCCGGCGAAGACAAGATCAATTCGCACGTACAGTCCGTTCGCATCGCTGACACCCGAGAACGGATTGTTGTGCGGTGAACCTGGCGCGAAGCTGTCGATGCGAATCTCCAGCAGATCCGGCATGCCCTGCGTCATCGGATCGAAGGGACCGTCGCAGTTGTCGTCTGTCCGTCGCAGGACCGCGTCGCCCGCGCCATCCACGAAGACGACAGGCGCGGCGCTGACGCCGATGGCCGACAGCGCGATCGCACAGACAGCGATCGTCGAGATGATGAACCTTCCTGCCGTGGTCATTGGGCCTTCTCCGAGGCTCGATTCAGTCGATATCGCAGCGCCTCTCGCGTGATTCCGAGAATCCGCGCAGCGCGACTCAGGTTGCCGCCGGTATGCTCGTAGGCGGCCGAGAGAATGATGTGCTCGATTTCATCCAGCGACGGGCATTCCCCGTCGAAATTGAGCCGAACGAAGCGATCGTCACCGACGCCGATCGACATGTGGTAGTCATCGAAGTCGCCACTCATGTCCGGCGCCGACTCGTTGGACAGTGGCAGTCGGGCAGCGCCGATTTCGTCTCCGTCCGCGTGGAGGATCGCGCTTTCGACGACGTGACTCAGCTCGCGTACATTGCCGCGCCACGCGTGCGAACGCATCCGGTCCAGCGCCTCATTGCTGAATCGCTTCTGCCCCATGCCGAATCGATCGCAGTGCCTGGCGAGGAAATGCCGCGCCAGCAGAATGATGTCGTCCCCGCGGGCTCGCAGCGGCGGCAGATGGAGCTGCACGACACGGAGCCGATGATACAGATCGCGTCGGAATTCATCCTTCTCAACGGCCGCCGCCAGGTCGCGATTGGTCGCGGCGACGATGTGCACGTTGATCGGGCGAAGTTCCGTTGCGCCGACCGGTCGAATCTCGCGATGCTCGATGGCGTGCAGGAGCTTCGCCTGCATTTCCAGATCGAGATGGCCGATCTCGTCGAGAAAGATCGTTCCGCCTTCGGCGACTTCAAACAGGCCGCGCTTGGAACCCGTCGCGCTCGTGAACGCCCCTTTCACGTGACCGAACAGTTCACTCTCGAAGAGCGTCGCCGGCAGCGCCGTGCAGTTCACCTGGATAAACGGCTTCTTCCTTCGCGGTCCGTCATAATGCAGCGCCCGCGCGGCGACATCCTTGCCCGTACCGGTCTCTCCCGTGATCAGCACCGTCGGCGGATCCGGCAGCGCGAGGACATTGGTGCGCGTGAGTCGCGTGATCGTCTCCTTGATCTGGTTGATCGCCGGTGAGCCCCCCAGGATGCGATCGAGGCCGCTCGTGGTTTCTTCCCGTCGTCGCAGGAAGTCGAGGTTGTCGGCGACGCGCCCCTGGTCGACCGCCCGATCGACGACGAGCTTGAGCTCGTCCAGATCGACAGGCTTCGTCAGATACTCGAAGGCGCCGGCCTTCATGGCATCGACGGCGATGCGTTCGTTCCCGTGGGCCGTCATGACAATGACACAGGCCGATGGCGCTTCTTCGCGAAGCTTCGGGAGCAATTCGAGGCCGTCACCGTCCGGAAGGCGGATGTCGAGCAGGATCACGTCGGGAATGATCGACGCGACGGCGGCCAGGGCGTCGGCGCAATTGTGCCGCATCTCCGCCTTGTGACCGTGCGCCCGAAGTTTGTCGCAAACGTTCTTGGCGAGCACCAACTCGTCTTCAACTACAAACACCTTCGCCATCGGAAATACTCCTCGGACGACCTACGCCGCCGCGGTTCCTCGCGAGCTGTCGCGACGGCGCGACGTCGCTCGCAATCCTGGAATCTGTATCGTGAACCTTGCCCCACCCGCCGAAACCTCGTCCAGCCCGGCCACACCGCCGTGCAGCCTTGCGATGCGCATGACTGTCGCGAGGCCGATGCCCGTTCCCGCGGGCTTCGTCGTAAAGAAGAGATCGAAGACGCGATCGCGGACCGCCCTGGGCACGCCGGGCCCGTCATCCTCGACCGCAATCACGGCGGAATCGCCTTCGTATCCGCAATAAACACGGATCGTTCCGCCTTCAGGACTGTGCTCCATCGCGTTCGACAGGTACTCGACGACGCATTGCTCGAGCCGCGGGCGATCGCCGTTGACCACGACAGGCGTGTCGCTGACGTCCGTTTCCAGTATCAGTCCGAGCCGCTCGATCTCGGGGAGCAGACCTTTCACGCCGACATTGACGACGGACGTCAGATCCACTTCGCCGAACGCATCGGCGTTCGCCCGCGCCATCGAGAGCAGTCCCGTCACGCGATCGCCGAGGCGGCCGCCTTCATCGAGAATGTCCTGAATCCGCTCGCGCGTTCCGCCATCAAGCTGCCCCAGCTCCAACGCCAACTGTGCGGAACTTCGAATTGCCGCGAGCGGATTGCGGATGCCGTGAGCCACGGACGAGCACAATTCGCCAATCGCAGCAAGCCGTTCGCGCCGCGCTTCCTTCACACGTTCGCGTTCGAGCGCGAGCGCCTTGTCGGCCTCCTGAAGCCGTCGACCGAAGAAGAGCACGCCGACCAAAATGACGAGCACGCCGGCGATGAGAAAACTCTGTGATCGGAACTGTCGCCCCAGATCCGCCTGCTGCCCCTCGATCAGATCGAGGCGGCGCTGCGCGTTCTTGTTGGAAAGCGTCGCAATCGCATGCAGCGCTTCGTGCTGATGACTGTCCATGTCACGCATCGCGGGCCCGGCGGACAGCGACATAAGGAGTCCGGCGTAGAGATCGCCGACGACACCCAACGCGTATCGACGAATCGCCGAAGGACCGATCGACTTGATGTTCGCCATCACCGATCGCGCTGAGACGCCATCCGATGATTCGGTCTCGAACCCCCACACCAACGGTCGAAAAATCGCAAACAGCCGCTCGGCCTTGGACTTCATCCCCTCGACCTGCGCCGCGATTCGCGTCTCATCGAGCGAGAGGCCCCGCATCTGGGACAACACCGCGGCCATGTTGCGATTGGCCACTTCGTAGCGCTTGCGCTGCTTCTCATAGTCGGCCCGATTGCGCACCCCGAACAAGTCATTGCCCGGCGCGTTCAGCTCCATGATCGCCTTCTGAGCGGCCTGGAGGCAGGTCGCCTCGGTATCCAGTCGGCGCTGGGCGTCGATCAGATCCTGGAAGTGATCGAACCCCTGCTGATGAAGGCGCAGACTCAGCACAATGACGATCACGTTGAAGACCGCCAGCGGAAAGTAGTAGTGATACCATCGAAACCGGGACATCAGACCTCCCTCGCCGACGCACGCACACAGCCGGCCGTGCCTGCACACACGGTCGAACTGTGCAAACACGCACGATTTAGTTGGCTATTGTACGAGATCGAGGTCACAACTTCCCAGCCTGAATTCACACAACCTTTGTTCGCGTCGTGATTTACGCCACAATCAGCGATCATTCGACAGGGATATATGTGCAAATGGGGCGCCACCGGTGGGATTACCGGCGGCGGAAAAACGCAAAGTGGACGGGATTGATGGTTCCGCCGGCTCCGGGAGGTGTCCGGGCCGGGCGAATTCGCGTGGCCGACGACGCCCTAGTCAGCCGTCTGCGAGGTCGGTGTCGATTGGCCGGTCGCCGCCGATTTGATGCGGAAGACGAGGTACGGCGCGTGCCGGTATTTGTTGTAGTCCGCCCCCGGATAGACGAGCTCCGCCAGATCCTTCTGGCGACTCAACTGTCCCGCCAGCCCCATGTGGTCACTGTCAGTGATGACATACTGCGCCCGAAACTGGTCGCGGATATCCGACACGGCCACCTGGATATCGTCCGTGAAGACGCGCCCCTCATCGTCCTTGCGCTTCAGCGCGACCTTCGTCGGCGCCTGGCCGCGCGTGAGCTTGACGTATCGCTCCCAGAGATCGGGCCGACGCGCGTGCGTGAACTTCGGATCAAGGCCCACGACGTAGTAGTCATAGCTGTTGTGGTAAAAGAAGAGCGGAAAGTCATCCCAGTCCGTCGTGAAGATGACATCCCCCGGCTTCGAGTCAGCCTTGAGAAAAGCCATCATCCTGCGCACTTCCGGCAGGTCGAACCGAAGCTGTGAGCCTTCGCGAATGGCCGGCCAGTTGTTGGTCTGGAAACCGAAGTTGGCGAGGAAGGCAAGTGACGCGAGACAAAAGACCGATCGGGCGCCGGCGTCGCTTATTCGGATCCTCCACGAGACAATATTGGCAGCGGCGCCAAAGAGCGCCACAAGCGCCAGCAGGGCGCCACCCGCGATCGCCAGGGGCCACGCGTCAACGAGTTTCCACTTGTCGGCGTTCCTGATGAGCGCGAAGGCGCCCTGCCCCACGATCGCCGCCGCGGCGACGAACATCCCGATGATCCAGTAACGATCGACCGCACGATCCACGGCCGTCCCCCCCGTATCCATCGACGATTCCGGCGGCGGCGCCCCCAGCGCCATCAGCAGCGGAATCACGTGTCGCGCCATCAGCGCCGAGCTGAGCAACGCGAATGCCGGCCAGTACTCGACGAATCGCCGGGCCTTGAGCGTCAGCAGCAGGAATCCCACGTTCAGCAGCAGCAGGAACATCTCGTCGGCGTCCAGCCGCGGACCGAGCCGCATCCGCAGAATCGCGGCCCCGGCGAACGTCAGCAGCAAAGGTCCGGCGAGCGTCGTTGCGAACCACCAGACGCCCTCGTAGGGCTTCCACTCGCGGCCGACTTCGATATCCGGCGCCAGGCCCGTCCCGAAGACCTGCATCTTGAGAAACTCAAACATGCCCCAGAAATAGGGATAGGTCACGGCGCCGAGCAGCCAGCCAAAGAACGCGAACAGGACGATCTTCCACGGGAACATCTTACCGAATGACTCCCACGCGCCATGATCGACCACGCACGCCAACGCGAACGATGCGATGATGACGGGCGTGTACATAATCGCCCCCAGATAGACGTGATTGCTGATTGCCGCGACAACGAACAGAAGCCATGGCCGCCGTCGAATGACACAAAGCACGAGCAGCAGCATGCAGATCAGCGAAGGACCGATCGCGCGGACGTAGGCGTGACGCATGAAGAACTGAAACGGCAGCAGCATGAAAAGCAGCAGCCAGACCCACGCCCAGGGAACGCGCGCCGCGCGCAGGACTGCGAAGAAAAGCGTCACGTTGAGACCGAAGAACGTGCAGACGGCCCATCGCCCCGCCGAAAGCGGTTCGCCCGTCAGCCATTCGGATAATTTCACGAAGGGCAGCAGCAGGCAGTGAAAGCCATAGTGATGGCTGACGAAATCGCCGCCATGGGGCCCCGGCTCGCGGAAATAGGAGAACTGCAGCCAGGGGAACGTATCGACAAGTCCGACCTCGGGCAGCATGGCCGCCATCTTGATGTGATAGAACGAGTCGTTGCCGGAAACGCCGATCGCCTCCGTCCCGTCGGAGAATCGCTTCGGCGCCGACGCAAAGTAGAACATGACGAAGAAACCAAATGTGAACACGAGCGCATAGGCCAGCGCCGCCGCGGCGGTCCGTCGAACGATGCAGTTCTCATTCGCTGGCCGCGTCGTCAACAGACACGCCTCGCCCGCCCCATCGACTCTCGTCATATCGACGACTCCCTTTGACGCTTCCGTCCCTGAGATGGTCCCAACGCCATGCGACATATTCTAACGATCTCCTGAATTCCGACGATCTCGTTGCAGAATTCACGGCGGCAACGACAGAAACCGGATCGAATCAAAAGAAGATCGGCGACCCGTCACGCCCAGGGCGACAGGCCGCCGATCTCATCAAGCCTCGCGAATCCGTACCCCGAGGCCGGGGCGAGCTATTCGGCGCACATCCCGCGACGATCAGGCGCCGTTGTCGTTCGTGTTTCCGGCGGTGTTGTCATTCGCGTTCCCGCCGGTGTTGTCGTTGGTGTTTCCACCCGTGTTGTCATTGCCGTTCGAGTTGGAGCACAGGAACAACCCCGAGCAGTGCGTCTGGAGGACGACGTCGATCACGTCACCGACAGAGACCACGTCGCCGGCCGCGACGGCCGGGAAGCCCGCCGGGAAGTTCCCGTTGTCCGTCTCCAGGCGGAGACGGCCTTCGCCATCATCGCTGTCGGCGAAGATCTCGCCGACGAACACGTCGTTCACGAAGACGTCGTACCAACCCGACGCGAAGCCTTCAATCTCCAGGCGGAAGCGGCGGCAGTCGGGACCGAGTTCGTCGTATCGAGCCTCAACAACAGAACCGTCGGCACTCTCCACCTCGACACGCAGCTGAAGCGACCCGTCGGGACAGAGACCCGACGACGTATTGTCGTTGCCGTTGTCATTGCCCGTGTTGTCGTTCCCGTTGTCGTCGGTGTTGTCATTGCCGTTGCCGGCGCCCGTATTGTCATTGCCTGTGTCATCGCCGGCGTTGTCGTTACCCATGTCGTCGCCGGTATTATCGTTCGTGTTCCCGGCGCCCGTATTGTCATTGCCCATGTCATCGCCGGCGTTGTCATTACCCATGTCGTCGCCGGTGTTGTCGTTCGTGTTCCCGGCGCCCGTATTGTCATTGCCCATGTCATCGCCGGCGTTGTCATTACCCATGTCGTCGCCGGTGTTGTCGTTCGTGTTGCCAGCGCCCGTATTGTCATTGCCCATGTCATCGCCGGCGTTGTCATTACCCATGTCGTCGCCGGTGTTGTCGTTCGCGTTGCCGGCGCCTGTATTGTCGTTGCCCATGTCATCGCCGGCGTTGTCGTTGGCGTTGTCATCCTCGGCGGAATTGCCATTGACCGGCAGACCGCCAAAGCCGATGCGGATCTTTGCCCCGTCGATCTTCGCGGCGCCGTAGAGGTCGCTCGTGACAATGACATTGATCGAGACGGGACCATCGCCGAGCATCTTGACGATCTCAGGCCCGAGCGTCGGAGCGCTCGTTCGGGTCACACGCGACGCGCCGTCGGCGCCCCGCTGAATCAGCATCGTTCCAACGGTCTTCCGGATCGGCGCCGAGCGATTGTCACCGCCCGCGATTACCATCTCGATGCCGATGTCGCCGGCCAGGTCGCTGTCCGATGCGTCCGCCTGGAAGGCGACCGCGTCGGACGGCAGTTCAAACTGCACTGTCTGACCGTCCACCGGAACCTCCGACGACACGTCGACGAAGTTGGTTCGCTGCGTGACGGAGTCGGGGGCGACGAACATCGGCGCCTGTGCAAAGTGGGCGTCAAGCACGACGTCACTCCGAATGTCGCCGACACCTGGAAGGGCGCCGAGATTTGCGGATGATTCACATCCCGTGTGCGCCGCAAACGCCGCCATCCAGGCGCCGGCGAGTGCAAGCACGATTTTGTTCGATGTTGTTGATTTCATTTCAGTTGCCTCCGTGTATGAGTTTGTTGTGTTTCAACGAACCGGGCGTCGCCGAACGCGTTCGTCCTGTGGATGGCCCAACTGCATTTGCCGTACCAACGCCAACACATAGAGCGTCCTGAGCCTCTCAACTCCTGCAAATGAAATGAGTTACAAAATTCTCGACACCACCATCGCCGAAACGCCGTCGCGGCGCGCGTGCCTGTGCGGATCGCGCTGACACACGGCCGTGTGTGACGACGCGCGCGATCCTCCGGTATGCGCGGTCAGGACACGATGTCATCCATCAATCGCGATCCGTCCAACGGGCCGTGATTCTGTGTCATCACAAACATCGCGCCTGTGCGATTACACGCAATCCAACACATCGACCCCGTCGACGTCGTAAGTGGCGGCGCGCCCGAGCGCCGCGATTTGCAACGCCGTAACCCTCGACGACATGGCGACAAATCCGGCGAATCGGCTCGCACGGAGGTGTTCGCAGCCCCCATCCACGACAATTGGCACGCGATATGCATCCAATCGCCGGACAAATCGATTTGAACCTGACCCCGGGGCCTCGCGCCCCATCAGCGGAGCGATGAACCATGGCGAGCGGCAAACGACTCTCTTCGATCTCGATCTTCTTTCCCTTTTACAACGAGGAAGCCAACATCCAGCAGGTGGCGCAGGCGGCCCTGCGGATTGCGCCGACGATCGCGGATCGGTTTGAGATCCTCCTCGTCAACGACGGGAGTCGCGACGCGACGGGCGCCATCGCTGATCGGCTGGCCGCGACACACCCGGAAATCCGAGCCCTCCACAACCGGCCCAATCGTGGTTATGGCGGCGCCGTTCGACGCGGACTCGAGGAAGCCCGCATGGACTGGGTGTTCTTCAGTGACGGGGACGGACAGTTTGATCTTGCGGAGTTACCGAAGCTGATCGCCCTTCTGACCGACGCCGACATGGCCGTCGGCTACCGCATCGATCGCGCCGATCCGCTGCCGCGCCGGCTCAACGCGTTCTGCTGGGGCGCGCTCGTTCGGGCGCTCTTCGGTATCCGGGTTCGGGACATCGACTGCGCGTTCAAGCTCATTCCGCGACGACTGATCGATGCAGTCACACTGGAAAGTGACGGCGCCATGATCAGCACGGAACTCCTGGCGAAGGCGACCTACCGGGGGCTTCGTATCCGAGAAGTCGGCGTACATCACTATCCGAGAACCGCCGGCGAACAGACCGGCGCCAATGTCCGGGTCATCATCAAGGCCTTCCGCGAGCTGTTCGCGTTACACGGCAGAATCCGGCGCGACGCGGGATCGACACCCGCTTCGCGGACGGCGGCCCTGCGCGGGTGATTCGCCGGGGATCGCCGTCTCACGTCCGCGAATACGCCGGCGCCGCCGCTTCGCTTTGCGCATTGCCCGCCGGCGTATCGGGATGGCCCATACGAGTGACGCCCGTTTTCGCAAAATCGCCAAATGACGACGCTCCGCCCTCTGCGCGCCGACCGATCCTCGTGATCCTACGGAGCGCGTTCGATGCTCGGTCCGGAATTCCGCCGGTTGCGCGCATCAGGCGTTGGGCGCTATCGGACCCGACGCCCCGCGACGAGACAGACGCGCAGCGATCTTCACACACTCATGACTGAATCCGATCGCGCGTTGAGCCGATGAGGCGGGTGAGATTTGGGGCAGACAGCGTTTACCGGAAAACCATAGGAACCGCCCGTGGCCATTCGAGTTCAGCCAGCACTGATCGCCTGCGATAACTGCCGATTGCCTCTCCCGATTCGCCTTGCGACGCCGGGAGAAGTCGGAACCAGTTGGCAATGCTCAGGCTGTGGCGCGCGGTACTATGGCGTGCTGGATATCGACGCCGCCCAGGAATCGATCAACAACGTGTCCGTCCCGCCCGCGCCGAACCCGCGCGTCATGGTCGGCAGCGAAATCGTCGCGGCATTGCATCGTCGGGCGCCCTGCGCGAAACCGACGGTCGATAGTCGCAAGCACCCGCGGAAGATTTCGACAGACCAGATGATCATCATGGTGGACGGCGCCGAACTGCCGGCCCGCGCCGTGGATGTCTCCATCGGCGGCGTCGGCTGTGTGATTCCCATCGAACTGCATCCGGGCCGCGAAGTGATGCTGCGCTTCTCCGAACTGCCCGGCGCCCCGCAGACGACGGGCGTCATCTGCGCATGCGACAAGTGGGAAAACGGCTATCGGCTCGGCATCTCGTTTACGCGTTAGCCATCGCGCCGGGAAGCTCAATCGAAAACGTGGTTCCCTCGCCCTCTCGGCTTTCCACGTCCAGCGTGCCGCCCTGCTCCTCGACCAGGCATCGACAGACATAGAGTCCGAGACCGACTCCGCCCATGTCGGATCGCGCCTCCCGTCGCTTCGTCGTGAAGAACGGTTCGAAGACGCGAGACAGATTCTCCTGCGAGATGCCCATCCCCGTATCCCGGACGCGGACGCGAACGCGACCGCCCGCGACGACGCCACCTGACAATGTCAGCCGGCCGCCGTGATTGAGCATCGCCTGGCGCGCGTTGATACAGAGGTTGAACAGCACCTGGCGCATCGCCGCCGCGTCGAACCGCGCCGCCAGCCCATCCTCGACGTCGATAACCGCCTCGATGCGATCCTTCTTCCAGTCGCGCCCCATCGCCCCGAGCGCTTCGACAAGAAACGGCTTGATCGGCCCCACGTCGGGCCGCGTTCTCACGTTCGACGCGATCCCCAGAATCCCGTTGCACAACGCCCGCAGCCGGACGGCGCCGTCGTTGGCGCGATCGACCGCCTTCCGCCAGACATCGGGATTGCTCTGGCCGGCCGCGAACTGGCCGTAGGAAATCATGGGCGTGAGCAGGTTGTTGATCTCGTGAGCGACAACGGCTGACATCGTCCCGAGTGAGGCGAGACGCTGAAGTTCACGAACCTGATCGCTGAGCTGTGAAAATTGAGCTTCGAGGTTGAGCAGTTTCTGATCGAGCGTGGCGACACTCCCCGCCTCTCCGTCGCCTCCGCCGACATCCTCCGTGACGTTCGATCGGAAATTATCCATGATGTACTCCTGCGGCTATTGTACCATTTCCCGGGATTCGGGAAGGGCGCTGGACCGGAAAAACGGGGTTTGTCGCATGACGATACACGACCGGCTCAAGGCGTTGATCGACGCGGCCGCGACCATCGGCATCGCAGTCGAGAAAGTCCCGTTGGGCGGCGAAGGCGGCGGGCTCGCCATCCTGGCCGGACGACGACGCCTGTTCGTCGACACGATGGCCGACGACACAACGGCCTATGAAACGACGCTCGCCGCCCTGGCGACGATCCCCGAAATCAACTCACTCCACCTGCCCGCACCCGTCCGCGATGACATCGAGAAATCTCGGCGCGACTGAGCCCAGGTTGCGTCAATCGACGACGGCCACGATCATCGACGCGGCGGGCGCATCACGGCGTCAGCGGACATGCGGCGATTGTCGCCGGGAACAGGGTCAGACGACTGCGCACGCCGTGGTCAGGCCATTACGAGCGGGAAGTGTCATGACGTTGATTATGAGTGTTTCGGGCGTTCGCGGAATTGTCGGCCAGACGATGACTCCGCGACTCGCCGCGGATCTGGGCGCCGCCTTCGGCACTTTCATCGGCGGCGGCAAGGTCGTCATCGGGCGGGATTCCAGACCGAGCGGTCCAATGCTTCAGCACGCCCTGGCGGCGGGTCTGCTCGCGACGGGATGCGACGTCGTCACGCTCGATGTGGTCACGACGCCCGGGGTCGCGCTGATGATCGGCGAACACGGCGCCGCCGGCGGTGTGGTCCTCACGGCCAGCCACAACCCGACGCCGTGGAACGGAATCAAGTTCCTGACTTCCCAGGGATTCGCCCCGCCTCCCGCCGACGCCGAGCGAATCTTCGGCGTCTATCACGCGAGCGACTTCGCCCTGAAAGACGCCCTCGACGTGGGTCGGATTCAGAGCGACGACTCGACGCACAGGAAACATGTTGAACGCGTTCTTCGCATTGTCGACGTCGAAGCCATCCGCGCCCGTCGATTCAAGGTCGTCCTCGACAGCGTCAACGGCGCCGGCGGTCCCGGGGGCCGCCAGCTTCTCGACGCCCTGGGCTGCGACGTCGTCCACCTCAACGCCGAACCGACAGGGCGATTCGCCCACACGCCCGAGCCGACGAAGGAAAATCTGACAGGCCTCTGCGACGCCGTTCGCGAACACGGCGCACAGCTCGGCTTCGCGCAGGATCCCGACGCCGATCGCCTCGCCATCGTCGACAACCTGGGCCGCTACATCGGCGAGGAATTCACCGTCGCCCTCACGGCCCGACATCGACTCGCAACGGCGCCGGGGCCCGTCGCCGTGAATCTCTCAACCTCGCGCATGGTCGACGACATCGCCGCATCAGTCGGCGGCGACGCCCGCGTCGTGCGCACCGCCGTGGGTGAAGCAAACGTCGCCCACGCCATTATGAACGATGGCTGCGTCATGGGCGGCGAAGGCAACGGCGGCGTCATCGATCCACGCGTCGTCTGCGTCCGAGACAGCTTCGCGGGCATGGGACTCGTCCTGGACCTGCTGGCCGCCGAGGGCAAGCCGCTCGACACGATCGTCGATTCCATCCCGCAGTACGTGATGGTCAAAACCAAGTTCGAAATGCCGCGCGATCAGATTGACGCATGGCTCAATCGGGCCCGCGGCATCGCCGACGGCAAGGTCAACGACGCCGACGGTCTCCGGATCGACTGGCCCGAGGGCTGGGTCCATCTGCGACCTTCCAACACCGAACCCATCGCCCGCGTCATCAGCGAGGCGGCGGATGCGGCGACCGCCAACGCCCTCGTGGAGCGAATGACGGCCCTGAGAGGCTAGCCAATGGGGCGCAGGAAGGTCCGGCAAGCCCGAAACGCGCCGGTAATCCCCCGAAAAGGGGACGCCCCCCTGCCCGCCGAAACGTAACATGTTTCCGGAATGCAGTTTGTAACCGGCATGCCCGATGCAGTACCCTATGGGAACTGTGCGTCAGCCGGCGCCCCGCCTCAGGGGATTGGGGGCGAGGCCTTTTGGATGCACGGTCAGGGGAATCAGGGCTCGTCTATCGGCGCCAGGAAGAGAATCTCTGACGTCTCGCCTCTCGCAGCGGACGCTCTCTTCGACTCTGCGCGCCTCTGGGCCACACATTGGGTGCATCATGACCTTCTACGCGCATCGCAAATCGATGGTCCTTCTCGCTGTCGCCGTCATCGTTCCGCTGGCGATGGCGCTCGAGTGCCCGACCGACACGATGATGCCGACGGGCAATGACAACGAGAACACGAATACACCCGCCGGAAATCAGACGCCCGATCTGACGAACGGCACCTGGACGCTGGCGTTCGACGCGACGAATGTCGGCGCGCTCTCATCCGTCTGGGGCTCCGGCCCGAACGATGTCTTCGTCGTCGGCGGTCGCACGACCCAGGGTGAGATCTACCACTTCGACGGATCCACCTGGCGAGCGATGGATGTTCCGAGTGTCGGGCTGCTGGTGTGGGTCTACGGTTTCGGGCCCGACAATGTGTACGCCGTCGGACTCAACGGTGGCGCCGTCCACTATGACGGGAACAAGTGGACCAAACTCACAACAGGAACCAAGGAAGAACTGTGGGGCATCTGGGGCAAGTCGCCGAATGATATGTGGATTGTCGGCGGAACCGTCGGCAGCGGCGATCCGCTGTTGATGCATTTCAACGGCCAGACATTCACGCCGACGCCAGTCCCCGCCAACGATCGCGCCGCCACCTCCATTTTCAAAGTCTGGGGCGTCGGATCAAAGATCTTCGCCGTCGGCGAAAACGGCCTGATCATCGAATACGACGGCGCGTCCTGGAAGCAGGTCCCCGCGGGTCCGAACGCGGATGACGATTTCGTCTCCCTGTGGGGAACGAGCGAATCAAACATCGTCGCTGTCGGCGGCCGCGGCACGGCGCGCGTCGCTCACTTTGACGGAACCAGCTGGACGACGTTCAAGCCGGGCGGCGCCGGACTCAACGCCTCGTTCATGGACGTTCCCGACTTCGCCGTCATCGGCGGTATCGGCGGATTCGTCGGTCGGTTCGAGCCCGGCGCGTCGACGCCGATCAGCGAGGAATCACCCACCAATTTCGATATCCACGCCATCTGGGGCGACGGCTCCGGCCGCTACATCGCCGTCGGTGGAAATTTCGCGCCGCCCTTCCGCGGCGTCGCCCTGATCCGGTTTGTCGGCGATCCCCCCGCCGCGGCAACGCCCCCCGAGGGCGTGTCGACGGAGTGCGCCGCCGACGCCGGCTGCAACGACAACGATCCCTGCACGATCGATCGTTGCGTCAACGGGGAGTGCGTCTTCACGCCGATGAATTGTGACGATGGCGATCCCTGCACCTTCGACACCTGCGAGGACGGTGTCTGCATCCACACACCCATCCCCTGCGACGACAACGATCCCTGCACGGTCGACACGTGCGTCAACGGCGTCTGCGTCTTCACGCCGGTCAATTGCAGCGATAACGATCCCTGCACGATCGACACCTGCGTCAACGGTGTCTGCGTCAACACACCACGCGACTGCGACGACGGAAACCCGTGCACCTTCGACTTCTGCAACAACGGCGTGTGTGTTCATGAGTCGATCTGCGCAACGAATGAGATCTGCGTCAATGGCGTCTGTATGTCGGCGCCCGATTGCTTCGGCGATGGCGAGTGCGACGACGGGAATCCCTGCACGATCGACACCTGTGAGGACGGCCACTGCGTCTTCACACCGATGGTCTGCGATGATGACAGTCCGTGCACGGTGGATACGTGCGAGAACGGCGTCTGCGTCTTCACACCCATCGATTGCGATGATGGCGATCCCTGCACAATCGATACCTGCGGTCTCGTCACGCTGAAAGGCGATTTCAACGACGACTGCGTCAACAGCGTCGATGACGTCACGCTCTTTGCCGACGTTCTGCTCGGAGTCAATACGTCGCCACAGGCGCAGACGCGCGGCGACATGAATGGTGACGGCTCCGCCGATGGTCTCGACATCGGCCTGTTCATCGACGCCGTCATCACGGGCGAAGTGTGTGGCGCCGAAACCTGTATTCACACGCCGATGGTCTGCGATGATGGCGATCCCTGTACGACAGACGCCTGCGTCAACGGGAACTGCGTCTTCACGCCGATTCCGGGCTGCGCCTGCGACTTCGAGTCGGACTGCCCGCTCGGCGAAACCTGCGACAACGGCATGTGCGTCCCGACGTCGGGCCCCGATTTCGAGGTGGGCGTCGGCGGCGGCGCGTTCGGATGCATCACGACGCCCTTCGAACCCTTCCGGAACGGCGGGCTGCTCGAGTTCTGCGAGGGCTTCCAGGGGCTGAGCGACGTGTACCTGACGATCCGGACCACAGGCTACGCCCCCAACGCCGACGTGCGGATCACGCGCAGCCTCAGCTTTGTCAACAGCAGTTGCAGCTCGACGCCGCAGTGCGACATCGGCCTGTATTGCGTCGACAACCTCTGCAGTCCAATCGATCGAACCTCGTCGATCATTGCCTTGAACGACATCGGCGGCGGGATCAACCAGACGACGCAGTACATCTTCCCGATGTTCTTCCCCCCGGATTACCTGGACACGCGCGACGTGATCCTGACGATGACAATCGCCGACGCGAATAACAGTGCAATCACCTCGACACAGGTGTATCATCTGACACTTTCGGCCAGGCGGATCTGTCTGAATGAAGGTGACTGCAGCCCCGGACAGGATTGCGTGAACTTCTACTGCGTTCCGCAATAGTCGAACTGTCCGAATCGCCGTAAACGACACACGCTCGCAAACTGGAGTGAACTATGAAATCCCGATGGATCATTGCATCAACATCGATGGCGCTGGGCTTTGTCTGCCTTGGGCTCAGCTGCCCCGGAACGACGCCGATGCAGACCGGTGACGGCGACATCGCCGAGAACATCTCCGCGCCGCAGGGACAGATCATCCCGACGGCGACGGATGAACAGAAGGCGACGTTCGAGCGCGGCAAGGCTGTGATGGCGAAGCGATTCGATCTCGCCGACGGTCTCGGCCCGGCTTTCAACGTCACATTCTGCGGCGCCTGCCACGAGCGGCCCGTCCCGGGTGGAAGCGCCGCGCTGTATCGCAACTTCTTCCTGGCGGGTCGCCTGACGAATGATGGCGCCTTCATCGCGAGTGAGTCCAACGGCATGGCCGGCGGCGTGCTGCGTCTCTTCAACTACGACGAGAATGAGGACGCCCGCCCCGCCGTTCCGACGACGACGACGATCTTCGCGCAGCGCAACGCCATCCCGATGTTCGGCGTCGGACTGATCGCGGAACTCTCGGACGAGGAGCTGCTCTCCCGGGCCGATCCGGATGACGCCGATGGCGACGGCATCAGCGGCCGGGCCAACTTCGAAATGGGCTTCGTAGGTCGCTTCGGTCGCAAGTCGCAGACGGCGTCCATCGAGGGTTTCATTCGAGGCCCCCTCTTCAACCACCTGGGAATCACCACGGACGCCCTCTCGGACGCACAGCGCGCAGCGCTGCCCGTGGCGAGCGATCGACGCGAGACGACGGTTCGTATCAAGAACCCCGATCCGATTCGCGAAATGAAATCGGGACATCGCATGCAGGTCGCCGTTTCCGACGCCAGCACGATCGACGACGACGACGTCGCCGATCCCGAGATGTCGACGGACGACCTGTTCGATCTCGTCAGCTTCTCGATGTTGCTCGCGGCGCCGGAGATCGAGCCGCTCAGCGAACAGGGCGAACGCGGCCGCCTGCTCTTTCACGAGGCCAACTGTTCGGCCTGCCACGCGCCGCGCGTCACGGGTCCGCGAGGCCCGCTGCCCTGCTACTCCGACTTCCTGCTCCACGACATGGGCGACGATCTCGCCGACGGCATCGTTCAGGGCGTTGCCACAGGCTCGGAATTCCGAACGCAGCCGCTCTGGGGCATCTGCAGCACAGGTCCCTACCTTCACGACGGCCGGGCGCTGACCGTCGAAGAGGCGATTCTGGCTCACGGTGGCGAAGGCCTTGCCGCTCGGGACGCCTTCGCCGGATTCAGCGACGATCAGAAGGCGGACCTCGTCGAGTTCCTCTTCTCGCTCGGCGGCCGATCGCAGCTGTCCACCGGACTCCTGCCGCCGGACGCGGCGGTCCCGGGCGTGGGTGAATACGGCGGTCCCTCGCGCAGCCTCAATGACGCGGAAACGGCCCAGTACGTCCGAGGTCGCGGCATCTTCGACAACGACTTCGGCGACACGGCGGGCGCCGGCGGACTCGAAGGCGCCGACATGGGTCCCCGTTTCAACGGCGACAGCTGCCGGGCGTGTCACTTTGATCCCGTCATCGGCGGCGCCGGACCACGCGATGTGAATGTCATGCGCCACGGCATCGTCGACAACGGGAATAACTTCTCGGCGCCCAGTGAAACGCCGAACACGATTCTCCATAAGGAAATCAAGGTCGGTCATCGTCTGCCGACGGCCGAAAGCGCGGCCAATGTCTTCGAAATGCGACAGACACCGCACGTCTTCGGCCTCGGACTGATCGACGGCATCGCCGAGTCCACGATCATGGACAACGCCGATCCGAACGACATGGACGCCGACGGCATCAGTGGTCGCGTCCACATCCTCGCAAGCGGCAAAGTCGGCCGCCTTGGATGGAAGGCGCAGATCCCGAATGTCGGTGAGTTCGTGGGTGACGCCCTGGCCGCCGAAATCGGCCTGACGGTTCCGACCCAGGCGAATCTGGAATTCGCGATCACAACTGACAACGACGGCGTCGCCGATCCCGAAGTCTCGATGGATCAGGTGAACGACCTGATCTTCTTCATGCGGACGCTCGGACCGCCGCCGCGGCAGCCGATCCCCGCGGGTCAGGAACAGACCGTCGCCAGCGGCGAAACGCTGTTTGAATCTGTCGGCTGCGCGAAGTGCCACAAGCCGGCCCTGGCCGGCGCCAACGGTCTCGTGCCGCTCTTCTCCGATCTGCTGCTGCATGAAATTCTGCCGGCCAGCCAGAAGGGAATCGTCGACACGAACGCGGGGCAGCGCGAGTTCCGCACGGCGCCGCTGTGGGGCCTGAGCCAGACGGCGCCCTACTTCCACAATGGCGCGGCGGACACGATCGATGAGGCGATTCGCATGCACGATGGTGAGGCGCTTCAGATTCGGCAGGCCTACGAGGCGATGTCGCAGTCCGATCGGGACGCCCTGCTGGCGTTCCTGAATACGCTGTAACGACCCGGATCGTACGAATCCGCGATTCGCATCACGTTGCGATCGGAACTGACGGCGACCGCCTCGGTTCCGATCGCAACGCTCTTTTTACTCCTCGCCGTCCGACCCAGTATCAAGACCGGGCTGCTTCGACAGCCACTCGGCGAGCGTCACGGCGTCCTTGCCGTCAAACTGAATGTACCAGTCCGAGCCGTAGATGTTCCTGCACAGCTTGTCGACGAGTTCCGCCCGGGACCTGGAACGCACGAGCAGCCAGATCGCTTCCTTGCGCGCTCCCGCCACCCATTCGCCGACCGGCTGGACTTCCTTGAGCTTGTGTCCGATGAGCCTGGGCTTCAGACCGATCTCGCCTCCGGAATCACGAATCGTATCCAGCACGTGATCGGCGAACGCCGCCATTCGCTTGTCACGCACGACGTCCGTCGCGCCCGTCAGGTTTCGAATCTGCCGAATGTCGTCCGACAGCGCGACGAGTGTCTCCGTCGTGCGCTGCGTTCTCGCAAAGATCAGCGGCAGATTCTCGTTGACGATGCCCGTCGAGCGCTTCAGCTCCGTGCGAACATCGTTGACCATCCACAGCAGAATCGCCGTCGCAATCGTCGCCACGCCCAGACACACCCATCGAAACATCGTCCACCTCCATTGACCGAGCCGGGACGCCTGGACGCCTGGCCGCGCCATTGTGTCTCTGTGTAGACGCGGGACGCCGCCGTCACTCACGCACAAATGCGCGGCGGACCGACGTCGATCTGCTTGTTGCGGTGTTACCCGACGATTGGCGAAAGGTCAGCGCCGCCGCGTCGTTTGGGGCCGCGGCGGGTCAGGATGCGGATCGGAGTTCCTTGTAGAAGATCACGGCGTCGTGAAGCGACACCGCGTCCGGGTCGAGGGCGAATCGCGGAATCGTCCCGACGAAGGTCCAGCCCATGCGACGATAAAGTCGCTCGGCGGCCTCGCCCGCCTTGGCGTCGAGCGTCAGGAGTCGGACACCGGCGTCGAGCGCCGCCAGTTCGATATCGCACATAAGGCGCCGGCCCAGCCCCTGCCGCCTCGCCCGACGGCCCACCATGAGCTTCACGATCTCGGCACGATCCGGCTGGTTCGGCGCCCACGCCGGCTGCATCTGCACGGTCCCCGCAATTCCTTCGTGATCCCGCGCCACCAGGAAGACCGCCCTGTTATGCGCCGACGCGGTCGTCCTTCGCCAATACGCCTCCGCCTCCTCAATCGTCAGCGGCATGACGAAACTCACGACATCGCCCGCCTGGACAGTCTCCACCAGCAGGTGCGCGAGGGCCGTGATATCGGCGTCGCTGGGCGGAATCGCAAGGCGCTCGATGTTGTAGGCGGGTCGTGACACAGTGATCTCCCGATCGGCGGCATTATGCCCGCCCGGGACCGCCAGACGCAATCAATTTGTCACGTCGCAAGCCGTGTCATTCCCCCTTTCCAGCCCTCGGGAGCGGATGCGTCTCCGCCGACGTCCCGTTACACTTCGCCCCCTATGAGTGGTCATGGAAGACAGAAAGCGGCGTCACAGGATGGTGGCGGCAAACGTCGAAGTCGGAGCGCACGCCGCAGTCGCGACGCGGCCGAACAGACGGATCGACGCGGTGTTCTCGTCGCCGGACTCGGTGGCGTCGCCAGCAGGAAGGCGGTCATGCTGCTCACGCTCGCCTCGCTCGGGATGACGATTCTCATCTTCCCGCGCATCAACTTCTGGCCGATCGCCTACGTGTGCCTCGTTCCCTGGCTCCTCTGTGTCTGCCGAGCCGCCTCGAGCAGGTTCCTCTACTTCTTCAGCTACCTCTTCGGCGTCGCCTTCTTCGCCATCAACGTCTACTGGCTTCAGCCCGTCACGCTGCCCGGATACATCGCCTTCTGCCTGTTCTTCGGGATCTTCATGCCGCTGTCGGCCTGGCCGATTCGCCATCTCTACAATCGTCGCGGCGTCTCGGCGGCCATCGCGGCGCCGATCGTCTGGACGGGGATGGAATTTCTGCGATCGAGCGGCCCCCTCGGGTTTCCGATGGTGCTGCTGGCGCACAGTCAGTACAAACTGCAGACTGTGATCCAGATTGCGGATCTCGTCGGCGCCTACGGGGTGACCTTCATGATCGTGGCCGTCAACGGCTGGTTCGTGGATCTCCTGATTCAGCCGATCGTCATGCGTCGCGGCGGACGCGTTCCCCGCATGCCGCTCGGAACCGTTACGACGGCGGCCGTCGTCCTGCTGACACTGATTTACGGCAGCGCGCAGAAGAGCGAACGCCACATGGCGGAAGGACCAAGGATCGCCGTCGTCCAGCACGACATCCTTCAGCAGGTCTTCATGGCGCCGAGTCGCCGCTTCTATGGTCCCGAGACATACGAAGCCCATCGACTGCTGGCGCAACAGGCGGCCGCCCTGAAACCGACGCCCGACCTCATCGTCATGCCGGAGTCGATCATCCCCTTCTGCTACGCGAACGAGGAATTCGAGACCTACGATCGGGACACGCTGGAGTTCATCCGCCAGCGGCGATTTGCCGGCGCCGATTCGGCGCTGATGCCGCGCGTGCAGAAGTTCGCCGCCGAAGTGCGACGCGGATTCCAGGATATCTGCGACCAGGCGGATGTGTCGCTGATCCTCGGCGCGGGCGGCATCGTGTCGTACAAGTCCGCAATCCCACCGCATGTGCGGGCTTACAACTCGTCGTATCTGCTGATTCCCGGGGAAACCAGGCCAAGGGCGACTTACAGCAAACGCCATCTCGTCATGATCAGCGAATACGTCCCGTTTCGCTGGACATGGCCCCGGGCCTACCAATGGATCAATTCGCTCGCCCCCTTCGGCGAAGGCTCCCACTACACGATGACGCCGGGCGAAGCGTTCACGCCGTTCCTGATCGAGTCGCGCGACGGAAAGAAGCTGTATCGCGTCGGCACGCCCATCTGTTATGAAGAGATCATGCCGTACGTGCCGCGAAGCTTCGCCCGCGGCGTCGATCCATCCCCGACGGACAAGAGCATCGATGTCCTGTGCTGCATGAGTAACGACGGCTGGTTTCATCACTCGACGGAACTGGAGGAACATCTCGCGGCGGGCGTCTTCCGCGCGGTCGAGAACCGCGTCGCCATCGCCCGAAGCGTCAACACGGGCGAAAGCGCAATCATCTATCCGAACGGGAAAATCCACACACGCGTCCGCCTCAGCGACGATCAGATCAAAGGGCTCGACACGATCGAATCCGAGCTGAGGAAGCTCCTGCTCATGTCGGACGACCTTGAGAAGTCTCTCCCGGACAATGGGCGATTCAGGACGGCAAGAGACACATTCACGAAACTTGTCGAATCCCGGCTGTTGCCGGCGTACATCGCGATCGGTCCGGAGTACTACATCTACGCCGATCGCATCCTTTCCATGAAAGGCGCCATCTCCAATAAGGCGCCGACCATCGCGAAAACGGCGATCGACAACCTTCGGGATCAGCTGAAAGAGGACATCGAGACCGTTGAACGCTGGCGGAATCGCCCCACGACGGCGCCAGGCGTCGTCGCCGCCCGAATCCGCATCGATCCGCGAATGACGCTGTATACGCGATGGGGAGACTGGTTTGCCGCAATCATGCTTGTTGCGAGCGGACTGGGCGTGCTAGACTGGTTGCGATATCGCGTGGTCCGACGACGACAATCGTCCCCTGCCAGGGAGGGCAGTTCCGATGCGAAAACCTGACAATCGCTCGCCGCAGTTCATCGCCGCCGCCGTGATCGGCTGGACGCTGCTGACACAGGCCGGCTGCGTTCAGAACACCGGCGTGAGCGTTCTGACGAGGGACGAACAGGCCGGCTTCCGAGGCGACTGTCTCCGATTCATGGAGGACTGCGCCTTCAGTCACGAACCCTCGCTTCGCATGCAGGCGATCGAGGCCTTCGCGCAGGTGGCGCCGAAGGAAGGCGTGCAGCGAAAGGCGATTCCGCTCAATATCGAGAATAAATACTCGGGCATCGTCTTTGCCAGCCTCATGGCGACGGGTGAAATGGAGGCGTCGCAGTTCGAACAGCTCGTCCGAACCCGCGCCGAATCCCAGGACAAGAACGTTCGAATTGCCGCCATCTTCGCGCTGTACCGACTTGGCGATCGCTCCCGCATCAACGAACTCGGCCAGTTCCTTCTCGCCGATCCGGATGATACCGTCCGGGCCAACGCGGCCCTCGCCGTCGGTCGCATGCGCGATCCGCGCATGATCAAGGTCCTTCGCGAGGCCCTTCGCAACGAGAAGAAGGAATCGCCGCGGATGCAGATCCTCGAGGCGCTTGCGATCCTCGGCGATGAGAAAGCCATCGAGCGACTGATGTTCGTCGGTCGCAGCGCGATCCCGCAGGACGCCGCCATCGCCCTGATGATGCTGGCGAACGCCCGCAGTCGCGACGCCGAAGAACTGTTCTGGGTCCGCCTTCGGGACTCCAGGATCCCCGAAGTGCGCATCCTCGCGATTCGAGGTCTCGCCGGTCTCGGAAAGCGGGATGTGCTCCCGCTCGCCATTGAATATCTGAGTTTCAATGATCCCGATCGCCACATCCCCCACGATCCGCCGGAGCAGCAGATCAAGCGGATTCGCGGCATCGCGGCCCTGGCTTTGGAGGAACTCGGCGTTCCCGAAGGCCTTGAACCGCTTCGCAGGGCGTTCTTCGCCTCGGGCCAGCCGGACTACGTCAGGCTGGCCATCGCGCGGGCCGCCGTGCGAACGATCGACCAGACGCCTCGCCGATAGCGGGGCCATCGAGAACCATGCGCTGGATTCCGTTCATCATCCTTCTTTATGTCGGCGCCGTCGTTCAGACGACTATTGCGCCCGTCGTCGAGATCCGCACGATCCGGCCCGACCTCCTCATGATCCTCGCCGTCTATTACGCCCTGCACGCGCAGCGCTACGACGCCCTCCTCGCCTGCTGGTGCGTCGGCTTTCTGATTGACCTGACGTCGATCGGCTACGCCTCGCATTCCAATGTCGGCATCCACGCCGTCGCGATGGGACTGGCCGGCATTCTCATCGTCGGCCTGCGCGACTACACGATTCAGGACAGCCCGTTCACACAGATGATCTACTGCTTCCTGATGAAGCTGTTTGTCACGAGTGTCATGGTCCTGCACATGGCGTATATCCTCGATGTCGAAGGCGTGACGTTTCGCTTTCTCGCCATCGGCTTCTGGGAGGCGGTCTATACCGGCCTGCTTGCGCCCTACGCCTTCTGGGCCCTCAGGCGTATGCGGGCCGCGCTCGGACTTGGACCAACCCATCGCCTTCGAATGGGGTGATTTGAAGCGCGGCGAATTCCCACGCCCCTGTGTCGCTTTCAAAAATCACAATTCCGGACCGCTCCACACAAGGCCGTCGTGCGTATAGAGTGGGAATGTTCCGCGCCTTGTCGGCGCAGCGTACGTAAGACTGCGGCGTTCGCGCCGCGGCGAGGCGTCCCGAAGGCCGGGACGTCTGGGAAGCGCACACCGGGGATTTCGGCGCCAGATGTTTGAACGTCGCCTGCGAGTGGTCCTGACGATACCTGTCCTCTGCGGACTCGTGATGCTCGCGCGCCTCTACCGGCTGCAGATCGTCGAACGGGATGACTATCGCGACAGCGCCGCCGCCGCCCTCATCGCGCCGAGGCGATACCTGCCTCCCCTGCGCGGCGCCATTCTGGATCGCTACGGCCAGGTCCTCGTTTCCGACGAACCCGCCTACGACCTGACGGTCGACTACGGCGCTCTCGAAGCGAACGACGACTTTGTCGAGGACTACGCCCTGGAAATCCGCCGCACCGAGCCCGACTGGCGCGACGCCGAACCCCAGGCGCTGCGTGTCGAGGCCACGGATCGGCTGGACGCCTTCTACGATCGACTTGCCGAACTGTCGGAGACACCCGTCGACGACCTGCTGGTCCGACGCGACCAGATCGTGGCGTCGGTCCAGAACCTTCGCGAGTACATCTGGCGCCATCGACCCGAGAACGAACGGAAGACGTTCGACGAATTCCGAATCCGCGAACAGAACATGCAGCACGCCCTCATGCGCGATGTCGCCCCCGGCGCCCGCGCGCGAATCGAGATGGCCCTGCGCGATCTTCCCTTTGTCCGTATCGAACCCTCCGTGCGCCGCGTCTGGCATGATCGCGCCCAGGCCTTCTGCCATCTCCTGGGACGGATCGGGCAGGTCTCCTCCGAGCGAATCGAGACCGACCCGCGCATCGACGACAGCCTCGCCCACTATCGCGCCGGCGACCTGGCCGGCGTATCCGGGGCCGAGCTGCTTGCCGAGGAATCACTCCGCGGGGTCCGCGGCTTCGAGGAACGCGATCTCGATATGCGAGTCGTCGAACACGTTGATCCCATCGACGGCAATGATGTCCGACTCACGATCGACCTCGAACTGCAGCAGCAGATCGCCGGCATCCTGATGGACGCCGTGACCGAGGATCCCAATCGAACCGGCGCCAGCTGCGTCGTGATCGATACGGCCACGCGCGAAGTCCTCGCCATGGTCAGCGTCCCGACCTACAGTCTCGACACCTTCCGCGACCACTACGCCGAACTCCGCGACGATACCCGATTTCGCCCCCTGCTTTTCCGCGCCGTCGCGGAGGAATACCAGCCCGGCTCCATCATGAAGCCGGTCTCCCTGCTCGCCGGCTTTCGCTACGGTCTCGTCGATCCCTCCGCCACGACGTTCTGCGACGGCAGCTACAAGGACGATTCCAGGCACTGGCACTGCTGGACCTATTGGCGCCATCTGCCGGGTCACGGCGCCGTCAACGCGGAACAGGCGATCCAGCACAGCTGCAACATCTACTTCTACAGCCTGGGCGAACGCGTCAACGCGCATCGACTCACAAGCTTCTACTCGGATTTCGTGCTCGGACCGCCGCAATCAGCAACGGATCATCGCGGCACGGGACTGATCGAAGAGCGCAACGGCATCATCCCCACGCAGGAGTGGATCTTCGAACGTCGCGGACGCGGCTATCGCATCGCCGACGGCCGCAACTACGCCATCGGCCAGGGCGAACTCCAGATCACGCCGCTGCAGGCCGCAAACATGTACGCGACGCTGGCGACCGGCCGATTCCAGGAGCCGACCATTGTTGCGAACGATGCGCGCGAACGCCTCGCCCGGGAAATCCCCGGACTGCGGACTTCGTCCATCAACACGGCCCGCCGCGGTCTGTTTCGATGTGTCAACGAAGAAGGCGGCACGGCCGAGCGCACGGCCAAGATGGACAACATCGTCGTCTGCGGAAAAACGGGCAGCGCCCAGTGCGTGTCCCGCGCCATTCGTTCCGCCTACACGTTTGATGTCGGCGGCGGCGAACAGCGGACCATCACGGCGCCGACGATTGAGGCCGCCCGCGCGGCCCTGCCGGGCGGCGTCGACGCCACGCTCGTCAGGCGCAAGATCATCGAACGCTGGCCGCCGCCCCGCGAGAAGGAGAAGACGCCGCCCCCACACGCCTGGTTCGCCGCCTACGCCCCCTACAAGAAACCTCGCGTTTCCCTTGCCCTCGTGATCGAACACGGCGGCAGCGGTGGACAGGTCGCGGCGCCTGTCGGGCGCAAGGTCATCCAGGCGATTCTCGACAGCCCGCACAACTACTTCGGCATGGAAACCCGCCCCTCCCTCGTCAGCGCCGATGCGGAGGATCCGGCCTGATGCGCGAGTGGATGCGCGCTATCCCGCCGCTTGGCTGGCCCGTCCTCCTTGCGGCCCTGACCCTGACTCTGCTGGGGCTGCTCGGCATCTACTCGGCTGAAGCCGGCCTGGAGGGACCGCCGCGCGTCACGATGCGCCAGTTCATGTTCCTCTCGATCGGTCTCGGCGGATTCTTCGCCGTGCAGGTCATCGGCTATCGGGAACTGGGACGCTGGTCCTACATTCTCTTCTTCGTGACACTGGCCGCCCTCGGCGCCCTTCTCGTCGCTCGATATGTGCCCATGTCCCCGGTCATCGTCGCCCGTCGAAACGCCTATCGCTGGATCACGATCGGTCCCATGACGTTTCAGGTGTCGGAATACGCCAAAGTCTCCTTCATCCTGGCGCTGGCGTACTACCTGCGCTATCGAACGAATTACCGTTCCATCGGCGGACTGCTGATGCCGTTCATCCTGACCCTCGTTCCCCTGGGCATGATCCTGAAGGAGCCGGACCTCGGCACGAGCCTCCTGCTGCTGCCGACGCTGTTCGTCATGCTCTACGTGGCCGGCGCCAAGAATCGACACCTGATCGTCATCCTCACGCTCGGCGCCATCGCCGTGCCCGTGTTCTACTTCTCGCCGCTGATGAACCCCTACCAGCGACAACGCATCCAGTCCCTGTTCCATCAGGATCAGACCGACACGAACTGGCGGCTGAACGCGGGCTACCAGCTGAACCAGTCGAAGATCGCCATCGGCAGTGGCGGCGTCGCGGGACAGGGCTTTCAGCAAAGCGCCTTCTTCCGCCACAACCTCCTGCCGGAAGAGCACAACGACTTCATCTTTGCCGTCGTCGCCCATCAATGGGGATTCCTCGGCGCCCTCTTTGTCGTGACCCTCTATCTCGCCATCATTGCGACGGGCCTGACCATCGCGTCAGCGACAAACGACCCCCTCGGCCGGCTTCTGGCCGTCGGTGTCTGCGCCGTCATCTGTTCGCAGACCATCATCAACATCGGGATGACCATCGGTCTCATGCCGATCACGGGCATGTCCCTGCCGTTCGTCAGCGCCGGTGGCAGCGGCCTGATCTCCAACTACCTCGCGCTGGGCCTTCTCGTCAGTGTCGCCCGACGCCGGCCCGTGGACATGGCGCCCAAACCCTTCGAATTTGACGACGCGTAGCCCCACCGGTGCGCCTCGCCGCCTCGAATCCGCCGGAACGCCATCCTCCCCCCGCCCGCCACACAGAAAATCACAGGCGAATTCCGTGAGAGTACACAGTCAGCGACAGAACGTTGTCCGATCCGGCGGGCTGGCTGCGGAATCAGAATGCGAGAAATCTCGGCGCCCGCGGGGACACTGCGCCCACGGAGCCAGGGCTGCAATCCCCGGTGAAAGCCCTATAATCTCGATTTGTTCGGGGCAGAATCCCGATAAAGATCAAAGGAATGGCCGGCTTCCGGGGGGATGCCATCCGGCGTCGGCGGCTAACAACTCAGTGTTTTTCCAATGGATTGGAAAGGATGACCATGACGGATCGCCGGTTAAGAACCACCATCGCCACCGCCCTCGGCTGCCTTCTGGCGGCCAGCTCGTCCGCGTTCGCGGCGCGTGAATTCAACTTCGTACGACTCAACGGCGGCGTCAACTGGACGCCGTCCGTGGGCGATCCGACGATCGCCGAAGGCGGCACCACAGTCATGGTCGCCAACGGCGACATGATCTCCGTCGTCGTCAATCTCGACCTGACGGAAGAATCCGAATGGGGCGCGACCTTCTGGGATATTCCGCTCACACCGCTCGATGACTGCGTCGACATCATCAACGACTTCGAAACAGGCACGGGGCTCTCGGACAACTTCACGTTCACAGTCACGGGCCTCAACCCGGGCATGTACGACCTGAACATCACCGCCTTCCGGGACATCGGTGGCAATCCCTGCTCCGGCGCCTTCAACACGATCACGATCCCGAACGCGATCATGGTCTGCTCCGACGCCGACGGCGACCTGATCTGCGACAGTGAAGACGACTGCCCCAACGACGCGAACAATGACATCGACAACGACAGCGTCTGCGGCGACGTCGATAACTGCCCCAACACGCCCAACATGGACCAGGCGAACAACGACAACGACACATTGGGCGACGCCTGCGATCCCGACGACGACAACGACATGGTCGACGACGGCGCGGACAACTGCCCGACCGTCAATAACCCCGGCCAGGAAAACAACGACAACGACGCCCTCGGCGACGCCTGCGATGACGACGACGATAACGACGGCGTCGATGACGACATGGACAACTGTCCCTTCACGCAGAACGCCGACCAGGCCAACAACGACAACGACGACGAAGGCGACGCCTGCGACGATGACGACGACAACGACGGCGTCAACGACGACGTGGACAACTGTCAGTTCGTCGCCAACAACGATCAGGCCAACAACGACAATGACGAGTTCGGCGACGTCTGCGACGACGACGACGACAACGACGGCGTCGATGACGACATGGACAACTGCCAGTTCGTCGCCAACAACGACCAGGTCAACAACGACAACGACGACGAAGGCGACGCCTGCGACGATGATGATGACAACGACGGCGTCGATGACAACGTGGACAACTGTCCGTTCACGATGAACCAGGATCAGAGCAACATCGACAACGATGCGTTCGGCGACGCCTGCGATGACGATCGCGACGGCGACGGTGTCGACAACGACATGGACAACTGCCCCGACACGCCCAACGCCGACCAGGCCGACCAGAACAATGATGATGAGGGCGACGCCTGTGACGACGATCGCGACGGCGACAGTGTCCCCAACGACATGGACAACTGCCCCGACACGCCGAACCTCGACCAGGCCAACCTCGACAACGACGACTTCGGCGACGCCTGTGACGACGATGTCGATGGCGACGGTGTCGACAACGGCGAGGACAACTGCCTGACGACCCCCAACGCCGACCAGGCGGACAGCGACATGGATGGCGCCGGCGACGCCTGCGACGGCTGCGCCAACGATCCCAACGACGACGTCGACAACGACAACGTCTGCGGCGACGTTGACAACTGCCCGAACATCGCGAACCCCAACCAGGCCAACCTGGACAACGACGAATTCGGCGACGTCTGCGACGACGACGACGATGGCGACGGTGTCGACGACGTCGAGGACAACTGCCCGACGATCGCCAACGCCGATCAGGCCAACCAGGACAACGACGATTTCGGCGACGTCTGTGACGACGATCGCGACGGTGACGGCGTCGGCAACGGCTCCGACAACTGCCCCGACACACCGAACGCCGATCAGGCGAACCAGGACAACGACGCCTTCGGCGATGTCTGTGACAACGATCGCGACGGCGACGGCGTCAACAACGGCGTCGACAACTGTCCCGACACGCCCAACGCCGATCAGCGCGACACGAACAACGACGGCCAGGGGGACGCCTGCGACGACGACGACGACGGTGACGGCGTGGACGACAAGGAAGACAACTGCCCGCTCGTCGCCAACGCCGACCAGGCCAACCAGGACAACGACGAATTCGGCGATGTCTGTGACGACGATCGCGACGGTGACGGCACGCCCAACGGCGACGACAACTGCCCGAATACGGCCAACGGCAATCAGGCGGACAATGACAACGATGGCGCCGGCAACGTCTGTGACCCGTGTCCGAACGACGCCAACGACGACGCGGATCGCGACCTGCTCTGCGCCGATGTCGATGACTGCCCGAACGATGCGGCCAACGACGCCGATGGTGACGGCGTCTGCGGTGATGTGGACAACTGCCCCAACGCCTTCAATCCGAACCAGGAAGACGCGGACAACAACGGTCAGGGCGACGCCTGTGACTCGCAGCTCGACTTTGTCGCGTGCCCCGAGAACACGCAGCTCGCGGCCAGCGACGCGTCCGGCCTTGTTGTGGACTTCAACCTGCCCGACACGATCAACGGCGTCGGCGGCGTCAGCATCTCGGCCGACCCGCAGCCGGGCAGCCTCTTCCCGATCGGCGTAACGACGGTCACGATCACGGCGACCGACGACCTGAACAAGACGATCACGTGCACGTTCGACATCACGATCACGGACGGCACGGGCAGCCCGAATCCGAACCCGGACAACACCAATGACAACGGCGGTCCGGCGCCGCAGGTCACGCCCGGAAGCTGCGTACCGATCTTCTTCCTGTTCCAGACGCTCTTCGGCATCCCGCTCTGCGGACCGTGCGTCATCGTCTCGTCGATTGCGACAATGGCCGGCATCGCCGCCATGAAGCGCCGCAACCGACGCCGACGCGCGAACCGACGCTGAGTCGCATCGCGTCACACCAACCATCCCAGGGGCGGGGCCATCAGGCTCCGCCCTTTTTCATGCGCCCACGTCCCGTCGCCCAAGACCGACCTGCGCCCGCCAGGAAGCAGGCCGGCAGCGCCGTCAAGACTGGCGACGCAACCACACATCGCGCCACGCCGAACTCACTATTTCCAGAACCGACGCCGCCTTACCGACGGCCTGCAGGCGAACGCCCCGCGGCCAACGCAACGCACGCGCCAGACTCGCCACGATGGCTCAGGCCCCGCGTCATCCCTGCGCAATCCCCCCACGCGGCATGACCGACGACGCCGGTCTGCTCCGTGGCCGTCGCAGTTCGGTCCGCGCCGCGACCCCGGATTCACGCGTTCCGACCACACCGCGCCCGCACGACAGCGGGCTCGCGACCCCGATCAGGACACGCCATCGCCGGCCCCGCCCAAAATAATCAAAGAATCAATTGATTATTATATTTCGCCGCCTAGGATCCCCGGAATCAGAAACCCGACATCGATCCCGGAAAGGCGATCCACCCCATGCAGGCCCCAGCCACCGACCTCCGACCCGCTCAGGACTCAACGACGCGGTCCTTCATCGCCGCTAACCTGCTGCTCCCGCTCCGACTCATCGTCGGCTGGACTTACTTCTCCGCCTTCTGGCGACGCGTCATTCTGGAAAACAAACTCGGGATGGACGACCCCGGCTATGTCGGCGAGAAGTTCAATCACTTTCTCCCCAACGCCCTCGTGATCAAGCCTGTGATTGAGTTCTTCGTGACACACCCGCAGCTGTTGTGGTGGAAGCTGCTTCTCTTCACGATCATCGAAGGTGTCGTCGGTCTCGCCCTGATGACCGGCCTGATGACCCGCCTGATGGGGCTCGCTACGAGCGCCCTGGCCCTCGGAATCCTCCTCGGCGCCGGCTGGCTGGGCACGACATGCCTCGACGAGTGGCAGATCGGCGTTCTCGGCGTCGGCGCAGGTCTGGCGTTCGCATTTGCGGGCGGCGGCGACTACTCGCTGGATTCTCGCTGGCGCCAGACGATGTCAAAGCGGCTGCCGACATGGGCCCGCTGGAGCGCGAGTATTGAAGCGCCGATGTTCTTTCGACGACGCGGCGTCATTGTCAGTGGCGCCGTCGCATGCCTTGGACTCACGCTGCTCACGAATCAGCTCTTTCACAACGGTGTCTGGGGAAAACTGCACAACCGATCCGTGCGACCCGTTGTCGAAGTCTCAAACGCCCGCGTGTCGAATGGAATTCTCTCCCTGCGGCTCTATCGCGTGGAGGGGGCCGACGTGTATGGTTCCTTCGCGATCGGACTACGCGTCGTTGACGAGCGGAACAATGTCGTCGCCGAATGGTCGGCGAACGATCTCGCCCAGTTGCCGCCGGAGTCGATCGCCAATCAGTTTGTCGCCAGAGTCAAACCCGGCGCCCACAGCCTCGTGATCCCACTGGGCGCAAAGGCGACGCTGTCGCTGCGACACGACAGGCTAAACGACCTGCCGCCGGGGCGCTACGAGGTGGAACTCGTGGACATCAGCGGCGCCAGCTGGCGGACGACATTCGACACAGGATCGAAGGGAGCGGCATAGTCCGGATGCAGACCATGGACGAACAACCGGCCCAGTCGCGGATCTACCAGCACCTGGCGGCCGTCGCCCAGGCAATGGCCAATCCCCATCGGCTGAAGATTCTCAGCCTGCTCAGTCATGGCGAGAAATCCATCGACGAGCTTGCGGGACTGACCGGCCAGTCTCTCGCGTCCACCAGCGCCCACGTCAAGCTGCTGCGCGCCAGCCATTTGGTAGAAGCGACCAAGCGAGGTCGCAGCGTCCTCTGCCGACTGATGAATCAACAGGTCCTTGATCTCTGGCTTCTGCTGAGATCGCTCGGGGAAACGAATATCGCCGAGGTTCGTGAAATCATGCGAGAGTCGTTCGACGGAGAAGGCGATCTGGCGGCGCTGAATGAACGGGAACTCGCCGCGAAGCTGCCGACCGACACGCTTCGACTCCTCGACCTCCGCCCCGCCGACGAGTTCGCCGAAGGCCATTTGCCCTCCGCAGTCAATATTCCATTCGATCAGTTGGAGACCTCTCTGGACAGGCTGCCCCGCAAACGTCGACTGCTCGTCTACTGCAGGGGCCCGTTCTGCGCCGCGGCGCTCGCCGGCAGCCGCCTGCTTCGAAAGCGTCAGTTCAACGCCCGACGCCTGCGATTCAGTGTTCCCGAGTGGAAAGCCGCCGGTCTTCCGATCGAATCGGCGCCCTAACAGACTCTCGTGCATTTCGATCCACGATGGCGCCGGTCTTCCTGCGTAACAATGCGACGACATTTCGTTTCATCCCGACGACGCGCCGCTACAATCTTCGAGTCACGGGACCGATGAACGCCCCACTTCGCGTCAATTCAGGCACCCCATGAACGAGCGCCCCCATCAGGACGACAACCCCGACCGCGCCGCCCCGATCGGCTTCTGCCCCCATTGTGATTACCAGCTGCTCGCCCCCGGTGTCTGCCCCGAATGCGGCGGGGACATCCCCGCCAACAAGGTCCGCCCTCGAACGCGCCGCGATCGGCGCTGGCGCCGAATCCGTCGCGTGTTCATCGCCACGATCGCCCTCATCGCCGTCGTGTGCCTGCGATACGCCTACAGCCGGGGCTATCTCTACCGCCTCTACACCAACGGCATGCTCGTCGACGCCTACCTCCGCAATCCGAAGGTGATCCCCGAAATCGAACAGCGACTCATCAACAATGGCTTTGACGACGCTGAGATCAACGCCCTCATGGACAAGTCGCTCGTGATCAGATTATCGACGCGCTCGCCGCGGCCATCCGACTTGCGGCCGCTGTTCCGAGTCAGCGTATCAAGGGCGCCCGGCGCCATTCTTCATTTTGCCGCGTCCACGCGCCCCGGCATGCCCTTCAAACTCATGGAACGATTGGACGACGGGGAATGGCTCGAAGTCATGCCCACCGGCGGCGAACTCAATCTGACTCGCCGCACGCTCGAATCAGATATCCGATTTCCTGAGCTTCCGACGGTCGGTCGGCACACATTCGAACTGCGGCTGGACGGCGCCGTCGAGGCGACCAATCGAAAGGTCAATGCGGCGATGAAGGCGTGGCCCACCCGCGCATTCATCGTCAGCGCATCGACGCAGTTCGAAACTGTCGATCAATCCGTGCATTCGTTAATCAGGTTCAGAAACGCTCCCGGAGATCAGCAGGATTTCCGACGCAGAATACGACTGCGCGCCGACCTGGCGAGCCACTCGATCCCCACGGGCGCTATCCATCGGCCGGACATCACGATCTGCGCCGACCCGTCGATGCCGGCGTTGTGGTTCAAGCTGCTATCGGAACGGCGTTCGCCCGACGGCGACATCAGCCGAGCCATCTACCCCGCGCTCAACTTCGACGTCGAGGCTGGATACACACAGAGCGCCAACCTGGCCGTCGTGAGTGTCGACGTCGGAGATCATCTGCTCCTTCGACTGACACCCGACATCGTCGCGACTTTCGAGCATGGCGGCGACGCTTTCTACCCATTCCGACTCGAATGGGACCTCGACGTCGACGATGGACCACGGTTTCTGGAACAGGTTCCGCCCGCGGACATCGAAGCGAATCAGGCGAATGCCACCGTCGACGAATGCGATCGCCCCGCCGATCGGATCGAGGCGTTCGCCCCGACCCCAATCGCGCCGTAGGCCGGAGCGATGGGGCTGCTGATCACGCTTGTCGGCGCCGGACCGTGTATAATGCGACCGGCGACGGAGAAGAGCGTAACCACTCCCCGTCCACATCGTGACTTCCGGGCCGACACATGATCAACAACAACGCCTCGACCACGCCGCCGCAACACGCCGTCCCCACCGGCTACTGTCCGCACTGTGACTACGCCTTGATGGCGCCGGGCGTGTGCCCGGAATGCGGCGTCGATGTTCCCGCCGATCGCATGCGCGCCCCACGCCGATGGAGTCGCGTCAGAAACGCCGTTCGACGCGCTCGCAAGCCCGTGCTGACGTTGATCATCATCGTGTCACTCATCAGCGCCGCCAACTGGGCGTTCGAAACCGGCCAGTTCTATCGACTCTATTCCAGTGAAACGCTGCTGGCGCGGTATCCCTCGAACCGCCAGGAGAGCGCCGAGATTGCCAGACGCGTCATGAACAACGCGTTCACGGCGAAGGAAATACAAACGCGTATCGCGAAGTCGTTCACCGTTAAGCTGAGCGTTGATTCGCCCTATCCGAAGAACACGCCCGTGAACTTCACCTACACGGCGGACATGAGGCGGGGGACGCTGTTCTTCCTGCGTAGTTCCCCCATTGTCACGGCTCAGGTGGACGGGAAGGCGTGCAAATTACCCTTCGGCACTACATCATCTAATTTCTTCGGCGCCGCCGTCGATCGATTGCGACACGAGGTGGGCGATTGGCAGACCGACGTCATTCTCTCGCACGGCGCCCATCGGCTGGACGTCACATGGAACTTCGAGATCAAGTTCTTCGATCCCAGGCTCGATTCCCATCTTCCGCCCCCGGCCGCAACCGGTGTCCCGATCACGCGTTCCTGCAATTTCAGAATCGCGGAGTGAATCCGAGAACGAATACCGAAACGCCCGATCGAACAAGTCGCCCTGGCGCGGCATTGAGACATGCAAGGCATGAACACGGACCTCCGCAGGACAGACCATCAGGAAGACGCCAATCCCATTGGCTACTGCCCACATTGCGACTACCAGTTGCTTGCCCCCGGCGTCTGCCCCGAATGCGGCCTGGACATCCCTGCGAAGAGAGTCCTCGCTCGTGCTCGCCGCGATCGGCGCTGGCGCCGGATCCGACGCGCATTCGTCGCCACGATCGCCGTCATCAGCGTCGTGTGCCTGCGATACGCGTACCGCCAGGGCTATCTGTACCGCATTTACACCAACGACATGCTCATCAATGAATACCCGACCAATTCGATGGCCACGGGCGAACTCCTGCGGCGCATGATCGCGGATGGCCTCACGCCGTCCGAGATGGAGATCGCCGTGAGCAAGTCATTCAACGTTGGGTTTCACATTCGAACACCACGACCGAGAGACATCGGCGCAGCCTGCGAAATGACGATCACACCAGTGATCAACGGGCTGTTTCGCATTGACACCAACGACTTCACTGCGGACCGCGTAGGCGCTGTGACACTCGATGCGCTCGTTGTCAGACACTCACTGCAGTCGTTTGACGTCGAATCCGGCGGCCGAAATCAAGCTGTTCGCGTTCAGCGCCGTGGGTATCCGGCGCCCACTGTCGGAGAGCATCAATTCAGATGGCGGGCCCAGCCGTCGGTCCTCTCGTTTGATCCGGCGCTGGACGCCGCGATGACGTCGCGCCCGCCGGTCCGCCTGGTGATCGACGAATCAACAACAGTCGAGGTGACTGACAAGACGATCTGCGAGTTTCTCCGCTGCAGGGACAGCGACGAGGATGTCGCCCACCTCAGAAACGCCTTCCGTCTCCTGCCGAAGCGCTCGTCCCGATCCGACACCATTCAATATGACGTCGACGCGCCACATCTTGACGCCGCGCAGACCTTCAACTTCAGTATCAACGAATACAGCGGCGACCGTGACGTCGGCGCCCTCTGGACACAGTTTAACATTCCTGCGGCGACCTTCATTCCTCAGTTTGAATCGATTACGAGACTTCAGATCCGGACGGGCGTCGAAAAGCACGTCTGCCGCCTGTCGTATGATCTCTCGCAGGTCTTTGAAGACGGCGCAGACTCAGTCTACCCGTTTGCCCTGGAGTGGGACGTCGCCCACTTGAGTACCTCCGACGCCGAAAGCGCTTCATGGGGCGATGAGTTCAATTCCCCCCGTTCACCCGATCGGATCATCCGCCTCGACGACACGAACTCGCCAGATCATCTGTGATCCATGCGCCGATTCGGGGAGCGCCGATCCGCGAATTCAGAATGGCCGAGCGCCTCGCGGAATCGCGGTTGTTCCCCGGAAGTCGCCAGGAGACCCTCGTACTGATGAAGCGACGGACCTCCGCCACGGCTGAAGCACAGACCACGAAGCGGTCAAGGCGGAACCCGTGGTTGACACCAGCGTGCCGGAAATCTCTCCGGAGGAGCGACGGACGCGCAGGAAACTCGCGGCGACGCCAGAATGCGTATAATACGCCCGTGGTCGAGGGCTCGCGTTGCGGCCCGCCGTCCACATCGTGATTTCCGGGCCGACACATGATTGAAAACAACACGTCGAGCGCGTCATCGCAACTCGCCGCCTCCCTCGGCTACTGCCCTCGTTGCGACTACCAATTGCTCTCGCCGGGCGTCTGTCCGGAATGCGGCGGGAACATCCCGCAACATCGCATTCGACGACATACGCGCGGCGCTCGCATTCGACGCTGGACTCGCCGAATCACCGCCGTCATGCTGACGCTCGGCGTTCTTGGTGGCGGCTACTGGGCAATCCAGCGGGGGGATCACTATCGCGTCTACCCAAACAGCCTGCTCATCGAGGACTACCCGGAAAACGCCCACGCCGTGTCGGAGGTCAGGCGACGACTGCTGGCGGATCGATTCAGTGACGACGACATACGCACGCTCGTCAACAAGTCGTTCACACTGGATGTTACCGTGCGAACGCCTCGCCCCAGGGGCGCCCGGCTTGACAACATTGTCACGCTCACGCCGAAGCCCAATGGACTCTGTTCGCACGCGTTCGACCCCTTCGACCCCTATGGTCCCGACAACGCCGTTACGCTGACATTGGACGGCGAACCGATTCTCAAACGGCGAATCAAGCTGGAGACAGAGAACTTCGCTACCTATACTCGGAAATCCACCTACGATTTCTCCCCAACCGTCGGACGACACACACTCAGCGTATCGCTCACGACGAACTTCGTTGACATCGACGATCTCACGGTCGCAAGAAAGATCGCAAGTCGCATGATCACCCCCATCACGCTGACGCGCTCCACGGAATTCGAAGTTCGTGACGAGTCTATCTGTGCTCTGGTCCATTGCCTCACGACAGACGAGGATGTGGCTTTCCTGCGAGACTCGTTTCGCCTCATCCCTCACCGGCGAGGGCTGAAATCCTTCGACATCGACGTGTGCTCCAGATATGACCTGACGAACACGCAACTCCATTGCGTCATCGATCGATACGTCGGAGCGAATCGCGTCGCTGAGGATCGCAGCGACCCGCCTTTTCCCGACAGCGAGTTGCTCAAGCCGGCGCCGGTCCTAATCGGCGCCACGCTGGAACCCAACGAGCGGCTCCTGTGCCGCGTGACTCTGGACGCCTCCAACGCGTTCGCCAATGGCGACACAGAGTTCTTTCCGTTTGCGATGGAATGGGATATCGACGCGAGTGTCGTCACGGCTCGCGATGATTTCTACCCCGATTGCGATCATCCCGGCGCCCTGCCGCCCGATCGGATCATCCGCCTGACTGACGACGACCTCATCCGGCCCTGAATCGACCGCGGCCCGTCCCGCCTCTTAACGCAAGACTCACGACTCACGGCCAGATCGGCGTCGAACGGCGTCCCCTCCCACCAGCTCGCCCCCCAAGCCCCCTCACTTTTCCCCTCCGCCGGACTCCCTTAAACTGCCCCTTCTCGCGCCAGAGTGGCGAAAGATCGACTGACAACGAAACACCCTACAGCAACAAGGATCGACGACTCGTGGAAAAAACGCTCATCGTTCTCAAGCCGGACGCCGTGCAGCGAGGCATGGCCGGACGCATCATCACCCGCTTCGAAGAGAAGGGATTCCAGATCGTCGGCATGAAGCTGATCACGATCGACAAGGCCCTCGCCGAGAAGCACTACGGCGTGCACAGGGAGAAGCCCTTCTACCCGCGACTCCTCGAGTACATCACGAGCAGCCCCGTCGTCGTCATGGTCCTCCAGGCCGTCAACGCGATCACTGTCGCGCGCAAGATGATGGGCGCCACCTTCGGCTCCAAGGCCGAGCCCGGCACCATCCGCGGTGACTTCGGTCTCTCCAACAGCTTCAACCTGATCCACGGAAGCGACTCCCCCGAGGCCGCCGAGTCCGAGATCGCGCTCTACTTCACGAAGGAAGAAATCCAGAGCTTCCAGCGCGCGAGCGACAAGTGGATCTACGACGTCTCCGGCGGCAGCCCTGAGTAAGACCAGGGAAATACGGGATGCGATCTGAAGCAAACCGAGCAGGACGCCCAAACTCAGGCGCCCGAATTCCGCGTTTTTTCATTTTGCATTTCTCATTTTGCATTTTGCGTTGAACGCCATGATCTACCTCGACTATCACGCGACGACGCCGACGGATCCGAACGTTACGGAGGCCATGCTTCCCTATCTGCGGGAGCAGTTCGGCAACCCGACGAGCGGCCACGCCAAGGGCCGCCCCGTGCGCGAGGCGGTCGAGAACGCCCGCGCCAGCGTCGCCCGGCTCATCAACGCCGAAGCGAGTGAAATCAGTTTCACGAGCGGCGGCACTGAGGCGAGCAACTGGGCGATCAAGGGCGCCGCGTTCGCCGCGAACCGAAAAGGCGATCACGTCGTCACGATGAGTATCGAGCATCCCGCGACGCTCGAGCCACTGGCCTGGCTCGAGCGTTTCGGTATGTCACACACGATCGTCGATGTCGATGAATATGGTCGTGTCGATCCGGCCGCGATCCGGGCGGCGATTCAGGACAACACGTTCCTCATCAGCCTGATGCACGCCCAGAACGAGGTCGGGACGATCCAGCCGATCGAGGAAATCGGCGCGATCGCCCGCGAAAGAGGCGTCCTCTTCCATATCGATGCGGCCCAGTCGCTCGGAAAGATTCCCGTTGATGTGAAAGCGTTGAACGCCGATCTCCTTTCCATCGCCGGCCACAAGCTCTACGCGCCCAAGGGAATCGGCGCTCTCTACATTCGCAAGGGTGTCGAGATTGACAAGTTCGTCCACGGGGCGGGCCAGGAACAGGGCCGTCGCGCCGGCACGGAGAATGTCGCCATGGCCGTGGGCCTCGGAAAGGCCGCCGAGCTGTCAGTCGCCTATCTCAACGATGGCGATCACAGCGGACTGCGCGACTACTTCTGGGGCCAGCTTCAGCACACGCTTGGCGACAAGGTGGTCCTCAACGGACATCCGACAGTGCGACTCCCCTCGACGCTCAACGTCAGCTTCCCGGGCCATGTCGGTGGCTCGCTGCTGGAGCGGCTTGAAGGCGTCTGCGCCTCGACCGGCGCCGCGTGTCACGCCGGCGACGCCAAACCCTCGCGCGTGCTGACGGCAATGGGACTCGATCGCGAACGCGCCATCGGCGCAATTCGATTCAGCGTCGGCCGACCGACAACGCGACAGGAAATCGACAGAGTTGTGGAGATGCTGGTTCGCCAGCTCCGTGATGAGTAAAGATGGCGTGTGAGACCACGCCCGCGTCGACACGCGATCAGTCCGCCGCGGAAATCATCGCGCCATGCGCGCCCCGGACATCCCTTCCGCGGCGCCATCCAGGCTTGTAAACGTCAGCGTCAGATCGACGCTTCCATCCTCGCCGACATCGCCCACGCCACTGATGATGAACTCCGACGGCTCGCCGTTGTTGTACCCGACAAAGGCCTGCGTCGCCTGGAACGTAAATGAAACCCGACCGCCCGTCTGCATGAACGCGGGCGTTTCCTCGATCGGCTGAAGCGTTCCGTCGCCCTGATCGTATTGCGTGATCAGCCCGCCATCGACGACAACGCGAAGCGTTCCCGCCACATCCGACAAAGTGATGTTCCAGGTCCCGTCCAGCGATGGCAGGACATAGGCGATCGGCGAGCCGGTCTCGCAACCGACACTCAATGGACCGAGGAACAATGCGATGGCGAATAGGAGTCGTCGACGCATAACGCAGGCGATATCCGGGGTTCGGCGAGGGTCAGAAAGGCGTTATTATATCCGGAATGTTCCCGGGAACGCCCCACCTGACGCCGAGTCGAACAACAACGCCGGAAACGGATCGCCCCCATTTTCGGACATGCGGCTCGCGCCGCTCCCGCCGATGGCTCCGCATAATGGCGATCCTGGTCATCACCCTGCCGCCGGGCTGCCGCAGGGAATCTCCAGACACGACGAATGCGACGACACAGCCGCCCGTCCGGACGAGTCGGCCGGCGGACCCCGCCCCGACTGAGACCGCCGCGTACTACGATCGCACAACGCGGCAGTTCACGCTGGCGGACTTCATCAAGCCCAGCGGCGAGAACACGCCGGAGCGCATTATCGGGATGTCGCCGCTTTTCGTCCGAGAAATCGCCGAGCCTTTCGCCGATCAACACTTCGGTCTCTCCATCGAGGCCCTGCTCCGGAAAGACGCCGCGACCCAGAAGGACACGCGCGTCATCTACTACCATGAGGACACAACGACCCTCGCGGGGATCGATCGGAACCGACTGTCGTTTCTCTGGATCTACGACGTCGATCGCGGTCCCGACGTCGCCCGGACAAGGACGCAGGGCTTCCGAATGACCCTCGACGAGAACGGCTACGCAAACTTCTGGGAGGTTCTGTCACCGACAGGCCCGAGGCTCGTCTACGTGGCCCAGTCCATCGAGGACGCCGCATCGAACGAATTCGGCGCCGCGCCCGCGGATCGCCGGTTCGCCGTGGAACGCTCGCTCGCGGAAGCCCCCGACACCATCGTCCCCAGGATTCTGCCGGACGGACCGCAGCCGATGGGCCCCTTCGTTTACATCGAGGGCCACGACCACGAGATCACGACGCTGCTCTGTCGCTGCATGCCGTCGCAGGTCGATGACTTTCGAACGAACGTCCTGTACGAACTGCGCCCCCTTCCGTCGGGCGATTCGGACACGTCCGCCATATCGGTCTTCAGCGACCTGCTCCGCCGGGCCGACGCCGTTCCGCTCGACGCCGTCCTTCGGATTCCGAATCCGCCAACCGCTGTCCCGTAAAACTCACGTCCCCTTAGGAAAAATCCGAATATTCACCACGGCCGCCTCTGCGCGGTTGTTGATTATCAGGCGCCATTTCGCCGATCGGCGCGATCGGATCATTCAGTCGCGCCCCAATCGTACCGACGAATAGAGCGGACGCGGAACGAGTCCGCCTCGACGGGCGGTGGTCAGAAGAAATGGGATCACAATGGATGTGAAATTCGTCAACGCATTTGTCGGGTCGATTCTCAACGTCTTCAAGACGATGATGAGCATCGACGTGAAGGTCGGGAAGCCGTCGCTGAAGGAAGCGGAACTCGTCACGGCGGAAGTGTCCGGCATCATCGGTCTTTCCGGCGAAGTCCAGGGAAGCGTGATTCTGAGTTTCGACATGCCCGTCGCGTGCGCCGTCGCCTCAACGTTTGCCGGCGCCGAACTCAATCCCGATTCGGCCGATTTCACGGACGCGATCGGCGAGCTGGCGAACATGGTCGCCGGTAACGCAAAGAAGGATTTCCATGGATACGACGCGAGCATTTCGCTGCCGAGCGTGATCATCGGCAAGGGCCATCGCGTTTCGCAATCCAAAGTGTGGCCGTTCCTCGTCATTCCGTGCGAGACCAAACTCGGTAAGTTCAACGTCGAAGTCGCGCTCATCACGAAGAAGGCGCCGGCGACGGTGGGAGTCTGAACATGAACATGAAGATCCTTCTCGTGGATGATTCGCGAACGATTCGAAACATCCAGAAGAACACGCTGAAGACACTCGGCCTGACGGACGTCACGGAAGCCGCCGACGGTCTCGAAGCCCTGTCGTGCCTGGCCAATCAGCGACCGGACCTGATGCTGGTCGACTGGAACATGCCGAACATGGACGGCATCACACTGATCAAGAAGGTGCGCGAAACGGACAAGTCCCTTCCGATCATCATGGTCACAACGGAAGCGGAAAAGTCCCGCGTCCTCGAAGCGGTCAAGGCCGGCGTCAACAACTATGTCGTCAAGCCCTTCACCGCCGAAACGCTGAGTGAGAAGATTCAGCAGACGATGGCCAAGTGCGCCGCGGCGACCTGACCTGGCGCCTGATCATCGCAGTCAACAAGAGGAATCGGCGTGAATCGTGAACACGACTCACGCCGCTTTTCATTTTTCTGAAGATGACCGGCGTCGCGCATCGCGCGTCCGGGCCCGCGAACAGATCAATCCTGCCCGGTCTTCTCCGTGCCCTTCGCTCGATACCGCCGGCACGGCGCCAGTCGCCTCGAACGCGCCTCGTTGACTTTCAGCTTCAGCGGATCCGTCAGATGCGGAACATGCTCGCACTTTTGGTCGTGGTATTCCGTCGCGCCTCGGCCCGTCACGACGATTCGCTCGCCATCCGGCCCTGACAGCGCACGCCAGACGCCGCGATGCGCGCTCCAGGCCGCCTCTTCCAGCCGCGCGTACTCATCGCTTCGCGCCGACGCCGCCCCCCGATCCAGCCAGGCGTAGCCATTGAACAGCAGTTCGCCGGCGAGATCCCGCCCGCCTTCCGGCTCGACGGAGGCGATCCATCGCCCCAGCGCGTCCCGATCGGCGCCCCGCCCGACAAAACTGAACATCGTCAACCGCAAAAGTCGCCCCTGCGTCTGCTCCCTGATGAACCGCAGCGCATCGCGCGCCGCCGGCTGATTTCGAAGCGGTGTGACGATGCCGAGGAGGCAAACCTTGTCCCCCACGTCCAGTTCGATCGTGCCGCCGTCCAGTACGCGTGTCGCATGCGCGAACTGAGGCAGGCGTGTCGGCGCTTCGGCTGACGGATCGGACACCACGCGGACAGGGCCGGCGGACGGCGGCGCCACGCGCGTGGCGCCGACCTCGCCGGACGACGATCGGCGTTTCGTCGGCGCATCTTCCGGCGGATCCTCCTTTGCCTTCTCGTCGAGTCGCGCACACGTCCTGCACTGACGACGCCCTTCGCGCTCCGCCTCCTCTTTCGAAGCGAATCGCCTCGTGTTGTCAGGCTGAATGCGCTTTGCGGAGCCGCACGTGTCCGGATGGTTATGATAGACCTTGCCGGACGTCGTACCGATGATGGTCTCAGCCATCGCGAGCCCGGCGCCGACACCCATGACCAGCGCGACAGACTTAAGAAAGATCGCTCGTTTGCGCATGACGACGGCCCTCCTTCATGCGCTATTAAACGACGTTCGCCGGCGACGCCGCAATCGAAAATCCGACGCGGGGCGCCATCTGCCAGACACCTGGCAGTCAGTAATGAGAAAGTGACACGTTCTGACACCGGGCCGTGCGACAGGCGTGTGTCGCCCTGTCGCGACCGCCCTACTTGGCGGACTTGCGAAACACGGCGACAACATCTTCGACGGGCACGACGAAGAGCTGGTTGTCGCCCTCAAAGTCGACGGGAATGGCGCGCTTCGGATTGAAGAGCACCTTGTCGTACTGGCGGATGGGAAAGTCCTCGTCGTTCTCCACCTGCGCCGACACGGCCACGATCCGACCCGTGATCGTCGGAATCTCAATGTTGTCGGGCAACTGAATGCCGCCCTTGGTGACCTTCTTGTCGGCGTCCTTGCGAATCAGGACGCGCTGACCCAGCGGCTCGACGGTCTCTAGCTTCATGCGATTTGTCTTGGATTCGTTCCCGGGCATGGATCTGTTCCCGTCGCGAGGGAGCATCGGCGCCACGCGGCGCGCTCAACAGTCCGACAGGCGTATTCTAGCGATGGAATCGGATGGATACCACGTGACACTCGGGCGCCGTGCCACGACCGCGGCGCTCAGCGGGAGGATTCGGCTCGCGGTTCCGTCATTGCGTCCGCGGCGTCCGCCGTCTGAATTCTCAGGCTGCGCGGATAGTCGATCCCCTGGCTCGCCGCCGTCACGGAATGCCGCATCAGTTGTCCCGGCCAGGCGAAGCCGAGCAGGGCCACGATCGCGCAGGTCGCCATGGCGATACGAAGCCCCGGACACGCCGACGTCGTGACTTTGCCTGACGGTTCACGCCAATAGCACGCCGCGACAATCCGCAGGTAATACGCGGCGCCGACGGCCGCGTTCAGGGCGCCGATAAGCACGAGAACGATCAGCGACGTCTGGTGTGACGACATATCCGCCGTCGCGCTGAGCACGGAGCTGAAGATGTAGAGCTTGCCGAGGAATCCACCTGTCAGCGGGAAGCCCATGAGTCCAAGGACACAGACGGCCAGCGCGAGCGCCGCCCACGGATGCCGACGCGCGGCGCCGGCAAGGTCATCCAGCGATTCAGCGGACTCGTCCGTGTCGTCCACACTCGGCTTGCGGAACCAGGACAGGACCAGGAACGCGCCAAGGTTCATCGCGCCGTAAAGCGCGATGTAGAAGAGCATCGCGGCGACGCCGTTGCGCATCGGCGAGTCGGCGTTGTTGGCGCCGGGCCCCGCAAGCAGCGCCATCAGCATGTACCCGGAATGCGCCACGCTCGAATACGCGAGCATGCGCTTCACGTTGTATTGCATGAAGGCCAGGGCGTTGCCGGCCGTCATCGTGGCGGCGGCGACGATCCACAGCCCCCAGTAGATCGACGTACCGCTGATCTGCCACTGGACGATGCTCAGCAGGTGCGTGATCGCGATCAGGCCGGCGATCTTGGGTACGAATCCGAGCATGCCGGTGATGGGCGACGCCGCGCCCTGATACACATCCGCCACGTAGAAGTGCAGCGGCACGGCCGCCAGTTTGAAGGCGAGGCCGCCCAGCGCCAGCATGAATCCGACGACCAGCAGCGGATCCTGCATTCGCTCCGCCACACCGCCGGCGGCGAACCACTCGGCGATCGACTGGTAGCTGGCGCCACTCTGTCGCGCGAAGGCGGCGCCGTCGCTGAAGATCGTCATGGTCCCGGCCGCGCCATACAGGAAGCTGAATCCGTAAAGCGTAAGGGCCGCGGCGAAGGCGCCGAGGAAGAAGTACTTACCGGCCGCCTCCTGCGCGCGAATGTCGCGACGGGAAAGTCCGATGAGGATGTAGGTCGGAACGCTGACAAGCTCCAGCGCCAGGAACAGCAGCACGAGATCGTTCGCGATGGCCGTCAGCGAGACGCCCACGAACGAAAAGAGAATCAGGCTGAAGAACTCGCCTCGCTCCTCGTCCTCGGGCACATGCCGACACGCCAGCACAACGAGAATGCCGATCGCATAAGCGATCATTCGCACATACTGCGTCAGGGGGCCGGCGTGAAGCGACGTAACGGCGAATACCTCGTCACCCGTGGAGGCGAGGGACAGCTTGTAGGTCGCGAACATCGCGCCGACGAGGAAGATGATCGACCAGACGACGGAACGCCTCGAGAACTCCTTCGACAGCCCGAAGAACAACACGCCAATGGCGCCCACGCAGAGAATGATCTCCGGCAGCAGCAGCTCGACGATCGCTGACATTATCGAAGCGCCTCCGAATCGAACGACGTCGAGTACAGGACAAGCGGCTCACTCTCGTCGGCGCCCTGGGTCTCGGCGCCAACAATCTCCGCGGACAGTGTTTCGGACGCGGCCGACGACGTCGCCACGCCCGGCGTTTCGCCCGCCTCGGATTCACGCTCCGCCGTCGCGCGCTGCCAGCCCCCGGAGGACGCCCCGGCGACGCGCTCGAGGACCGGGGCCAGCGACGGCTCCATCCACTCGATCACGGGCTTCGGATACACGCCCAGGAAAATGCAGGCGATCGCGATCGGCGTCAGAATGCCGACTTCCCGGCGATTCAGATCCTGTGACAGGCCGGTCGAACCGTCGAAGCCGTGCTCCGGCTCCTTCAGCGGCCCGAACAGGACGCGGCGAGCCATGTAAAGCATGTAGATCGCGCCGAACAGGATGCCCGTTGCCGCGGGAATCGCGTAGCCGATGCCCAGGGGCCCGGCCACATCATTGTCCACACGCGCGGAAATGAACGTCCCCATCAGAACGAGGAACTCGCTGACGAAACCGTTGAGACCCGGCAGACCGATGCTGGACATCGTGAAGAAAATCAGGAAGAAGGCCATGATCGGCATCTTGCGGGCCAGACCGCCGATCTGATCCATTTCACGCGTGTGGTAGCGCTCGTAGATCATGCCGACGATGAGGAACAAGGCGCCCGTGCTCAGGCCGTGATTGACCATGTAGAGCACGGATCCCGTCAGCCCCGCCATCTTCATGCAGAACATGCCGAGCAGGCAGAACCCCAGATGGGAGACTGACGAATAGGCGACCAGCCGTTTCACGTCCGTCTGCACCCACGCGGCCAGCGCGCCGTAGATGATTCCGATGACCGCGAGCAAACCCATGACCTGGCCAAGCTGAATCGCGGCCTGCGGGAACACGGGCAGGCTGACGCGAATGAAGCCGTAGGTTCCGAGCTTCAGCAGCACGGCCGCCAGGATGACGGACCCGGCCGTCGGCGCCTCCACGTGGGCCAGCGGCAGCCACGTGTGGAACGGGAAGAGCGGCACCTTGATCGCGAATCCGGCGAAGAACGCCAGGAACAGCCACCACTGTTCCGTCACAGAGAGTCCGCCACTGGACCACAGCTGGTAGATCACATCAAAGTCGAAGGTGAACGCACGGCCGGCGTCCGTGACGACGCTCGACGCCTTCCAGCCCAGGTAGAGCACACCCGCGAAGGTCAGCATGCTGCCGGCCAGCGTGTACAGGAAAAACATGTTGGCGGCCTTCTGCCGCTCGGCGCCGCCCCAGATGCCGATCAGGAAATACAGAGGGATCAGCGTGAATTCGAAGCAGACGTAGAACAGCAGGAGATCCCGCGCACAGAAGACACCTAACATGGCGCCGAGCAGAAGGAGCAGCAGCGCGTAGTACTCGCGATGGCGCGTCTGAATCGCCGTGAAGCTCGCCCAGATGGCCAGCATCGTAAGCATCGCCGTCATCAGCATCAGCGGCAGGCTGATGCCGTCGACGCCGAGCTTGTAGCTCAGCCGCAGCGGGGCGACGGCCGCATCGCTGGCAACCCATGTGTGATTCTCGACCAGCAGCTGGCCGCCGTTCGAGAGGTCCGCCGTCTGTCCCATGAACGTCGCGAGCGCCACGACGGCGATGACACACGTCAGAAGCGACACGCCCAGGGCGAAGCGCCGGATCGTGGCCGGATCCAGCGACGTCGCGAAAATCACGATCGCGCCGCAGATCGGCGTGGCAATCAATATGGATAACAACGGCATAGTCATGCGACTTCTAAGTTCCTACCGCCCCATCGGACGGCGATACCCCGAATGACGATCAACCCACGCCATTCAATACGATCCAGATCAGGGCGACGATGCCGATGATCATGCCCAGGGCGTAACCCTGCATCGCCCCCTGCTGGCCCGATCGAAGACCAAAACCGATGGCCCTTGGAATGTTCCCGAGCACATACAGGATGGCGTTGATGAAGTTCCGATCGACACCGAAGCAGAATCGCCCGAGGCGACGCAGCGGCTGCACGAAGACGGCGTCGTAGATCTCATCCACGTAGTACTTGTTGTAGAGCAGGCGATGGAGCGAACCGGACGCCGCCGCGATCGCGAACGGAATCGTGGGGCGCTTCGTGTACAGGTAGCTCGCCAGCAGTATGCCGCCGATGGCGATCAGCGCCGACACGTACATCAGCGTGTGACCGCCGGCGTGCGCCACGGCGTGCTCGGCGCCGTGACCGCTCAGGATCCCCTTCGCCGACGCGATGACCGGCTCGAGGAAATGATGAAACGCGCCATGCGGTTCAAACACGCCCAGGAATCCGCCACCGCTGACCATGTGGACACCGAAGTAGCCGGCCCCGATTGCGCCGACGGCCAGGAAGATGAGCGGGAAGTTCATCCACGCCCCGCCCTCATGGGCGTGCTCGACACCGGGCGCCATGCGCTCCTGTCCCCAGAAGGCCATCGCAACCATTCGGAACGTATAGAACGCCGTCAGCGCCGCTGTGATCAGACCGATCCAGCCGAACAGCGGAAAGCCGCTTTCAAAGGCCGCGTGGATAATCTCGTCCTTGCTCCAGAAGGCCGACAGCAGCGGGAAACCGGCCAGCGCCAGCGACGAGATCAGGAATGTCGCATGCGTGACGGGCATCTGTCTGCGAAGACCGCTGAACTTGCGGATGTCGATCACCCCGCCCATCGCGTGCATCACGCTTCCGGCGCCCAGGAAGAGGCAGGCCTTGAAGAACGCGTGCGTGAACAGATGGAAGACGGACGAGTCGAAAGCGCCGACGCCGAGCCCCAGGAACATGTAACCGAGCTGGCTGAGCGTCGAATACGCAAGGATGCGCTTCATGTCGAACTGGGTCAGGGCGATCGTGGCCGCGAAGAAGGCCGTCGCCGCGCCGATCGTCGCAACGAACCACATCGCGATCTCACTGCTGGCGAAGATGACCGAGCAGCGCGCCACGAGATAGACACCCGCCGTGACCATCGTCGCGGCGTGGATCAGGGCGCTGACGGGCGTCGGTCCCTCCATGGCGTCCGGCAGCCAGACATGCAGCGGGAACTGTGCGCTCTTGCCCATGGCGCCGCAGAAGAGCAGCAGCGCGATCCACGTGATGCGACTCTCGACGAGAATCTTGAAATCCATCGGATTGACGTTGGCGCCGAGCGTCGAGTGGACGAGGGCGTCAAACGCCTGGTGACTGTGGGCGTCGAAGTTCGCGACCCCGGCCACGAGGTCGAAGACGCGCTGGTAATCCAGCGTGCCGAACGTCAGATAGATGAGCCAGATGCCGATGGCGAAGCCGAAGTCGCCGACGCGGTTGACGATGAACGCCTTCCTCGCCGCCTTGGCCGCCTCAGGCTTCTGGTAATAGTGGCCAATCAACAGGAAGCTCGACAGGCCCACGAGTTCCCAGCCCATGTAAAGGACCAGGAAATTGCCCGCGAGAACGAGCATGCACATCGAGAAGACGAAGAGACCGAGGAAGGCGAAGAACCGCTCGTAGCCGCGCTCGGCGTGGCCATGATGATCCCGCATGTAGCCCGTCGAATAAATGACGACCATCAGGCCGACCGTCAGTACGGTCATCAGCATGACGCAGGTGAGCTGATCGACGCGGAACGTCATCTGCAGCCAGCCCGCGGATTCCCGGGCGCCCTGCGCCGGATCCGCCTCGACGACGAACCAGTCGTACAGCGGGATCGACTTCGACAGCGCCGCATTGCCGACGGCCGACTCGGCCTCCGTCACATGCGCCGCGCCCGCGTCACGGGCCGAATGCGACAGCACATCGCCGAGGATCAGGCTGGCCAGGACGAGCGAGCCGCCGACGCCGCTGATCACAAGCCAGTGCGAACGCGATTTGAGAATTCGTAGTCCGATGGCGCCGACGAGCAGCATGCTGACGAGCGGCAGAATCGGGATCAGGATGGCGAGCGTCTTGAGGTTTTCCATCGTCGTTTGTCGTCAGTCGCCCAAATCCAGGTGCGGAATCAATCTCGTCGAGCCGTGTCTCAACCGAACGTCAGCCGCGCATCGTTCGCCAGCTCTCGGCGTCCAGTGTGCCGCGTCGCCGGTACATCATGACGACGATCGCCAGCCCCAGCCCCGCCTCCACGGCGGCGATCACGAGCACAAACAGGCCCATCGCCTGCCCCTGCAGGTTTCCGTGCAGCAGCCCCATGCCGACAAGGTTCACGAGCACGCCCTGAAACATGATTTCCGTCGACAGGAACATCACGATCATGTTTCGGCGCGCCAGGAAGCCGATCACGCCCAATCCGAAGATCAGGGCGCCAACGAGCATCAGGGCTTGTGGTGTCGCAAGGTTCACGGGGTCGAATTCACTCCATCCAGGCCGGGGTCGCCCAACGCGCGCCGCCGGCGTCAGTCGTCAATACGGCGGCGCCGTTCGACCGGACTCGCCGAGCGGTCGTCGCGTCTCGAACGTCTCGTCGTGCGGGATGCGCTTTCGCGCGATGGCGATGGCGCCGACCATCGCGACGAGAAGAAGGACCGCGGCGAGCTCCACGCTCACAGCCATGTCCGTCATCAGCAGTTCGCCCAGTCGCAGCGTGTTGTGCTCCGCCGTTTTCGCGGCGCGGGCGGCGTCAAACGAGGGCCAGCTCCGCTGCACGATCATGCCGGCGATCGTCGCCGACAGTACGAATCCCGCGATCACCGTCCACGCCGGCTCGCGCGACGAGCGGTCATAGTCCAGCGCATTGCGGAAGTGATCGCTGTGCATCGTCGATTGCTGCGAGAGCATGATCACGAAGGCGTAGGTCACGAGGATGGCGCCGGCGTACACGGCCACGAGCACCAGGCCGAGAAACTCGGCGCCGGCGAGCACCAGCATCGCCGCCGTGCTGAGAATCACGATGATGAAGTACACGGCGGAATAGACGGGTTTCGGATGGGTGATCATCCGGGCCGCCCCGCCGATGGCGAACAGGGAAAGAACCACGAAGGCGACGTGGTTCGCCGCGTCGCCCATGATCCGATGCATCACGAGGCAGAACACGCCCGCCGAGACGGCGGCCATGATGACAAGCAGACCGCGACGATCGGGCTTCGACTCTCTCGGCAGGCCGAGATAGACACCGGCGGCGCCCGCGGCGGCGACGGCGTATGCAAGATAGACGAGTGTGTCAGTCAAGGCTGTAGGTTCCGCTGTCCGATCGGCCCGACGCCCGCCCGCGGCGCGTCGATGGGCGTCTGATTCAATATCCAGTGATCCGCGGGTTCTTCCGCGGCTTTTCATCCTTGGTTCGATCGAAGACCATCAGCAGCTTCTCCTTGTCGAAGATCATCTCTTCGCGGGATCGGCCGACAAGATGGAATTCCGGCGTCAGTTCGATGGCGTCCACAGGGCAGGCTTCTTCGCACATGCCGCAGTAGATGCAGCGCAGTTCGTCAATGTCAAACTGCGCGGGGTACTTCTCGCGATCGGGCCAGGGACTTTCCTGCCCCACGATGTGAATGCAGTGCGCCGGGCAGGCCGTCTCACACATGAAACAGGCGACGCACGCGACACGGCCCTGATCGTCACGATTGAGCCGATGGACGCCGCGATAGATCTCCTTGCGGAGCTGGCGGCGCTGCTCGGGATACTGAATGACTTTCTTCTTACGAACATGCACGCTGAACATGTGACGCAGCGTCGTCCTGAAACCGCCGAAAATCTGCGGCAGGTACAGGCGCTCCGCCTTGGTCAGCGTCGGCTGATCGACGTTGATGACATCCTTGGTTTTCCAGTCAGACGCCGGCATGCTGTAACTCGTATTCCTTCTCTCGTGTCGCCTTTTCTCGAACCAGCAGACTCTGCTGCCGTCCTGTGATCGGCGTCGAACTCATGAGCGATACCAACGCCCCACCCACCAGGACGCCGAGGTTCACCAGCGGCGACAGCCACTGCGACCATCCGAAGTGAACGATCAGGATCTGCGCCGCCAGAATCAGAAGCCCCATCGGGACGAAGCTCTTCCACGCCAGTCGCATCAGCTGATCGAATCGGAATCGCGGAAGAGACCAGCGAACCACCATGTACGCCGCGATGAACACCCCGATCTTCGCGCCGAAGACGCCCATCCGCGCAAGCATCCAGTACCACTCGCCGGAGGTATTCAGTTCCGTGCAGTACGGCAATGTGTAGCCGCCCCAGAAAAGACTGATCATGAAGGCGCTGGACGTGATCATGTGGGCGTACTCCCCGAGGAAGAACATCGCCCATTTCATGGCGCTGTACTCCGTATGGAAGCCGCCGATGAGTTCCTGCTCACATTCCGCCAGATCAAAGGGCGCCCGATTCGCCTCGGCCAGCGCCGCAATGAACAGCAGCAGCGCCGCCACGGGATGGTAGACGACGAGCCAGACGCCGTTGTGGCTTTGGGCCGCCACGGCGCCCTCCAGACGCAGGCAGTCCATCACCTGGTCCGCCGGCAGCAGGTAGCCGACCGTCACAATCGCGGTGAGGACGACAAGCCCGAGCGGGATCTCGTAGGAGATCATCTGCGCCGCGGCGCGCATCGCGCCATAAAACGCGTACTTGTTGTTACTCGCCCAGCCGCCCAGCACGACGCCGTAAACGCCCATCGACCCCACGGCAAGAATGTAAAGCACGGCGATGTCGATGCTCGCAACCTGCGCCACCAGCGGCGCGGCGTCGGCGTTCATCCAGGGCCACTTGAACGTTCCGCCCCACGGGATCACGGCGTAGCCGATCAACGCGACGACGAACATCATGAACGGCGCCAGCACGAAGAGCGCCCGATCCACATGGCCGGGGGTGATGTCTTCCTTCAGCAGCAGCTTCACGCCGTCCGCCAGCGGCTGAAGCAGCCCCAGGGGACCCACGCGATTGGGACCGTAGCGATCCTGGATCCAGGCGGAGATCTTTCGCTCAAGCAGGATGCAGTAGGCGACGGCTGTCATCACACCGCCGAAAATCGCCAGCGAAAGAATGACACTGAACCAGAACTGGTCCGCCAGCAGCCACTTGATCTGTTCCATGAACATGACGATCAGTGACAGAACGACGATTCCGCCGATCGAGACGGCGAGCAGCCCCGACAGGATCGGATGCTTCATGATGGCTCGTAGCAGCGCCAAGTTCGCAACATCCCTATTTGCTTCGCGCGGCGCCCGTTTGGCGACGCCAGCGACTTACGTCTTCCTAATGCGCGTGCGCCGGCGGCGCCGGCGCGACGTGCAACTGCCCGAACGCGGGGATCGACGCGGCCATCCTATCGCGGACCTGCGCCGCGTTGTAGAGGCCCGATTCACCCGTCAGTTGAAATAAGTAGTTCCCGTCGCGCTGACAGCCATCCGGCGGATTGATCGCCGACTCAAACGGCTGGATCTTCCCCTGATGATTCACGAAGCAGCCCGATCGCTCGACCCAGGCGCAGCTTGCGATCACGACATTGGCGCCGTCCGTCAGCTTGCTCGGAAACAGGTCCTGCACGAGCGTGAAAGGTGTCTTGTCGCCGGCGGTCGCGATCTCCTTCGTGACCCACTCCTTCGGATAACCGCCGACAAACCAGGCGGCGCCGTAACCGCCCTTGCCCGCCTTCGCCAGGAACTCCTCCAGCGTCGGCGATTCGCCGCCCAGGGCCTCGAGAATCATCTCGATACCGCGGCGATTTGGGGCTTTTTCCGCGAGAATCGTGAATTTCGGGGTCGCGCCATTCGCATTGACGGGGAAGTTCCTGTCATCCCCCTCGAACGGAACGGGGCCCATCACGAGCGCCGCCTTCTCATCAATCGAGCGGATGAACGTCGCCAGCAGCCACGCCTCCTCGCACGACATGAACGGCGACAGCATGCAGGCGATCGATCCGGCGCCCTTCTCTTCGACAACGCGTCCGAGTCTCAGCCGCGCCACTTCGTCCAGCGCCGCCCATTCGGCCGTCTGCGCTTCGACGCCACGACGGACTTTCAGCCCCGTCAGGCGGTTCGCGTCGTTGACGTACTTGAATCCGAAGCGGCCTTCATCGCACATCCACCAGTCGTTGACGCCGGGGTTGTAGCGGGGCTTGAGACGCCAGACCTGATTCTTGTTGTGATCGACGTGAATCGCACAGCCGACGGCGCAGCCGTTGCAGACGCTGTCGACGCTCCTGAGAAACCAGACGCGCTGGTCCATCAGGAAGTCCTTGTCGAGCAGACTGCCGACGGGACAGATGTCGACAACATTTCCCTGCAGATCGTTTTCGAGGGGAACGCCGGGAAACACATCGATCTCTGCGCGGCTGCCGCGATTGATAATGCCCAGTTCCCCCGTGCCCGCGACTTCATCGCAGAAGCGCACGCAGCGGGAGCACATCACGCAGCGATCCGAATACAGCAGCGTGCGCGAACCGACATCCTTTTTGGGATTCTTGTTCTTGGGCTCCACCATCTGGCTTGTGGCGTCGCCGAATTTCTGGCTGTAGTCCTGCAGGTAGCACTCGCCCGCCTGGTCGCAGACCGGGCAGTCGAGCGGATGGTTCAGAAGGAAATACTCCATGCATTCCTTCTGATTCTCCTGCACCTTGTCCGAGGCGAAGCGGACTTCCAGACCGTCGCGGACCGGCGTCTGACAGCTCGGAAACAACTTCGGCGCCCATCCCATCTCCTTGGTCTGGGGATGGGGCATCTTCATCTCCATCAGGCAGAGACGACATGAAGCGACGACGCTGAGGCCCGGGTGATAGCAGTAGTGCGGGATGTCCATCCCCGCCTCCAGGGCCGCCTGAAGAACGGGAATCCGGTCCCGGCACTCGATCTCTTTTCCATCAATGATGATCTTTGGCATGGGCGTCAGCCTGAGGGCGTTCTCTTTCCCGTCGATCCGATGTTCGATCCGCGACTTTGGGCGCCGACGACACAGATCGCCGGAAACAAAAGCCGCCTCGGCCGACGTCAGTAAGCCCCTGCCAGTCAATCGTTTGACCGCGCCTGCTGGGGAGCGTCTTCCACCGTCGCCCGTCAGAGTTCGTGAAAAATATCACGAACTAAGGCGATATGATAGGGCAAATCCCGCTTTGTGACACCCCCGCGTGATCGACTCATCGCGGGATAAATCGCACGCCGCAGGCGAACGCCGGCGCCGCGCGATCCGGGCGCCGCCATAAAAGGAAATCGCAGGTCCGACGACGTCGGACCTGCGATCTGAGTACTTCACTACAACGTGTGAGGTCAGCGAATCGCCCCGGGGGCGTTACCCGTCGTTCGGCTGGTGCTCGATGTCGCCGTTCGCGTCCGTGACGAGCCAGACGACGTCGCGATTCGGATCCGGGTCCTCCGCGTCGGTGAACGAACCCGTTCGCTCCGGATCGAGCGCGACCCAGACAATGGCGCCGCCCAGCGGATACTGCGTCAGGGATGACGCACGGGTCGGATCGAGGTTCAGGCGACTCGCCGGCGTTCGGCCGGTCCCCTGTCCGCAGGTCGTTCCCTGGATACGCGTGGACGTAACGTCGAGCAGCGGATTGGGGCGATTGTTCTGCAGGAATCGGAACGAGACGGCCGTGCACGTGTCCGACGGATCCTGGCACTCAAAGCCGTCGTCGCCGCTGATGAACGCGATGAATTCAGGAACCGGCACCAGCGGTGATCCGTTGTCCGATCGCACATGCAGATTGCCCACGGGCGGGATCTCGTCCGGCGTCTCCAGATTCGCGTCAAGCGGCGGAAGCCCGAAGCCCTCGCCAACGCCGAACTCCTTCACCAGCAGCCGTGATCCGCGCTGCAGGTAGATGAAATTACAGGAGTAACTCACAGACGTGCCGATCGGCTGATCGAACGCGATGACGTCTCGATAGCCGGCGCGGATGTAATTCTGAATGTCGGCGTCGTTCCGGACGAAACCATCCTCCTTGCCGTCCGCGCGGACGCCCGCCGTCACGATAAACAACATGCGATACGCCACAGGATACGGCGACGCGTTTCGAACTTCGGACGTGATCGTCTGAAGCTCGACGGGGATGTCGTCAAAGTAGGTGTAGTCGCCCGCGACCACGCCGCCACCGCCACCACCCGCGCCCGCCGCCACCGGGACCCCCGGAAACAACGTGTTAAAGGCGCCCGCCGAGAACGGACTGACCTTGCCGCAACCGATGATGATCGCCGCCGTCACGAACACGCCGAGGATCAAGGTCAACCCCGGTTGGCGAGACGCAATCAAAGATGCCTTTCGTCGCATCAGAATCTTCCTCCAGCGTTACGTAGCGAGCGTTTAAGTACGAGGGCGTCGACTGTGAACAGTCACTCCCCCGCGGAGCCCGAATTATACCGCGAAACGAGTGTCGGTAACAGCATCCCGACGCGCCCAAAGCCCCAATTGTCCACCGGAAATCCGCCCCCGAAGGCTCGCGCCGGCACAGGACCGCCGGCGCCCCGCGATTCGATGGCGCCCTGTGATCAGCCGATAACCCGGGCCGGCCTACTCGTAGTGACCGCGCAGGAAGCGCTCGCGCCGTTCAAGCCGGGCGCCGTCTGTCGCTTCCATCGATTTCCATCGCCTGCGGGCGGACAGAATCGCTTCGACAACCTTCGCATCGTAGTTCGGAACAACGCCCTCAAGGCGCTTGCGCAGGTCCTCCGGCGCGGACAGCTGCAGGTAGGCGCAGACATAATTCGTACGCAGGGCCGACGGATTCTCGCCGATCCGGTCCCAGTTGATCCCGTCCTCACGCGCCGCCTCAAACGCCCTGCGGAAGAGAGACCAGCCGAACTGGTCCTTGAGCTCTGCGAACATCCTGTCCTGGGGGCTCTGAAGCTGCCGGGCGTGACCAACGCCCACATCCGGACGAAGCGACAGTTCAATCTGCACCGCCGTCATCTTGGGGAACGGGCTGATGTGGTTCGCCCACCAATCGACCGGCCAGCCGCCACTGACGGTCTGCCCCAGCACGAGATTCGTCATCTCGTGTGTAATGATGGCGACGGCCCACCATCCTTTGACACCCTGATCTGTCTCATAGAACAGGTCGTAGGAAATCCCGATTCCCGGATGATTGTCGCCGGGAAGGTGTTTCAGTTCGCCAATATCACCCACCGCGAATCCGCCTCCGGTCTTCGGCCAGGCGAGGAGATAGTACTTCGTTCGTTCCGGCGTGATTCCCCAACAGGCGCACAGGTGATCGAACGCCTGGTCGGCGTATTCGTAGAGCGCTTCGTAGTCCTTCTGATGCGCCTTGAAGTGATCCTCCCGGACGCACCAGATCCAGTGTCGCCCCTCGTGGACCTGCACGATCTTCGGCTCGATGGCGGGCGCCTCTTTCTTCTCACTGTCAGACGGCGCCATCGCCGGCGCGACCGTCAGAATCGCCGCCAGCATCAGCCCGAACCCGATCGTCTCAAATCGACGCATCGCTTCCTCCCCGAAGTCCTCGCGTTCCATCTGAGCCCGGGCTCAGACGCTCACAACGGCGACGCTACGCGCCACCACCCCTGACGACATCTTTCAACATCGGGAACGACTTCGCCTTTTTCATTCCCTGCCGGATCGAATCCGCCGGACAGAGCCAGAGGACCGTCTTCTGCTGGATCTTTCCTGCGCGAGCGACGATCCCGATGACCTTTCCCGTCGTTCCGCTGACGATCGGGGCGCCCTCCTGCGAACGAACGGTCTTCGTCGAGTCGATCCGGACGCGAATGTACCCCGGCCAGACTTCATCGACCACGCCGTCCATCCAGAGGTAGCCCCGAGGTTCATGCTCCGTCATGAATGGAAACCAGACGGGCTCGCCCTGCACAGGGCCGGCGCGATCGTCGAGCTGCAGTGTGCGCTCGATCGCCATCTCGCCGATCGGCATGACGATGTAATCGTGCTGATAGTCGGGTGTCGGCTCGAACTTCCCCGGACGGCCGGGTTCCCCCCACGACTGCGCCATGACGGCCAGCGGCGCGTAGTCACCGATGTTGACCGCGTTGACGCTCACGAGCGCCGGCATGTCGGCTTTGACACTGCTCGCTGCGATCACCGCCGCGTTTTTCCCCTCCGGCGTGCGAATGAAGAATCCGGCGCCGCCCATGCCATCCTTCTTGAAGTCGTATTGAAAGTACGTCTGGAAGAGAATCGCCCCGTCAGGCCGCTGCGCCGTCACGGCAATCGCCGGTGTGGCCGGCGTCGCGGGCGCTTTGGGCCGACAGCCTGCACAGAAAAAGAACCCGATTGACAACAGCGGAAGAACCGCGATGACGATGACTCGACGACCCATGATGAACCTCCTTTTCGAGGGAATATCACACGCCGTTTGAGCGGGAATGTCAAAGAAATTGGCCGATCGACGCGGCGGGCGACAACAACGGGTCGAAATCCTGCCCGGCGATCCACCTCCCGGCGCGTCGCCGGACATTGTCCATGAAACTCCCTGACGACCCGCGATTCCGTCAGCAGGGACGCCGTCGACGGCCCCTCCGTCCCGGCGGATCAACGACGTGACGCGTGGCCGAAGATCCCGTCGCCGAATCATCGATCCACGGAACCGCGACGTGATGCGAACCGAGGGACACCGGACGCTTGTCGGCGTTGGCGCCCTTCGGCCGAATGGCCAGCTCCCGGCGCGAACCGATCGTCCAGGGATCGCGCCGACGCCGCCCTGTTTCCTTGTGCCACAATGCTGGCACACAATCTCAGTCAAGCATGCCATACAGATGGCGCCGCCTGGACAATATCGTCGCAAAACGAGGAAATTCACTGGACCCCGTGCGGTCGCCGCACAATGATCCCCGCAACATTCGGGCCGGTGAAACTCATCTGTGCACATTCGTGCCGCCGGCGTTCAACTGACGCGCCTTTGGGAAGAGGAGCTTTCGTCATGATCAGGAAGTATGCGATCGCAGCGGCATTCACGACCGCCCTGTCGACGTCTTTCGCCCACGCAACGCTGCAGGGCCCCGCCTATCCGCCGCCCAACGATGTGACCGTCACGCCGGTCGGCGAAAACGCCGGCGCGGCGGGTGGAATCACGTTCCAGTTCACCAACGTCGACCTCACGGACCTGACCGCACTCTATTGGGGCCTGGATCAGATGGTCGAAGTGTCGCTCAACACACTGACGCACGATTACCTGACCTACACGGGACACACGTCAACGACCGCCACCTGGCTCGGAACCTCAACGCTGTACACGCTCTCCGGCCAGGTCCCGCACAACACGCGTCTGACGATCACACTCACCGGCGCCGCAACGTTCATCGACGCGAGTTCCGTGGGCGTCATGAGCGACGAAGTGGTCGTCGCCGTCATCTCGGGCGACTTCAGCGCAAACTTCCGGTTCGAACTGGACGATCCCGCCAACGCCGACCCTTATGACGCCCTGTTCGTCGTCTTCGACGCGGCGCAGAACACAGCGCCGTCCGACATCGTCCAGTCCGGTTTCGGCGCCGGATTCTGGTGGGACGGACCTCTCTACGGTGACATGAACTGCGACGACGTGGTCGATCTGCAGGATATCTCGCCATTCGGCATGGCGCTCGTCGACGCCGACGCCTACATGGCGAACTGGCCGGCGTGCGATATTCTTCTTGGTGACATGAATCGCGACGGACTGGTGAACGGATTGGATCTGGCCGGTTTCGTCGCGGCGCTGCTGGGCCCATGACCAGGTGAAACCGCCGCCGCGGCGAATACGCGCGGTCGAATCCGGCGGGCTTCGAAACTCATGATCCAGGCTGCGCCGATCAGACAACGACAGGTCGCTGCCCCAGGATCGGCAGTTCGTAGGCCGCGGGATTCGTCTTGCGAATCACGGTTTCCACGGCGCCCGGCTTCTGATTGCGGATGTGCTCCTCGAATTCCGCCCGGAACTTCTGCACGATTGTGCGGATCGGGAAGGCGGCGCCGTCGGGCAGGCCGCAGATGCTCAGGCCCGGCATCATGCCCATGTTCGTCGTGATGTTGACGAGCAGATCCAGATCGCTGATTCGCCCCGCTCCCGCCGCGATGCGGCTGGCGATCTTGTACATCCAGTTTGTGCCTTCGCGACACTGCGTGCACTGACCACAGCTTTCGTGCGAGTAGAACCGTGCGATGTTCTTCAGCACGTGACGAATATCGACGTCCTCGGGAATCACGATCGCGCCGGCCGTTCCCAGGCCGAGCAGACCATAGTTCCGAACGTCGTCGAAGCACAGATGGCAGTCGAGCTCCGACTCCGTCAGCACGCCGACGGACAGGCCGCCGGGGATGCAGCCCTTCACCTTCTTGCCGTCGCGCATGCCGCGGCCGTAGTCGTCGCCGAAGATCAAATCGCGCGCCGTCAGACCCAGCTCCGCCTCAAAACAGCCGGGCCGATTAACGGGACCGCTGACGGTATAGAGCTTGGGCCCCTTCGACGTGTCAGTGCCGATCGATGTGAACCAGTTGACGCCGCGCTCGAAGATGTGCTTCACGCAGCAGAGCGTCTCGACGTTGTTGACGACCGTCGGCTTCATGAAGGCGCCTTCGATCGCCGGGAACGGCGGCTTGATGCGCGGCCAGCCGCGCTTGCCCTCGAGGCTCTCGATCAGGCCCGTTTCCTCGCCGCAGACATAGGCGCCGGCGCCGCGATGAATGTAGCAGTCGATCGAGTAGTCCGTCCCGAAGACGTTCTTCCCGAAACAGCCGGCGGCGTACGCCTCGTCCAGCGCCTTCTGGAGAATGTGGAACTGCTCGTGAAACTCGACGCGCATGTAGATGTAGGCCGTCGTCGTCTTCGTGGCGAAGCCGGCGATCAGGATGCCCTCGAGCAGCTGATGCGGATCCTCCTCCATGATGACGCGATTGCAGAACGTGCCCGGCTCCGACTCGTCGGCGTTGACGCAGAGATACGTGACTTTGCGATCCGGCGGGAGGAAGGACCACTTCATGCCGGCCGGGAATCCTGCGCCGCCGCGGCCGCGCAGACCGCTGGCCTTGACGTCTTCGATGACCTTCTCGGGGCTCAGTTCCCTGAGCACTTTCTCAGCCGTGGCGTAGCCGCCATGCTTTTTGTAAACCTCGAGCGTGCGAATGCCCTCGACGCCGAAGTTCTTCGTCAGTGCGGGCTCAAACTTGGCCATACGTCATCGTCTCCACTGCCATAGCCATCGCCGGGTTCGCCTTGACCTGCGCGTTCGGCGTGATCAGATTGAAGTAAAGGACGCCCCAGGCGATCATCGCGACCGTCAGCCACTTCCGCCAGCGCCCCTCGCCGCCGATCGCATACGGCGCCACAACGAGCAGCCAGATCGGCAGGAAATCCATCGCGAATCGGTTGTACCCGTGCTCCATGTAGCCCGGGCTGTGGTACATGGACAGCCCGATCATGACGGGGATCGTCGCAAGCATCAGCGTGCGGGCCTTCGGATCGCGCCACCACCAGGCGATGGCGATCAGCGCCCACAACGCCAGAGGTGTCGTGATCCAGAGGCTCGTGCCGTTCTGGTTGGACTCGCTGATGTCGATCGAATTCACGGAAACACTGTTGATCCGCGGCGGCGCCACGTGCATGTAGTAGAGATTGCCGTGGCCGCCGTCGACGCCGAGGATGAACTGCGGCGAGAAGGTGCCGTAGTTCAGGCAGCGCGCTCCCATGTAGCTGTCTTCGCGCCCCGCGTAGATGTACTTGTAGCCAAAGTCGAGGGGATGGCCGAACTTCATCGTGTTCAGCGTCAGCAGCGGCGCCGCCACGACGGCCAGCCCCAGCCCCGACAGAATGAACCCCTTGGCGCCGAATCGCTTCCAGCCGACCCACAGAATCGCCAGCCCGTACAGGAACGTGATCTGCCGCGCATAGACGGCGATCATCAGGCCGATCAGGGCCGGCCAGATGCGCTGCTTTCCGAGCAGGTCCGCCGCGAGAATGAGCAGACCGATCTGCGACATGACGTGATCCATCTGCCCCAGATAGCCGTGCCGCGTCTCATTCAGATTCGGCAGCACCGCCGTTCCGCCAATGAACGCGAAGGCGAGGACCGCCGCCCATACCGGATGCTTCACGCGGCGCAGAAACACGACATACGTCGTGATGCAGAGCGGCCAGAAGATCACCAGCGTCATCATCTCAGGACGCCACATCGTCTCGGGCATACCGACATAGTTGTGGAACGGGGAGACTGCGATCGTCAGGAAACTGAAGAGCGGCGGAAAGACGTTGTAGTACTTGTGATCGTTCGGGTTGTAGGCCGTATCATGCAGCCGGACGCCGGGATCCTTCAGATCCTCTTCGTTGACCTTCGGATACATCCACAACAGTTCGCCTTTGCGCGTCGGCGGAATGTCGAGCCGGCCCTTTTGCCAGGCGACGGCCTCCGCCACGGCGGCGTTGCTGTCGGCGTTCATCTCCCACTGCGAGAGCTGGATCTTTGGGCCGAGTGCGACCTGAATCGCCACCATCAGAATGAAGAAGCAGCCGTACAGCTCCAGTCGGCTCCAGGATCGCTCGGCCGCGCCGAGCGACTTCGGAGGTTCGCTTCCAGAGGTCGGCGGATTCTCCGTCGGCGGCGCCACACGCTGATCGCCCCGTCCGAGGTCGATCATGTGCGGCTGCAGGTCGCCGAAGGTCAGTTCAGGTTTTTTGGGGGATTCAGGCGTCATGCCTCGGCGCTTCTCTCGTTTTCGCAGGCCCCGGATCCGACAGACTGGCGAATCCGTCAACAGAGATTACGACTCGCGCATCTCCTGAATATCCGACGTTTTGCCGACACCTTCGCTTGCGGCCGCAGCCGCCCCCCTGGGTCCGTCAAACAGATCCGATCGCGGCGGTTCGATCTCCGAATTCTTCGGATCCTTCAGGAGCTTGGCGACGTCTTCCGGCCTGACGCACTTGTGCAGCTTTTCGTTGATCAGGACGCAGGGACCATGATCGCAGGCGGCCAGGCACTCTTCCGTGATCAGGCTGTACATTCCGTCTTCCGTCGTGCCGTGCTCGTCGATGCCCAGTTCGCCCTTGATGGCGTCGAGCACCTTCTCGGCGCCCGTCAACTGACACGACAGGCTGCGGCAGGCGACGATGACCTTGCTTCCCTTCTCGTGATTCCAGAAGTGTGTATAGAACGTCAGCGTGTCCAGCACGGCGGCCGGCGGAATCTCAAGGACCTCCGCGATCTCGGCCATGGCCTTGTGGCTGACATGCCCCAGGGCGTCCTGCACGACATGCAGCGCCGGCAGCAGCGCCGCCCGCTTTGTCTCGTAGCGCGGGAAGAAGGAGCGGATTTTCTCGCGGATCGCCTCGCTCAGTACGGGTGGCGCATCCTTGTCGAACGGGGACTCGGTTCGATCTAACGCTTTCCAGGCCATTCGCGGCCTCCCTGTCAAAAATGGGCCAATCGCGCGCCCTGTCGGCGTCGCGGCCAAACGCTCAGATGGAACCGGGAAGTGTAGCGGATTGGCCGGAATCACGCATTGGGACCACGGCCACTGACGCTCAAATTCTCCGGCCCTTCAGGAAACGGTCGCACGGACCACCGGCGTCACATCGCCCCACGCCGCTAAATCAGCGTGCTCGCAATGGCCGCCGTCATCCAGCAGGCCATGGCGCCGCCGAGCATGGCCCTCGGGGCGAGGCGGGCCAGTTCGGCGCGACGTCCCGGCGCCATCGGACTGATGCCGCCGATCTGGATGCCGATCGAGCTGAGATTCGCGAAGCCGCAGAGCGCGTAGAGCGTGAGGTAGACCGACCGATCCGAGACGGTGTGATCCTTGACCATGGCCGCGAGGCCCTTGTAGGCGATGATCTCATTGGTCGCCATGCTCGTCCCGATGAGCGACGCAATCTGGCCGGAGTCCTTCGTCTCGATCCCGATCATCATCGCCACGGGACGAAAGACCAGCCCCAGGAGCCCGCTCAATGACAGCGTCTTCAGCCCGAGCCATTCGAGCGTCGGCGCGAACCACGCCTGTGAACCGATCACACCGAGCCCCGCGTCGACGAGATGGATCAGGGCGACAAACGCGATCAGCATGGCCAGGACATTGATGGCGAGCTTCATCCCCTGCGACGCCCCCTCGGTCATGGCGTCCAGCAGGTTTTCGCCGGGCTTGGCGACGTTCACCACCACGTCATCCGACGAGCCACTCACGCCTTCAACGTCTGAATCGATCGTCGCTGTCGGCGGGACCATGATTTTCGCCATCACGAACGCGCCCGGCGCCGACATCAGACACGCCGTCAGCAGATGACGCGTAATATCGAGGTTCAGTCCGCCGGCTGCGTCTTCGAGCATTCTCACGTACACGAAGAGGACGCCCGCGGCGACAGTCGCAAAACCGCCAGTCATCATCGCCATGAGCTCGGACCGCGACATCGTGGGGATATATGGTCGAACGAGAAGCGGCGCCTCCGTCTGGCCGAGAAAGACATTGGCCGCGGCGGCCAGGCTCTCGGCGCCGCTGACACCCATGCTCTTTCGCATGACCCACGCCATACCGCGCACGACGCGTTGCAGGATTCCGAAGTAGTAACCGATCGACGCGAGCATGGAGATAAACACGATCGTCGACAGAATGATGACGCCGACGTTGATGAACCACGGCGTCTTCTCCGGCGTGACCATCTCGCCGACGAATGTCGCCCCCGCCATGGCGCCATCCAGGACCGACTTCACGAGTTCGGCGATCCGCGTAAATATCGCGTCGCCCAGGTCGGTCTTCAGAATGAACAGCGCCAGCGCCCATTGCAGCACGAGACCGCCGATCACGATCTTCCAGGGGAATCGCCGTCGGTCCGACGACAACAGCCACGCGATGAACATCAACGCGATGACGCCGCCGAAACCGCGCACGAAGTCCATTCAGCGGACCTCCGGCGGTGTCGCCAGCGGTGTGAAATGTTCCCTGCAGCGAGGTTCGTAGTCGGAAAGACCACCCACCATGTGCTTTGTGTTGATCTCCGACATGCGCTGCGTGTAGGGCGCGGGCTTGCCGCAGACACGACATGGCGACTGCCGGATGACCACGCTGTGCGCGATCTCACAGAGTTGCGGCATCGGTTCGAAGGGCCGCCCCCAGGCGTCGTTCGTGATGCCGGCGACGAGAACGGACTTGCCGCGGCCGCAGAGCTCCTCGATGACGGGAATGAGATCCATCCCGAAGAAATGCCCCTCGTCGATCGCAATGAAGTCGGCAATGCCGATGTGCTCGAGGATCGACGCGGCGTCCGGAACGCGAACCGCGTCGTAACGATCGCCGGGATGCGTGACGATGGCGTCGGGGATGTAACGATCGTCGATGCAGTGCTTGAACGCGAGCACGCGATCCCCGCGGGCCTCGGCCTCCTTCAGCCGCGCGATCATATGCTCGGTCTTTCCGCCGAACATGGAACCGTGGACAACTTCGAGATGGCCGGATGCGAGTCGTGCGTTCACGGCGGCGTATTGTCGGCGCGATCCCGATGAGGGCAAGAAGAAAAACACGCTTGCATGTCACAGAGGCGACGCCGTCACGCTGGCCGCAAAGTCACACGTCCGCCGCAGGGTTCGCAGTGCGAACCGTTCGCCGGCGGTCCCTGGTAGGGTCCGCTGTGCGGACCATATGCCGGCAGTTCCCCGTAGGGTCCGCTGTGCGGACCATTCGCCGGCAGTCGAGAGAAGCGTAGGCCTGCGCGACTTCTCTACATGCCGACGTGAAGCGTCGGCATGCCACACAGGCGCTCATTGCTGGAATTCACCCGTGATCTCGACGCCGCGCGACCGACTCCCTGACGGTCGCGGCTCGGAACGATTCGCTCCGAAGGAGCGACGAATCGTAGTCCCCCGTAGGGTCCGCTGTGCGGACCATATGCCGGCAGTCGAGAGAAGCGCAGGCATGCGCGTCAACCCCATGCCGACGTAAAGCGTCGGCATGCCACCCGGGCGCTCATTGCAGAAATTCGCCCGTGATCTCGACGCCGCGCGACCGACTCCCTGACGGTCGCGGCTCGGTGTGATTTCGCTCCGAAGGAGCGACGAATCGTAGTCCCCCGTAGGGTCCGCTGTGCGGACCATATGCCGGCAGTCGACAGAAGCGCAGGCATGCGCGTCAACCCCATGCCGACGTAAAGCGTCGGCATGCCACCCGGGCGCTCATTGCTGGAATTCGCCCGTGATCTCGACGCCGCGCGACCGACTCCCTGACGGTCGCGGCTCGGTGTGGTTTCGCGACTTTGCACGCATACTGGGCGGCATGCTCCCCCTTCAAGGGGGGCATGTGGATATCGTCAGCGCCGCCATGGCTTCACACACGACGCAGGCCGCGCATCCTCGACTACTCATGCTTGCCTTTGAGGGCAAGCATGCCACCCCGCTCGTGCCTTACGCCTGCGCGGCCGCCAGGGCGTGTTCCTCGGACGCCGCCAGGACGCGCTTGAACTGATCGCGATCGACTTCCTTCATGTCGCGCATGTAGAACGAAAACTCCGCCCCGCTCGCCCCGGGGCGCTGGAACTCCCGCTCGAAACCGAGCGATCGAACGGCGTCCTCCGAAAACGCCCCGCGCGCCAGATGCACATCCACGCGCAACGCCTGGGGCTGATGCGTGATGATCTTGCAGATGCGATCGCCCGCCGCCGTCGTCACTTCGACGAAGACCTTCTTGTCCCAGATCACTTTCGCCTTCGGCAGGAGCTTCTGAATCTGACCCACGAGCAGCGTCAGCGTCATCGGTTCCCACTTCTTCTTCCTGCCCGGCTTCATGATCTTCTGCGACAGATGCCACGCCTTGCCGTCTTCCTTCCACGGCTCGGCCGACTTGCCCGCCGACGCCAGCGCCTCCACATGCGCCAGGTACGCCGCCACGGCCGTCTTCAGGAACTTCCGGAACGCCGGCGTGTTGATCTCCTTCCTGTCGAAGACCATCACGCGCGTCTGATCGAGACCATGCTGAATGCGACGCACGCGCACGCGCTGGTCGTCGCCGTAGCGATGGATGTCGTCGCGATCGTTCAGCGTCTTAAGCCCCAGCGCCGTCTGCAGCGGCGCCTGCCTGATCGCGTTCGCCGGTGTGCGGATGAGCAGATCGAGAATCCACTCGCCGCCCGTCAACGCGTGCAGGAACCACGGCACGGCCGATTGCGCCAGCCCCTTCGGCGCCTTCGCCGTGATCTCCACGCGGGCGCGATCGTTCCAGTCCGTCGGCTGCAGCGCATCGCCGCCGAGCTTCTCAATCTCATCCACGACGAACGACAGCGCCTCGCCTTCCCAGTGAATCTCCTGATGGTTCCGGCTCGTGCGCGAACCCGTGTGCCAGGCGCGGCCGTTCCGCTCCCACGGCATCTTGACGGCGTGCTCCTCGACCGCCTCGGCGTCCAGCAGCGGCGACGACGCGATCTCGATCTCCGTCTCGGCCGCCGCCTTCGGGTCATAAACCTCCCGCTCGCGCCGGGGCCCCGCCTCCAGCGTCGCCTTCAACAGCCGCCCCGTGTGCGACGCTTTGCAGCCGACGACCACTTCCGGCGCGCCCTCGACAACAACACGACCACCCTCGCCGCCCGCCTCGGGACCGATGTCGATCAGCCAGTCCGCAGTCTTCATCACATCGAGATTGTGCTCGATGCAGATCACGGTATTCACAAGGTCGACCAGCCGATGCAGTACATCGAGCAGCTTGCGCACATCGTCAAAGTGCAGGCCCGTCGTCGGCTCATCCAGAATGAAGACCGTCCGGCCGGTATTCGGCCGCCCGAGCTCCGCCGCCAGCTTCACCCGCTGCGCCTCGCCACCTGACAGCGTCGGCGCGCTCTGCCCCAGCGTGATGTAACCAAGCCCGACATCCTCCAGCATCTGCAGGAGCCGCCGCACCTTCGGCACGTTCTGGAAATGCTCCAGCGCCTCAACCACGGGCATTTCCAGCACATCCGCGATGTTCCTGCCCTTGTAGCGCACTTCCAGAATCTCGCGCTGATAGCGCCGGCCGCCACACGTCTCGCAGGGCACCCACACATCGGGCAGGAAGTGCATCTCGTGACACACCTGCCCGAAACCGTTGCAGTCGTCGCAGCGACCACCCGGTCGATTGAAGCTGAAGCGATCCACCGTGTAGCCGCGCACCTTGCTCTCGGGCAGTCGCGCAAAGACCTGCCGCACGAGATCGAACACGCCCGTGTACGTCGCCGGATTTGACGACGGTGTGACACCGATCGGCTGCTGATCGACGTTGATGACCTTATCGACATGCTCGATGCCGAGGATCGCCCCATGCGCCCCAGGCGTTAGGTTCGCGCGATGCAGCCGAGCCGCCAGCGCGGGGAAGAGAATCTCCGAAATCAGCGACGACTTGCCCGAACCCGACACACCCGTCACGCACGTGAACCGACCGAGCGGGAACGCGACATCGACGCTTCGCAGATTGTTCTGCCGGGCGCCCCGGATCTGAATCGTCGGCCGCTTCGGATCGTCGAGCGCCGCTTTGGACATCGCGCCATCCGGCGCCACGAGCTCCGCGATCGCCCGTCGATTTGTCGGCACGGCGATCGCGTCCTTGCCCGACAGGTAGCGCCCTGTCATTGAGTTCTTGTCGCGCTTCAGCGCCGCCGGCCGCCCCTCGGCGACGACCTCGCCGCCATACACACCCGCCTGCGGTCCGAAATCCAGAATGTGATCGGAGGAGGCGAGCACCTCCGCGTCGTGCTCGACCATCAACAGTGTGTTGCCAAGATCACGCAGACGATGCAGCGCGTCGATCAGGCGCCGGTTGTCGCGCGGGTGCAGACCGATCGTCGGCTCGTCCAGCACGTAAAGCACGCCCGTCAGACCGCTGCCGATCTGAGAAGCGAGGCGGATGCGCTGCGACTCCCCGCCGCTGAGCGTCGGCGCCGAACGCGACAGCGTGATGTACCCGAGCCCGACATCGACGAGAAAACGCAGTCGCGATTTGATCTCATGCAGCAGTTCGCCGGCGATGCGACCATCGCGCTGCGTGAGTTTGACTTTCCTGAAATACGCCGCCGCGTCCGCCAGCGGCATGTCACAGACATCGCCGATGCGACGATCGCCGAAGCGCGTCGCGGCCGCCTGCGGATTGATCCGAGCCCCCTGGCACTTGCGGCAGGCGACATCCGTCACGAGTTCCTTCAATCGATGGCGATACTGCCAGCTGTTGCGCGTCGCCTCATCAATCGCCGGAAAGAAGCCCTTCCACTGATAACGGAACGACGCCCCGCTGCTTGCACCCTTCGCGCCCGGCTCAACAGTCGCCTGTATCCACGTCTCCCCGAGACCAAAGAGCAGCTTGCGCCGCTGATCGGCGTCGAGATCGCCAACGGGCAGGTTCGGCGCAAAACCGATCGCACTTGCCAGCGCCGTCAACATCGCCCGCAGCATCGGATTCGACTCGGCGCCGCTCCAGCCCACCACGCCGCCCGCCAGGATCGACTTCGACGGATCGACGAGGATCGACTCGGCGCTCGTGCCGCGCTGCACGCCCAGCCCTTCACACGCCTCGCACCAGCCCACGCGAGCGTTGAAGCTGAAATTGTGCGGTGTCAGCGTGTCGTAACTCGTGCGACACTTGTCGCAGGCCAGATGCTGCGAGAAACGATCGACATTCGCCTCGCCGCCCGCGTCATCCAGCGTAATGAGCAGCAGCACGCCCTTGCCGATCGTCAGGCAATGCTCAATCGAATCGCCAAGTCGACCGCGGCGATCCGCCTTCACGATCGCCCGATCGATCACCAGCTCCACGCTGTGCTTGCGCCGCGCGTCGATGTTCGGCCGGGCGTCCAGCGAATGCACGTCGCCGTTGATCCGGGCGCGAACATACCCCTGCGCGGCAAAGCGATTGAGCATCGCCTCCCACGTCTCGCCCTGAACCGGGTCGACCGGGGCGCAGAGCAACACCTTCGTCCCGTTCGGCAGCGAGAGAACCTTGTCGATGATCTCCTCGCTGGACTGTGTGCCGATCGCCAGATCGCACTTCGGGCAATGCGGCGTGCCGATCCGCGCCCACAGGACGCGCATGTAGTCGTAGATTTCCGTGACGGTTCCGACTGTCGAACGCGGGCTGTTGCTCGCCGCCTTCTGCTCGATCGCGATCGCCGGCGAGAGACCGTAGACGTGGTCGACCTTCGGCTTCTGGAACTGCCCCAGGAACTGCCGGGCGTAGGCCGACAGCGACTCCACGTAGCGCCGCTGGCCTTCGACATAGACCGTGTCCATCGCGAAGCTGGACTTGCCGCTGCCCGACACGCCGGAACAGACAGTCATCGCGCCGCGCGGCACGCGGACCGTCAGATCCTTCAGGTTGTGTTCCCGGGCGCCAACGACGAGCAGATCGTTGTCATTTGGCGATTTTGTGATTTGGCGATCTGGCGATTTTTCGCCGGCCGGCGCCGCTTCGCCAACCTGCGATTTCTTCCGCTTTGAAGCCCTGCCGGTCTTCAACCTGGCGCCGCCGCTACTCTCGAACAGTTCGCGCAGCGATTCGCCGGTATGGCTCTTCGGGTTGGCGGCGACTTCTTCCGGCGCGCCCGTCGCGACGACTTCGCCGCCGCCGCTGCCGCCTTCCGGTCCCATGTCGATAATCCAGTCGGCCGTCTTGATCACATCCAGATTGTGTTCGATCACGACGACGGAATTGCCCGCGTCGACGAAGCCGTGCAGCACCTCGAGCAGCCGGCGGATGTCCTCGAAGTGCAGCCCCGTCGTCGGTTCGTCCAGCAGGTAGAGCGTGCGCCCCGTGCTCCGCTTGACGAGTTCCTTCGCCAGCTTGATGCGCTGCGCCTCGCCGCCGCTGAGTGTCGTGCTCGCCTGGCCCAGCTTGAGGTAATCCAGGCCCACGGCGTGCAGCGTGTCGAGCATGCCCTTGACCTTCGGAATGGCGTCGAAGTGTTCGAGCGCTTCCTGCACGTCCATGTCGAGCACGTCGTGGATGTTCTTTCCGCGATAATGAACCTGGAGCGTCTCGTGATTGAATCGCCGCCCTTCGCAGACAGGACACGTCGTCCACACGTCCGCAAGAAAGTCCATCTCGATGCGGTTCTGACCGTTCCCCTCGCAGGCCTCGCAGCGACCACCGCCCTTCTCACCCGTCGCCACGTTAAAGCTGAAACGCGCCGGCGCGTAGCCGCGAACCTTACTGTCGGGCAGCCTGGCGAAGAGCGTGCGAATCTCGTCGAAGAGTTTGATATAGGTCGCCGGATTGCTGCGAGGCGTGCGACCGATCGGCGACTGATCGATATCGATGACCTTGTCGAGATTGTGCAGGCCCTCAATGCTGTCGTGTTTGCCCGGCTGCGCCGTCTCGGCGCCGTTCAGATCCCGCGCGAGCGCCTCGCGCAGGATGTCATTCACCAGCGAGCTCTTGCCGCTGCCCGACACGCCCGTCACGCAGACAAATCGCCCCAGCGGAATCTCGACATCGATGTTCCGCAGGTTGTTCTGCGCCGCGCCGCGAATCACGAGCCACGGATTGACGTCCATCGGCTTCGGCTCGAACCGGCGAAGGCTCGTTGTCTTCTTTCTCTTCTTCGCCATCGGGCGATCATTCTTCCTTGTTTCGGGTGGCATGCTTGCCCCCAAAGGCAAGCATGTGACGTCGAGAAAACCTCAATCTCAACTCACAAACGCAGGCCCATCGCTCAACATCGAACGCCTCATGCCATCGCGCGACGCCGACCCTATGGCTGGGTGGCATGCTTGCCCCCAAAGGCAAGCATGAGATGTCGCGAAACCGTCACATCAACTAACGCCGCTTCTTCTGAGACACCTTCTTCACAACACGCCGCTTGTTAGACGCCGTATCGCTCGCTTCGCCGGCGCTCTTCTTCTTCACTTTGGATTTTGACTTTTTGACGTTTTGACTTTTCAGCCTTTCCACCGGCCGTCGCTCCGGAATCGCAATCTCCCGCTCCCCCGTGAGAAACTGACCCGTGAGCGATGTCTTGTTCGCCGTGATCGCGGCGTAGTCCCCTTCCGCAACGACGCGACCACCGCGAACGCCGGGGCCCGGACCGAAGTCCACGATGTGATCGGCGGCCCGCATCGTGTCCTCGTCATGCTCCACGACGATCACGGTATTCCCCATATCGCGCAGTCGAATCAGACTGTCGAGCAGCCGCTTGTTGTCGCGGGCGTGCAGACCGATGGAGGGTTCGTCCAGCACGTACATCACGCCGACGAGCCCCGATCCGATCTGCCCCGCAAGGCGAATGCGCTGCAGCTCGCCACCGCTGAGCGTCGGCGCCGTGCGTTCCAGCGACAGGTAATGCAGCCCCACATCGAGCAGGAACTTCAGCCGCGCCCGCACTTCCTTCAGCACTTCCTCCGCGATGACCTGCTGCACAGGCGTGAGCGAAAGCCGCTCGAACAACTCGCAGGTCTCGCCGATCGACATCGCGCAGAGTTCCGTCAGGTTGGGGCCCCGCTTTCGGGCCCCGGTCGGCAGCCGCACGGCCAGCGCCTGCGCGTTCAATCTCGCGCCGCTGCACTCCGGGCAGGCGCCGCGACGCATGAACTTCTCGTAGTACTCGCGAACGAACCCGGCCTTCGCCTTGCGATACTTCTCCCGAAGCTCCGCGACGACGCCCTCGAACCTGCCGCCATGCTTGAAGACCTTGCCGTAGCTTCGCCAGGTGAACGTGATATGCCGATCGCCCGTCCCGAAGAGCAGCGCGTCCTGCGCCGCCTTCGGCAGGTCCTTCCAGGGTTTCTTGATATCGAAGCCCAGCGCGTCGGCGACCCCCTGGAACATGTGCCGACGCCATCGCCCCGGTTTCGTCCTCAGCGGCGCCACGCACGGCGCGTAGAAGGTCTTCTTCGGATCGGGAATCAGCAGATCGACGTCGAAATCGAACAGTTCGCCCAGACCACCGCAGGTTGTGCACATGCCTGTCGGCGAATTGAACGAAAACAACTGTGGGCTCGGCGGCTCAAAGGAAATTGAGCAATTTGTGCAGGCGTACTTCGAGGAGAAGATCTTCTCGTCCGACGCCCCGCGTTTGCCCGCCTTGCCTTCCGCCTCGTCATCGTCGGCCATCGGCGTCACAATCAGCGTCCCCTTGCCGACGCCAAGGGCGCTCTGCACAGCCTCCGCCAGCCGGGCGCGGCCCGACGCCGACACGCGAATGCGATCGATCACGACTTCGATGTCGTGCCGCCGGTTCTTTTCCAGCGAAAGATCGTCCCGCAGCGAGACGACTTCGCCATCGACGCGCGCCCGGACATAACCCTCGCGAACAAGATCCTCGAACGTGTCGCGGAATTCGCCCTTCTGCTTGCGGGCGACGGGGGCAAGAATCAGCACGCGGGCGCCCTTCGCCTTGTCTGTCGCGCCCGCCGCTCCCTTGAGTTCGCGGTTCGGAACGGGGCCGTCGCCGAACTCGCTGAGGATGGCGCCGACGATCTGGTCGATTGTCTGCGCCGAAATGGGCTCGCCACACTGCGTGCAGTGCTGCAGGCCGATGCGCGCGTAGAGCACGCGCAGAAAGTCGTGAATCGCCGTGACCGTGCCGACGGTCGATCGCGGATTCCAGCCCGTCGTCTTCTGCTCGATGGCGATCGCCGGGGACAATCCGGAGATCAGGTCGCAATCCGGCTTTTCCATCTGCCCCATGAACTGCCGGGCGTAGGAACTGAGCGATTCGATGTAGCGGCGCTGCCCCTCGGCGTAGAGCGTGTCAAAGGCGAGCGAACTCTTGCCGCTCCCCGAAACGCCCGTGAAGCAGATCAGCTGGTTCCGCGGCAGGCGCAGCGAGACACTCTGGAGGTTGTGTACGCGCGCGTTCCTGACTTCGATATATTCGGGTTCCATTCGGGTCGGGATTGTAGGCGCGATCAGGCGACTTCGGCAACGCTCCCCGACTCGACAAACGAAAGATTCGCGGGAAATGAAACAGGGATCGGCGTTGACGCCGATCCCTGTCGATTGTGATCTGTGAATCGCGTGGCGTTGCGTCAGCGCCTGAAGAACTTCGCCAGCGTCGCCTCGCTCGGCGCAGGTGTCATCAGCGAAACAACGACCAGCGCCAGCGTCGACGCCGCGACGATCGTCGCCACGGGCATCATCCCGAGGAAGAGGAACTCACGCTTCGCGCCCCAGTCCGCCTGTGAGAAGAGCCACGTCCACGTTCCCGCCATCGCCAGCACGCACGCGTACGCGCCCGCCTTCGTCGTGCGCTTCCAGTAGATGGCGGCAAACACAAGCGGAAACAGCCCCGCAAACCCGCTGAAGCACCAGACTGCGAGCGTGAACACACTCCCCGGGCGCTGCAGCGAGATGACATAGGTCACGGCGACGATCAGGATGACAAAGATGCGGCCGCAGAGAACTTTCTGCCGATCGCTCACTTTGTCATGCCCCAGGTAATGGGCGACGACGTCGTTCGCAAAAATGCTGCCGATGCAGAGAAACTGCGAATCCAGGCTCGACATGATCGCCGCGAGAACGCCCGCCGTCAGCAATCCCGGCAGAATGCCCGCGCCACCCGTCTTCGTCAGCTGTGCGACCATCTGACCCAGCACGAGATTCGGATTCCCCTGCCCCCAGGGGATCACGGGATCCGTCTTGCCCGGAATAATCGCGGATGTCGCCCACATGCCCAGCAGGACGCACGGCACCCACACGATCATGATCAACAGCGGATGCAGAATGACCGCGGGTTTGAAACTGCTCGCGGATTTCGCCGTCAGCCAGTGCTGAAACAGGTGCGGAAACATCCCGACGCTCAGCGGAATGAACATGTACGTCAGGAAATGCAGGTACGTGATGCCGTGCGGCTTCTCCGGCGCTCTCGGCACGGGGCCTCGCTTGTCCTTCGGCGCCTTGTGCCACTTCACGAGCGTGTTGTCGTACTGCTTCTTCGCCTCCACGTAGCGCGTCATTGGATCGTCAGGACGGACTGTGCGACGCGCGGCGTGCGGGTTGTTTTCCAGGACCATCGCCGTCGCATTCTTCATGCCGCCAAGCTTGTCGGCGATCACGACGAATGTAATCAGGCCCAGCAGGATGAACACGAGCGTCTGAAAGGCGTTCGCCCACGCCGCCCCGCGCACGCCGCCGAGAAAGACGTAGACCAGCACGACGATGCAGATGCCGCCGGACCCCAGCCAGTAAGGAATGCCGCCGACTTTATCCGCCGCTGGACCGACGCCGCCACCCGCAAACAGGTCCGGGAACGCCCCCGCCGTCACGGAGTTGATCGTGCCGCCGGCCGCAACCACGCCGATCAGGAGATAGGGAATCACGAGCCCGACGAGGACGGGAAAGAGCAGCACGCCCAGCTTGTCCGATTCGAAACGATCGCGGAAGAACTGGATCTGTGTGACGTAGCCGTGCTTCGCGCCGAGGGACCAGAGCTTGATGCCGACGAGGAAGAAACACGCCGAATGCACGATGCCCGACCACGACGCCATCATGCCGTACACGCCGATGCCCGCCTTGAACGACTCCCCCGTCGACCCGACGAGCGCGAACGCCGTCATCGTCGTGCCGAAGAGCGACATGACGAGCAGGAACCAGCCGATGCCGCGCGACGCGAGGAAGTAATCACTGGCCGTGCCCTTGAACTTCCGGCTCGTGACAATGCCGAGACCGACGAGAAGCGCCAGGTAACCAAGAATGATCCAGACGGAGGTCTGTGCGGGACTCATATGCCGCCTCCCTTCGTCTCAGCGTCCCTGGCAATCTCCTCTTCCAGGAGCTCGACGTCGTCGGGCCAGCAGAACTTGATCGCGGCGGCCCACAGAATCGCGGCGGCAATCGAAACGCCCGCGTGATACGCCAGACCGATCGGAACCACGTCGAACACGAGTTCCTGTGAATCCCAGTACCAGAAATCCTGATGCGCGATGACCAGCAGGATGATCAGCGCATAAACCAGCTTCTTCATGAAGGCCCTTTCAGGCGATGGCATTCTCTTCCAGTTCAATCGGTCCCGGCAGATCGATTCGCTGCCGCATGACGTCGAAGACCGCGCCGACTTCGTTGTTGAACACGTCACCGATCAGAATACGTACGATGTGATCGCCGAACTTCGGATTGTCTCGGACGAATTTCCCGATGCTGAAGTCCTCGTTGTAGAAGGCGTACACGAGCTGACGAAGCGTCTGCATGGCCGCGACAAACCGGCCGCCGAACGCGCCGAGCCGCGACGCCGACGTATCGCCGAGTTCCAGCGCCTTGTGAATCGTGTCCGCCGCGTACTCCCCGCTCTTCAGCGCCAGCATCACGCCGGACGAATACACGGGATCGAGGAAGCCGAAGGCGTCGCCGATCAGGACCCAGCCATCACCCGCCATCCGCCGCGAGCGATAGGAAAAGTCCGCCGTTACATAGACCTTGCCGATGCGCTCCGCCTTCCCGAGCCGGCTCTGCAGCCCCGGGCAGTTCGCAATCTCCTCGTCGAGCGTCATGGCCGGATCGTCGCCCCGCCCCGTACACAGATACGAAGGTGGCGCCACGACGCCGACACTCACGAGCCGATCCTTCTCATTCAGCGGGATCCACCAGAACCAGCCATTGCGATCGCGCGTGTGCATGATGATCGTCGCGCCCGCGTTGCGGCCCTCCTCCCACTCACAGTTGCGATAGTGGGCGTAGATCGACGCGTTCTTCAGCCGCTCGTCCGGCTCGCGCAGGCCCAGCTGCCGCGACAGCAGACCCGACTGGCCCGACGCGTCCACCACAACCTTCGCGGCGAACTCGCGTACTTTGCCATCGACGATGGCCCGAACGCCCTTCGCCCGTTCGCCATCCATGATCACTTCGCGAACGTTCGCGCCGTGAATGACCTCCGCGCCGTTCGCGACGGCGTTGTCGATCATCATCTTGTCGAACACGTCGCGGCGCACCTGCCAGGTGCGCGACCATTCATTCGGATCGCGATCCGTGAAAAAGAAGGGCGCCGACTCCTTGCCATTCGCCGTGACGAACTGGACGCTCTCCTTCACGGGGAAGTCCATCGCCTGGAGCTTCTCCAGCATGCCAAGTCGCTTGAACGTCCAGTAGGTCTGCGGCATGAGCGATTCGCCGACGCGATGCCGCGGAAACGGGTACCGCTCCAGCACGAGCGCGCTGCGACCATGTTTGGCCAGCAGCGTCGCCGTCGTAGCCCCCGCAGGCCCCCCGCCGATGATGATGCAGTCGTATGCGTTCGTCATAACCCCACGTCGTGTACTGTGTGCCACCGCTCTCAAGCGGTGCGGAATACCAGCGACCTACCCCAACCGATCCCCCGCGACCACTTCGAGCAGCTCGATCGCCGGCTCGCCGTCACAGTGGATCACGCCCACGCGTCCATACAAAGGTCCATCGAGCGACCGATCGAACGCCGACCACAACGTCGCCGGTCCATCGAACCGAAGAAACCACTTCGGCTCAATCCGCCGAAGGACATTGTGCTGCGTGAGAATATCACCGAGTGGCGTTTTCTTCGAGAGGATTTCCTCGCGGACATCGTCCGCCGTGTGATTCAGGTGGATTCGAACAACACCGACTTCCACCACGTGGCTGTTGGCGACTGTCAGCAGAATCTTTCGCTGATACGTATCCCCGTTCCGCCGATCCTCCAGGACCTCCAGCGCGACCCGCTCACCGTGATAGGCGCCCAGCCGCGAAGTCATGTGCTCGTTGTGGACGAGGAGCTGATCGAACGGCGCCGGCACATCCCCGCCCGGCACGAGAATCGGCGCGTCGATGATGTCCGGACCGAAGTACTCGCCGGCGATCGAGCCGAGCGCCATCCGCGGGTCGGCCGTATCCTGAATATGCGTTGTCATGAACCTTCCCGTGCCTGATTGCGGCGCTGCAGGCCGCGGGCGATAACGCCGACGCCGCCCCTCAGGGCCTTGCGGCGAAACGCCCGCTCAATCGTCGATTCGTGGAATCATGTATAACGGACGCCGCGGAACTCACTTTCGAAGAACCGCTTCAGCAGCGGATCGACCTGGAGCAGGCCGGCTCGCGTCAGACGGATCTCATCGCCCTCGATTTCCGCGAACTTCTCCTTCACGAGCGAATCAAACGCCTCGCCGAACACGCCCGTAATCTCCTGGCCGAACTTCGTGCGGAAATACCCGGCGCTGAGACGCCCTGTCTTTAATTGAAGAATCATCTCGCGGATCAGGCGCTGATGATCCGTGATCGGCAGCGCCCGGTTGATCGGCAATTCGCCCTTCCCGCAGCGCTCGACGTATTCATCCCAGCCATCGACATTCTGGTAGTGGGCGCCCTGAAAGTGCGAAAACGATGCGACGCCCGTCCCGATCAGGTCGGCGCCATGCCACAGGGCGTCCCGATAGACGAAGCCGCTTCGCTCCGTCGGCTTCACGAGCGTGTAGGCGCTGGAGACGATGTAGCCCTCCGCCTGGAAACGATCGAACGCCTCATCCACCCAGCGCTGCTTCGTCGGCCAGTCGGCGATCGGCGGAGCCTCGCCCTTCGCCTTGCTCTCGCGCGACAGCACCGTGTTGTGCGGCATCTCCATCTGGTAGATCGTGACGCTGTCCGGCTTCATCGCGATCGCCTTGCCGACGGCGTCGCGCCACTTGGCGTCCGTCTCCCCCATCATGCCGGCGATCAGATCGATATTGACCTGTGGAAAGCCGACCTGGCGAATCCAGTCATAGGCGCGAAAGATCTCGGGCGACTTGTGGGCGCGACCGTTGGCCTCGAGGAGCTCGTCGTCGAAGTGCTCCACGCCGAGGCTGATGCGCGTCACGCCGATGTCCTTGATCGTCTGAAGCTTGCTCTCCTTCAGCGTGCCCGGCTCACACTCGAACGTGACTTCTTTCGCCGCGCTCCACGTCCAGCGCGTGTTGATCCGTTCGATCATTCGCGTGAGCTGCTGGCTGCTGAGAAACGAAGGCGTGCCGCCGCCGAAATAGACGAACTCGAACTGCCGCCCGGCCAGCCCCGGCCGATCGGCGTACGCGTCCACCTCTCGCGCGAGGGCGTCCATGTAGATATCAACTTCGCTTCCGTTCTTGTCCGTGTACACGCGGAAGTAACAGAACCGGCAGCGCTTCCGGCAGAAGGGAATATGGAGATACAGCCCCAGGGGCGTCTCAGGATAGGGACCGGCGTCCAGCCGATCGATCGCCGCGGGAACATGCTCCCGCGACCACACGGAAAACGGTGGGTAGTTCGCCACAAAGTGGCTGCCGATCTCCGTCTCAACCTTTTCCTGTTTGACCTGGGGAAGCTGTACCATCATCGAGAATCACAATCGAAAAGGCCGGACAAATCTGAAAATGAACCGCTGAAAGCGACATTGTAGTAAACGTCTGTGCGGGCTTCAATTAACGCAGGGCGGTCATCGCGGCGCGCCGGTCGGCGCCGACCGTTACGATTCGGATACAATTGTCACACTTCGCCCCTCGGGCCCGACTTCAGACAGCGTAGAATCGCCGCCATGAGCAACCACGCATTCGAGGATTTCGCCCCCACCCTCCTCTCCCCCGGCTTCCTTGGTCCGACCTGCAACGCCGCGGCCGACGGCGACCTGGACTACCTCCGGCGCCAGCTCGTCAAACATCACTTCGTCCTCTGCGAATTGCCCGGCGCCGAGATGTACGACGAACACGGCTTTCGACTCCACATCGGCCGCGTCCTGGACGTCCCCACGAAACCGAAGGACCTCGACGGCGCCCTCCTGCCGGATCTCGCCGCGCGCTTCGCCGACGGTCCCGCCCGACGGGTCGCCATCATCGTCTACGACGCCGATCGCCTGATCGCCGCCGACGTCCAGCGCTTCCTCGCGCTCGTCCACGCCGTTGAGTCCGCCGCCCGCGCCCTGTCCGGCGCCACGCCGGCGACACAATTGCTCCTCTTCCTCACGGGGCCGCCGCCCGCCTTCCGCGAGATCGAACCCTCGGCCAAGAGGCGCGCCGAAGCCAAGAGAGGCCCCCGGGCGATGACAAGCGACTTTGACGCGACACCCTGGTCGCAGGCGCGCGAGTTCGACCTGCGCGCCCATCACGCCCTGACGATTTCCCACGCCGCCTGGTACTACGCCTCCCTCGGCCGCCGCGCCGAGTCGCCCGACGATCGCTGGCATTGTGTGGAGGATGGCGACACGCTGACCTTCTATCGCGCCGACGACGGCGCTCCCTGTGTCGCCGGCATTTTCGCGCGCATGAAAACGGGCATGCAACTCGTCGGCGTTCGCTACGAAAGCGATGAACGCGTCTTCCAGTTTCCCTGGGAGGGCGAAGACCCGTTCACCTATTTCCGTCGACTCTGCGACCAGCTTTCACTGTTGTAAGAACGGTGGGGCGCCCGCGACGTCGCCGTACGCCGCGGGCGCCAGGTGGGGAAAGGAGGAGTCGTCTGCTACGCCGGCGCCCCGCGAATGCGGTCCTTCATCCGGCGAAAAATCCGGAAGCGATGCGCCAGCAGATAGAGGAAGATGGTCGCCGGAACCGACGCGTAGCCCGCCGCCATGATCCAGCCGGTCACGGGTTCGTTAAACGCGCCGCCGCCCGTACTGACCCGTGTCTCCGCCGAGAGCTTCGTCTGGACGGCGCCGAAATCCTGACGCATCTCGTCGACGCGCGCCTTCACGGCGCTGAATTCCCGCCCCTTCATACACCCGCCCGCCAGCGCCGCCGCGCCAACTGCGATCGGGGCGCCGCGCCGCATCTGTTGTCGTTGTCGCGTTGTCACGCCCCGCCCCCCGACGTCTCCGTCTGCGCGCCTGCCCCGTTGTTCGTTGGCGCCGCGCCATCGGGCGCCGGGCTGTCGGGCCGCGGTATGTCCGTCGGCGCCGCCGCGGCGTTGCCGATCATCATCAGTTTGGCCGAGACGCCCGAGTCGAGGTAGAGATCGACCGTCTCGCCGATCGAGGGCTTTCCCGAGGATTCGACCTCCACGCGATACGCCACGTTGTGCCGCTCCGCGACGTTGATCGCCTTGTCGACCCAGGCCATCTTCGACGCCAGATCACGATCCTGTTGTGCATCCGTCAGGTTCGGATTGATACCGCAGCCCGACACGCACACGGCGTTCGACGCAATCCCCGCCAACAGCGACAGCAACACGAGATCCGAAATCACGCCCCTGAACATGATGCGATACCTCCCAATAACGAAGTGACTCGTCGCGAATCGGCGCCCCCGCCGTTCGCATTCGAGAGGTACCCTTGGTCGGCGCTTCGGACGCGCCCGCCCCGGCCAGGTCTCATAACCCAATCGCTCGCAATCGCCCGCCGGATCGGCGATAATCCGGATTGATCCGCGGCGCCCGGAGCCTTGCGCCGAGAACATTTGTGGATCGCCCCCTCCTCGCCGGATTTCTTGATTCCCCTTTGAAAACACGCCTAAGCTTGATCATGCCCAAAAAGCACACCTTACGTACCGTACTGCTCGTCTGCGCGACGCTCCCGTTCGCAACAGGCATGAGCGGCAATTGCCCCAGCGTCAACCTGCCCGGCGGCGGCTCGACCTGCGGAACGAGCAACGTCCCGTCGGTCCGTCTCACAATCGTGGATGAAAACGGCGACACACTACCGGCCGCGACGATCGCGTTCTCGCTGAACGGCGGCCAGTACTTCGTCGGAAGCTGTGAGGGCGACTGCGAAGACTTCGAGATCGCCTACGACGCGACGGGACAGTTCAATATCAGCGTGATCTCACCGGGCTACCTGCAGGCGGATCGCGTCGTCAATGTCGCGGCGGACGCCGACGACGACTGCACACCGATCACGCAGGACCTGATCGTCATCATGAAAGAGGACACGACGGTCAGAGTGATCGCCGGCGCCTGGCGGGCGCAGACAGTCTTCGGTCAGATCGATCTGCGATTCGGCGCCAACGGCGAAGCGATCGGCGCGATTCTCTACGATCGCACTGTCGCCGGCGACGGCAATTTCTATGTCTCCTACAACGGAAATCCGATCCGCGGCGTCTCCGGCCAGGAGATCGCCGTCCAGGCGGTCAACAACCCGACGCGCGTCGGCGACGTGTTCAACTTCAACGGCCAGGCGCTCGGCGTCCCGATCGGATTTATCGACGCCCTCATCACGACGGACTTCCAGATTCTCTCCGGCGGCCAGCCGGGCGCGGTGTCGCAGGGCCTGTTCGTCACATATCAGCGACTCTCCGATATCCCCAGCGCACTGCAGGATCCCTGATTCGCATACCGGGGGACGCGGTTCGCAAATGGCGAATCGCGCGTCTGAGAGTTGATTGAAACGAAACAAAAAAAGGGCCGCGTTCCTGCTGGAACGCGGCCCTTGTGATTGACCGGAGAAACGGGTCCGCGGCATCAGCGCAGTTCGACCGACCAGTAGGCGTTATCGAGAAACGCCTTCCAGCTCGCATAGCGATTGTCCGCCAGCTTGACGGTAATCGACGGATTGCGCCGCGGCTTCGACGGCAGCCGGATCAGGTGCATCTGCGCCTGCTTCGGCGTGCGACCGCCCTTCTTGATATTGCACTTGACGCACGCGCACACGATGTTTTCCCACGTGGCGCCACCGCCCTGGCTGCGCGGAACGACATGGTCAAGCGACAGTTCGCTCGTCGGGAATTTCTGACCGCAGTACTGGCAGCGATTGTTGTCCCGGGCGAACAGGTTCCGCCGGTTGAACTTCACTTCCTGTCGCGGCAGTCTGTCATAGAACGCCAGCCGAATGATCCGGGGCACGGCGAGATCGAATCGGACGGTCCGAATCCAGTCATGCTCGTCCGGCTCAAATTCGTGCGCAAGCTGACTCAGGTCGCACCATTCGGCAAAGTCGTACGCCTGGTACCTGCCGTTGTCGACGTGAATCACTTCCGCCAGCTCCTTGAAGAGCAGCGTGAAAGCGCGACGAACGTTGATGATCCTGACCGCCAGGTAATGGCGATTCAGCACGAGCACGTTCAGGGATGTCGCCGATGGCTGGGCGAACACAATAACCTCCGGATTTGGACTTTTTTCGAGGGAGTTTCCGCCGCGCGGCGTCGCGCGAAATTGGCCCCGGAATCCCCCGAAGGGCGGCGCCGGCGTCTGAATCGACCCGAGCCGTCAATCCGTAAAGTCCTTCCTACACTAAATAATATGTGCAAGAGGGGCCAATCGCAAGCATTTTCCGGGGGAAAGGGATACGAACGTGGTTAATATCGCGCTAATGCGCCGCGCGCCCGCAAATCGCGCGCCGCATTCGACGCGGCGCAGATCAATCGCCAGCCCACGCGCAATGCACACCGCGACGAATTAGACGTACGTCTTCACACGACGGGCGCGTTCGACGGCGCTATCGACAGCGCCGAACGCCTTCGAGCAGTCGCGACCAGTCAAACGCGGGGCCCGGATCGACTTTCGTCTTCGACACGTGGTAGTGCCCCAGAATTCCACTGAACGCGTTCAGCTCGTCGCCCGCCAGCAATCCGTCGCGAATCGCGCCATCCGCGTCGCGCGGCGCGGCGCACTGAATCCTCGGCAGCGCGTTGCACAACGTCGCTGTCAGCCGGATCAGTGACGCGTACTGCGCGTCGGTCAGGTCGTACTGGTTCAGGTCCCGACCGTTGATGCGCCCGCGAACGATTTCCCCCCGGGCCGGCGTGGCGACAAAGCCCGGCGTGCGCAACCCCGTCGCCCCTCCGGTCAGGGGCGGCGCCATCGTCACGCGGCCCGACGCGTCCCGCGGATACCAGGCGTCGAGCTTCGACGCCTCCTCGTACGCCCCCATGTTTGCAATTTCCACGCCGACGCTGCGATCGTTTGCCGTTCCCGCGTGCCACGCCCGCTCCTTCACGTCCAGCGTCTGGTAGATCGTCCCGTCCAGATCCAGCATGAAGTGAACGCTCAGGCCCCGCTGATCGTGGAGCACGTCGAAGCAGCGCCTCGACGTCCCGCAGACGTCGTAGTGCAGAACAAACAGATCGACATACTTCTGCAGCAACGGAAGCGACCAGCCGTCGGCGCGGACCTGCGCGGCGTCTTCCTCGGAGAGGTGTCTGCGAAATGAATCGTAGCGATTCGGCCCCGAGTCGTTCACGGGGTTTGCCGGCATTCGCCGATCGGTCGCAAATCGACATTCGACGCGATAGGCGTCATACCCCTTGTGATCGAGCCACAGAACGACGGGCGCCCCCGTATGGAAGAGCTGTCCGCAGATGACGATCTCGTCGCCACTGCGTTTGAGCGGCGTCCCCGGACGTGGCCCGGCGCAGCCGCCCATGAGCGCGCCGAGACATGTCAGCATCAGGACGAGAATGGAGAAAGCGCCGCGACGAATCCTGTTGACTGCGTGTGTCATTCAGTCATGTTGATCCGGATCCGAAGCCGCGCCAAGCTCGGCGCCGTCCGTCACGACTTCGAAGCCGACGCCCGCCCGATCCGCCTCGACGTATCCATCGTCCGTCGGATCGGAGGATTTCGCGCGCAGCATCTGATAGAGCCGGCGCAGGTCGCGGAATCCGCCGATCGTGAACCAGCATGTCACGATCATCCCCGCCATCAGCACGACCCACATCCAGACACGCCAATAGGCGAGCCATGACGACGCGGAAATTGTCGCGCCCGTTCGATACGCCAGAACGCCGAAGAACACGATCGACCAGAAGAGCGGCCAGCTCAGCGTCACGAAGGTGACGGCGCGATCCGTCCCCTTGAACTCCCTGGAAAAACCGAGCCGCTCCCAGAATCCGCGGGCGTCCCGGATGGACAGCGACGATTCGCCCGCCATCGCGTACTCGCCGCGATGCAGCAGCCTGTCGAGATTGAACTTCGTTCGCCACTGCGCCAGCGAAACGAGCACGTAGGTCCCCGATGCGCCACACATCGTGATCAGGCTCATCTCCTGGCCCGTGAACTTATTGCGGAACCAGAGCGACGCTTCGCCGATCGGCGCCCAGATGGATCCTGGCGCCGCCAGGCCAACAAAGACGCTCTGCGGAAGCTGCTTCACGACGACGCCGATTCCCGACAGCAGAATCCCGACGATCATCCCGGCCCACGCGGCGCTCGTCGTCCCGCGGCTCCAATAGAGACCGCCGATGATCGCGGCGCCCGCCCCACCCACGAAAATTGCGCCCGACAACTGCAGGTACATGGCGATGTACTGAAGGTGCCGAAACTTGTAACTGAACAGGAAAATGAACACCGCGATCCCGACAACCGAACATCGCAGCAGCAGAAGGTGCGTCTTCTCGCTGAACCGGCGTCCGCTGAACGGGGCCACGACATCCTGCACAAAGATCGCGGCCCACGAGTGCAGATACGTGTCATGCGTGCTGATAAACGCGCCCAGCATGGCCGCCGAGGCCAGTCCGATCACACCGACAGGCAATATGGCCCGCATCGTGATCGGCGTCCGCAACTGCGTCTGCATCTGCGCCTCGCTCACGGCCTGAATGGCCGCATTCGTCGCGCTCGCCTGCGCCGCGAAATCCGGATGGGTCAGGAATGTCTTGATGCAGATTGGGAGCACGATCACGATCAGCATTAACACGCGGAAACGCCACTGGCCGAGGATGTACGCCATCTTCGCCTCGTGCGCGTTGATCGCCGAAACGGCGTAGCCCTGCGTCCCAAGCCAGGCGTAGGCCCCGTAGAACAGCGTGATGACCGTGATGACATAATAGAGAACGTTGAAGTTCTCCTCCTGGCCGACGTCGAACGGGTCGACCATGGATTTGCCGGCCGGCTGGGCCATCAGCGTCTCACTGATCTGCGGCCAGGAAAACTGGAGCAACAGACAGATAATCACCGCGATGAACGCGACGTTGGCGACAACGCCCTGCAGGAAATCCGTCACCATCACGGCGATCTGCCCGCCCAGCAGCAGCAGGGCCATCGGGACGGCGAGCAGCGCGATCATCATCACGATGAATGTCTCACACTGAGCGCCCATCACGACAAAGGTCTCGGGCAGATCCCACAACTGGATGAAAAACCGAGCGCCCACGGACGGAAAAATGCCGAAGTTGATGATGCCGGCGACAAACGCGACGAGCCCCGTGAAGATGCGAAACCGGCGGCTGTACCGTTTCTCGAAGAACTCCGCCATCGTCATCGAACGCGTCTGGCGGAATCGATAGATCACCCAGCCCGACAGCGCCATCACGATGAGGACCGGCTCCTCCATGAGCGTCCACCAGATGGACGTGAAGCCGGCGTCGTAATTCAGCTCGAAATACCAGACGAGCGTGACGACGCCCAGCTTGGCCATGTTGTCGGAAACGGCGATGAGATAGCGACCGCCGCAGCGATCGGCGGCGAGATACCCGGCGACGCTCGTGGCGTGCTGTCGCGTCGTCCAGGCGCCGGCGATCAGAACCAGCATCAGACCGGCGATGATGCTCCAGTCAATCGCGTGCATTCAGAGTCTCGTCATCGGCCTGCTGAACAGGGAGCGTGCAGATCGTCCGGCCCGACGCGAACTTCACATAGCCCCAGTGCTGCGGTCGATGCATGTCGATGACGCCCTGCGGCGACCAGACCCAGTTGTCCTCCTTGACGCCGGACACACGCTGGTACTTGCCATCGATGATCTCATGCCGCCACTCGACGCGCGAAAAGTTGAGGCGCCACGTGTCCCCCGGCTTCGGCGGCGCGTCGCAGCCCGCCGCCTCCTTCAGCGATCGCCATGGCAATGCAAACTCGACACTCCAGCCCTGATCCTCGTCCGTCGGATCGTTCAGCGTTCCGTTCACGCGCACGGCCTTCTTCAGGCCTCGCATGTCCCAGTCATGCAGCGCCGGTCCGTCGCGCAGATACGTGCGAACAAGAAACAGATCGAAAATCGTCTCAAGCGCGTTCATCTCGATTTCGTAGTACTCGGCCTCGTCGCCGTTGGGATCGATGAAGATCTCGAAGTCATTGTCGTTGAATACGATGTCGTCGTGGTTCCGAAGCGTCGCCCAGACGTGCGGCTCCTCGAGCTCGGCGCCGATGTAGAGATACGTGTCATCCCACAGCATCTTCATGCGCGTGCGATAGCGCGGTGTCGGGCTGTCGAATCCCTCGATATCGGCGAAGTCCTCCGACCACGCCGCCGCCGACCAACTGGGGTCATCCAGTGAACCATCGATGCTGACGGGCCCCGCCGCCCGAACACACGTATAGTCCCGCGGCAGTTGAACGTCGCCCTTCGTCGTCCGGACAACGACGCGCCCGTCGTTCTGACAACCCGCGCTGATCGCCACAACCCCGAGGAGCCCGACGCCGAAGAAACCGATTCGCATCGCTTCAGTCCTTTCTCAATGACGCGCCCGTTCGCACCTACTCGCGACACGCCGCCAGCAGTTCGCCGATCGTCGCCGTCGCCACACCCACGACCGTGTCCGCCGCGCCGTAATAGAGCCGCGCGACGCTTTCCGGCCCGGCAACGCCATCGGCGCCAACGCCGTCGACGATCATGCCGCTCGGAAAGACAACGTTCGGCACCTGGCCGACGTGCTCGTACAGCTCGCGCGGCTCAAGGATGTTGTTCCGCCCCCGCGCGATCACCTTCGTCGGATCGCTGGCGTCCAGCAGCGCCACGCCCGCCTGATAAATCCCCGCGTTCAGATGCGTTGCGACACCGTGGTAGACGTGCAGCCAGCCGTCACGCGTCTTCACGGGCGGTGGTCCCGATCCGATCAGCTCGTCCCAGTAATGCCAGCGGCCCTTCATGACGCTTCCGATCGTCTCCCATCGAATCAGATCGTCAGACATGGCGAGCGTGATTTCCGACCCTGTCGTCACGCCGCTGTCCAGCGCCACGCGGTTCGGCCGTTCCAGCCGCGCGAACCGACCGTCGATCTTCTCGGGAAAGAGCACGCCGTTGCGAACGTCGTCATCCCTGCCGAACGACACGAGCTCGAATGAGGAGAAATCCGCCGTCTTCGCGACGCCGAGCCGACAGCCCCCTTCGCAGTCCGCCGCGAACACGATGTAAATCCACTCGCCGATCGCCGTCAGGCGCGGATCGTAGATGTGGTGGATCGTCGCGCCGACGTCATCGAGACCGGCGATGTCGACAATGGACGGACGCACGGAGAATCGCTCGCCGTCATCGCTTTCCGCGATCATGAGAAGCGTCTCGCGACCGCGAGTCTGAACGCGCAGCAGCAGGATGTATCTGCCACGCCAGTAGATGGCGCCGGGATTGAATACGGAACTCACATCACGAACGCGCGGCGCGACGTCGGGGATGTCGTTGCGCGTCAGAATCGGATTGGCGGATGATCGCTTCAAGATGGCGAGTGTAATCGAAGCCCGGCGCGTCGCGAATCACGCGCCGGCGTCGGCGTTCTCAGCGGGCGGAACCGCATCGTTCCAGACGATCGCCAGAAGTCGCTGGCCGGACCGCAGCGGACGATCGATGTCCGGCGGGCACTGCACACTGCCGTCCGGCTGTTCGATGGCGATCACCTGCGCGTTGTACTGCCGGCGGAAATCGGCGTCACGCAGCGACTTGCCCAGCGCGTCCATCGGCACGATCAGCCGCTGGATCATGTCGCGACTCGTCGGCGTCACGCCCATGACGAGATTGTGAAGCTGGCCCTCCTGCTCGATCGCCGTCAGGCCGGCGTGTTCCTCCAGCATCGCCTGCTGCGTCTCGGCCATCGCCTCCCGAATCGCCTCGAACACGCGTTCGCGGCTGAGCATGCCGATCCACTTGTGCCGCCGATCGTGTGAAAGAACAGGCAGCACCTGGTGATCGCTGCGACGGAAGAGATCGAGGGCAAGATAGACTTCCGTCTCCTCGTCCACCGTCTGCAGATCGACGGTCATCATGTCCGCCGCGATCACGAAGTTCGCCAGCGCCGGATCTTCCATGAACGAGCGAATGTCCGGAACCGATACGACACCGAGCAGGTCGTCTCCCTTCGCGACGGCAAAGACGGGGCGCGTTCCGGGACGGATGCGCTCGACCATTTCCGGCAGCGTCGTCTCCGGCGCCACGGTATCTTCCCACTTCGGCTCCATCAGGTCGCGCACGCGCCACGACTCGAGCAGATGGACAATGGCGTCGCCCGCGTGCGCCGGGGATTCGGCGTGCGTGCGCACCTGCTCGTGATTCAGACCCCAGCGACGGCCGAGCACGTACGACGTCATGCACACGAGCATCAGCGGAACGATCAATCCGTAACTGCCCGTCATCTCCATGACCATGACGATCGCGGCGAGCGGCGTGCGCATTGTGACCGCCAGAACGCCGCCCATGCCGACGGGAATCAGCGCCTTGCGAAGGTCGTCGCCAAAGACGCCCGGGAAACTGGCGTCGACGATCGCGCCGAGGAATGCCCCGATCGCCCCGCCGATGAACACGCTCGGGCCCAGGACGCCACCCGCCGAACCGCTCCCGACTGTCAGCGCCGTCGCGATGCACTTCGCCACAACGACCGCCAGGAAGAGCCCGGCCAGTGTGCTGAGACCGATGTCGCTGAGCGAAACGATCGCGCCGCCCTCCTGCTGGAACTGGCCGTCAATCGCGCTTTGGATAAACGTGTATTGTCCGTCCATCACCTGCGGCAGCGCGCAGGCGATCAATCCCGTCAGGAGTCCGCCGATCCCCGGCAGCATCCATCGCGGAATCGGCGACTTCGGTACGATCCGATGTTCGACGGTCTTCAGCGACACGCTGAAAATGACGGCGCCCAGACTGCACAGCGCCGCGAGGACGAGGTACGGAATGAGCTCCTTCGCCGACGAGAACGCCAGCTTGTCCGTGTCTCGGAGCAACGTGCCGACGCCGACCTTGTCGAAGCCGTCGTTGATGGACACGAACACGGTATAGCCGATGACCGAGGCGACAAACGAAGGCACGATCGCGCCGCCTTCGAATTCCTCTTCGCTGTAGAGCAGGCTCGTCGCAAACAGGGCGCCGCCAAGCGGACACTGGAAGATCGCGCCAACACCCGCCGCACAACCCGCGATGAGCAGGACCCGCCGTTCCTGGGGCGTCGCCCGGAAGACGCGCCCCACGGCCGAGCCCAGCGCCGCGCCCAGCGCCGCAATAGGTCCTTCAGGCCCGGCGGAACCACCGGAGGAAATGACGCCGACGGCCGCGACACCTTTGATCACTGGCGCCTTGAGCGGCAGATCCCCCATCTGGCGATGAAACGCCCGCGTCAGCGCGTCGGTCCCGTGAATTCCGAGGCTGTGAATGCAGAACAACCGGATGATGACGCCGGACAGCAGACAACCCGCCATCGGCAGGACAATCAGTCGCCAGTCGAAATGAAACGCCGGCGCGGCGGCGCCCGCCAGCGCCGTGATTCGCCCAACGAGGGCGTGCGTGCCTTTGTGAAGCCCCCACTCCAGCGCCGCCGCCGCACAGCCGCCAAGCACACCGACGATGACGCCGAGCCCGAACAGGCGGCTCCAGCGCGCGGCGGGCCGGGGCATCCGATCGAGCACGTCCTGAATAGTCTTGGCAACGCGGGGCAATCGCTTCTCCGTCTGGGATTGAAGCGAACATCTTAATGCCCTCGCCGCGAATTGTTGACCGCCCCGGCCGTTGGAAATACGTCGTCGTTACATGAAAAAAACGGCCGATCCTGACGGATCGGCCGTTTCAGTCTGCAAATTTCAGTGGATTCGACGCCCTCGACCCGTTCGTCAGGCCTCCGGCGCCGAAGCGGCGATTCAGCGTCGCCGTCGGGCGATCATCGCGCCGAGACCAACGAGCATGAGCGACACGCTGGCGGGCTCGGGGATCAGTTCCGCCGTGAACAGGAAGTCATCGGCGGCGCCGGGATGCGCCTCGTTGTCGAAGCCGACCCAGCCCCAGCCGGAGATGCCGGCGAAGCCGCGATGACCCAGATCGTTGTTCTCGTCGCCGAACCGGAAGCTGTAGGTTCCGTCGCGAACGTCAAAGAGCGTCGTCGGGTTGTTGAAGTCCGGATGACCGGCGTCAAGCGGCGTGATGGAACCGAAGTTCTGCTTATTGGCGCCGGCGATCACGATGAGATCGTCGTCACCACCCACCAGGCCGACTCCCACGTTGTAAAGGAAGTCGAGCTGATAAAGACCGAGATAGCTGTCATTCGCGTAGTTCGCGCCCGTGTCGCGGCCACCGTAGGCGACGCCGGAAATGGCGATCGTGCCGGCGTTGTCGTCGTAAACCAGCGTCACATTCGACATCGCGTGGTCGAAGTTGAGCGTGAAGACGTCGTTGCCCGGCGAGACGTCATACAGCTCGTCCAGTCGCATGCCGTACGGCGGCGGATTCACGTCGCCGTCCGGATGGTTGTGAAGCTGATACGTTCCCGGCGCAATCGTCGCCGCCGAAGCGATCGACGAAGCGAACATCACTGCGATGGCGATGGCCACCCTTCCAAATCCGACCCTGCAAGTCATATGCATGGCTCCTTGTGCACTGACGCACTGCGAGTGTGCAAATCGCGTCGCGACAGATACAGGCTGTCCCACGGCGTATTTTGATTTCCCCCGGCGACCACGTGGCCGCTCCCCCATAGCGTGCACACTGAGAATAGCCGACGCCACGCATCCACCACAACCATGACGTTTCGTAAAAACCACATTATCGGAGCACTTTTGCACAATACGGGGCGCCCTCAACGTCGAACGCCGGACCGCTGAGGATTCACGCGGCCCGATCCGCCGTCGATCCGAGCCATTCGCGGCGCGCCGATGCCGCCGATCGCGCCGCCCACCGATTCCGCCCATCCAACCTGACTGTCGGACTCAACCTCCTGTTCAATTGGGACTTATGCATCCGCCTCATTGACGCCCGTCGATGGCGTCCGCGGGCATGGACCGGATGTACGTAGGATTATCAATGCGAACGGTGAAAAATATTGACAACCCGTCGAGAATTCGTCACGCTGAAAGGCGCCAAGGGGGATCGAGATCTGAACTTCCGACAAAGGCGCGGCGCTGCGAACCGTCCTCTCCCAACAGGACGCACAGCGCGGCGATCTCGTCTCCACCCAGGGTTCCGGGCGTGCCATTTTCCATTCGTGCAGGTCTGGCCGTGCATCGGCCCCATGCAAAGGAGTTCAGGAAATGAAGCGTTCTTTCGGTATCACAGCGGCGCTCGCGGCAATGTGCATCGTGTCATCGATCGCCACGTCAGCCAACGCCCAGAACATCGGCGACAGTGTCACACTCGAATTCCAGGCGGACAACGCCAACGGCTTCGATACGTTCCCCAGCGCCCGCCAGTACCCCGTTCTCGATCCGACGGTCAATCTCACAGTCGGCGCCGTCTCGGGTTCCTTCACGGCGCTGAGCGTCGGCGACCTGCAGGTTGTCGATTCCGCCGGAACCGGCGGCTTCCCGTTTGATGACAACTTCGCCAGCGCCGGCGGCTCCTGGACGCTCAACGATCCGAACTTCGACGTGAACGACGGTCTCGGCGAAGGCCTGCGAACCAGCTTCAACTTCTCATCCGACGCCGAATTCGCGAACCTCATCACGTCGAATATCCTGACGGATCTCATCGGTCTCAGCTTCGTCGCCGGTGACTTCGGCGACAATCCGAGCTTCCCGATCGACAATTTCACCTGGGAAATCCGATACAACCCGGGTCTGGCTGCGCCGAGCGAACTGCTCGACGTGGACTTCACGGACATCGCCTTCTCGGCCGGTTCGTTGTCGAACCTCGTGAAGATCACGATCCACGGGACCGTCGCGAGCAACGACATCACGACGCCCGGCTCGTCGCTCTCGATCCCCGAGCCGACCACGCTCTCCCTCGTCGCCTTCGGCGGCCTGCTCGTCCTTCGACGACGACGCGCCTGAAGCTGGATTTCGCCGGGTTGACCGAACATCGCAGGCGCGCCACGCCCATGCGTGGCGCGCTTCGACCCTGCGAGTCGGTGACACGATTCCACACGTGGCGTGACAAGCCACGTTTGTGTCGACGTCCGACGCCCGTAGAATACGTCTGGCGGCCAAGGGAGTGACAAACAACGCATCATGCCATGGTCAAACCGGCCATACGACTCCGCATCGGCGCGAACGTCGCGCTGCGGGCGCCGCGCCGTCGCATTCTCTCGATCACGGCGCCACTCGGGTCCAACCACCCTCGGAACACAGGCTTTCCCCTCGATCCACGGAGGCATCGATCAATATGTCCGCGCACCCTCTCCATAAAGTCGCCCTGCTGGCGACGCTGACTGTCTGCTGCATTTTCTCGCCACGCCTCTCAACGGCCGCCGAAGTTCTCGTCGTCGTTGAAGGTCGCGTCGCACAGAACACCTTCGAAGAATTTCCGTTCGCCGGCACGCCCCTCGGCGCCCGCGTCGTCTTCTCGTGCCTGGCCGACTCCGAATCCGGATTCGAATTCAGCCCCGGCGTGACGTTCGGCATCCAGATCACGGGCATGAAGATGACCGTCGGAGATGGTCTCGGCGGCCAGAACGTCCTGACCGCCGGCGGCGTGCGAAGCATGTCCTTCATCACGTCGGCCATCACGTCCGCCCTGCCGCCCCAGGATCAGATGGAATTCGATCCGATCACGCTCTCCATCGGCTCGCTCGGCTTCTCACAGACGCTCAAGCTTCATGACGCCGACAACGCCTCCTGGCCGTCGGCCGACCTCGCGGACCTCAACGCCTGCGGCATCCCCGCGGCCAATTTCGAAAACTACGCCGGCGGCGATCGCAAGCACTGGTACATCACGGGCCAGACGATCCTCGGCGTCATCAACATCGAACTCGTCAGCGTTCGCCAGTTCGCCATGTCGGCCGGCGACGGTGACATGAACCAGGACGGCGCCGTCGACGGCGACGACGTCCAGCCGTTCGCGACCGCCGTGCTGGGCCAGTCGACGGACGCCGACGACGTCTGCCACGGCGACTTCAGCCTCAACGGCGTCGTCGATCCCGCGGACATTCCCGGCATGGTCAACGTGCTGCTCACGGGCGTCGCGCCCTCGCCGATTCCGCCCTCCGGCGGCGCCTGCTGCTACTATGACGGCGCGTTCATTCCACGCTGCCAGACTGTGGCCTCCAGCGAAGCCTGCGAGGCGCTCGTCGGCTTCAACCATCAGTTCACGTTCGGCGCCACCTGCGGCGAACTCGATCCGCCCTGCCTCGGCGGTTCCTGCTGCTACCTCGACGGAACCTGCGAGACGTTCGGCGCGCCGACCTCGCTCGATCCGGCGAACGACTGCGCCAACAACAACGGCTTCTTCTTTGAAGGCGGCGTCTGCGAACCGAACACCTGCTTCTCGGCGCCGACGGCCTGCTGCCTCAACGATCAGTTCGGACAGCCCAACGGCGAGTGCATCGTGATCCATCCCGACGACTGCCTCGCCATGAATGGCACGCCCAACGGTCAGGGCGGCGTCCCCTGCGATCCGAATCCCTGCCGCGTCGCCTGCTGCATCGGCGGCGGCCAGTGCGTCGAGATCACGGAAAACGACTGCCTCGCGCAGGGCGGAACCTATGACTTCGGTCAGTTCTCCTGCGAGTTCTTCGCCTGCCCACCGGCCAACGATGACTGCGCCAACCCCACGCCCGTCACGGAGGGAAGCTACCTCTTCACGCTCAGTGGCGCGACGACGGATGGCGACGAACTGCCGCAGTTCTTCGACGGCTGCTGGCAGGGCCTCGCCGAGGAGAACTTCATCGATAACGATGTCTGGTTCACCTACACCGCGTCCTGCACGGGCGTCGTGCAGATCGACACCTGCGGCAGCTACGACCTCGGCGACAGCTCGAACACGACGATCGGCGTCTACGACGACTGCGTGACCTGCCCGCCGAGCAGCGAGACGAATCTGATCGTCTGCAACAACGCCGAAATGCCCGCCCCCGTCCAGCTCTGCTTCGGCAACGGTGGCGCGGGACAGGACGCCGCGATCCGCTTCGACGCCATCGCCGGTCTCTGCTACAAGATCCGCGTCGGTACGGAGAACGGCACGCCCTCCGGCGTCGGCGTTCTCAACATCGTCTGCGGCGGCGCCTGCTGCCCGCCCGACGGCGGTCTGTGCACCATCGAAACCCAGGACTACTGCGAACAGGTCATCGGCGGCCACTACGGCGGCGACGGCACGGACTGCGACTTCAACGTCTGCCCCGGCGCCTGCTGCTATACCGACGGTGAAACGCGCGTCTGCGAAATCGTCGCCGGCGTCAACACGTGCCTCATCGACTACCAGGGAACATGGCTCGGCGACGCGTCGACCTGTGAACCCGGCGCGTGCGGCGGCGCCTGCTGCGTCCCCGAGATTCCCGACTGCGTCGTGACGACGGCGGACGACTGCGCCAGCCAGGGCGGCAGTTATCTGGGCGACGGCATCGCCTGCACCTACACTCCCCTGGGAGTCAGCACCTGCGCCACTGGCGCCTGCTGCGACGGTGTCACATGCGTCAATGAGGTCCGCGGCACATGCGCCCACGATTTCTTCCCGGGCGAGGACTGCGCCACCTATGTCTGTCTCGACGCGCGCCCCGGCGTGTGCTGCGACGGCGTCAGCTGCCAGAACACGCTTTACGGCGAGTGCAACGGACCCGATACCGTGTTCTACTTCGACGTCAGCTGCGAGACATTCACCTGCCCCGACGCCCGCGTCGGCGCCTGCTGTCTGCCGAACCTGACGTGTGTCGAACTCAACGTGCCGGATTGCGAAGCCATGTCGGGCGTCTATCAGGGCGAATTCACGATGTGCGCCGGAACTGACTGTTCCAATCCGTAAGCCGGCGCCGAGGACAATTCAATTGCGAGCCACTACGGCGCCGGTCCCCGATCCGGACCGGCGCCAGGTTGTGACGCCATGGAACGAAACAAACTCATCGCCCTCGGGTTACTGATCGTCGCGACGATCGCCGTCGTCTGGGCGACACGAGGCGCCGGCGAGGAGGATCACTCCAACGATCCGGCCTACGCCACTGTCTGGCGTTGCGCCAAGTGCGACGCCACGTTTGAACTACTGCCGCGCGATCGCGCCGAGGCCCTGAAGCTGGAGAACGCGCCGCCGATTCTCTGCAACATGTGCAGGGAGCAGGCGGCCTACCAGGTCATCGGCTGCCCCGTCTGCGGCACGCTCTACTTCGGGCCGGAAGTCCCGGGCGCGTCGGGGTTCTGCCCCGTCTGCCATCCGAAGAAGACGCCGCCGGAGCCGCCGCCGGACATTCCGGAGGAAGAAAAGCGGCCCATCACGAATCGGAACTGAAGGCCATGCGATCGCACGTCGCGCCAACTCGAATCACGAACACCAGAAACCGGATGCTGGTCATGAACATAGCAACACACAACGCGATCGGCCGACGCGCGCCACACAGGCGGGCGCTGTCGGCCTTTACCCTGCTCGAACTGCTCATCGTGATCGCGATCATCGCCCTGCTGATCTCGATCCTGATCCCCGCCCTCTCGTCGGCGCGATGCGAGGCCGCCAAGGTCAAATGCCTCGCCCAGCTTCGAGAGATCTGCGGCGCGACGCAGCTCTACTGGGACGATCAGAAGACCTACACGCTGCCGTGGTACACCGTGGGGCCCGCCCTGCGCCGACCGCCGCAGGTCTATTACAACGTCACGGAAGTGACGCCCTGGGTCTTCGGCGGTTTCAAGGCGCCCAACCCCGATCTGGAGGCGGATCCGGAAACAGACAGCACGCTCTATCCGACGAACATCCGACCGCTCAACAAGTACATCGACCCCACGGCGCCGCCCGAGGGAATCATCGATCTCTACATCTGCCCCAACGATCGATCGTGGCAGACGGCCCTCATCGGCGACTCGACACCGACGTGGGAGCCCGAGACGACGCGCTCGTCGTGGGAGGCCAACGGCAGCAGCTACGGTCTCAACTCGCGCTTCATGCAGGGCTACTGGGGAAGCGGCGGCGACTCCGGCGACTTTGTCTTCGACAACAACGGCGATCCGCACGACGAATACGCCGCGCGCATCGCCCGCTACATGATCGGCGGCGACGCGTCCCGCTTCGTCCTGTGGATGGAGCACGGCTTCTACAGCTCGACCTATCGCGCGTCGCTCTCACTGCCGAACCAGGCGGCCCCGCCGCGCAAGGGCTGGCACTGCAAGTTCGCCAACTGGACGATGGCCTTCGCCGACGGCCACGCCGGCGCCTACAACTGGGACACACGCCTCGTGACCAACCCCAACGGCACGATCTGGCAGCCGAACTTTGATCCGTTTTAGCGCAGGGAGCCGGCGTCGGCCGCGACGATGAAGCGGCGAAGTCATTTGGCCCGCGGATTCAGCGATTGGGGCGCGACTATGGCGCCAGCAGCGCGCCAACAAATCCCGCGACATCGTTCCCATCGACATTCCCATCGCCGTCGAAGTCGGCGAGATGGCGATTGCATGGCGGATGATCGGCCTGATACGCATCGGGATCGATTAGCGCCTGTGCGAATGGAACAATGTCGTTCGCGTCCAGCGCGCAGTCGCAGTTCATGTCCCCGCCCGTGATCGTCAGGCAGGGCAGTGTCACCCGCCAGATACCGGAGGCCGAGCTTCCCTGATAACTCCAGCCGGTCCCGAGGTAGGTCACGCCGTCGAGACTGACGCTCTCCAGCGAGAACAGAAAGCCATCCGGCGGCTCGACGCCATGATTCTGCAGCAGCGAATGAAGCGAAAAGGTCCCCGTCTCGCTCGACCAGACAAGAGGATCCTGGCGTCCGACAACGATCGAGCCATCGCCGCTGACCGAACCGATATTCTGCGATGTCATTCCGATGTCGACCGGTCCTTCGTCCTCTGTCCAGCGAATCGCAAGAATCGTCCCGAACTGATTTCCAACGGCCACGGAACCGTCGGCGCTCAGTCCGGCGAGCCCCAGGTCCTGAACGTCGATCGGCGGCGCGCTCAACGCGCCGTTCGTCCAGAGACAGGAGTAGTAGTGGTCGAACTGTCCGATCTCCATGGTCCCGAGGATCACATTGCCGTCGTCACTGATATCCCGCACCATCACGCTCCATACCGCGGGCGCCTGAACGCTGAGTTCCTCGACCTGAGTTTCGCCGTCGACGCGCGTCCATCGCACGGCCGCCCACTGCGTCGGTCCCACTCGGACATTTCCGCCCATGACATTTCCATCGCCGCTGATCGCGGTGGCGAACGAAGGGTTCCCACTCAGCGAGGCGGGCAGCGGCAGCGTCTCGTATCCATCGGCCGCCGACCAGCGAATCGCGTTCCCGTTGCTTCCGCCGACGAAAGCGTCGCCATCCCGATTGACGGCGCCGGGCGTCGCATCCTCGAATCCCGGCGCGTCGAGGAACTCGAATCCGCCGGATTGCGTCCATCGAAAAATCCGCTGGCCGGCGCCGGACGTCATGCCGAAGAGCGTCGTTGCGTCACCGCTTGCGGTAAACCAGGCGACGTTGTACCCGCCGCCCGGGAAGCCGATGACCTCGACAACCTGGGCGCTCGCTGAGTTGAGCGAGACCAGCAGGCGTAGGATTGAAAATGCGGAGACGATGGCGAAACGGCGGCGCGCCGTCGCTCGAGAATGAGACATGATGTGACCTCCGGCGACCGATGGGCGTCCCTGGCGCACGCAATTCCGCCGGCATTCCCGCCGCGCCACGGCGCCCGCCCAGACGACGACAACGCCGCGACCCTTCCGGACCGCATCCAGCAGCCCGAACCGCGGTCACTCGACTCCAGGGACAACTCTCTCACTGCGATCTTAGTCGCCGGCCAAGTGTCGGCCGGCCAGGTGTCGGCTGGGTGTCGGCCAGGTGTCGGCTGGGTCGGATTGCGGCGCCGGCGACGACTCGCCCCGGCGGGGACGAATTGAGAATCGCCCGCCCCATCAAGGGCGGTTTGGCGACACGCCTCCGCACCTGGCCATCCCACAGGAACGGCGCGCTTTGCGGCGCCGTCGCCCCCGCGCGCGTGCCACTGGTCGGCTTGCCCGACGCTGTCCGGGAATTCGAGTGAGGATTTCCGATCTGCAGAACCGTCGTAAACGCCAGTGTTTCCAAGGCCAACACAGCTCCGAAGGAGCGTCAGTTTTTAGCCACGGGTGGAGCGGAGACCGCATAGCGGTCGGAGCGCAACCCGTGGTAAGCGTTTTTCCTCGGGTTTAGCCCTGAAAGGGCGACACAATTCCCGGACAGGCTCGGCTTGCCCGCCAACGCCTCGACCGCGCCATGAACGCCACGAATCATGGACAATTCCCAGCCGCGTTGGCGCGCGTGCCACTGGACGGCTAGCCCGAAGCTGTCCGGAAATTCGACGGATTGGCGCGAGCAAGCCAATTGTGAGAAGGCGCCTGTGTTTGCAGGCATGATTTCGCTCTGAAGGAGCGACACAGGATAGCCCGGGGTCAGCGCAGACCGCAACGCGGTCGAA
>Ga0116152_10000023_pt1 | contig 107059 bp, 92 predicted proteins | sample AD_UKC119_MetaG_FD_89894 | JGI IMG/M metagenome (GOLD analysis project Ga0116152, IMG submission 89894) | Active sludge microbial communities of municipal wastewater-treating anaerobic digesters from Hong Kong - AD_UKC119_MetaG | ecosystem: Engineered > Bioreactor > Anaerobic > Digestate...
AACCGTATGGCGCTCTGCTTCATTGACCGGATTGATGTTTACAGCGGTATGAGACTTCACATCCATTACCGTTTCAGCGACGAGCTTGCGAAGGTGCTTGAAAGCGCCGGAAGCTGATACAAGGTAAAGGCAGTTCAGAGAAGCAATACAATCTCCGAGCTGCCTTTTTCACACCCATATTTTTTTAGTCTCTATATAACAGCGGGAAATCCGCCCTTCAACCTCAAAAACTGGCGTGGCGAAGATGAACTCACCGATGACGCCCGATGGAGCGGCTATGGCCTGCCTCCGGTGAGCAATGCCAACTATGCGTGGATTCTTCATATGCTTTCCAAGCTCGACCAGACAAATGGCATTGCCGGATTCCTTCTTGCCAATGGCGCTCTGGGCGCTGAAGGCGATGAAGGCGCTATTCGGGAAATGCTCATCACAAACAATAAAGTTGAGGCCATTTTCGTTCTGCCCCGTGAAATGTTTTATTCCACAGATATCAGCGTGACGCTCTGGATTATCAACAACAACAAACACGCCCGTGTGCTCAACGGCAGAAATGTACGTGAACGCTCGGAAGAAGTGCTCTTTGTCGATCTGCGCCGCTGGACGCAAAACACCTACGACAAGGGATATATCATGTTCAGCCCGGAGCAGATACAGGAAATTATTGTGCTCTATCAAAAGTGGCAGAGCATTGACTTCGATGCTGCAACATTTGATATTCCGGAATACTGCTGCAGCGTCAAGAAGGATAAACTCGCAGGTACTGGCTATTCGCTCGTACCCTCTAAATATATTGAGTTTGTAGACAGAGACCTTGGCATTGATTATGAGTCCGAGATGGCGCGGATTCAGGAAACAATGCGAACTCTTATTGCGGATGAAAAGGAATCTCAGGCCAAACTGGAACAGGCTTTCAGGGGGATCGGCTATGGGATTGAGTAAATATCAAATTGGTAAGCTAATCGAAATAGTTGATGAGCGTAATACTGAAGGTTTCACGAGATTCTATGGAATAAATATCAACAAGGAGTTCATGCCGACTGTTGCCAACACAGACAACCTTGATGAGAAAAAATATAAGGTCGTTCGAAAAAACCGTTTTGTCTACAGCGGAATGCAGACCGGACGTGATGAGTGTATCAGGATTGGGCTTTACATGCGGGAAGATCCTATCATAGTGTCTCCTGCGTATACGACATTTGAAGTAATAGCGCCAGACATCATTCTTCCAGAATACTTGTTTATGTTGTTCCTATCGAAAGAGAAAGACCGTCTTGGCTGGTTTTTAAGCGATAGCAGCATTCGTTCTAATCTTGATTGGGATAGATTTTGTGAAATCAAACTTGAACTGCCGGATACCACTATCCAGCAGAAGTATGTCGATTTATATATGGCAATAAGAGAAAATCAAAGGTCATTGACAACTGGGCTTGACGATCTACGTTTATCATGTGGAGCTTTCATTGCAAAACATTGCAGACCAATAAAGCCTACCCCGCTTGGCGAATTAATTCAAATTATTGATGAAAGAAATTCTGATGATGAGCAGCTTGACTACTATGGCATCAATATAAATAAGGAAATCATGCCTACTGTAGCAACAACAGATAATCTGGATTCAAACAAGTATAAGATTATCAGGAAATATAGGTTTGTCTTTAGTGGGATGCAGACTGGTCGTGATGAGTGTATTCGGGTTGGACTGTACACAAATGATACCCCGGTTATGGTTTCTCCTGCATATACAACCTTTGAGGTGATAGATACAGAGCGCATTCTGCCAGAATATCTCTTTCTGCTGTTTTTAAATCCTGAAATGGATAGATATGGGTGGTTCTTGAGCGACGGCAGTATTCGTTCGAATCTGGATTGGAAAAGATTTTGTGAAATTGGCGTCAAAATTCCAAAAATGCCAATACAACAAGACATTGTTGATATTTTTGCTGTGTACAATCTCCGAAAAGAATTAGCCCAAAAAATGTCGGAAATACAACGGTCGATTTGTCCAATTCTCATTAAAGGAGCATTGGAAGAAGCAAAGAAAAAGTGAGGTGAATACCGTGGGCAACGAATTTACAGAGGCCGAACTGGAACTTGCCATTATTGAACTCTTTAGGCGGCAGGACTATCTTTACGAAAACGGCGAACTTATGCACCGCCTGTTCGATGATGTCCTTATGGAAGATGACCTAAAGGCGTACCTCATGGCCGAGTATATTGATGAACATCTGACCGATAACGAGGTTGAGACCATCATCAACACAATTAAGCTCGTTCCGGCCCGCCCGCTCTACAGTGGGAATAAAGAGGTGTTCCGGCTTATTAACAGCGGCTTCTCGCTTGCCCGCGATGATACCTCACTGCCAAGTTTACACATTGCCCTCATTGACTTTGAGAATGAAGAGAATAACATTTTTAAAGTCGTGAACCAGTATTCCGTTCAGGGTAGCGCACTCCGCCGCCCTGATCTGCTGTTGTTTATTAACGGCATTCCGTTGTGCATCTGTGAATTTAAATCAGCCATCAAAGAGGAAACGACCATTGTAGATGCCTGGACGCAGGTAACTGTGCGGTATCGCAGAGATATTCCGGAGCTACTCAAATATTGTTCTCTGGTTATGATAACAGACGGCGCAAATTCTAAAATGGGTTCAATTTTCACGCCGTATGAGTATTTCTACGCTTGGAAAAAGGTTAACGACGGAGAACCCTACAAAGATGGTATCGGCTCACTCTTAACTATGCTTGAAGGCGCATTTACGAAAGAGCGTATAATACGCATACTGAATGATTTTATCTATTACCCTGATAACGATGATAAGGAAACGGCTGTTGTTTGCCGGTATCCGCAGTTCTTTGCCGCATATAAGATGATGGAGAGCATCAAGGAGCATCTCCGCCCAGAGGGCGACGGCAAAGGCGGCACCTACTTTGGCGCGACCGGCTGTGGCAAGACTTATACCATGCTGTTTCTATCACGGTTGCTCATGCTTCGGGACAGCGGCACATTCAACAACCCCACTATCATAGTCATTGAAGACAGGGACGATCTTGATACACAAACTTCAGAGCTATTTTCTGCTTCGAAAACTTTCCTTAACGACGAAAATGTCCGCAGCATCGAAAGCCGGCAGGATATGAAGGACGCGCTCGGCGTTTCCCAAAGCGGTGGCGTATATATAACTACGATTCAAAAATTCTGTGAGTCGACCGGTCTGTTGTCCGAACGCAATAATATCATTTGCATTTCGGATGAGGCCCATCGTACCCAAACAAATGTAGGATCAAAGTTAAAAGTCACAGAGAAAGGTATAGAACGCACGTATGGCTTTGCCAAATATCTGCGAGACTCTTTCCCGAATGCGACTTATGTTGGCTTTACCGGTACTCCGGTGGATGAAACTCTGGCTGTATTTGGCGGCATTGTAGATTCATATACAATGCGGGAATCTTGCGAAGACGAAATCACTGTTGGAATTGCTTATGAGCCGCGCCTTGCCCGCGTCATTCTCAATGAGGCTGAAGCCAAGGTAATACAGAAATACTACGAGCAATGTACCGAGGAAGGCAGCACCGATGAGCAGGTTGAGGCCAGCAAAAAGGCCATGACGAAGATGCGTAAGCTACTTTCCAATCCAGAGCGTATCCACCGTTTGGCTGCTGACATCGTTACCCACTATGAGGCACTGTGTGCCGAAAAACCCGAAATTGTGCAAAAAGCAATGATTGTATGCAGCGACCGACCTCTTGCATATGAAGTATGGAAAGAGATCGTCCAACTCCGTCCCGAATGGAATGAACCTTTACGCAGCGACCATGAGGAGGATTTGACACCGGAGGAACTGCACAAATTAATACCGCTTGAGCGTATAAAAATTGTAGCGACCCGTGACAAGGATGATGATCCGGCGCTCTATGAAATGCTCGGCGCGGATGAATACCGCAAGAAGCTTGACAAGCAATTTAAAAACAATAATTCCAACTTCCGCATAGCAATCGTTGTGGATATGTGGATTACGGGCTTTGATGTACCTTCTCTGGCGGTTATATACATAGACAAGCCTATTCAGAAGCACACGCTGATCCAGACAATTTCACGTGTCAATCGTGTGTTTCCCGGCAAATCGCAAGGTTTGATCGTTGATTACATCGGCATCAAGGATGATATGCTCAAGGCGCTAAAAACCTATGGAGGAGATGGCCCGGTCGATAATATTGAAGCGACCCTCCGTATCTTTAGAAATCAACTTGACTTGCTCAACAAGCTCATGATTAAGTTTGATGCCTTCAAGTTCTATTCTGGAGAACCGCTTGATCGTCTTATATGTTTGAACCGCGCCGCTGAGTATGTCCAGCTTTCCAAGGAACTGGAGCTTCGATACATGGACATATCCCGTAAAATGAAAGCGGCTTACGAAATATGCGCTCCTTCAGGCGAATTATCAGAAGATGAAATCAATAAGGCTCAGTTTTATTTGGCGGTGCGCTCTATCATCTATAAGCAAACCAGAGGACATGCGCCGGATACCGAGACAATGAACCGTCATGTGGAAAGTATGGTTGCGGCTGCGATCACCTGCACTGGTGTGGAAAACATCGTAAATGCCGGTGAGCCGGAGGAGTTATTTGGAGATGCCCTAACACAGCAGCTTGCCGAAGTTCACATGCCTATAAGCAAATTTAATGCGTTGTTAAAGCTCCTACGAAAGGCTATCTCCAGCTATGGGCGCATTAACAAAGTCAAAGCGATCGAATTTGATAAACGCCTGCGCGAGGTTGTCGACAAATATAATAACCGCGATAGGCTTGTATTTACCAGTGGTGTCGTTGAAGATTTTGTCAACAATCTATCAGACGAAATAATCAATATTATCAACGAGCTACATAAAGATAAGACCTCGTTTGAGAATATGGGGATTTCATTCGAGGAGAAAGCATTTTACGATATTCTGGTAAAAGTTCGTGATGATCATGGTTTCAAATATGACGACAATAAGTGCGTAATTTTGGCTAAGAAAATCAAAGAGCTTGTGGATGAAAAATCAAAGTACACCGATTGGTCGGTGCGGGATGATATAAAGAATCAGCTTAACATGGATTTGACTGTGTTACTCTATAAAAACGACTACCCGCCAGATTGGGATGAGGAAGTATTTACACAGGTCATGGCACAGGCCGAAAATTTCAAAAGATACACAGAATAAATGAGGGATAATATGAGCACAGCATATGATAAATATACAGTTACGCAGTATTCGGTGAATTCTATCCTCGGCTATATTGAGGCTGATGACATTGCCATTCCTGAAATTCAGCGCCCATTCGTGTGGAAGGCCACGCAGGTACGCGATTTAATAGATTCGCTTTATAACGGCTATCCTACCGGGTATTTGATTATCTGGCAGAATCCAAATGTCCGCCTAAAGAACGGTAAAGAAGCCGTCGGCAAGAAGGTGCTTATCGACGGTCAGCAGCGTGTGACTGCAATTATGACGGCTATTGCCGGGCATGAAATTTTGACTGATGACTATGAGGAACGAGTCATTAAAATTGCTTTTAATCCACTGGCGGTGGAAGAAGGCGAGCGTTTTGCCGTTCAAACACCAGCACACCTAAATAGCAAGTTTTGGATTCCCGATATTGCCGAAGTGTTTAAGAACAGTTTTTCTACCAGAAAGTTTATTAATCAATACCTTGCGGATAACCCGGAGGCGGATGAGAATGTGGTTGATCAAGCAATTACGCAGCTGCTATCTATTAAAAGCTGTCAGCTTGGCGCGATAATCCTTGTTCCGCAACTCGATATAAGCGAAGTAACAGAGATTTTTGTCCGAATTAACTCACAAGGTAAGCGTCTAAATGAATCCGACTTTGCTATGTCAAAAATCGCAGCAGACGAACGCTATGGCGGCAATATGCTCCGAAAGGCTATTGACTACTTCTGTCATCTGGCCGTTGACCCCGCTTTCTACACACTGCTTTCAACCATTGACAAGGACTTTATGGGAAGCAAATACGCGACAAAGCTCCGCTGGCTTAAGGACGATAGTGAGGACATCTATAACCCGGACTATAACGATATGTTACGTGTATCTTTTATGCACACTTTCGGTCGTGGAAAGCTCGGCGACCTTGTGAGTTTGCTTTCTGGGCGTGACTTTGTCGACCGGAAATTCAAAGAGGAAATTGCAGAGGAAAGTTTCTCGCGCCTTGGCGTCGGTGTCCTCAATTTCATGAACCAATATAATTTTGAGCAGTTTATCTTGGCAATCAAATCAGCAGGGTTTAGATCATCGAAGCTGCTCAACTCAAAAATGACGCTTGATTTCGCCTATACCCTGTATCTGCTGTTACAGCAAACTGGCGAAGTGCCAAAAACACTTATAAAGAAGTACATACAAAAATGGTTTGTGCTCTCTACGCTTACGAGCCGCTATATTGGTTCTCCAGAATCGCAAATGGACAGAGACCTGCGTGGAATAGCGGCAAAAGGCTTTTTACCGTTTTTTGAAGAAAACGAGGCCGCCATGCTTTCCGACACGTTCTGGGATGTTCGCCTCGTGCAAAACCTTGAAACGTCGTCCATTAGCAGCCCATTCTTTAACACCTTCATTGCTGCACAGGTATTTTCAGGTGACCGCTCATTGCTTTCCATCAGTTCCCGCGTGTTTGACCTGATTGGAGCAGGCGACGTCCATCATATTTTTCCGCGTGAATATCTGAAGAAGAACGGTATCGAAGACAAATCCGTCTACAATCAAGTGGCCAACTATACTTATCTCGATACCAGCGTTAATATTGTTGTCGGGGAAAGAGCTCCTAATGACTACTTTTCGGCGGCATTGATGCAATGCGGCACAGGCGAACAAGTTGTTGGAACAATTACTGATGAGGCCACTTTTTTTGAAAATCTCACTATCAATTGCATTCCTCGTAATGTAATCAGTATGACAGCAAATGATTATTCCGACTTCCTTCTAGAACGTCGGAGGCAAATGGCACAGCGAATTAAAAAGTACTATTTTGCACTATGATAATTCAAAATGTCTGGAAAGGGGTATTTATACTTAATTTTCAGGAGAGCTGAAACATTTTGGCTTTACTCCCAATTGATTTCGGCTTTGACGATGATGAGAATATATGCGGGAATTATCTGAATAAAGCAGGGCCGGGAAACTGGCCCTGCTTTATATCTCTTTTTCAGACGGAGGAATAGGGGTGATAAAACCCAACAAAACCAAAAACGAAAATCGTTTATGTAAAATATGTATGGATATTAATGCACCAAGAAACAAGTATTTGTTGAATTATATGAAAATATCTATATAATGGGAAATAATAGGAAAACAAATTACAATATATACTTTCATGGAATTGCATAAGTATTTTCATTAGGTCCCATTTACCAAATTCATATCGGTACTTGGCAAATGGGACGGTATACAATGAAATAGTAACCATAATAACATATGTCATCCTATTTTTTTTATCTGGGGGATCACAGAACTGCTGATTTGATTGGAGCCATAAATTAAGAAGACTTATAGCATGCGAGGAAAACATTTTAAAAAATAGCTGAGAGAATTTCAAAGTTTTTCATTGCTGATATTGCGAGAACATTTAGCTACGTAGAGCAGTATTATTAATCTTTGTCTCCGAAGGTAGTTCAAAAGAGAAAGAGAGAAATCATCAATGGATGGTCAGAATATTGTAAGTAAGGTCAATATATTTCTTCATGAAGCCGCAACTGCTTTAGTTGCTTGGCTTGAGGGCATTTTGCCCCGAGTCACTAATACTTGGTGGGATGACTGTGTACTACCAAGCCTGAGTTACACCCAGCGCGAAATCGCCACTTCAAACGGATTTTCTAAATTATCAGACTTTGACTTAGTAGCGTTACTGCGTATTACATACAAATCATGGTATGACATGCGTACCGTGGCGTATTTGCCCACATCTGAACGAGAAGTAGTGCGTAAAATGATGAATGTTCGTAACAACTGGGCCCACTGCAGTGCTGAACTCCCTGGAAAAGATACAATCATTGGTGATTTACATACTATATCTTCTCTTATCTCTCAAATTGGCGGTAGTATTTCTGTTTGTACCGATATAGACGAGTATATTTTGTATATAGAAGAGCCTGATAGTATATCAAGCTCAGTTGCAAAGCCGGAACAATTTGCTAAAACTGAAGCCCGGCCCAAGGACTCTAATGAAGCCGATGGGTCTATTCATGAAAATAGTCTGGTTTATCTTGTTGGTTTCCCGCAAACAAAAGGTATTGTTGTATCTGTTAAAGATCTTGGTACTGTTACAAAGTACGATGTCTTTGTAAATAATGCGCTTCGCAGCTTCTATACCGGACAAATTGCCTTAGTAGAAGCAATTACCGGTTATGACTGGGTTCACATTGATACAATCCGCAGTTATTTAACGGCTTATCAGATAAACAACCCGTCTTCGCAAAACTTATATTCTCTTAATTCTGCACGTATTGATTTCATACCATATCAATTCCGACCGGCATTAAAGCTGATTCATGCAGATGAACCGCGTATTCTTATTGCTGACAGTGTTGGCGTGGGTAAGACAATAGAAGCCGGGCTAATAATAAAGGAATTGGAAGCTCGTAATGAGTTAGAGCGTATTGCCGTTATCTGTCCCAGACCGCTTGTAGCCGAGCGCAAATGGGAACTTGAAATGAAGCGCTTTGATGAGGTGTTTATACCCATTGATGGTACTACCCTCAGACAAATCATATCTGACACCGACAGGGACGGAGAATGGCCGATTCGATATAACAAGGTTATCATTCCATATTCGATTCTGGACTCCAGAACCTATAACGGTGAAAATCAGAAAGGGGTTAAGTCATTTGGTCTGTCCGAACTCGACCCAGAGCCGCATTTTGATTTGGTCATCGTTGATGAAGCTCACCACATCAGAAACGGTAGTATGGATAGGGAAAAAGCCTTTGCATACAAATGTACAAAATATTTCTGTGACCATGCAGACGCTGTTGTTATGCTAACGGCAACTCCGCTTCAGACGGGAGACAATGACCTTTTTACAATATTAAATGTTCTACGTCCTGATGTCGTTATTGACCAAAAGACCTTTGCGATGATGTCTCGACCAAATGAGTATATTTCAAGGGCGGTACACATTATTCGTGCAGCCGAAGACGGATGGGCTGAAGCTGCAGCACATGAATTACTCGACGTTCAGAAGACTCAGTGGGGAGATAATGTCATTGCGGAAAATCCGCTGTACGATGACATTCTGATCCGTCTCGAAAAAGGAAACATTACGCGTGAGGAAAGAGTAAAACTGATTTCAGATATTGAATCTCTCCATAGTTTCAGCACGATGCTAAATCGAACAAGAAGACGTGATATTCAAGATTTTTGTGTTCGCAGATCGCATACTATCTCTACGGAATTTACAGAATATCAGCGCGAATTGCATGATGAATTGCTTTCTTTTGAGAAAAGGGCTCTTTCTGTTCTTCATAACGACCGTTCTGTACCTTTTATGATGAGCACAATAAAAAGGCAAGCGGCGAGCTGTATATTCGGCCTTGCGCCACATATCCGGGACATTATTAGCAGAAGAATTCAGCAGATGAATGATAGCCCGGATTCGGATTTTTCAGGATACGATATGGATGGCATGTTGGCTGATGCCATTTCTTCACTTGCAAGAAGGGTCCTTGAATTTGCAGATAATCTACCGGAAGAAGACCCCAAATTTGAAGAAACGCTCAAGATAATTCGATTGAAGCAGGAAATGCCGAACAACAAGATTATGCTGTTCAGCACATTTCGTCATACATTAGCATATCTGAAAAGAAAACTATCTACTTTGGGATATCGTGTCGAGCAGGTTGACGGAAGCGTGAAGGACGAACAGCGTTATGAACTGAAGTCCCGATTTGAGCATCCAAAGGAAGACGGAGATGCTATTGATATCCTGCTGTTTACGGAAGTTGGCTCCGAAGGTCTGGATTATCAGTTCTGTGACATGATGATAAACTATGACCTCCCATGGAATCCAATGCGAATCGAGCAGAGAATCGGCAGAATCGACAGGCGCGGTCAGCAAAGCGAAGCGGTAAACATTTACAACATTATCACAGAGAATACAGTAGACGCAGACATTTATTATCGATGCCTTTTAAGAATCGGTGTTTTTGAAAGCAGCATTGGTGAATGTGAAGAAATTCTCGGTGAAATTGCCACCGGCATTGAGAGTATTGTACTCGATACAACACTTACTGAGGCCGAAAGAAAAATCAAGCTGGAACAGATTGCAGATAATGAAGTCCGGAAAGTTCAAGAAATTACCCGTCTTGAGGAAGAAGAAAAAGAACTATTTGGGTTCGATTTGACAGAATTTATAACTGCACAGGAGATCAGGCGCGCGGAGAACCCGTGGTTAACCCAGCAATGCTTGCAAAGATTGGTTGAGCAATACCTCAAAGAAAGGATTGGAGCCGGTTTTTATATCATTGGCGAAATGGCACTTAAAAATTTGAGATTGTCGGCTTCTGCCAGAGGTATCCTCCGCGATGATTTAAGAAAGTTGCCTGGGGGGAGAAACGCTCTCAGACGTTCATGGGAGAACTATCTAAGCGGCAACAGGCCGAATCACCCATTGACCTTTGACCCGGATGCTGCTTCAAAAAATAGAGACAGTTTCTTTATTACTTCGATGCATCCGCTGGCAAAGCAGGCAGCGGAGTATTTCTCGGGCAATGATACTGCTTATTTAAGATTGCAGTATTATTCGACCAGTATTCCAGCAGGAACATATCTGTTTACTGTATTTGCATGGAAGTATGTTGGCTTTAATACATACACGAGGCTGGTCACAGTATGCAAAAATGAGGTCATTGCCACGGAACTGCCGGACATTCTCGAATTTGCTGCGAATATGCCGTATGGACGGGATGAATGCTACGACTGGTCGGGATTGGAAAATATGCATGTTCAGATGTGGATGAACGCCAGAGACGCGCATAAGAGGGATGTTAACACTACAACAACATTCAAACTTGAAAGTCTGGCAAATAACCAGCGGAATCTTGTACGTTCTCTGGAACAGCAAATAAATGATGCATATGACGACTCCATTCGCCGTATGCGAATGAGCGAACTTGAAACCGTACAGGAAAACTATAGCCGAAAGGTCAATTCAATTAAGGAAGCTGCATCCAGGGCAGATATATATACGACACTATTGGTAAATGGAATAATAACCATCATGGAGGAGTAAAAATGGCAATGCTTCATATACTTCGTGAAACCTATGGACATGCCGATTGTCGCGACTTAGGTTCGAGAAAGCTTGAACAGCTGCGCGATGGTTTAAAAACGGTTGCGCCTGAAGAGATTACTTCGGCAGACGATGGGAAAGAGTATATTGAACTTTTACGGAAATTCCGAGAGGCTGTTGCGGAAAATGATAAACTCCATGGAGAAAACTATCCACAGCTGTTAAACTCCCTGCTCTCGGTTGGAGAAGACGGACTCTATTCAAATAATCTGCGCTTTTTATTTGAACTCATACAGAATGTAGACGACTGCGATTTTCATAGCACAGATGACTGCAGGCTGGACATGAGATTCGATTTCAGCAATGGGGAAATTATCCTTTCCTATAACGAGGTAGGTTTCATTCCGTTTAATGTGTTTGCAATTACCGGTATTGCCGAAGCTGCAAAGAATGTGTCGGCTTCCAAGAATGAAATAGGGGAAAAGGGTATCGGCTTTAAGTCTGTATTTGGTGTTGCCAAGCGAGTGCTAATTCGTAGCGGATGGTTCTCATTTGAGCTTTATAAAGACAATTTTACCATTCCTGTTCCCTCGTATAGTAGAGATGATTATTGTAACGGGACACAAATGACACTCTATGTCCCCGGCAGGGCGGAAGAGATTTATTACCAGGTAAAGAAACAATATTGCCGGAAAGACGCAATATTCAGCCGGAATCCTCTTCTTTTTCTTAACAAGTTGACATCATTAAAGATGTATTTTGATAAATGGAGAAGTATGGAATTCCGCGTGACCCGATCAATATCGAAAGATGACGCGGGAATTCAATCGGAAAGAGATGTCACCATTTCTGTTGACCTTCACGACTATGAAAATTGCTATGAGACTAATGTTAAGGAGTCTATTCTCTGCACGAGGTACACCTATCCTGTTACATATAGCAGAAAAGCATGTCAGGCGCGTTACGGCGAAGATACAGAAGTAGGAAGCAATGGCGGTAAAAAAATGTTTCTTCAGGCCGTTATGCCCAATACGGATTACATTGAGGATGTGGGCGCCGGCTCGTTGTATTCATTTTTACCTACGCAATTGAAGCTGACTGTTCCTATTGTGTGTCATGTTCCTTTTAAACTGGATGCATCCAGAGAATTCGTTGACCCGCAAGATAAAAACCCCCTGTGGTTTCAGGAATCCAGTAAATATCTATCTGAACTGATGGATTATGCATATTCTGACTGGTGCAAGGTCACCAGAGAGAATATTGTTGGTTATCTTCCCGGTGTCAGGGAGAGCTTATTTGCCAAAAATAACGGTAAAGAGGAATGCCTGAGTGAGCAAAAATGCTTTCTTGGAAGTCATTACCTGCAATTACCTTTGTTTAGGACGGTTGATGAAACCTTTAGGACAAGCAGCGATATTTTTTGCTTTGTTCAGGAAGAGGACATAGCCGAACCGGAAAAAGTATACCGATGGATGGGATATCGAAAGGCTCTATTCATTCCCCCTGCGTCTGTACGTATTATAAAGTTTGGAATAGATACAGAGCGAAACGTGAATGCTCAGCTGTTCAGAAACGCTATAAAAAAAGAATCGATTACCTCTGAAGCACTGGATTATTTGGATTCCGTAGGATTTGAATACAGTGAAAAGAACATCCCAGATCAGGAATTGTTTGAATTGACAGCAGGCCAAATCGAGACAATCATGCGCCATAACCGATTTGCTGATTTGTTTCAGAAAATCGCATGTAATTGTGTGCGGAATAATATGCGCCCGAAGTTTTCAATCGCCGGTGCTGCACTCCAGCAGCTATCAGAAAAATTATATCCTGGATTCGAGCTTAAGGAGACACCAAGGCAAGTTGAAAACTACATGACTTTTTGCGGGGGAAAGTGCGTCTGCATGGATATTGATGAAAGTAGATATCTGCCTTGCTATAATGCTGTTCTGCTTTCCAACCGGAACATCTTGTCATCATTCGCCGCATTTTGCTACGCAATGGATCAGCGGGATACTTTTGCCGCTCGCATAAAACTGCGCGAAGCATCAATCAGGTTAAATCAATATGTAGAGGATGATACCAGAACAGCAGCAGATTTTCTGAGGGACTTAAAGAACATCCGTCTGTCGGTAAAGGAGACTCTTGGTAATGATGGGTACAAAAGTTATATTGGCCTCATCTTAAAATCCGGTACGGACAGAGGCCGCTTTATCCAGGAGATCCTTCAGAATGCGGACGATTGTGATTATCCGGAAGGCGCGACTCCTACGTTTCTATTAAAACAGCAACATTCATCTGTTGTGACTGAGTATAACGAAGTAGGATTTACCCGGGCAAATATCCGTTCGATTACTGCAATTGGAGAATCAACAAAGAATAAGCTGCTAAATGGTGAAACGATTGGTGAAAAGGGAGTGGGCTTCAAAACAATTTTTGCGATCGCATCTGAAGTAAGAATATTTAGCGGTGACTATAATTTTGCATTAACAGACCGCGAGCCTACCATACCCAAATCTACCAAGGCACCGCCCAATCGTGCCGAAGGAACAAGAATGGAGATCCTTCTCAAAGACAAATCTTCGTTCCCATCCTATAATGAGAAAGCAATTCTTGAGCTTTGCCTTTGCCTCAGAAAACTGAAAAAACTCGAAATCGGCGCACATACTGTTACAATCGAGGATATTGACAACCGAAGAATCATCACCATTGACAAAAAACAGCACGCCTTTAAAAAATATGCTCATAGCTTTGTTGTGGATGATAAAGAAGCGCTGCGCGAGCATGAGAACGGGACGCGCAAAGTATCCCCGAAGCAGAACATAATATGTTTTGTTCCGGAAAAGAACGAACTCTCGGAATACAGTTTATATACCGGTATGCCTACCAAGTATAAGATAAAGATACCGCTTGTAATAGACGCGCCATTTGAACTTACAACTTCGAGAGAGGAAATCGACACGGGTAGTATTTCATGGAATCCTATCGTCCGTAAAGAAATGTATACCGCAATCCGGCTGGTTATGGACTCACTTAAGACCGAAGAACGTTCATCCGTGTTGCGCTATGCAAGATTTGTGCATCGTATTCAGGGTAATATTCATGTCTACGTAAATGATATTTCGGATTGCAGCTATTTGACTTCTTATCCATTTTTGGAAGAACTCAAGTCGAGCAATATCCTACCAACATTTGATCCGGAAGTATTCGCTATGCCGAGCAGGAAAACAGCACTTCGGTATCCCGATGCTGCAAATATACTATTTCGTTTATTCTCCACTTCGGACTTTGGCGGTATACGCCCTGCATCTGTAATCGATGTGCCAAGTACAGACTACGAAGCGGCTCTGAATGCCTTTGGGTGTGAGTTTGCAGATTTTCAGACGGTATTTTCAGTAATAGCAGAATATGCGGAAGAATTCATTCACGAAGAAGAGTTCCGCACGAAGCTGTATGAATATCTTCAGAACACCCCTGATGAATATCGTGACCGATTGAAACAGTATTCAATTATTCCCGTTTTCGGAAAAACTTCAGGCGAGACGCAGTACATACCATGGAAAAATGATAGCATTTTTGTTAAACGCGGAACTTATGTTTCTGGCGCCGATTACTACGTGTTGAATGAAAAACTGCTTCCCAAGGCCACTTGTGAAAGAATATTTGATGTCAACATTAATGAGATGAATGTTGAATGGGAACGCAGTAGATATAATGAAAGGCTTCAGAAAATCATACGCGGCAGCGACATTGAAGCAAAATACAGGTATTTGATGAGTGAGTACAAATCCGGTGCCCTTGAGAAAAATGCCTCGTTTGGTGTTCTTTATGCCTTGGGAGAGGCAATTCCCTTAAAAAATCAACTTGGCGAGATTGTTGATACGAAACTGTTCCTGTGTGCTCTGCCATCTGGGTATTTCCCTGTCAGGATGATTCAGCGAATCACGGTTCATGAGGAATGCCGCGGTTTTGCGGAATTCATGAAATGCAGCGAGCTTAGCGGCATTCATTACGAAAATATAGAGTATCATGAAGAATTAACGGCTGACGATGTTGAGACCTTGATAGACGAGTACTTTGTTAACTCAAAAGAAATATTACAAGGTTTTTCTTGGGAGGGGTATTTGTCGGATAAGCTTTTGAGCAAATATCAACTTGACTACTTGGCTTATGGTCGGACTAACGAGTATGATGAAACACACACTTTTCCTGAAAACCCTGCCGGTGATCGTGCTTTACTAAAGGCGCATGTCAATAAACTGTGGCAAAATCTGATTAAAGTGGTATCAGTAAACGTTGAACAAACTGTTTTAAAAGGACAGAAAAATAATGGAGAAACCTTTGACCTTAGAATCAATGATGCCCGAGAAGGCGCCTTGACGATCTACACGCCAGAAGGTGCTCATGGACTATGCTTTTGCCAAATGTGCCATCAAGTTAAACCCCATAGGTTGATTGAGGTTAATAATATCGAGGCGCAGCCCAGATACTATTTTCCACAGCTGAGAATTTCCCTTTGTCTTGAATGCAGTAAGCGATTTGAATCTCTCAGAAGCAATGAGGAAATCAGAAATGAATACATCGAAGCCATAAAAACTGCCGAAATCCAGAATCAAGGCAAGATAGATATTCCTATTGGAGAGGAAACAATTACTTTTACGGCTAATCATCTTGCTGAGATACAGGAGATATTAACACGAATGTCCGATTCAAAAACGCAATTGGGGAGGAATAATACTATCTGCTTACAGAAGCAATTAGGAGTCTTCTGAGTTTGTCCTCTCAGCGGGAATGTGGAGCTTGTCGAATCGCATCATCAGCTCCTTCAGGCCAAAATAGCTTCATTGAACCACGAGCGGAGGCTTTTTGTTAAGATGATATTGCTGCCCGCCTCATTGGGATTAGGCTCAACGGTGAAGCTCTTGAAAACGATATTATCTCTGCGAAGCTTTGCATTATGGATGCGTGACATCATCCTTAGTAATGTCTTATTTGTTTATATGTATAGACGTTTATTGGATAATGGACGTCCCTACGCGTTAATTGAAACGTTTCCATATACCGAACTGAAAGATCCGAAAACCTTCATCGAAGTACTGTGTACTGGATTGGAGCTATATCCAAACTCGAAACTCGGAGCCTAACGGTAAAACTTTAAATGATACCGAAAATTATAATATAGAAAAAATGTTTGGAGAACTGGAAGAACATATTATGACTATGCTAACCACCTTCAGATAATGAATCAAAAAATATCTTTTATTGTTCGGAGAATTGGCGATGAATACCGCCTTGAATCTAAAATGGAAAAAATGTGCGAATTAATACTTATTTAGTTTATGTATCAATTTTTTATGAGGAGAGAGCTACTCCTGAGCTTAAGTTTATAAGTTTAGGAGATTTGTAGCTAAGTACCCGAGTTTAAGTCTATTAGCGACATTTTCAAAAAACATGTCATATTTCATGGCATACTTATTTTTTGGATAAGAATTTTATCGTTCAAATGAAGGCTATTTATCTCAAATGTGGTTTGAAAAAATACGATGCTAATGAAGAAATAGGGGAAAACCGCTTAATGCTGAGATTTGCATATTAGTGAGCATTACGGGTTCAAGTCCCGTCACTCAGACCAAATATTGACCGTAGCATTGATACAATGCTACGGTCAATCCTTTTATTATTCGTATAGAAAAAGCCTGCAATACAAGGCGTTTGCCCCATAGGGGTATTCAAAATCCTTTGTATTGCAGGCTTTTTCTGCGTTATAGGGTTTCTCCAGCATTCTCGGCTCAAGGCGTGATTTGAATACCCTAAGAGGAAAAATAAAACAGTTCCACAAAAAATAACAGGGTTCAAGGAAAAATATAAGTTTTTGATTTGCTCCGGCAGGAGCACTTCACCTGAACTTGTCACAAAGAAGGCAGTGCCAGAGATATTCCTCTGACACCGCCAAATTCGTCTTAGCGGTCGAAATACATTGCAAGCACCATGTCTAAGATCCGGTTCGCCTCTTCGCGGTAGTATTCGGAACGCTTGGACTGGTTTGCTTTCAGGCTCTCAACGTCGATCTGGCTGAGTCCATCGATCCTGCCCGGGGCAAGGTTCACCACCTGCTGACGAACCTTGTTCGCGGCATCGTGGCCGAGCTGGAGCTTGTCCGCAAACTCTGCACCGCTTATGTCAAGTGCCATCAGGAGTAGTGCCAGCCCGTGCTTCGGGGAGACTTCGATTAGCTGTTCTACCTTACGGAGAAACACCCTCTGCGCTTCAGATAAGGCTTCCCTATCGATGTAATCATCCTCAATAGAGGGTACCGTGACAGCGGTGTATCCGAATTCATCCTCCAAAGATTCAACGGACACGACGAGCTTGTGTTCATCATGAACGACTCCACCGTCAAGACCATCCGTAAGCTGAAAGACGGTCAGGGCCAGTATCTGTGGCAACCTTCGCTGACCGCCGGCACACCCGACACGATCCTCAACCGCCCGGTCTACACCTCCGCTTACGTTCCCGCTCTGGGCGCCGGCGCTAAGACGATTGCGTTCGGTGACTTCAAATATTACTGGATTGCCGACCGTCAGGGCCACAGCTTCAAGCGCCTCAACGAACTGTTCGCCACCACGGGTCAGGTGGGCTTCATGGCCACCCAGCGCGTGGACGGCAAGCTGATTCTGCCGGAGGCCATCAAGGTGCTCCAGCAGCACGCGTAACGGAGGTGCGGTATGAGCTACAACACAAAAAACTACACCGAGCAGGGCGGCGAAAAGACCGTCATCGGCGGTACGCTGGAAATCAAGGAGGGAGCCTCGGTAACGGGGCTTCCTTTTCCCCAGATCTCGGCAGCCAACGAAACCGCTCTTGGAGGCGTGAAAGCGGCCCTGAGAACCGTAACGGATACCGTCCCAGTCAAAATCGGCACTGACGGCAACCTCTATGTACCGGCTTACCCTGTGGTACCGGAAATACCTGCGGCGGAAAATCAGTCAGTGAGCACGGCTGATGATATTCCGGGGCTGCTGGCCGATTTTAATGCTCTGATCACAAAGCTAAAGGCCGCCGGACTCATGACGGCGGATGCTTAAGGATAACGAAAGGACGGCGACAATATGACGCTGCTTGAAAAAGTCAAAGCAAACCTCATTCTTGAGCACACGGCGGACGACGAACTCCTGCAGATGTACATCACCGCCGCCGTCAAATATGCCGAGAGCTTCCAGCATCTGTCAGAAGGCTCTTATCTCGACAGCCAGATGCCACCAACCACGTAACAAGCCGTCATCATGCTGTCGTCCCACTTCTACGAGAGCCGGGACGGCAGTACCGGCGGCTTTTTTGCCGACAATGTTCAAGCGGGGCAGCAAGTTTGGAATACAGTAAACCTGCTTCTGCGGCTCGACCGGGACTGGAAGGTGTGAGCAATACAGATAAAAAATGGTCTTATGAGCGAAGCCACGCATCGTTGAAGCGTTCTCTAAATTCCTCGAGAACCTCTTCGAAGCGAGTAAACCCTTCTTGCCTCATTCGTTGGGCGAAGCCAATGCTACGCTCTGTACCAATAATTGCTGACCAAAAATATTGTACCATTCCTGTGGCATCACGTTGATTCATTCTGCCGATGGTAAGGTTAACCCCGCTTTTTAATTCTTTTGATGCATTGGGAGAATTCAGAATGGGTTGAAAGACATGTTCATATAGAAAATTCATAAGTTCTTGTTCTTTAGTCATGATGTACCTTGCTTTCTGGCGTAGAGGAGTCAATCTCCTCAATGTGCTTTACTACTCTCATAGTGGCATTTTTGCTCGGGTCATGGCGGTAGACAGAAGCCGACTGGAATTTTTTGGACTCCGCACTTTTGGGCAAATTTTTCTGTTTGCAAACGACATATCCGAATGGCTCAAGGATGCACTTTATCATCAAGCCGACTGCTTGTTTGGTGAAATTGTCATCAAATGATATAGATGGGTTCTTGATGTCAAGCAAAATATCCTCAAGGTGCTTTGCCAACGGAGAAAGTGCAGGTTTTCCCGCATCGCTTGCTTCGATCATCTGGATTATACCATTGTCACTGGAAAGAGACTCGAATATGAGCATTGCATTCGCATTACCTAAAAATTTGCTACAGTTGGGGTTTTGCGTGATAAAGTCGTTAAATGTGGCTTTCATAGTGTACGCTCCTTTTCAGTTATTTATTTTTGTATAACCAAAATATCATAACTGAAATCAAATGTCAATAGCCATATGAAAAAATTTTTTTGGGAAGGTTTGAGCATGAGCTTTGGAAAACTGAATACCTTCGTCGACATTGTGAGTACTGTGAGCACGAAGGACGCGGAGGGCTTCGCCACGACAGCCAATACCATGCTCGCGTCCGTCCGGGCGTACCGGGAGGGGAGACACGGCTCGGAGCGCTGGGCAAACATGGCGGCGTACTCCGAAGCGACTGACTTATTTCACTTCCGCGCCATTCCCGGCGTGACGGTCACCACCGCTATGACGCTTATCTGCGGAGAGGAGCGGTTCGATATCACTTCCGTGGAGAACGTGAAAGGGCGCGGGATGTATATCGAGGTGCTGGCAAAGGAGGTGAAGCCAAGTGGCTAAAGCAACATTTCAAATGCCGGAGGACTTCCTTCTGAAACTCTCGCGGCTCGGTGAAAAAACCGATGAAATCATTCCAAAGGTGCTGGAAGCGGGTGGCAAGGTGGTTGAGGCCAAGGTCAAATCAAACCTGCAGGCCGTTATCGGCAGCGGCACAAAAGAAAAAAGCCGATCCACGGGGGAACTGCTCTTGGCACTCGGAGTTTCTTCCGCAAGACAGGATAAGGACGGAAATTTCAATGTTAAGGTTGGATTTTCTGAGCCTCGTTCCGACGGAAAAAGCAACGCCATTATCGCGGGCGTTCTCGAATACGGCAAAAGCGGACAGCCTCCTAAGCCTTTTCTGAAACCAGCAAAATCATCCTGTAAAAATGCCTGTGTTGACGCGATGATCACGGCATTTGAAAAGGAAGTCGAAAACATATGAGCTTGCTTCAAGAACTGAGCGACCTCATCTCACCGATTCTACCCGTTGAGACAGGCGCTTTTTCAGCACCCGCCCCGGATCAATATGTTGTGATTACGCCGCTGGCGGATACCTTTGAACTTTATTCCGATAACAAGCCCCGAAACGAAACACAGGAAGCCCTGTTGTCCCTTTTTGATAAAGGCAACTACACCTCTGTAAAAAACCAAATTATCCGCACCCTGCTGAACGCGGAATTCATCATTACTGACCGCCGGTATGTGGGGTATGAGGATGATACCGGCTACCACCACTACGCCATTGATGTGGCAAAAAACTACGAACTGGAGGAATAGCAAATGGCTACTATCGGGCTGGATAAGCTCTATTACTCAAAAGTCACAGAAGCCGCGGACGGTACCGAAACTTACGGCACTCCCATTTCACTTGCCAAGGCGATGAAAGCGGATCTGTCTGTCGAGCTTGTGGAAGCGACGCTCTATGCGGACGACGGACCCGCCGAGGTTGTAAAGGAATTCAAAAGCGGTACGCTCTCGCTTGGCATCGACGATATCGGCGTTACCGCCGCCGAGGACCTTACGGGCGCAAAGCTTGACGACAATCACGTCGTGGTATCCGGCAGCGAGGATGGCGGCACTCCCGTCGCGGTAGGCTTCCGTGCAAAAAAGGCGAACGGGAAGTACCGCTATTTTTGGCTCTACAAAGTGAAATTCGGCATTCCGGCGACCAACCTCGCCACCAAGGGCGACAGCATAACCTTCTCCACTCCGACCATCGAGGGCACGGTGTTCCGCCGCAACAAGCTGGATGAAAACGGTAAGCATCCTTGGAAAGCCGAGGCCAACGAGGACGATACGAGCGTACCGGCATCTGTTATCACCGGCTGGTACACGCAGGTCTACGAGCCTGTGTTCACAGCGCAGACCGGAGGTGAAGGCTAATGGCTGATGAAAGAAGTTCGAAAATCACCATTGGTGGCGTTGAGTATGAGATGCTCCTCACCACGAAAGCAACAAAGGAAATCGCGGGGCGCTATGGCGGGCTTTCCAACCTCGGCGAAAAGCTGATGAAAACTGAAAATTTCGAGATGGCTCTCGATGAAATCGTATGGCTCATCACGCTGCTCGCCAATCAGTCAGTGCTCGTAAACAATCTGCAGAATCCCGCAGACAAGCGCGAGCTGCTCACCGAGGAGGCTGTCGAACTACTTACCTCGCCGTTTGAGCTTGCGGATTACAAAAACGCCATCATGGACGCAATGTATAAAGGAACGAAGCGCCATGTGGAAAGCGAGGAGGAACCCTCAAAAAACTCACCGGTCGGGTAAGTGACGAAGAGTTATTTGCCCGGCTGATTTTTTATGGAACGACCCTGCTCGGCCGGGCGGAGTCCGAAGTTTGGGTGATGCCAATCGGACATCTGCTCGACCAGTGGGAATGCTACAAGCAATACCACGTTCTGGCAAAGCCAAAACGCGAGTATTACATTGACGATATTATCCCCGGCGGGATTTGATTCTATGCCGCTATCGGCAATAATCCCGTTACGTTCACGAATGATCTGTTGATTTCTTGCCGATAATATAATATAATAAGCAAGTAGTCAAAGGAGGAATGGCGATGAACTATTTGTCGGTAGCGGATACAGCGAAAAAGTGGAATATGTCCGAGCGCACGGTGCGTAACTACTGCGCACAGAATAAGATACCCGGTGCATTCCTCACGGGCAAGACATGGAACATCCCGGAGAGCGCCACGAAGCCTGACAGGATAAATGCCCGTACTGCCGCGCCGAAAACACTGCTGGATATTTTGAAAGCGGAGCAGGCCGCGAAAACCTCTGGTGGCATCTATCATAAGGTGCAGATCGAACTGACCTACAATTCCAACCACATCGAGGGCAGCCGTCTTACACACGATCAGACGCGCTATATCTTCGAAACGAATACCATCGATGTCGCCGGAGAGTCCATGAATGTGGATGACATTGTGGAAACCGCAAACCACTTCAAGTGCATCGACATGATTATCACGCAAGCAAAGTATGCGCTGTCGGAGAAGTTCATCAAGGAACTGCATCTGACGCTGAAAAGCGGCACCAGCGACGCACGGCGAGACTGGTTTGCCGTGGGCGATTACAAGCGGATGCCCAATGAGGTGGGCGGCAGAGATACCACGCCGCCGGAGAAAGTGTCCATCGCGATGAGTGCGCTGCTTGCCGAGTATAATGCGGTCAAGGAAAAGACGCTGGAGGACATCATCGGTTTTCATGTGCGCTTTGAGTCCATCCACCCCTTTCAAGACGGCAACGGTCGTGTCGGACGGCTTATCATGTTCAAGGAATGCCTGCGAAACGGCATCGTGCCGTTCATCATCGACGACGATACGAAGATGTTTTACTATCGCGGACTGCATGAGTGGAACAGCGAAAAGGGCTATCTAACTGATACCTGCCTTGCGGCACAGGATGAGTTCGAGAAGTATCTGGACTATTTCAGAATTGCGTATTAATCTGAATACGGGGAGGAAACACCATGCAGAAGAAAGCGTTAGTCATCATCGACATTCAGAACGATATCACAAAAAACTACAAGGAGATCATCGCTAACATCAACAGAACCATCGACTGGGCGGTTGAGCACGAAATTCATGTAGCTTATATCAAGCATAACAATCTGTCGGAAGGCACACGAACCTTCAAGCCGGATACGCATGGTGCTGAACTTGTGCCGGAAATGAAGATCATATCCGAGAATATCTTCACAAAATCTAAGGGAAACGCTCTGACCTGTGAGGCCTTCGCGGACTTTGTCGCCAAGAACGAGATCACAGATTTCTATATTGCCGGAGCAGACGCCATAGCCTGTGTAAAAGCCACTTGCTACAATATGGCTAAAGAAGGCTATGTCGTTCACGTTCTGTCTGATTGCATCACCAGCTACGATAAGAGAAAAATTGATGAAATGCTTCAGTATTACGAAAGCAAGGGCTGTAATCTCATCACTCTTGATAATCTGCTTGCAGACTGATACCAGATGCGCGTAAGGTAAACAGACGGATAAATCAGAATTTGAACTTAATGATAACACTTTTTACATTTTTCTGATGGAGGTGCCGTATGAAAATGAAATCACTTATTTTAAAGCAATGGTTAAGCGTTACCTTTGTTTCTGTTTTGCTATTGGGCGCATCCTATTTGGTTTATTTTATGCTATTTACATTTTTCGAGCGGTTTGGAAATTCAGATGGACAATATGGTTTTGTGTCAATCCTTCGAGTTGGATATGGTGTTTTTTTGATGGCTCTGTGTATCTGTTTATATTTTACTAAGATGTTAGACTGGATTAAAGCTTGTTTCCTAACAGTTGGAATGTCAGCATTTTTGATTGCAATTTCAGTACAATTATATTTTGCCCCTTGGATTTTTATATCACTGGCGGCATTTGTGGTTTTGACAGGATTGTTTATATTATTCAAACTTAAAAAGAAATGGTATCACTTTTATGCAATATTGTTAGCAATTCCGTTTCTAATACTATATTTATGAAATTGCCAGACAAATTTCAATTTGTCGCTGTGATTCGAAGTAAATAACGATGCAACCCGCTCAGGAGCAACCGAAAGGCTGCTCCTTTTTCATGCCATTTTTGAGGAAGGAGGTGGTTACATGGCGGACAATTTCGGCTTAAAAATCGGAGTCGAGGGCGAAAAAGAGTTCAAGAAAGCGCTCACGGACATTAACCAGTTCTTCAAGGTGCTCGGTTCGGAAATGAAGCTGGCTGAATCCGAATTCAGCAAAAACGAAACCAGTGTCGAGTCGCTTACCTCCAAAAACGAGGTGCTGACCAAACGGAAGAGTATGGCGGACGGAAAGGTTTCCTTCGCCTACAGTTCCTTCCTCGGCTACGATATGGGAGAGGACGGTCATTTATATATCGTAGAGGAACAGGCGAAAATCGTACGCAGAATCTACGATGAGTTCCTTACCGGAAAGACCACCTATCTCATTGCCGCAAGGCTTACCGAAGAAGGCATCCCCAGCCCGATGGGAAAGGCAAAATGGCAGGATACCACGGTCCGGAGCATCCTCAAAAATGTAAAATATCGCGGGGATTCAATTTTGCAGTCAACGTTCGTAGAGGATTTTTTGACAAAAAAAGTGAAGAAAAATAACGGGGAGCTTCCCCAGTATTACATCAGTCAAAACCATCCGCCAATTATACCGCCGGAGAAATTTGAGATGGTTCAGGAAGAGTTTCGTAGACGTAAGGAAGGCGGTCCCTACACCTGCATTTCTCCTTTCTCAGGCAGAATCGTCTGCGGAGACTGTGGCGGATTCTACGGCAGAAAAGTGTGGCACAGCGGTAGCTCCTACCAGTCTTCCGTGTGGCACTGCAATAACAAATTTGCCAAGCGGAAATACTGCTCCACGCCATCGGTAAAGGAAGATGCCATCATGAAGTGTTTTGTAGATGCCTTCAACAGCGTTCTTGCGAGAAAAGACGAGATTGCACGGAACTACGAGAAATGCCTTGCTGAGATTACTGACGATGCCGAATATATACATAGACTTGCCGAGGTAGACAAGCTTTGCTCGGGACTTGCCGCGAGCATACATGATAATCTCACCAGAGAGAGCCGTATGATAGACGACGCTGGAGAGAACAGTCCGCTCAAAAAAGAGCGCAATGAGATAACCGCTGAATATGAAGCTTTGCAGAAGGAACACCAGGAACTTACAACCAAGATTGCTCTTTGCTCGGCCAAAAAGGTGCAGATTCGAGGTTTCCTCGAGCTATTGAAAAAGCAGAAGAAGCCTCTGGTGGAGTTCGACCCGCTCGTATGGCAGGCGGCCGTCCAATACATGGTGATCAACGAGAACTGCACGGTGAAGTTCGTCTTCAGAGACGGAACGGAACTGCCCTGGATGATCGACTCCGGCGTTAAGGCTTATAAGAAAAGAAAGACAACGGAATCATGACGACCTCTACCAGAATGATTCTTCCCAAATCAGAAAAAGCGGAGAAGAAACGAGTAGCGGCATATTGCCGGGTATCCTCATCCAGCGAGGAGCAGCTTCACAGTTGTGCCGCGCAGGTGAAATTTCACACTGAGATGCTCACCGCTGATGAGACCTGTGAGTTCGTCGGTGTATATGCCGATGAGGGTATCAGCGGTACCTCGGTCAAAAAACGGTTCCAATTTATGAAGATGATTGAGGATTGCCGTGCCGGGAAAATAGACGCCGTCATAACAAAGAGCGTGTCCAGATTCGGTAGGAACACCGTGGACACGCTTGTTTATACCCGTGAGCTGAAAATACTCGGCATTGACATATATTTCGAGAAGGAGAACCTACATTCCACCAGTCCGGACGGCGAACTCATGCTCACCCTTATGGCGGCGTTTGCGGAGTCTGAATCCGAATCCATGTCGGAGAACATCAAATGGGGGTTGCGGGAAGCATATAAAAAAGGACAGGCGGAAAGTCTGCCTCTGGGCAAATTCTACGGCTACAAACAGGAAAACCGCACCATTTCAATTATTGAAGAAGAAGCCAAGGTCATACGGAGAATCTACGATGAGTACCTAATGGGTCTGAACAGCGCAGAAATAGCCGGAAAACTGACTGCGGAAGGAATACCGACAGAACGAGGAAATTCTGTATGGCATGAAACAGTCATAAGAAAAATCCTGCGGAATGAAAAATATATGGGTGATTCGTTGTTTCAAAAATCTTTTATAGTCAATCCGCTTTCGCACCAAAGGAAAAAGAATAAAGGCGAACTAACGCAGTACTTCGCCACTGATTCATTTCCGCCAATCGTTGATCGAACCGTCTGGAACCTGGTTCACGTAGAGGAACAGAGGCGAACGGAGTACTGCCGGGAACACGGTCTAACCCACTACGCTAACAGTTCCGAGCAGTCCCCGTTTTCCTCACGCATCGTCTGCGGCGTTTGCGGAAACACCTATCAAATGCTGACATCAAAACAACGCGATAATTATGGAAAGATATACTGGCGCTGTACCTCATTTCACGGGAACAAAGGTACACCTAGCTTTCCAAATACAGTATCATGGGAACATCCGTATCCGCATAATAATAGTTTAAAAGCTGATATGGGAATTCTTAATGCTGATAATAGTATCAATTCGCTTGTTGAATTTTAAATTTGGATTTCAGAAAGCGGTAGTGCTTACAATATGGAGTATTAGCGTTTTGCCGCGAATCAACACGGTATAGATGAGCAATTCATGCTATTTCCTGCCGGAATAGGCTTTCTTTATCGTTCTGTTTTACCGCTAAGAGAACAAATTCCCGAAACTCCACTATCATACTTGGATATGAAATATAGCAGCTGTGATATTTTGAAACGATTTGTCGAACAATGAAACGAAAGGTCGTCGTTCCTTGACAAATCGTTTCTTTGTATCAAAATCGCCGTGATTAGGCACGAATTGACCGTAGCATTGATACGATGCTACGGTCAATTCTTTTATTATTCATATCAAGAAAGCTTGCAATACAAGGGATTTGCCCCACAGGGGTATTCAAAATCCGTTGTATGGCAGGCTTTTTCTGCGTTATGGGGCTTCTCCGGCATTCTTGGCTCAAGGGGCAATTTGAATACCCCTTGAGGAAAAATAAAATAGTACTACGAAAAATAAAATGGTTCGAGGGAAAATAAAAGTGTATGATCCGCTCTGCCCAAACACTTGATTTGATAGTGTTAGTAGGGCTAATCAGATTTTTTCGCCGAGTACTTCGTGGATTTCCTTCGCTTGACAGCAGCTTCGTCTTCCACGATTTCGAGGTCACCAAACCGGGCGTTCGGAGCCCCCAACGATTTTCTGCCCTATGGGATTGCGGGCACGATCCCACTCGCCGATAAAAACTTTGGATTCTTGACCTGCGTCAATTTTCTTTCGGCCTTTTGAAGGCATAATTAGGTTGAAAGAAAGAATGGAGGCGATAAAAATGAAACAATTTGAAAGAAAGCTTCTCACCCTGACGAAACGCTACGCCGCGCCGCTCACCTTTGCCGCCGGGGCGTTGACGATCATCGGATATGCCGCCGAAAGGCTCACCGATTGGAGAGCGTTCATCCTTACGGCGTATCTTGTGGCTACGGTTTTTGCGGGGCTGCCGATTCTTTTTCGGGCTCTTACCGGTCTGCGGGTGAAAGCGGTGGGCATCGAACTTCTATTGAGCGTAGCGGTCATCGGCGCATTGTATATCGGAGAATACAGCGAGGCGGCCATCGTGACGTTCCTGTTCCAATTCGGCTCCTATCTTGAGCAGCGAACCCTCGGCAAGACGAAAAGCGCCATTAAGGCACTTACCGAGATGGCTCCGGCCACCGCTTGGCGGCTCGATTCTTCCGGCACCGTGGAAATTCCCGCGGACGACGTGGAGGAGGGCGACCGGCTGCTGGTGAAAACGGGAGGAAAAGTAGCGGTAGACGGCGTGATCGAGTCGGGAGGAGGGTATCTCGATGAATCCAGCATCAACGGAGAATCCACCCCCGCGCACAAAAGCCTCGGTGACCCGGTCTTTGCGGGCACGATTTTGGATGGCGGCACGCTGGAGATGCGCGCGACCAAGGTCGGAGAGGACACCACCTTTGCAAAAATCATCGCGCTGGTGGAGGAAGCGCAGGACGCGAAATCTCCCGCGGAACGGTTCATCGACCGCTTCGCGAGATGGTATACGCCTGCGGTGGTGGTTCTCGCGGCCATCACGTGGCTGATCACCCGGAACCTTGACACGGCGATTACGGTTCTGGTGCTGGCCTGCCCCGGCGCTCTGGTGATCGGCGCTCCCGTAGCCAATGTGGCGGGGATCGGGCGCGGTGCCCGGAACGGCACACTGCTCAAGGGAGGCGACAGCGTTCACACGTTTGCTAAAGTGGACACGATGGTCTTTGATAAGACCGGGACGCTGACGGCGGGTCACCCCGGCGTGACAACGCTCTATTCCTATACGGATCATGTCCAAGAAGCGCTGGAGCTTGCGGCGGCAGTGGAAAGCACGAGCGGCCACCCGCTCGGCGCCGCAATCGTAAGCTACGCAAAGGCTCGGGGCGCGGCGCCCTCGGAAACCATGCACAGCGAAGCGGTTAAAGGGCTTGGGCTTCGTGCCAAGGTAGACGGCAAGCCGGTGCTGGCGGGCAGCGCCCGCATGATGGGGGAGAACGGGATTCCGCTTACGGAAGGGCAGCGCCGAGACCTTGAGGAGGCGCAGACCCGCGGCGCCAGCACCGTTTTGCTGGCCGTAAACGGGGAAATCCTCCTGCTGTTCGCGATATCCGACGCGATCAAGCCGGGCGCGGCGCAGATGATCTCCGATCTGCACAAGCTCGGCGTCAAACGCACGGTGATGCTCACCGGCGACAACCGTAAAACCGCCGAGGCGGTGGCGGCACAGATCGGGCTAGGCGAGGTGCGGGCGGAGCTGTTGCCGCAGGATAAATTGGCCGCGGTGAAGGCAATGCAGCGGGAAGGGCATATCGTGGCTTTTGTGGGCGACGGCATCAACGACAGCCCCGCGCTGGCCGCCGCGGATATCGGAATCGCCATGGGCGGAGGCACGGACGTGGCCGTGGAGACCTCCGATGTGGTGCTGATCCGGTCGAATCTCGAGAGCATCCCGGCCGCGCTGCGGCTTGCCAAGCGCACCGTAGGGCTCACGCGCCAGAATATCGTCATCGCGGTCGGCACGGTACTTTTGCTGCTCGCGGGCCTCTTTGCGGGCTACATTCATATGGCGAGTGGCATGTTTGTCCACGAGGCGAGCGTCCTTGTCGTGATTCTCAACGCCATGCGTCTGCTGCGTTCCGCGCAAAAAGATAATATAGATCCAAAAACTTGACGCGGGTCAAGGAAATTGCTTAAAATGATGATAGAATGACATTGTAGTCTGAAAGAGAGGGAGGAACCATCATGAAAAAAGTGACGATGCAGTTGGAGCAGCTCGTTTGCCCCACTTGCGCCCAGAAGATTGAGACCGCCTTGAAAAACGCGCCCGGCGTGGAATCGGTCGCCGTTCTGTTTAATTCCAGTAAGGCGAAAGTGCAATATGATGAAGAGACGACGGAGCCGGAGGCGCTTGCCGCGGTGGTGCGCAATCTCGGTTACGACGTGCTGAAACTGATATAAAGAAAAGAGGAGAAAGAATCATGTCTGACAAAAAAGATACTTTTGAAACTTACCCGCCATCCGTTCGCGCCGCTTTTTATGAGCTGGAGGTCGTTCTGCCGGTGGTACGGCGCGTGCACGGGGACGCGCATCCCGAGCTCGAAGAGGTCGGCCGGCTGGTCGGAGAGCTTAAAACGGGGCTATCCGAAGGAGCCGGCCGCGGCGAGCTGCGCGGAATTCTCGACGAGCTTCGCAAGGTTACCGGCGGATACGCCATCCCTGCCGACGCCTGCGGCGGCTACCAAAAGGAATGCCGTCTGCTCTCGCAGATCGACGCCGGCATCCGCTCGGTAACGGAATGAGAAGATAAACGGCCGGCGAACGCCGGTTTGCCGGCCGCTCGACGCCATATCATCAGGGGGGGGAAAACGTCATGCCAGATCACGTCTGCACAGGTCACGTCTGCGCGGAATTGGTGCCCATTTTTAATCATCTCGACCATGAGAGCTTGGTGAAAATCAGCGGGATCACGCAGCACCGGCATTTCCGCCGGGGAGAGACGGTGTTTTCACCGGGCCGGCAAAGCGGGCTGATCATTCTTTCCCGCGGCAGGGTCAAGGTCTATCAGCTTTCCGGCTCGGGAAAAGAGCAGCTCCTGCGCGTTTTGGAGCCGGGCGACTTCTTTGGGGAAGAGACCCTGTTCGGCGCTGAAAATCCGGCCGATTTCGGAGAGGCGCTGGCGAATCTGGAAGTCTGTGCCATCGGGCGGGAAGATTTCATGAATCTTTTGGCGCAGTATCCGTCGATCAGCATCAAACTGCTGGAGGAATACAACCGGCGTCTGGTCGCGGCGGAGCGCCTTGTCACCAGCACGGCGACCGAACCCGTCGCGTCCCGCCTGGCCGGGTATCTGCTGGATTTGAGGAAGGTGGCCGAGTCGAACGAAGTGACGCTTCCGCTCTCCATGAAAGAACTGGCCGCGTTTTTGGGGACGACCCCCGAGACGCTGTCCCGCAGGATGGCGAAACTTGAGGAAGAGGGCCTTTTGGAGCGAAGCGGCAAACGGATCCGCATTTTACGCCCCGAGGCGATTGATGAAATAGAATAGCCGCTCGGTGGCTCAGTGGGCATTGCTTAGAATAGATTGAGGGGAATGGCTCAGTATGGCACTTCAAATCAAACGAATCTATGATCCTTTTGAGGAAAGCGACGGGGTCCGTTTGCTGGTGGACCGACTATGGCCGCGGGGGATTTCCAAAGAAAACGCGCGCCTTGACGGGTGGCTTAAAGAATTGGCTCCCAGCCGCCAGCTCCGGATGTGGTTTGGGCATAGAGCGGAGCTTTTTGCGGAGTTCTCCGTACGGTATCGCGCCGAGATGGAAGCGAGCGCCGAGGCGCAGGCGGCGATCCGACGGATCCTTCTTCAAAGCGGGCAAATGACGGTCACCCTGCTGTATGGGGCAAAAGACCCAATAATCAACCAAGCGGCCGTGCTCAAGGCCTATCTGGACGAAAAAACAAAATCGATCTGACTTGGCGCAGGCGGCATCGTTTGAGTTTAGAAAGAAAAATTTACGGCAAAAACGAAAATCATCCGGTTTTTGGCTTGCAATTCCAAAAGCGCGGTGTTACAATCATGTTGTAGAAATGATATCGATTCCTAATACATAACCATTACCAATAAGAAAGAAGGGAACGACATGAAATTACAGAATCAAGTTGCCGTCATAACAGGGGCGGCCTCGGGCATGGGGAAGGCAATTGCCGAACTCTTCGCCAAGGAGGGCGCGAAAGTGGTCGCGGCCGACCTCAATTTTGAGGGAGCAAAAGCCACGGCCGAAGAGATCGTTGCCGCGGGTGGAAAGGCTTTGGCCATCGCGGTCGATGTATCCAAGGAGGATGACGTATCCGCCATGATTGACGCCGCCGTAGCCAATTACGGCACACTCGATATCCTGATCAATAATGCCGGCATTATGGATGATTTTTCCCCCGCCGCCGACGTCACCGATACACGATGGGAGCGGGTCTTCGCGGTCAATTCCACCGGCGTGATGCGCGCCACTCGAAAGGCGCTCAGTGTCTTTTTGCCTAAGAAAAGCGGGGTTATTATCAACGTGGCCTCGATCGGCGGCCTGCAGGGTGCGCGGGCAGGAGCAGCATATACCGCCTCCAAGCATGCGGTCATCGGATTTACCAAAAATACCGCTTTCCAGTACGGCAAGGAAGGTATTCGCTGCAATGCGATTGCCCCGGGAGCGGTCGAGACGAACATTGCCGCCTCGATGGGCGCCATTAACAAAGCCGGTATGGAGAGAGGGATGCCTGGTATGGCGCTCAATTTGCGCACCGGCCAGCCCGAAGAGATCGCCGCGGTCGCCCTCTTCCTCGCGAGCGACGATTCCAGCTTCATCAACGGCGCGGTTTTAGTCGCCGACGGCGGCTGGACTGCTTATTAAAAGTTTTTAGAAGTCTCACAAAAGCGCCGCCTTGCTTTAGGGCACCGCTTTTTTATTACCGTGAAATGAAAAGGCGGCGTTTCGTGATCAATCGTTTCTTTGTATCAAAATCGCTTTTATTAAACACGAATAAAGAAAAGGAACCGTATTGTTGTGCGGTTCCTTTTCTTTGTTATTTATTCACCGACACCGGAGGTGACACCACTTTTTTGATTGTCTGCCCGCGAGATCACGGGCTTTTTTGTTTTTCTGATAGTGTGTGCCAACAGACGTTTTGCAGCGCGGAGAATCTGCCGGAACGTTACTCGTGGCAGGGCTCATTTGTTTTCGTGTCAAACGGATCACAGGGGCCTTGATCCTCCGGCTTGCATAGATCGCAGATTTCCTGAATCAAGGCCAGCTTCTGATAAAGAACCTGTTCCAGAAACGTGGTATTGACAACCGCCTGGTTGACCGCCCGGTTGACCGCAAGAAGCGTGTCTGGATCATCGGTGGACGCGATGTCCCGCTGCAGCTTTTCTCCCTCCGCGTTCAGAACACGAGAGAGCGCCGTCTGTGCCAGGGCAACGGATTCCAGCAGGTCCTCGCAGGGCATCGGCTCCGGATGAGGCGGCTTCGGCTTACACGGGTAGCAATACTCGGGTCCCCAAATGCCGTCCGCCGGAACACACTCCAGCAGATAGGAGCAGCAGCCATGTTTGGTGGCCAAGAGGAAAAGGTTATATTCGTCATCCTTCTTTGGAGAGCAGGCAAAGACCGCCGCATCCACAAAGAAACCTTTTGGAATGCAGCATTCCCACAAAATCGCTCCGTTTTTGAAACAGCACTGAACCGTCTGTTTGCCGTCTTCGAGAGAACAGTAAAGATAATAATGCCCCGCGGCAAGCACCCAGCAGATCAATGAATGACGTTTTTGGATGCAGCAGGTCACCGGGCTTTCCCGTTCCCTGAGTGGAACCCAAGCCAGCCCGACCGCTGAGGAGACAAGCAGGCATTTCTCTTCCTCGTCATAGCTGATGCTGGTGATGACGCCGATCCCGGAAGCGGTTTTCTGATCCCTCAGCCGGATAAAATCCACTTCGTGAAAACACACATCCAATTTGAACAATATGGAAGGGCATCGGTTATCGGAGGCCCAAAAACAACACGCGCAGGGATCATAACACAGACATGTGTAACACCGGCAGGTCGGAAAATGTTCCACTGCATGAAAACAGGGATCCAGCTGGGTGATTTCCGGCAGACACTGTTCGGTTAAAAAAAAATGACAGCCGTCAAAGGCAATACCCCGGTACCGGACAGGACAGGTACCGGCAAGTGGGATTTCAGATTGTATTTTAATGATAGGAATCACTCCTCACTGAGCCGGCCCCTCACGCCGGCATTTTCCGTACAGGGAGGCGCGTGCCTGACCCGTCGCGCCTCCCTGCGGTCGAAATTTATTCCGTACAGGCGTCCGTCGTATAGGGCGGGCAGGTGCAGAGGCAATCTTCAAACAACTCCAATTTGGACTGGAGAATCATTTCCAGACGTGCCACAGAGTTGATGGCTTGGTCTACGCTCCGATTGATTTTCAGGAGATCATGGGGATTAATGAAAGGATAAGAAATGATCTTTTCCAGTTTATCGCTTTCGGCGCTTAAAATATGACCCAGCGCGGCTTGCTCCTGAGCTACGGACTCGATAATATCGGTAATCGCCTGACAACGGGTGATCGGTCCAGGCGGCATAATAGGCATAGTCAAATTTCTCCATTTACTGAATGAGATAAGCATAGGCGGATGATGGCCTCGCTTTCATCAGCAGTATATTCGCAGCGCCACTCTCCCGGCACGAAGACGAAATATCCTGCATTTTACGGGGTTATACGTAGGTAAAGGCGACTTACGGGAATTAACTTTTAAACGGTGTCACAGCCTCCGTTTGCCCGACACCCACCAAAGAGGTCAGCCTCTTATTGAAAATCATCCAAGCATAAACGGAGCAGTCAAAACCGGCTGTTCCGTTTATGCTTTTTTGTACGGCATGGCAAGGCTGAAGAGCCCCAGCGCGGGGGCAGAACTTAATAAGTAAAAAAACAGCCTGCGGCGGCAGTCGAATTTTTTTGGATGATGTGCTAAAATAAAAGCGGAAAAAACCGCGGACGAAGCATATCGGTTCACCCCTGCAGGATCTGCGGGCGCGGGCCGGTAAAAGAAAGCTGCTTTTAGGAAAAACCGGAAGAGGGGGAATCTGTCATGTTGGAAAAGGCACCGTCGGAGGAGGAACTCCGGTCGCTGATCGGAGAGCGCAGACTTGCCGTCTGGAACGGCCTGTGCGCGAAGATAGACGGCCTGTATGAGATGGAGCGTCTGTGGAACAGCGGCGGAAAGGCATGGAAATATGAGTATAAGTACCGCCGCGGGGGAAAGACGCTCTGCGCGCTCTATGCAAGGGAGCATGATTTCGGATTCATGATCATTTTTGGGGAAGAGGAGAGAAAAAAGTTCGAGGCGGAGAGGGAAGCCTATTCCCCGGAGACGCAGCGAATCTACGACGCCGCAACGACATACCGCGACGGCAAATGGGTGATGTTCGAGCCGGAGGATTCCTCCCTGTTTGAGGATTTCCTGCGGCTTCTGGCGATCAAGAGAAGGCCGAATAGAAAATAAAAGAGCCGCCCTTTCGTCCGCTTTTCGGTGGGCGTCGGCGGGGATTCTGTACGGAGGGAGGAACGGGTATGGCGGTTGAAAAACGGTATGAGCCGGATGTGGACGCGATTCTGTCGCATCTCCACGATCAGGGAGGCGATCTCTGGACGACGCCGGATAAGCGTCTGATCAAAGGGGCGCCGTTTTCCGCGCTGGAGTGCGTATCTTACCTGCTGGAGCTGGGCATGGAGCCCGACGATCCGCTGATGAAGGAGGCCGCGGCCCTGATTTTCAGCGCGTGGAAGGAGGACGGGCGATTCCGGCTGTATCCGCAGGGCGCCATTTATCCCTGCCAGACCGCAAACGCCGCAAACGTCCTCTGTCACATGGGGTACGCGCAGGACGAGAGGCTGCAAAGGACCTTCCGCCATCTGCTGGAGACGCAGTACGCGGACGGCGGCTGGCGCTGCAACAAATTCTTCTTCGGCCACGGCCCGGAGACGGAGTTCTCCAATCCGCATCCGACCCTCGTGGCGCTGGATGCGTTCCGCTTCAGCGAATCCCTGAATCAAGAGCCGGCCCTCGACCGCGCCGTGGAGTTCCTGCTGGAGCACTGGACGATCCGGAAACCGATCGGCCCCTGCCATTACGGCATCGGCACGCTTTTTATGCAGGTGGAGTACCCGTTCCGGAATTATAATCTGTTTCTGTACGTCTACGTCCTGTCTTTTTATGACCGGGCAAAGGAGGACCCCCGCTTTCTGGAGGCCTTTCATACGCTGGAATCCAAGCTGAAGGACGGCCGGATCGTCGTGGAGCGCGTGGTTCCGAAGCTGGCGAAACTCTCCTTCTGCAAAATCGGGGAACCGAGCGATCTTGCGACCATACGGTACCGCGAAATTCTTAATAATCTCGGAGAGCGGCCCGCCGAATGAGATCGTTTTACGGGAAGAGGCTTTTTGACAGGCGGTCTCCGGAATCGGGAACCGCGAAAGGGGCTCTTTCCCGGGAGGCCCCGGCGGCTCCCGGGAATTATCTTCGGCGTTACGGAGGATGAATCTTTTATTAAGAGACCTCAGCGGACTCGAAAAACGAGCTTGAAATCAGAAATCCTAAAAAGAATTCTTTATGGAGAGGCTCCAAAGGCCCAAATCATCCATATAAAAAGACAAACCGCATGGATGTGCGGTTTGTCTTTTTGCTTTTTACTTAATCCAATTTATCGGGCTACCCAAATTCCCGGCGTCACACGGTGTGGTTTTTCTGCTTTTTGCCGCGCCGGACGGCCCAGACGGCCAGAGACGCGGCTGCCGCGGCGCCGACGCCGATCAGCCACCAGCCCCCGTTCAAGGAGCCGCCGCCCGCATCCTGCGCCTCCGCGCCGGCGATCGTCCCGGTTGTGATCAGGTACTCGGACATGGTGTTATTCTGGTAGGTTACAAGGCCGCCTTCCGCGACGGTGAGGCCGGACGCGATCAGGGTAAACGTATTTTCGGCCGCGTCATACTTGTAGACGTTGACCTTGCTGCCCTCGGCGATGTCGGTGGTGATTGCGAAGGCCGCCGTGCCGGGGAGCTCGCCGTGGTAGGCAAAGGCATAGGTGAAAGTCTCGCCGCCCGTGCCGGCCGCCGCGAGAATCTGCTCTTCGTTAAAAGCACCCGCATAGTAGCCGAAATCCGGCATGTCGTAATCGAAAGCGGTTTCAATATTCTTTCCGAGGAAGGTCACGTCCGCTCCATTTTGATGGAAGGTCAGTTCGGCGCCCGGATTGCCCTTTAGGGCGGAGAAGTATTTCCCGGTGATGATCGTGCCGGTGTTTTCATTGAGATCCACGAGGAAGGAGCCGTCCTCCTGAGAGGCCATCTCCTCAAGCAGCGAACCGTATTCGAGGTAGACGGAGCCCTCTGTGATCGGATTGACGGTAAAGCCGTCGATTCCGCTGAGGAGATCTTCTGTGCTCATCCGCTCGCCGAGAAAGACGCCAGTCTGGGCGGATTCCACAAGCTGCTCTTCAAGAAACGCTCTGAGCCGGCTCTTGACGGAATCCGGGAGATCATCCGAGTAGTGATAGTTGAAGCAGCGCGGGGATTCGTCATAAAAGGTGGATCCGGTTTCGCCCGTCAGGTAATCCACGGCTCCCGGGACGGTCACGGTCACCTTCGAGTGCCAGCGGACAAAAAGGGCACCGTTTGTGGTCCAGCGGTCGTCCGTATAGACGTCGTTCGGGTCGTCGTTGCGCAGGGTGGCGGCGTTCAGCGGCAGGGCGGAAGGCGACACCACGTCGGGTATTTCGGAAGGCACTGCGGGCGTCACGGTCGGCGGGCTGATGCTCTGGCCGGAGGAAGCCGCCAGAAGCGAGATATCCCCAAAGAGGCCCGCGGAGACAGATAACCCGGACAGGCCGGGCAAAGCGGGCTGCGAGAACTGCCCGGGCGACACGGAGATCACGGTGAGCATGCATTCCCGCGTGTCGGAGCCCACGTCGTTTTCGGCTTTGACGGAGAAGTAGTATTTCCCGGCCTCGACGCCCTCCCGGACAGTCAGCACACCGGTCTCCGGGTCGATGGAGACTTCGTCCGGAATGAGGTAGCGCTCGCTTTTCTGCACGAGGGAGTAGGTGATGGGCTCACTGCCGGCGGCCGTGATGGCAATTTCCAGATCGCCGCCGTTTATCAGCTTCGTAAACTGATAATTGTGGGAGGCTTCGGTGAGCACGGGTGCGGTGCGCGCCTCGGAGACGGTGAGCACGCAGTCCTGCGTATCGAAACCGGCCTCGTTTTCTACCCGGATGGTGAAGCGGTAAGTGTCCGCCTCAAGCTCCTTTTCCATCGTTAAGATGCCGGTCTCCGCGTCGATATGGATCTCTTCCGGCAGATCGCCGGAGTCATCCGAAACGGACCAGACGATGGGCTCGCTGCCTGAGGCAAAGACCGGTACCGTCAGATCCTCCCCGCCCGAGAACATGGAGAACTCATAGTTATGAGTTTCGGCGGCGATCTCCGGAGCGGTCGGCGCGGCCTCGGAGGAAACTTCGGGTTCCGACACGGCAGCCTTGGTCACAGTGAGCGTAAAGGTCTGTTCGGCGGGCGGGGACGCGTCGTTGCCGTCATAAGGGTCCGGCGAGCCGACCAGCTGCGGAATCAGCATGCGGTCTTCGGAGACCCGGATGGTGAAGGAGTATTCTCCCTCCGCCATACCCGCGGGGATGGTGATGAGCCCGGTATTTTTACCGATCGAGACGCCCTGCGGCGCGCCGGTCAGCACATAGGCAAACGGCTCGTATCCCTCTGCGGTCACCTGAAAGCTCCCGCCGGCGGTTGTCACGGCGGTATGGTCGGCGCTGGTGATCCGGAGTGGATTCGGATGCGCCTGCCACACCCACTGCACCGTCACCCGCTGGGAGAACAGCGCCGTTCCGGTGGGGTCGCCGTTTTCATCCAGCACGGGAGTCAGCTTCTGCGAATCCGGCGTAAAGACGGTATCGTAATCCGAGACTTCCTTCTCGTTCCAATCCCATGGAAAATCCTGCGTCGAAAACATCTCTCCGGTATACTGGAATTCCTCCTCGGTAACCGTGCGGGTACCGTTTGAATTGATAATCCAGATGTACTCGTCGTAAGCCATCTGGTTGACGATCGTGCCGTCCTCTTCGTAGCTGCGGGAATAGGAATCTTCTACTTCCAAAACCGTGCGGGTGAAGACGAGGGAGGAGGTGGTGTGGCACTGCATACGACCGCCGCTGACCGCCTCATGGTAATCCATGCGGAAGTCGAAGCCTCCCGCCGAGCCCCAGTTATCTCTGTTCTCATAGACGTCAAAGTAGGTGCTCGGCACGGGTTTTCCCGTAATGATGGAGATGAGCGGCGCCCTCGTATCGAAATAGCCGTGCTCGTCGGTCATGGTCCGCGCCTGCCCGCCGAAGGGGATGTGCACGTTCCAGGTCGTGCTCAGATACGGGTTCAGCGTGACGATCCCGTTTGCGTATTCCTTCCATTCGTACTGCTGCTCAGGCGGATCGTCGAGCCCGGCCGCCCAGTTGATGACGCGGATGGGCTGCACCTGGCCCGTCACAAAGTCGTTAAAGTAGTCCGCCGTGGAGATGTCAATCTTCTGAAAGGGCAGCGTCGGCAGCACGGGGTCGGAGAAATAGGATTTTCCATTCTGTTGGAATTCCAGATAGACCTGATCCCCGGCATAGAGAATGTAGTCGTCCTCCTGAAAGAATTTCCCCTCCGCGTTGGTCGTGGCATATCCCGAGGCGGGGTATTTGCGGATGGCGGGTTTGTCGATATCGCCGGCCGTGTCGGGGTTGAAGGTTTCGCCCTCCGGTACCACGAGAATCCGGTAGGGGATCTCCGCGGCCGGAATCAGCGGGCCACCCTTTTCGGGAGGCTCCGTTTTGAGGATCCCGCCCACGCGCCCCGGGTAAACGAATACTTCGACAAACTCAACCTGAAAGCCCGCCGTATCCGCCTGACGCTTTGTCAGAATCGTCGGCTGAAAGTTGGCGAGGCTCAGATGTTTGCCGATAAAATCAATATAGATCTGGAGCAGGCCGTACAGCTCCATGTTGAGGTAATGCCCGTCCGCCTGCACATGGACCCCCGCGCCGAGGAAGGCGCCCGCGCCCACGAGCTTGAAGCCGAATACCTCCAGCCGGAGCATCGGGCCGAATTTGAGATAGCCGTCAATGTCGCCGGCCAGATCCACTTCGCCGTCGCCCTTAAATTCCTGATCGTAAACGGGGTGGATGCTGGTCGGAATATAAAATTTGGTGCTCCCGCGCACGCCGACCGTCGTCGAGGTGAATTCCCTTGTTTCAATCTCCAGACTGAGCGTGCCGTCCATACCCACCACGACGAACACGCCGCCGGCGATCCGGCCGATCGAGGTATCGCCGACCTGCAGGTTGACATCGATGCCGAAGACGGGGATCACGATCTCCTGCGAGACGTCCGCATCCATCTCCACGATCAGATAACTCTCCTGTTTGAGCGTCATGGCGATCCGGTAGCCGTCGAATCCCGTATAGCGGGCGGTCACGTCGATCTGGTCGACACCGATTCCACCGCTCACTTTGACGCTGATCGGGGAGCCGTCTCCGAGCCATGCGTCGAGCTGCTCATCCTCAAACTGGAGCCGGACGAGGGAATCCTCGGAGAGATATTTGAAATCTTTTAAGGAATCGCCGAAGGCAATCGGGCTGAAACCGTCCGTATCCACGAGGTTTTCCTCGACATGCGGAGCAAAGCCCGTGACGTTGCCGCGCGTCAGGGTGACGGTCTCGCCGTCCGTTCCGCCAAAGCTGAAATCCTTGAGCACTTCGGCGGGCTCAGGCTGCGCGACGGCGTAGGTGCCCTCCAGCGGCGTGAGCATGGCCGAGAGTTCCGCGTCCGTATCGGCGGCATTGCCGAATTCGGTGGGTGACACCACTTTAAAGGCGGTGCCCGTCGACGGATCCACGACCACGGTGCCGGGCAAAACGGCGCGGCCCTGCTGTTCCGCCGCCGCGTCCAGAATATCTTTTTTAATATAGCCGCCCTCGGCGATGATCCGGTTGGGCAGCAGCCTTTGCGCGGCGCCGCCGGAAACGAGCTCTCCCGCCGACCGGACACTTTCGGAGACATCCTCCGTCACGAGCAGCACATCATCCGCGAGCGAATAGGTCGCCTGAAAGGAGGCCGGAGTATCCCCGTCGGCGAGCGTCTGCCACTTCATATCCGCGGGCAGGAATTCGTATTCCATCAGGGGCGCTTCGCCGAGATTCTGAACGTTGTCGGCCGTGTATTCCAAAGAGGAGGTACTTTCCTGCGCCGGAGCGGGTTCATCTGAGGTGCCGGGCACGAAGGGGGAGTCCGCCACCGCTGCGGAGGCAGCCGATGCGGAGAACGTGAAAAGGACAACAAGCGCGAGGAACAAAGAAATTCCCTTTTTCATGGGATCCCGTCCTTTCTTCTGACCATGAAGTCTTTTCCAGGGGCTGCGCGGATGGAACCGTCATTTTATTTAATAGCTGCCGATCGTGACAAGAACTCTTTTTTGCAGAAAACGGATGGTCCGTTTTCCGCTATGCCGTTTTATGTTGAACCTCCTGTATCGCCGGGATGTTTTTGCTCATCTGATTGGGACAATTCCATTATATAGGATTCATGAAAACGCCGCAAGCTCTTTTTAGTTATATATGCCCTATCTGCTGAAGAACGGCCCGTTCAGCCCTCTGCCGCAGGCGGTTCCGCCCGGGCGCAGGAAAGAAACCGCCGGATTCCTTCCAACCCGGGCTCTCTTATGGTACAATAAAAAACAGACGGCGAAACGGAGCCGTGCCGGGCCGAAAGACAGGGCGTCTTGGTTCACACAATGCGGCGCCGGGAGCTTTGGCCATACCGGCCGGAAGAGCGAAAAACAGACGGGAGGAAAGACCCATTGAAAAAAGCGGGACGTTTTGCGGCGCTGCTGGCCGCCATGATCATGTTTACGGGGTGCCTCTCCGGGCAAAATCCGGAGGGCGACGTGCAACCGGAGGCATCGGAGCCGGTTTCGTCGGCGCCGCAGTCCTCCGCGCCGGAGGAAGCGGAGAGCGCCCGGGAGCCGAGCGACATGACCGTTGCGGAGATGCGCGAATCCGAGGTGGAGTCGTACCTGCCGGGGCTTGAGCCGGAGATGGAGACGGAGGGCGTCCTCTGGTACACTTCCAATCAGAAGGTCTTTTTCCGGGATATCGCCCTTGATAGCGGCGACACCCGAAACCTGACCGGGATCCTCACCACGGATGAAAACTGGGATCGTTCCCTCAGCGTCACCATAGCGAACAGCAGCCCGGAGGGATATGTCTACCTACCTTATCTGGAGGTGCGGACGGACGGGCTGGATTATATCCGGAATGAAGAAGGCCTCCTCACGGTACCGGAGGTGTGGCAGATCGAATGGCTCGATCAGCAATATTTCTATATTTCATCATCGGCGAACATTGGAATTTTTGACAGCGATACCGGAGAATTGGTCTCGGCGAGCCGCGACGCGTGGGAGATTTACTCTCAGGCGACGGGGCTGGACCGCTCCTATTTACAGCCGGTCAACGAGGTTTATACCGCGAACGGCAAGGCCTATTACACCGGCTTCCGCAGCCCGGAACTGCTCAATATGAACGGAAGCCTCTTTGAGCTCGGCCTTTCCGGGGAACGGCTTCTGACGGACGACGCTATGAGCGTGGTCGGCACGGCCGAAAATGCGGTGGTGTTTCTCCGCACAATTCCGGGGAAGGACGATCAGACTCCCTCCGCCGACGGTCTTTGTTTTTATGATTTAAAGACCGATGAGGTCGTCGACATCTTCACAGACGTGTACTATGAACTGGACGAGGAATATAACACCGTCGGCGGGCAGGTGCTCGGAAACGAGTGGGCCGGCAAGCAGTGGAACTACGATCATCCGGGTTTTGTCATGGAGGACGGCGCCGTGCTGTTTTACCTGTCGCGCATCGCGGACGGCGAAGTCGACCGGTATCAATACGATCTTTCCGCCCGAACACTCCAAAATCTGGGCGTGATCGCACAGGCGCCGGAAAACGCGCAGTAAGGTTTGAAACAGGTTCCGCAGGCGGTGCTGCGGATAGGAGGAATGCCCCCGTGCCGGCCTCCCTTATTGGGGAAGATCGGTTCGGGGGCATATTATGATGCCGGTATCGGAATCTTTGCGGCCGCGCCGCAGGAAACACGAACTTGGTTTCCTGCTTTTTTTGCGCTGGAGGTTCCGAAGATCGGCCTATGAATCATTTTCCGCCTGCATCCGACGGCAAAATTCTTATTTCAGCAGAGGACATTTGCAGCGGGAACAGACATCCTGATGGATGTCGCAGAGGGTTCCGCAGGCGCTGCAAAAAATGATGCTGTCCCGTGATTTGTCGTATTTTTCGTAGGAATTGAGTCCGGCGTGATGCCGCACACGGTCGCCGACCTGATAATAATTATAAATGGTGGCGTTGTCTTCGTTTACGATCCGATGCGTTTTTCCGCGCTCGTCGCGGATGATGACCGCGTATTCCGTATAATATTCGACGTAATAATCGTCGTCGTCGCTGCCGGTGTTCCGGTGACGGGTCTTTTTCTTGACGGTTTTATCCGCAACGACGCCGTCCCAGGTGCGGCTGCGTTTTCTGCCGAGGATGGTGAACAGCGCAATGATGAGGAACATTCCGCCGACGCCGAGGCCGATGAACAGCGCTTCGGGGTTTTCCATCCCGTCGACGCCCGACTCTCCGGCAATGAAGAAGCCGACGACGGCAACTACCGCAAGAATCACCGCGAAAATGACCGACCAGCGGTTGGTGTTCTTGATGTACTTGGCAAAGGCAGGGTCACGGATGCGGTTCGAATAACCGACGAGGCTGCCGGATGCTCCCTGAGGAACAGACGGTGCCGCCGGCGCCGCGGTCTGGGCTGCGGCAGGCGCGGCGGAAATTTCTGCGCCGCAGGATGTGCAGAATCTGGCGTTGTCGGGCAGAATCGCCCCGCAATTTCTGCAGAACATAAGGGATCCCTCCTACTCAAGAATAAAATATGAAAAACCGCTTGCCGCCGGTATCGGATCCGGCAGCGCAAAGCAATCTTACAAAATCACTCGGGCTCCATATGCCAGCCGGAGATGGATGCCTCGATGCCGGTTTCGTGCTTCAGCTTCTGTTTCACTTCCATGACGGTCTTTAGGTCCGGGATGCCGTGCAGCAGCTCGATCCGAGCGGCTTTATCCCCGTCGCCGAAGCAGAGGTACATCCGTTCCCGATCGATCCTGATCGAGCGGAGCCGCACGCCCTGCACGCCGTCGCAGCCCCATTTGTAGATTCGGCTCCCGATCAGGACGCCGAAGGTGGATACCACGGTCTCCTCCGGCGTTGTCTGTTCGCAGCCGCCCGGGAGGGAGATCACCGCAGAGGGCACGGCAAGGATGCAGTTATTGCGGATCAGGTCCGCGTCGTGCAGCCGGCGCATCTGCAGAATCAGCAGGACGAGCAGAACCGTGCTCATAGTCCCGAAGACAACCGCTGCCTCCGCGGCACGCTGAAAGAGAAACCAGCCCGAAAGCAGCAGGCCGGCGGCCAACAGTGCGGCCAGCAGATTCCGCCGTTTTCCGATCGCCTCCATGGATGGGTTCACCTCCTTTTTTTCTTAGTTTAAAGAAAAAAGAAGAAAAAGGCATCGTCCAAAAGGAGGATATCGAGAAAAACACCTCCTACAAAAGTAGGAAAAGGCCGTTTTGGGGGCTTGGGGCGGGATTGCCGGCCTGATTTCCCGCTCCGCCGCGGAGAAGGTGGAATCGACACTCTCACGGAAGAAAACGTACAAAATATAACATATTTTTTAATTTAACAGAAAAAAGCCGTCCGTGCTTCTTGTAAAACAGGTGAAAATTTATATATAATGATAAAAGATTTATTGATCAAGGAGCTTTTCCATCATCATGAAGATAGACAAGAAAAAAATCAGTCTGTACGATTTGCTGATCTGCCTGACGAACGCCGGGGACCTGATCAGCCACGAGGTGGCGGATCACCACAAACAGGTGGCCTATCTGGCTTTTCGGCTCGGGGAACAGATGGATCTTTCTCAGGAAGACAAGAAAAATCTGATGCTCGCGGGACTTTTGCACGACATCGGCGCATTTTCTCTGGAGGAAAGGCTCTCCATGATCGAGAATGAGCCGCCGTCGCCGCATGACCACGCCTTTCGGGGAGCGCGTCTTCTGGAAGAATTTCCTCCGCTTGCCGGCGCCGCCGAGATCATCCGCTACCACCATGTGCCATGGGAGGATGGAAAGGGGAAAATATTCTGCGGCGGGGACGTGAGCCCCCTGAGCCATATCCTCCATCTGGCGGATCGGATCGCGGTCTCCATAGAACCGGATCAGAATGTCATCGACCAAATCGACGGGATCCGGGAAAGGGCCTTGCTGAAAAAGGGCTCCATCTTTATGCCGGAGGCGGTCGACGCTTTTCTGGAGATCAGCGGAAACGAATATGTCTGGCTCGACGCCGTCTATGAGCCGCTGCTCTATGTCCTTCCGACCGTTGTATCGTTCGATGTGCTTGAGCTTGACATCGACGGGATCCTCGATCTGACGAAGATCTTCGCGAGCATCATCGATTTCCGGGATCCGTTTACGCAGAACCATTCCGCCGGCGTCGCGGAGACGGCAAAAAAGCTGGCGGAGCTGGCTGGCTTTTCGGAGAACGAGTGCAAGATGATGTTCATCTCCGGCAACCTGCACGATCTCGGAAAACTGGCGGTCGACCAGAGGATTCTGCATAAACCGGGCAGCTTGAATACGGAAGAACGAAACGTCATGCGAAGCCACAGCTTTTATACCTACCGCTTGCTTCAGACGATCCGGGGCTTTGAGACGATCAACAAATGGGCCTCCTTCCATCATGAAAAGCTGAACGGGAAGGGGTATCCCTTCCATCTGCACAGCGAGAGCATCCCGCTGGGTTCCCGGATCATGGCGGTGGCGGATATCTTTACGGCCGTCACCGAGGACCGCCCCTACCGGAAAGCGCTGTCGCTTGAAAAGGCCTCCGCCATACTGAGTGCCATGGTGAAGGACGGTTCGCTTTGCTCTTATGTGGTCTCGCTGCTTCTCGAAAATATTGAGATGGTGGACGAGGCCCGCAGGGACGCACAGCAGAAGGCGAAGCTCAAATACCATTATGTGATGAAGCCGGTTCAGTAACTGCTGTGCCGGCACAACATCCGCCGACTCAAAAAACGGCCAAAAAAATCCGCCCCAAAAATCCGCGAGAAGGGAAATCCTTTCTGCTTAAAGCGGCGCATTTCCGTCATACATAAATCTCCGGTCTGCGGCGCAAAATAAGCGTGCGGGACGATCTGGAAAAGGAACAGGTACTTTGTTCCTTTCGGGAATCAAGAACCGTATGAATGGAGGAAAAAAGGATGAAGAAACTATCGGCCCTGTTGGTGGTCTGCGTGTTTCTGACGGCCTTTACGGGCTGCTGGGGAAAAGGAAATCCGACCCCGGATACGTCTTCGTCGCTCCCGGAGAGTTCTTCGGGGACGGAAGGGAGCGCGACGGTCGGCGATTACTTCCCGATCGAGAACGATACCCGCTATACCTATCAGGGAGCGGGCAACGAATATGCCTCATATACCGTCTATAACGACTATACCTCTGCGACTCAGGTTCAGCAGAGGATCGACAACGGCGGCACGGTCGTCGCCAAGGTGCTCTCCGTCTCCGGCGGAAAGCTCCTTCAGACCTTTTCGCGCGGGGAGACCTATCACCGGCAGAATTATCTGAATCAGACGGAGGAGGGAGAAATTCTGCTGATGGAGCCGATCGTCGTGGGCACCTCCTGGACGCTGGAGGATGGGAGCACCCGCTCGATCACAAGCGTTTCGGCGGCGGTCTCCACGCCCTCCGGGGATTATGAGGCGGTCGTCGAGGTCACCACGGAAGGAACAAACAACGCCTCCCGGCAGTATTATGCCAAGGGCATGGGGCTCGTCAAGGTCGTCTATCCTCTCGGGGATACCGAGGTCTCTTCCACCTTGAGCGCGGTCGATAAAAATGTGCCGCTGATGCAGACCGTCCGGCTCTTTTATCCCGACGCGGATGGACAGAAGATCGTCTACGAGGACCGGGGAGTGGAATTCCATACGAACGACGAAACTGGAATCGTTCTCGCAGCGGCTTACAAGGATGCCCCGGCCGGAACGACGGCGGTTCTTCTCGGGAATACGATAATCAACAGCGTCTCGCTCGGCGATGACGGGAAGGCGACGGTCGATCTCAGTCAGGCGTTTCTGACGGAGATCGAGGCTGCGCCGGGGAACGAAGAGATCATCCTTCAAAGCATCGCGGATACATTTGGGTATTATTTCGGAACGGATCAGGTGATCTTGACGGTGGAGAGGCAGCCCTATGATTCCGGAACGACCACGCTCGATGAGGGTGAGACGCTGAAAACGGATTTTGAGAATGCCGTTTCCATTTCCGCATGAGCGTAAGTTTTTAGCCCGCGCGAAACCGGGAACCGGCGCCCTGCCAAGGCGGGAGAAAATACGATGGAAGCTCCCTTTTATGCCGGATTCCTCTTGAGCATGCGTCTTACTGAGAAGTTTTATAGTAAAATCCGTCGGTTTTGTGCCGGCGGATTTTTTGACCGTGTTTTTCTGCAGAGCCCCGGAGCGTGCCCACAGGAAAAGCCAGTGCCTGCCCGGAAAGCAAGGCACAGGGCGGCCCAATCGTTCTCCGGCGCCTGCCTCCGTATACGTCCGAAAATCGGAGGGCGAGGGGACTCTTTTTCCGCGGAGTCGTTCTTTTTTCTGCCGGAAATCTCTGCTGCGCATACATAATTCCGCCTCTGCTGGCCAGAATAGGAAGGAAAAGAAACCATTCTCTTCAAATTCGGCCGCCGCTTTGCCGGAAAAGAGCGGAAGGCGCGGGATCCCGGAGGCCGGAAGGGAGGAGGGGAAGACGCGCGGAAAGGAGCGCCATGCAGGCACAGTTACAGTTAAGTCAAAAGGAGCGGATGCTGCTCGGAGACGATAAAAAACAGGAGGATCTCTGCGTCGCCAAATATAAAAATTACGCGGGGCAGGCAGAAGATCCCCTGCTGAAAAAGCTCTTCACCACGCTTTCCTCCGAGGAGCAGCATCATTACGACATGATTGACCAGATGCTTCAGGGCAAGCAGCCCGATATGGCCGCCCCGAATCAGGCCGAGCAGGGCTATCAGGCGCCGCCCTCCAAACAGCAGGAGGCATCTCAGGCACCGCAGTCGAGCTATCAGGGCGCGATGGGCAATACCGGGGATAAACTCCTTTGCAGCGATCTGCTGGCAACCGAAAAATTCGTCTCCGGAACCTACGATACGGGGATTTTTGAGGCGGCCAACCCGACGGTCCGGCAGACGCTCCAGCATATTCAGCAGGACGAACAGCGCCACGGCGAACAGCTTTTTAATTATATGAACAGCCACGGCATGTACGAAGTTCAGTAAGCAATAAAAAAATGGAGGGACGGGATCCGCCTCTCCGTTTTTTATATGCCGCCTTAAAGAAAATAATGGGGCTTCTTTTTGGGCGGGAACGGCGCCGGTAATGATAAAGAAGGGTTCTGCCGGAAAACGCCGATACATCTTTCATAAAAAATCCCGGAGCGGCAAAATTCTGCCGTTTCGGGATTTTTTATGGAGAAAGCAAGTTTCTATCTCCCGGTCCGGCGGTTCATGGCGAAGATCAAAAACCCTCCGGCTGCAATCAGAATCAGCTGCCCAAGCCCAAGCCCGGCATCCTGCTCCATCACGCTGTAATAGGGGAAGAAGGAAAAGTACCGCACCTGAACCACGGAGGTGCCGTCCGCTTTTACATAAACGGCGTCGCCGATCTCTTTGGAGAATCCGCTGATCTCCTTTCCATCGGGCAGCGTGAAGGTATAGCTGATATTGTAGGTATATCTGTTGGGGATGATATCCGTGCGCTCTCCGCCTTCGCGGCGGATATCGGTGATCACGCCGGGCGCGGTCTCCCCGAGAAAGCCGAGAAGGACTTCGGAAAGCCCCACCAGAATCAAGGCGACCCCCAGCAGCGAGATCAGGATACGGGGAACGATTTTGTGCGTTTGTCTCATGTCAAAACCTTTCCGGGAACCGGCATCCGCGGATAAAAATGAGATCCGGGAGGGCGGTTTCCGTCTTTAAAGAGCGGCGATGGTCACCGGTTCGTTTTTTTCCTTACGAAAGTCTCAATGGCCGGATAGTTTTCTTCCGTGCAAAACAGGGCAATGTTCTCCGCAAAGCCGCCGCGCAGCAAAATTGTATACCCCTTCGGATGAAACGACACCTTTCTCACATGGCTCCACGGCAGAAAATCCGACTGCCTTGCCTGCGCCAGCATTCCCGCGCCCGCGGCGGCGGGTTTTCCGGATAAAAATCCGAAGAGGATCGTCAGCGTGTTGACGACCCGGTTCTTTTTTGCCTGATTCTCTTGGGTACGGCAGAGCGCGCCACACCCGTCAAGAACGAATTCGGCCTCGTATTTTCCGTGATAGAGCGCCATAACCAGGAGCCATGTAAAAAACAGGAGCGCGGCAATCAACCCGAGTGCATAGAGCGCATAGACGCTTTTGCCCGATACCATCGCAATCACGAGCACGAGAAGGCCGAACGGAATGCCGATGGCGATTCCGAGCTGCTTCAGAATGACCGAATTCCGAAAGATCGGCACTTGGATCCGCCACCGAAGGAGAGGCTGCATTTCAATTTCCGCCATATTTTTAATAATACCACGAGCTGGAAGAATAATAGCTGTCGTTCATCAGATTGCTCATGGCGCCGATAAAGATTCCGCCGAAGATGATCCAGATGACCACGGAGACGGCAAACAGGATCAGCACGGCCCGCGCATAGTTTTTCTTATTCAGATTGACCGCGCTCCCGAAGGCCCACATAAAAAGCAGAACGATGTTCAGAATAGGGACGCACATCAGCAGGTACATGCCGAGGTACTGTCCGACCGAAAGAGGGGGATTCGCCTGCTGCGCGGCATAGGAAACAGGCTGCTGAGGGACGTATGCCGGGGCGGCAGGCCTCACCGGAGGCTGTTCCGGGGCGGCGTAGGAGGGTTGGGCGGAGCCGGTCGTCGCGCCGCAGACGGGGCAAAACTTGGCTTCATCAGGGATCTTGTTTCCGCAATTTTCACAAAACATGACACTCTCTCCCATCACAAGAAATTTTTCATTTACAAACACGCCATATTCGGCGGATTCGCCTTTCATTCCTGATTTCGGGCCCGCCAATTTTTCTTTCGGGCACAAAAATCGGGATTCCCGGTCCGGATTTGGCCGGGCATAAAACCTTATTTGATTTTGGCGCCGCAGTTTGCGCAGAATGCGGCATTGTCGGAGAGCTTGTGGCCGCAGTTCCAGCAGAAGCGGCCGGCCGGCGCGGGAGTTACCGGGGGAATTTTTGCCTGTGCGGGCGCCGCTTCTTCCGCGGGCTTTTCCGGAGAAGCTTCGGCGGCCGGGGAAGGCGATTCGGACGGGGCCGCGGCGCCGGATGCGGCGGTCGGTGCGGCAACGGGCCTTTCGGCCGCAAAGGCGGCTCCAAAGAGCTCGCCGAGCTTTTGCATCAGCTGATCCGTGGTGTAGGCCTGATGGTTGACCATAATGCCGCCGTCCTCCGCGGTTTCCAGCCGGACCAGATGGTTGGAGAGGAACGTCGGGGCGATAAACAACCGCTCGGCCGCCGCAAAGCCGGTCCCTTCCGCCACTTGGATTTCAAAACCGAAGGAGCTAAACCAGGAGCGCAGAAATTCCACGCCCATGAGCTGCCCGGCCTCTCCAAAGTATAAAATATCCTCTCCACTCGGTGAGAGCTTCGACGGGACGAGAAAATCCTGCTCCATCAGGACCGCGAGATCCTTCGGATCGATCTTTGCGAGGCACTCCTCCGCGCCCGGCGTCACCGCGAGAAAGGCCGGAAGCAGCCACCGGATATCGAGGCTCCGGATGGAATCCGCCATGCTTTGGGTGAATTCCGCCGTTTTGATGTAAGTCCGCTCCATAAAGGCGTGATCCAGCATGTTCCGGTAGGAGACCCGACGGAAGGAATCGATGGCATGGAGGGCGAGCAGAAATTCCCCGAAGCGGATCTTCGGCGGAAGATAGTTTACGGCGGTCTCGTCGGCAGGGCTGGCCGATTCTTTTACCCAGCGATCGAGATAGGCGCGGTAGTCGTCGAATACCGAAATGGCGATTCTGCCGTCCTCCATGGCTTCCGCGGCGACGACATAGGTTCCCTCGCCTTTTTTCCGGTGAAGGCGCAGTTCCGAAAGACCCTTGACGCCCGCCGCTCGCACCGTCACATAGAGGTCCGGCTGGGCCAGAATACGGGCCGCGCGCAAAAATTCCGGGTCCGCAAGGAGGGATGCATAGGTCTTTTTTAAATTGGAGGAGACCGCACCGCCCTGCCGGATCGTATAAAACAGGGAGCCTCCGGTGATTTCAAGTCCAAGTTCCTTCTGAAGCAAGGCCGGAGCATCGGCTTGTTTGATGATAAAAACAGACGGTTCCTGATGAGTTCCCATTTATTTCGCTCCCTTCCCGATGGATTCGGTTTGTTCTTCGAAATGTTCTTCCCCGGGTTCCGCGTTTTCCGCATCCGGGGAGGCTTCCTCCTCGTCGTCCTCCCATACCTCGCCGTTCTGGATATATTTTACTCTCCGACTGCCGGGTAGGTCAAGATAGGGACAGCGGGAAATGCCGCCGTGCAGTGTCAGAGCGGCATCTTCCGGGGCGATCCAAAGGAGTTTTCCGGTCCGGATCCAGGAGGCGAGGTCAAAATCCATCTCCTCCGGTCTTGCGGGGACGTCGACATAGAGCCCCGGCGGGACGGAACCGGGCACGGGGCTTCCGGGTTCCCAATAGCGTTCGGTTCCCCAGTCGTTGACGCGGAGGACGCCGTCCGGCATGGGGTCTGCGTAATAAAAGATGGGGTAGCCGGTGTGCGTTCCGACCTTGAGGCAGGAGATCACCGCCTTGATTTCCTTGCGCCGGAGCAGCCTTGACAATACATAGGGGACGTCTGGCCCGGGGCAGCACAGAAGCGGGGATGGTTCCGGTTTTCCCGCGAGCTTCAGCGCGCCGTCCATGGCAAAGTAGGTTTCCGGAAGGCGGTTCCGGGGACGTTTGGGCGCGTCATTGTTCCAAAAGAAGCCGTTCAGGCCGAAGTCGTCGACGGCCATGGAGAGCACCTCCCCCGTAAAAGGGCAGCGGGAGAGCGGGCGCACCGGCAGTCCGTTCAAATATCGTCCGAGCAGGTCGGAAAATTCGGCCGCGGTCTTTTCAAGCTGCTCCCGAACATCTCCGGCGCCCGTCTCATCCTCCGAAGCGGAAAGCTCCGCCGCGAGCCGCATCCGGCGATCCGCAAGATCCAGCAGTGCCGCGGTGATGTTTTTCTGATCCGCGGCGGTCATGGTATTGCTCATGGTCGATTCCTCCTTTTCTTACTCGGCGGCCAGATATTCATGGCTTGGGAATTCGTGGGGGCTGAAGGATACGACGCCCTTGCCGTTTTCCATCATATCGTTGACCATCTTCGTTTTGGCATCTTCATTATAAGCAAAATCGCCGGGTTTCCAGGAGAGCAGGTCGTCGTGCCGCACGTCGGATTCCGGAATATCGAGGATCATATCGAGAATATCCCGCTTTCTGTCCGGTGGAAGCGGGCTGCCGTCCATGTTGGTGATATCGGCGACATCGTTGTCGCCCGTCACCATTTTGAGCACCGACTTTTGAGTGGTTTTGCCGTTTTGCTCCACGCCGACCGTGACCTTCTGATACACCTTTTTGTCGATGACCTGATATTTATCCGACATGGAATCCAAGTCTCTGCCGTATTTCTGGTATTCCTTCATCCGGTCGCCGAACCGCTCGAGCACCTGCACCTTCTGGGAAGAGGTGAGGGATTTCATGGCTTCCGCGGAAGGCTTTGTCGGACGGAAGAAGCCCACGGCGCCCTCCGCATCCTTCGGCCCGCCGATCAGGCTGTCTCGCCAGTCGACGGTCTTTGGCTTCAGGTCCATCTCCTTGGGCACGGCTTTTCCGGAGTTAATAAGTTTCGCCGCGTTTTTGGTGGTGGGGCGCACCTTGATTTTCACAAGCTCTTTTTCGCTGATCTTCTGAAGCTGCCTCTGCGCGGTTTTGGTCATGCCCGACAGCTCGGGAGCTTTTCCGCTGCTGATGTATTTGGGTACGTTGGGGATTGCCTTTTTGACGGCGGCATTTTCCGCGGCGTTCTCTATGCCGGAGGCCACCGTTTTGCTGGAAAGCGCCTTGCCGCCCGCCCCAGCCACATCGTCGGCGATGCCGACGAGCTTGCCGACGCCGTTTTTCAGCGCCGCGGCGCCCTTTAACGCCGTCATCACGGAGGTGGCCAGTTTGAAGGTGCCCGTAAGGCTGTACCCGATGCGGCTGATCAGCGGGCGATTCGGATCGAGCGATTTTTCAAAGTCATCGACTCCGACGGCTCCCTTGATCACTTCCCAAGCCTTTTTGGGATCGGTGACGGTATCCACCACGGCTTTTCCGGTCACCATTACCGCTTTTACCAAAATCCACGGCTTGTTCCAGACCTCGTTGGCGGCCCCGACCACCGCGTCTTTCACGGCGCCGAGCGTCTTTTTGGTGGATTCATAGGCGTCGTTGGCTTTTTCCAAAGCCCGCTCCGGGTCGTAGATCAGGGTGCCCGCCGCCGTACCCAATGTCTCTCCGGTCCAGACGACGGCATCCACCGCACCTTTTCCGATCGTTTTTGCGGTATCCACCGATTCGCCGACGCTCCTTCTGAACGTATCGCCGATGATCCTGCCCCAGCCTGAGGTCTTTTGAGCATGCTTCTGCTCCCATTCGAGAGACTCCTGATTGCGGCGGAGCTGCTCCATCCGGCGCTGGTCGATCTCCTTTTGAATGGCGTCGAAGCCCTCTTTTTCGTTCCGGGAGATCTGGTCGAGGGCCTGCTGAATGGCGGTTTTGCCCGTCTTTTCCAATCCTTCATTATGCTTGATGAATTCTTCATGCTGCTTTTGCTGTTCCGGGAAGCTCTTCTGGTGGGCCTCCAGATCGAAAGGATTGCCCGTTTCGGCGTTGACCCAGCCGCCGGTGACGGGATCCCTCACAATGAGGATTTGGGCTCCGTTCGGGGAGACGGTGACCACCATGGATTCCGGCTCGGCGGTGGATGTCGTTCCGGCCAGGCCGCCGATGGCTCCGCCAGCAGCACCTCCCGCCGCACCGCCCAGAGCGGCCGCGATGGCCGCGATCAGCGAGATCAGCGCGGTGGCAAGCGGCCCGGCGTGTTCGGATGCCTCATCTTCTTCGCAGTTTTCGCATTCCGGCCAGCCGTATTCCCACTCGGAATCGGACGGCTCGCTGTCATCCACAGGGGGATAATATTCCGGATCCTCCGGGGCAGGAATGATTTCCGAAGGTTCTTCCGGTGCCGGTACGATGGGAGCAGTCTCTTCCTCGGATTCCACTTCCAGATTGACCATGACGGCGACCGATTCCTCCACAACGACGCTCGTGGCCCAGCGGCAATTAAAGGTGCCCGTGATGGCCACCGTTTTTGCGCCGGACGGGACGGTCGCCTCCAACTGATAAGAAAGCGGGGAGCTTTTTACGGCGTCCGAGGTGTAGCTTTGTTCCTCGCCGATGATGTCGTAATTGCCGTCCCGGAACGTGAGTTTCACGGTTAAAATGTTAAACACAAGAGCGTCGTCCACGCCCGGAGCCTGCGTTCCCGTAACGGAAAGCGAAATGGCCTCTCCCTCCTTGCAGGTTCCGCTCAGAGAATAAATGGCGTAATGGCGTCCGTACGACCACCCGGCGCCCGTCAGGGTTCCGCCGGAGACGCTGAAGTCCATTCTGGTCTGGGAGGTGGATTCAAAACTGCCGCTGGTGACCACCTCCGCCGGGCTCGCATCCTTGTCGAGGAGTTCCGCCGACGCGGAGACCGAAAAACAGATCCATACCGCAAGAATGGCGGCGATCACGGAAAGAGCTCTCTTTTTCATACGGCTGCCGCCTCCTTTCCGGATTTGGCAACAATTCCGACGACGATTCCGGCAATCAGCAGAAAGGCGCCGATCAGGTAGGGGAGATAGGGCACCGGAATGGCGGAGAGCGCAACCCCCGCGGCGCTTCCGGCCGCATAGCCGGTCATCGCGCGGCTCACGGTCAGCGGCGCGGGAATTCTGCCCTTGGAGATCCGGCTTGCCACCGACAGCAGGAGCCCCCAGAAAAATCCGCCCTTGCTCAGAAGCGACCGGGCGGCCAAAACAAATCCGACGATGCCGGCCATGCTGTTGACCATGCTCGCGTCGCCGGTGAGAAAATTGAATACGATCAGCGCAAGCCCGATCCCGCAAACCAAGGGAGCCGCCGCGCGGAGGCTCTGTACGGCAAGCCCAGAAAAGAAATTTTTATATTGTTTCCCCATATTTTTGAAGGGGTTTTTGCCAGAAAAGAGCGGCAGGATCAGCGCGCTCACAAAATAGGCGAAGACGGCTTTGCCGATCACGCCGCCGACCGCGCCCCATACGCCGCCGTACATTCCTCCCTGCGCAAAGGTCAAAAAAGAAAGAACGCGCAGGAACCAAAAATCCACGCCCAGCGCCGGCAGAATGGACAGAATCAGCCAGAACAGGCTGAGCACGAGCACGGGGATCCACTGCTTCGGATTTTTCAAAAACTGCTTCAGAGAGGCCGCCTCCGCCCGGATGCTCGCCTTGAGAAAGGCAAGGGGACCGCCGGAGGGATCCGGGCCCTGCGCATGGGCATCCGCAGGTTCTCTTTCGTCTGGCATGACCCGCGCGCCGCAGAACGTGCAAAATTCCGCGTCGGGCGCGATCTGGTGTCCGCAGGATTTGCAGGATTTCCTCATGAATAGACCCTCCTTTTAGGGATGATAAAAAACCGTTTCCGTTCTCTCCGCGGCACGATGCGGCGGATGAAACGGAAAAAATCTGCTGTCGGGGTTGGCAATTCCCGGAGATTTCGCGCTTGCGGAAGTACAGGGATTCGGAGCGACCGGAAGAAGGCACCGGACTTCTCGTTTAGGAATGCAGCCACGCCGCAAATCCGGAACGGAAGCGTCGTACGGCTCTCCCGAAGGTCTCGGCCGTCGGGCGCCGAATTTTCGTTTGCGGGTGCGGCCGCGACTCGATTTTATGAAGAAACCGTCGCGCTCTTCTCCACGAAGCCCCTGCCGTCGGGCCCGTGAAGAAAAGAACCGGCTCGCCGCCGAAAACCGGGGCTCGCCCGCATCCCTTTCGATATGCAATGCCGGACTCCTTAAAATATAAAATATCATGGAAAGAAAGAAAAAAGCGTCATTCAAACGGATGGTTTTTCAAAAAAATCCCCCTACCTTTTCGGGTAGGGGGTACGAAAACAAAGAATTTCGATCAATGAGAGAGCGAAGGCGGCGCCGGCTGTTTCTTCTCAAGAATCAGAGCGATCAGCTCCGAGCGGCTCCGGATATGGAGTTTGGAATAGATGTTTTTTATGTAGTATTTCACGGTGTTCTCGCTGATATGGAGTTCGTCGGCGATCATCCGGTATGTTTTGCCCTGAAGTAACAGGGAGGCAACCTGATTTTCCCGTTCCGAAAGGTTCTCGAATTTTGCGGTGCGGTCGATCTCGCCGTACGGTTCCGGCATCCTCTTTTCGGAAGGCGCGGTCAGATACACATGATCTTTCAGGAGAGAAGAAAGATTCGCATACAGTGGCGGCAAGAGCGCGAGCGTCACGCAGACCACGCCGAGGGCAAGCAGCGTGGAGTCATGGCCGGAGAGGTCGGGAGAGAAGATCAGCCTGCCGGTCAGCCCGCCGAGCAGGACGCCCAGCACGTTGGCGGAGAGGCCGAGCCCTAGGATCATGGCGGGGTTCTTCCGGAATTCCAGCATATCGCCGAGGATGCTCCACCAAAAGAGGTCATAGATGCCGCAGGCGCCGAGCATCAGCGTATCAATCACAAGATAAGCGGCGGCCGAGCGATCGAGACTGACAAAGCCGAGAAAGGAGAATCCGATCATCGCAATCGCCGTATAGAGGATATAGGTTCGGTTGACCTTGGAGGACAGGTTTCTCATGATGAAAAGGGCGGCGACATAGGGAACCGCCCAATACCAGCCGGTCAGCCACTCGAGGTGCGCGAAGGCGGGGTTGACCACCTGATACATCAGCCCCGAATTGACGGTGATCACGACGATAAAAAGGCACAGAAAAGCGAGAGGTTTGACCAGACCGACGACGGGCTCCTCTTGGGAGGCCGGGGCGGGGGCGGCATCGGCGCAGCGGCCGGGGAGCCGGAGCGCGAGCAAAAAAGCCGCCGCAAGCGCCAGCATGGACAGGCCGAGCCCGATCCGAGGGGAAAGATAGACGGCGGCCATGTTGAGCACGGTCATCAGCAGGTTGGAGCCGATCAGCCCATCCGCCATCATCCGGATCCGGTCGTCTTTCGGCGAGCAGCCCTTAAAATAAAAAGCCCAGGCCGCGACGCAGCTTCCGGCCAGAAGGGAGGAAGAAAACAGCGCCGCCGCCCATAAAACGGAGGGAGGAAAGAAGAAGACTCCGGAGGCCGCGCCGCAGAAGGCGATGGAAAAAAGGATCAGCCTTTTTGCCGATCGCATGGTTTTTACAAAAAAACCGCACAGCAGCAGCCCCAAAAAGACGGCGGCAATCGCGCCAAAGACAAAAGAACCGACATCTATATTATAAAGATCCGCAAGGGCGTACAGGATCCGGCCTTCAAAGGGAAAAGCCAGCATCCAGGAGAAAAAAAGAGAGAAGACGGCGACGGAAAACAGCCGCGCGTTCGTTTCGGTCAGGAATATTCCGCCCTGTTTTTCGTGTGCCATGTCTCCGCCTCCCTCCTTTTATTTTTGTTCATTATACTACAATCGCCGGCCCGGCTCAACAAAACGCATGGATGCAGGGCGAAAATACAGGAAAAAAGTTGGAAATTTCCTCTCGGGTTCTTCATAATCCGTCTTTGCCGCCTGTCTTTCGCGTGCTTTTTCGGAATGGGGCCGGGGGAAAAGCATGGGAGATCCCCATAAAACAAAAAAGAAGCGCCGCCAGCGAAAAAGCCGCTGTACGGCGCTTCTTTTTTGCCAAAATTCAGTACCCGGCTGCCTCTGCGTCCGCCTTTGTGTGCTGGACGGTTCCAACCGGATGGTTGGGCGGAGCATAGATGGCGGAAAGTTTCAAGGGGCGGGACCCCAAGTTGATGATATTATGCCACGTGCCTGCCGGAACAAAGACCGCGTCACCCCGGTTAAGGCGTTTCGGAGCGCTGAGATGATCCTTGTCGCTTCCCACCTGCACGGCAGCCTGACCTTCCTCCACCCGGATCATCTGATCGACGGAGGTATGCACCTCCGTGCCGATATCCTCGTGGACCGGAATGCTCATCAATACCATCTGAAGACGGTTTCCCGTCCATAAGACGGCGCGAAAATTCTGATTCTGCCACGCCGCCTGTGGAATATTCACCATAAGAGGTTCCGGATTGTACTCGTTCCGGGCAGGACGCTGCTCCGAACGGTGCAGCCTGCTCCGGCTATTCATGAATGAATCCTGAGACATAGCAACCCCCCTTATCCATTCTACCTTATCTTATGCCGGAAAAGGATTCGCCGTGAAAACGAAGAAGCCGCTCCGGATTGCCGCTTTCTTTCTTATATATTCGCGGCTTTCCGGAAGTATTTTCTTTTCCGATAAAAAATCCGTGCGGGAGATTTCTCCTGCACGGATTTTTATTCGATCAAATGGTCTCAAAGAGCCTGGGGGTTCCCGGCGATTTCTCTCAGTCCGGCCTCAAGGCGGTTAAGGCCCTCCTCGAGCACTTCATGGCTGGTTGCGAGACAAAGCCGGATATGCCCCTCGCTGCCCGGGCCAAAAAACTTCGCGCCGCCCGGCACGACGGCGAGTCGGTATTTTTTGAGCAGAAAAGCGGCGAATTCCTCCGCCGGCATACCGAGCGCATGGATATCCGGGAAGAGCACGAACGTCGCCTGCGATTTGTGGCAGCAGATGCCCGGCATCGCCGCGATCAGTGCGAGCGCATAGTCGCGGTTTTTCGTGAGGTGCTCGACGAAAGCCTCGACCCAGTAGTGGCATTTTTCCACGCAGGCCTCACCGGCCACCTGAGAGAGGGAACTGATCCCGCCGATCGTCGTGTCGACGAGGGAAGCGGCCGCAACCTTTTCAAACAGCTCCGGGTCGGTGCAGTAGACGCAGCCGGCGCGCAGGCCCGCAATGCCGAAGCTCTTTGAGAAGCCGAAGACGGAGAGCGTACGGCGGTTGCGTTCTGCGCCGAGCGACAGGATGCTCGTAAACTTCGCGTCCGGATAGACGATGTCGCTCCAGATCTCGTCGTTCATAATGTAGAAGCCGTATTTTTCGGAGAGGGCGAGCAGGCGCTCCATATCCTCCGCCGGATAGCACATGCCGAGCGGGTTGTGAGGATTGCACAGGCCGAACATTTTGGTCTCCGGCGTGATGTATTCTTCGAGACGGCTGAAATCGATCCGCCCGTCGACGATAGTTGTCGGAAAAAGCCGGATTTTGGCTCCGGCGGCCTCCATGCTGGTTTTAAAAAGGAAGTCGACCGGATCGCAGACGAGGGCCTCGTCGCCCGGGTGCAGAACCGCCCTTGCGATCGTCTCCATGCCCCTTGCCGCGCTGTCGATCGGAAGAATCCGGTCGGCGGGGACGTCCTCTTCTTTATATTCCTTAAAATAATCGGAGAGCGCCTGCCGGAAAGAGGGAAAACCGCGCTTCGGCGTATAGCTGAAGTATCCGCCGGCGCAGTAGTCGCCGATCGCTTCGGAAATTTCGGGCGCAGCCGGAAAATCCGGGTCGGCAGCCGTGAGCGGAATCACGTCTTCGGGCACCTCCGCCCAGCGCAGGTTGAAGGCCCGCTGCCTCAGAATATCGAACCGGATGCTGCCGTTGGAAAAATCGGTCATTTCCCTTCCTCATTTCAAGTGAAAAATATTTTATTCTATTTTACCATCCGAACAGAGAAATTTCAAGAAACAGACCGCTCAAAAATAAAAAAGATTAATGTTTCAACGTCTCTTCCGATTTGATGCGGCGCAGATGCAGGTAAACGGTGTTCTTGGAGACATCCAACTTTTCCGCAACGAGCACAACCGCATCCTTCATACTGAAGACGCCGCAGTGATACAGCTTGCGGACAATTTCACGGTTTCTTGCGGAAGGGAGGGTATTCGCCATATCCGCCACATCCCTGACGGCCTCGTCCACGGCCTGAGAAACCATGTCGTCCACGTCTTCCACGTAGGTTTCTTTCTTCTGGGCGGAGACATAGGCCTCCTCGCTCGGGAAGCTGATGCCCGGAAAGAGGCGCGACACCGGCGTATTCAGGTTCTGGTTGATGCAAAGGAGGCCGATCACGCGGTTTTCGCTGCCGCGGATCGCAATTGTGGTGGACCAGAGCGGATCTCCGTACTTGTTGACGGTGCGGTAGCAGATCGAATCCTTCTGGTCGTTCCGGGAGATTTTCTCCAGCATCTCCAGCGCGAGGTCGGTGATCGGGGCGCCCTGCGTCCGGCCGGTGTGGTAGCCGTTGATCACTTTGATTGCCGAGTGCTCAAGATCGTTCAGGCTGTGCAGGACGATTTCGTAGGAGAGCCCCAGATAATCGGCCAGACCGTCCATAGTTGCGGCATACGTCTGCAGGAGATCCTGATCGTTTTGCGTCAGCGCGATTTTTACGCTTTGCATTTCATCGCTCCTTCCGGGATCATAAAATAAAGTTTATATCAAAAATAAAATACCAACATGCTATATTTAACCAGCACGAAAAGCAAATGTCAATGAAAAAATGCAGGAATCTTTTCAATAAAATTAATTATACATCATTTTTTGAAATTTTAGGATTAAATAAAAAAAAATTCAGTAAAACGAGGAATTTTTATTGACATCGGGGATGAGCCGGGAGTATACTCGTTTTAATCTTTATTCGATTCAAGATAGTAAATCGGTAAAGGCCCGACGAAATTTGACGGGCGAAGCCAAAACATCTGCCCGTTCAAAAAGGAGAGAAACACAATGAATATGATTGCTACCACAGCGGCTCCCGCCGCAATCGGCCCATATTCTCAGGGCGTGATCGCCGGAGGACTGGTTTTTACATCCGGTCAGATCCCGGTTGATCCGTCCACCGGTGCCGTTGCGGGCGATACGATCACCACCCAGGCGGAGCAGAGCTGTAAAAATGTTCTCGCGGTGCTGGAAGCCGCGGGCGCCGGAGCCGACAAGGTTGTCAAGACGACCTGTTTTCTGGCGGATATGGCGGATTTCGCCACGTTTAACGAAATTTATGCCTCCTACTTCATCTCCAAGCCGGCGCGCAGCTGCGTCGCCGTCAAAACGCTCCCGAAGGGCGTTCTCTGCGAGATCGAAGCGATTGCCGAACGCTGCTGAACCGTTTCAGGCCTGCCTGAAAATGAGAAATAAAAAGAAAGAAGGATTTTCATGAAAAAGGTTCTTGCGCTTTTCCTTGCAGCCATTCTGATGATCGGCCTGACCGCCTGCGGCGGGACCATCGAGAAACCGGCCGAGCAGACGGAAACCTCGTCCGCGCCCGAAGGGGAGACGACCATTGTTGCAGGCCCCACCCAGATTACCATTGGTGAGAGCATGCAGTACACCAGCCTTGACCCGGCTCATGAGTATGAGGGCGATGCCGAAATGGCCCTGCATGCCGCTTATGATTGCCTGGTTCTGACTCCTCCGGAAGACGAATCCGATATTCAGCCCGCCGTCGCGGAGAGCTGGACCATCTCGGAAGATGCTCTGACCTATGTCTTTACCCTCAAACAGGGCATTCTCTTCACCACCGGCAAAGAGCTCAAAGCCGAGGACGCCGCCTACTGCCTCAACCGCGTCAAAGGCGTCAAAGGCAACCCGAGCTTCCTTCTCGATACGGTCGACACCATTGAGGCGACCGGCGACTATGAGCTGACCCTGACCCTGAATACGCCGAATCCTTCGCTGCTGTCCATCCTCACCCGCGCCACCTTCGGCATCTATGATTCCGAAGTGGCAAAGGCAAACGGCGGCACCTGCGATGAAAACGATACCTTCTCCGCCTATGTCGATGCGAACCCTTCGATCGGCAGCGGCCCTTATCAGATCACGGCTTACAACTCCGGCTCCGAAGTGATTCTGGAGAAAAATGCGGGCTCCGTTCTGAGAACCGGCAAGGTTGACAAGTATGTTATTGTTAATATGGCGGATGTCTCCGCGCAGCAGATGGCGATTGAAGCCGGCGATATCGACTTCGCGCTTGACCTGACTGCGGACCAGACCTCTCTGCTGACCGACAGCGAAAACATTCAGCTGATCAGCAGCAAGACCGACGACATCTTCTTCCTGATGCTCAACGACAACGCGGAGTACGGCAAGGAACTGGCGGATGAGAAGGTCCGTGAAGCGATCACCTATGCGATCGATTACACCGGTCTCTGCCAGCTCGCCGGAAACGGCGCCTTCACCCCCGCGAGCATCATCCCGAAGGGCTTCACCGGTTATCTCGGCGACAGCCAGATCACCCGTGATGTCGAAAAAGCCAAAGCCCTGCTGACCGAGGCCGGTTATCCGGACGGCTTCAGCTTCCACTGTGGCGTTATTCCGGATATGGCTCCGGACGGCGTCTCCTTCATGATGATTGCCGAGAAGGTCCAGGCGGACCTTGCCGAAGTCGGCATCGACATGATTATCGATTCTCAGGAAGTTTCCGTCTACCTCGAAGGCTACCGCAACGGCACTCAGCAGGCCGTCGTCAGCCAGTGGGGCCCGGATTATTATGATTCCAACAACCAGCTTGCTTTCCTGCCCGGCAACACCGTCGGCCTGCGTGCCGGCTGGGTGGCCGATGCCAACCCGGATCTGGTCGCCCTTGGCCAGCAGGCGGCCGTCGAAACCGACGATGCGGCCCGTGTCGAGCTCTTTGAGGCGATCCAGAATGAGATGGTCGCCTGCAACTCTCCGTTTATCGTCGTGCTGCAGCCCGGCCGTACCTGGGCGGTCAATGCGCGCGTGCAGAACATCGTTCCGAGCACCGCGTACTATCTCGAGTTTGCCGATCTGGAAGTCAAATGATTTTCTCCGGTTTAACCGCCGATAGAAATCCAGCAGAGTGAACCTGAAAGCGGCCGTTATTCCACAACAGGAGATAACGGCCGTTTTTGGATAGGTGGAGGATCATTGCCAATGAATATGCTTAAGTACATCGGACGCAGGATCCTGCTCATGGCCGTGGTCATGGCGGGCATCTCCGTGATCACCTTCTGTGTCTCGCACTTTGTGCCGGGCGACCCTCTGGTTGCAAACCTCGGCCAGACCGCGATGAGCGACCCGGAGATCGTGGCCGCCTATGAGGCAAAGTGGGGGCTCGATCAGCCGGTCTACATCCAATATCTCAGTTACATGAAAAACCTGCTGCACGGGGATCTCGGCACCTCGATCCGTACGAAGCAGCCCGTGCTTTCGGATCTTGAGAAGTATGTGCCCGCGACGTTTGAAATGGCGACGCTCGCGACCATCTTCAGTATCCTGTTCGGATTATTGTTCGGAATGATCTCCGCCGCAAGGCATAATAAACTCTCCGACCATGTTCTGCGCGTGGTCTCCCTGATGGGAATCTCGATCCCGGCCTTCTGGCTATCCATTCTGACGCTGTATGTGTTTTATCTGAAACTGGGCGTGCTGCCGGGTTCCGGCAGAGTGGGAACGGAATGGCTCGGCGCCGTGTTTCCGACCGGGTTCCTGATCCGCGACGCGATCGTCTGCGGGGAAATGGGGCTTTTGAAGGATGCCCTGAGCCATCTGGTTCTGCCGAGCTTTGTGCTCTCCGCCTCGACGGTCGGCATCCTGACAAGGACGGTTCGCTCCAGCATGCTGGAAGTGCTGCAGCAGGACTACCTGCGTACCGCGAAGGCCAAGGGCCTCTCGGAAAACCGCATCATGTTCCATCACGTCCTCAAGAACGGGCTGATTCCGTCGGTGACGATGTTCGGCCTCTGCTATGGATCGCTGCTCGGCGGCACCGTTCTGGTGGAAACGATTTTCAACTATCCCGGAGTCGGGCTTTACGCATACAAGGCGGCCACCACGCTGGATTTTCCGGCGATCATGGGCACCACGCTGTTTATTGCCGCGGTCAACGTGCTGATGAATTTCTTTGTGGATATCCTGTATGCCTTTATTGACCCGAGAATCCGGTACTAAAGGAGGGGAAGACGGAAATGAAAAAAGCCATCAAAAAATTCATCCGCAAAAACCCTCTTGCCTATATCGGAATCCTGATCTGGGTACTCTTTATCGTCTGCGCGCTCTTTGCGCCCGCCGTCGCGCCTTATAATCCTTATTTACAGGATCTGACGCAGCGATTCGCCGCACCGGGTGCCGCCCATCTTTTCGGCACCGATTCCTACGGGCGCGACATTCTGAGCCGCGTCATCTACGGCGCACGCATCTCGATCCCGTGCGGCCTTCTGGTCGTCTTGCTCTCCTGCACCTTCGGTACCCTGTACGGGGCGATCGCGGGGTATTTCGGCAAGGTGGTCGACGAGGTGCTCATGCGGTTTGCCGACATGGTGATGTCCTTCCCGGCGATCCTGCTGGCAATGGCGCTCGCGGCCGCGATGGGTACCGGCGTCGTCAACGCGGTGATCGCCATCGCCGTGGTCTCTTGGCCGAAATATGCGCGGCTGATGCGCGGCATGGTGCTGAGCATCCGCGAGGCGGAATATGTCACCAGCGAGCGGGCGATCGGGCAGAAACGATTTCCGATTCTGCTCTCCACGATCATTCCGAACAGCATCTCCTCCCAGTTGGTGCTCGCCTCGACGGATGTCGGAACCGCGATCCTGACCTTCGCGGGCCTGAGCTTTCTGGGCCTCGGCGTCTCTCCGCCGGTCGCGGAGTGGGGCTATATGGTCTCCGACGGCGTGGCGATCCTCAAATACTGGTGGATCAGCTTTTTCCCCGGTCTGGCGATCTTTTTGGTCTCCATCGGTGCGAACTTTATCGGCGACGCGGTCCGTGACATCATGGATCCCCGCATGAAATATGAGCTTTGAGGTGAAACGGAATGGATTATAAGAAAAGGATCGGGACTTTGCGCGGCAAAATGGAGGAGCGCGGTTTAAGCGGCATGTTTGTGGGCGCGGACGCCTCGTGGGAGTATCTCTCCGGCGCGAAGCGCATCGGCCGCGATAAAACCTGCCAGCGGCAGAACAGCCTTGAATACGCCTGCCTGCTCGTCACCGAAAAGGACGTCGTTCTGTTTGTCCCGCGGCTGACCAGCCTCGGCATCCTGCCGTTTTTACCGGAAAACAACGCCGTCACGAAGCAGGTGGTCTATCCGGACGAGGACCTGACCGGCGAGACGTTTGTCACGACCGTCCGGGAGCTTGGGCTCTCCGATAAAGCGATCGGCGTCAACCGCGACATCACCGCCACGGAGACGCTCTGCCTGCAAAACCGCCTCGGCTGCCGCGTCACGGAGGCTTCGGACCTCATCGACGGCATGCGCGCCGTCAAGGACACGGAGGAGATCGCGCTGATGCGCAAAAACAGCGCAATCGCGGATCAGGTCTACCAAGACATTATGCCGATGGTTCGCCCCGGCACGATGGTCCGGGAGATCGAACATGAAATTGAAAAATTATTTGAAAAATACGGCTGTTCCATGCCCTCGTTCCCGGCGGAGGCGATCGTCCTCGGGCCGGCGAGCGGGCCGGTTCTCGGCATGAATTACGACCGCGTTGAAAAGGGCTATTCCTTCGCCTTCGATTTCGGCGGCGTTTATCAGGGATACTGCTCCGATTTCGGCCGGACGGTCTTTGTCGGCGAGCCGGATCCGGAGATCGTACGCTATTATGAACTGGTTCGGGCTTCCCAGAAAGCCGGGTTGGAAGCGTTCCGCCCGGGCGTCTCCACCTGCGAGGAGGTCAACCTCGCGGCACGGAGAGTCATCGAGGAGGCGGGCTACGGCGCGAACTTTATCCACCGCCTCGGCCACGGGATCGGCAAGGACGTTCACGAGCGCCCGTTCCTCGCAATGGGCGAAAAGACGGTTACCATGCCGGGCATGACGTTTACCGATGAGCCGAGCATCATCATTGTGCGCCGCTGCTGCGTGCGGCTCGAGGATGTTGTGCTCGTCACCGAGAACGGCTGCGAGGACCTCAATACCACGACGAAAGAGCTTGTTGTCGTAGACTAAAAGGAGTCGGTTTCATGAGCGAAAAACTTTTGGAAGTCCGAAATCTGAAGACGTATTTCTTCACGGAACGCGGCGTCGCTCCGGCGGTGGACTGCATCAGCTTCTCTCTGGAAGAGGGAAAGACGCTCGGGATCGTCGGGGAATCCGGCTGCGGAAAGAGCGTGACGTCGCTGTCCGTCATGGGGCTTGTGCAAAAGCCCGCCGGCCGCATCATGAACGGGGAAATTCTCTTCAAAGGGGAGGACCTCGTCAAAAAGAGCGAAAAAGAGATGCAGGGCATCCGCGGCAGCCATATCGCCATGATCTTTCAGGAGCCGATGACGGCGCTGAACCCGGTCTATACGATCGGAACGCAGATTGCGGAAGTGTTCATCGTCCATCAGGGCATGAAGAAAAAAGAAGCGATGCAGAAGGCCGTCGAGATGCTCCGGCTTGTGGGAATCCCGAGCCCGGAAACTCGGGTCATGGATTATCCGCACCAGCTCTCCGGCGGCATGCGGCAGCGCGTCGTCATCGCGATTGCGCTCGCCTGCAACCCGGAGCTGCTGATCGCGGACGAGCCGACCACGGCCCTCGACGTCACGATTCAGGCCCAGATTCTCGACCTGATGCGCGGCCTGCAAAAGAAACTCAATACTTCCATCATTCTGATCACCCATGACCTCGGCGTCGTCAGCGAGATGGCCGACGACGTGGTGGTCATGTACTGCGGCCAGATCGTCGAGCAGGGGAAACGGGAGGATGTGTTCCGCCGCATGCTGCACCCTTATACGGAGGGGCTGATGCACTCGATTCCGACGCTTGCCGACCGGCCCGGGGTGGAGCTTGAGACGATCCGGGGCATGGTGCCGAGTCTTTATGATCTGCCGAAGGGCTGCCGGTTCCATCCGCGCTGCCCGTATGCAAAACCGATCTGCTCCAAGGTCGATCCTGCGCTGATCGAGGCGGAGCCCGGGCATTTTGGCCGCTGTCTGCGGTACGCACCGGAATGGAAGGAGGAGTGACCCATGGAGCCGAATACTATCGTGGAAGTCAACCACCTGAAAAAGTATTATAAAGTCAACGGAAGCGGCTTCCGGGGGAAAGAGGAAACCGTCAAGGCGCTTGACGACATCTCCTTTGAAATTTCCCGCGGCGAGACGGTCGGCCTTGTGGGGGAATCCGGCTGCGGCAAAACCACCGCGGGCCGCGCCATCCTCCGCCTGATCGATGTGACGGACGGCGAGATTCTCTTTAAAGGGCAGGATATCACCCATGCCTCCGAAAAGGAGCTTCGTCCGCTGCGCCGAAATATGCAGATCATCTTTCAGGATCCGTACGGCTGCCTCAATCCGCGCAAACGGGTTGGGGAGATCATCACGGAGCCGCTGCGCCTGCAGGGAATCACGAGTCAGAAGGAACTGAAGGAGCATGCGCTCGAGTTGATGGAGGAAGTGGGTCTGCGTTCCGATTATGCCGACCGCTTTCCGCATGAATTTTCCGGCGGCCAGCGGCAGAGAGTCGGCATCGCGCGTGCGATTGCGGCGGATCCGGAGTTTATCGTCTGCGACGAGCCGGTCTCCGCGCTCGACGTCTCCGTTCAGGCGCAGGTTCTGAATTTGATTCAAAAATTACAGAGGGAGAGGGATCTCACTTATCTGTTTATTTCCCACGATCTGCGGGTGGTTAAGCATCTGAGCGACCGCATCATCGTCATGTATCTCGGCAGCATTGTGGAATGCGGGAGCCGGGAGGAGATCTATTCCCATCCGGCGCATCCCTATACCAAGGCGCTGCTCTCGGCCGTGCCGGAGGTTGGCGGAGACGCCGGAGGCCGGATTCTTCTTCAGGGAGATATTCCGAGCCCGATCCATCTGCCAACCGGATGCCGGTTTCATACACGCTGCCCGCGCGCGACGGAACGCTGCAAAACCGAAGTTCCGCCCGTTTTGGATATCGGCGCGGGTCATCTCTGTGCCTGTCATTACTGGGAGGGCTGAGACATGATCACCGATAAAATCAACAATCGCTTCCGGGGCATCGAGGGCGGCCTGTTTTCCGAAGTCGTGAAGGCGGATGTCGGCGACGCGGCCGGAACCCTGATCGAAAACGGGTACGACGTGCTCGCGTGGGCGGATCCGTTTCTGCCGGACCCCTCGCTGCCTCAAAGCGTCAAAAGGGCGATGCTGGAGGCGGTCTCCTCCGGACTGCCGGGGCATTATACCATGCCGATCGGCAGCACAAGCCTGCGCCGCGCCGTTGCGGAGAAATGCGCCCGCGTCAACGGGCTGAAAATCGACCCCTCCCGCAACGTGCTGATCACACCCGGCTCCGATTCCGGGCTGCTCTTTGCGATGGAGCCTTTTCTCGCCGAAGGGGACGAGGTGCTCGTGCCCGATCCGAGCTATCCGTCGAATTTTCTCAACTGCCGCCTCTGCGGGGCAAAGGCGGTTCCTGTTCCTCTGCGGGAGGAAGGCGGATTCCAGTTTGAGCGTGAGGCCTTCGAAAAAGCGCTGACTCCGCGCACAAAAATGGTTCTCGTCACGAACCCCAATAATCCGACCGGTACGGTTTTTACGCGGGAATCGTGGGAGATGCTCAGCCGATTCATCATTGAGCACGACCTCGTGCTCATCTGCGATCAGGCCTTCGAAGATCACATCTTCGACGGCCGGGAGATGATCACCCCGGCGGCGCTCCCGGGCATGTGGGAGAGAACCGTCACGGTGTTTTCCCTCAGCAAGGGCTTTGGGCTCTCCGGGCTGCGGATCGGGTATCTGGTCGCGGATGACCACCTGATGGATATTTATTACGGCGCGGCGGTCAACGTGCTCGGCGCGCCCAATACGCTTGCCCAGATCGGAGCAGAGGCCGCGCTCCGGGATCCGACGATTCTTCCGGCCTACACAAAAATTCTTGAAAGACGCCGCCGGACGGCCTATGAGATTTTTACCTCGGTTCCCGGCGTGCGGATGCAGATGCCGCAGAGCGGAATTCTTTCGTGGGTTTATGTTGGGGCAATCGGCACGGGGCAGGAGGTCGCGGATCGGCTGATGGATACGGCCCATGTGCTTGTAAACGCCGGGCAGAACTACGGTGAGCAGGGCAGGGACTATCTGCGTATCGTCCATGGCTGCTATACCGACGACGAACACGCCCGACAGGTCTTTCTGCGCATCGCGGAAGCCCTGACGGATCTTGCAAAAAAAGCATAACAAAGAGAAAAAAGCATTTTTTAAAGAACCGCTTCAGCAAGAAAATCACGGCCGCCAGTCCGGCCGGATTTTCAGCAGCCATGCATGTAAAGCTATACTGCTTTGCAGTAAGAGCGGAGCAAAAAAAGGCCGGACCAAATCAGTCCGGCCTTTTTTATTGTCAAAGAAGCCCTCTTTTTTCGGGGATGCCGTTCCGAAAATGTCTCATCCTCGGGCTTTGCTGGAAGCTCCGCCAATACCCGCCGGTTCCGCATCGGCCGGGTTTGCGCGGCGGAGAAGATCATCAGATTCCGGCGTTTCCCGGCGCTATTCTTTCTTCAGACGGGAGGATCCCGTTACTCGGAGAAAGGGAGGATCAGCATGAAGACAGATCCGGAGACGGTCGAAAAAAGGCTGCCGGGAGAGAGCGCCCGGAACGCGGAGGAAAAACGATGAGGATGTGTAAGAGAGCCGCGGTCTGCGGCATCGGAGCGATCCGTGTCACATCCGTGAGCACGGAGGCGCGCACAGGCGTAAGTATTTCCTCACTCACATGGAAGAAACTTTCGGCATACAGCAAGGCAATTTCGCAGGATGCGACACATACTTACTCCAACGCCATACAGGCCGTCACGTTTTCCGACGGACGGGTGCTCGGCGCCGGGGACTATCTCAGCATTGCCGTCAGCGGAGTGCCTTATCGGATTGATATTCTGGGATTCCATCACGATGAAGTGACGGACGCCTCCGCTTACGGCGGAGACTATGCCGGCATCACCTGGCAGATGCACGACATCTATGCGACAACGTATAAAATGAACAGCACGACCACAAATTCCGGAGGATGGACGAGCTGCATGATGAGGACGAGCACGATGGAGTCTCTTTTGAGCGGCCTTGAAAGCGGTCTGTCGGGTACGATTGTTCCGGTCGATAAATTAACCAGCGCCGGAAGCGGGAGCAGCACCATCAACACGACCAGCGACAGCCTGTTTCTTCTTTCCGAGAAGGAAGTGAGGGGAGGCACGCCTTATACGCCGGCCGGAGAGGGTACACAGTACGCCTATTATGTAGCGGGAAACAGCACCGTGAAAAACAGGAACGGTTCGGCCGACCTGTGGTGGGAACGGTCTCCGCATGAATCCAGTTCGCTGTATTTTTGTACCGTAAACGCAAGCGGAAACGCGAGTTACGACGGCGCCATAAGTTTACGCGGCGTCTCCTTTGCCTTTTGTACATGACCGGAAAATTCGGCGAGACGGAGGCATGGAGGAACTGGTGGGGGTGGGAGATCCTCGAATAGAGAATGACAACACGGTATCGCCCACTCCGCACCGGTTTAATATTTAAACTCTCGTCCTTATCGGCGGGAGCTTATTTTTTATGCCCAGAAAAGCCCGGGCCCTCGGCGTCAGCATGGAAGAACTGGTGGAGGCGAGAGGGGAACGACTTAATAAATCAACTATCACGGTTACCAACGCATAGCTATCTGGTAGCCAACAACTCCGAAAATAAGGCAAAAAAGATCCGCACGGGCGGGCCTGAAACGGCTTACCTGTGCGGATCTTTTTGGAGCTGGTAATGTGACTCGAACACACGACCTGCTGATTACGAATCAGCTGCTCTACCGACTGAGCTATACCAGCATTTTTGGTTTAAAAAGCTGCAAACGGGGCGCTGCGCTTCGCGGAAATAACCTATTGTTTTACGAATGTGGCGTATCTTTTCGCGAACGTACCTATTATAGCGAAAACCGTTCCTCCCGTCAAGCATTTTTCCGGGGAAAAGAAAAAACCGGAAATTCATAAAATTCTAATGAATTTTGGCAGGTTCTATGATATACTTAGGCTTACTTGAAAAATGTCGGAAGGTGCGTCATCCGGATGAGCGGCAACGGCAACGCGGTCCTTAGAGATAAAAAAAAATATAGATTCCTTCGCATCGCCGCGGTGATTGCGGTGGTGATTCTTATTGCTGCCGGCATTACGGCGGCGTGGCAGAAGGCTGAAAACGAGCGCATTCTTGAAGGAAAAGAGAGCAGTTCCAAATTTGCAGAGGCGGTTTTCAACTTTGTGAATCTTCTGGACGATCTGATGGATGGAGAAAAGGAGAGCACCTCCGTTCCGGAGACGGCATCCTCCCAGCCGGAAGAATCCGTATCGGAGAGCGGTGAAGAGCCCTCTTCCGGATCCCAGGAGGAGGTCTCCGAGCTTCCCGCGTGGGGCCTTTTGGAGGAGAGCGAGCCGAAAGAGGTTTCCTATTTTGAGGATGCCGTGATTCTCGGAGATTCCATGGCCTCCGGTGCGCAGGAGAGCCGCTTCTTCAGCGGAGCCTCGTTCCTTGCGAGCATCGCCGTCAATGCGGACTCCATCCTCAACAAGGATGTGATCAATTCCGGCGGGGAAGGGTATACGATTCCCGAGGCGCTGGCCGCAAAAGAGGATGTCGGCAAAATTTATATCCTGATGGGCGCGGATAGTATCAGTTGGATGGACAACCCCACCTATATCAAAAAATTCTCCGCGTTTTTGGATGCAGTAACCGCCGCCAAGCCGGGGTGCGATCTGTATCTGGTTTCAATTCTCCCGGTCAACGAGAGCCTCTGCGCCGAGCACGGGGACGACATCCTGAATGCGGATATTGACGCGATCAACGAGAAATTCCTCGCCTTGGCCGAGGAGAGAGGCTTCTGGTATGTGAATGCCGCCGAGGCATTCAAAGATGAGGAAGGCGGCCTTTCCGAAGACGCCACAAGCGACGGCATCACGCTGAAATCCCAGCAGTACGAGGCCCTTCAGACTTATCTGCTCAGCCATACGGCCCACTGAAAACAAAAAAACAGAAGCTCCGGCGTTTACCTTTTCGGGTGAACGCCGGAGCTTTTTTAATGGTTTATGTTCGGAACGGTCGCGGCGTCGGGAAACTTTCTCTGCGGCACCAAAGGCCGTCTGAAAACGGAGAGAGGATCCTTCTGGCTAAATGTCGGTTCGCGGAGCAAAGGACTGCGGCAAAAAACAGGATTCTCCGGAAAAAACGTCCTGCGTTAAAAAACAAAAGGGGATGTCTCCGTCAGCCGCGATTTGCGGGATCAGTTTGGCGGCGGGAGAAAGAGAAACCGGTTTCAGGATTCCGTCTTTGCCTTAAGGTCTTCCTGACGGATCTCCGCCCGCTTGATCTTGCCGCCGAGGGTCTTGGGCAGTTCCTTCACATATTCGACGATGCGCGGATATTTATAAGGTGCCGTGACCTTCTTGACGTGGTTCTGAAGCTCTTTTGTGAGTTCCGGCGTGCCCGCATACCCCTCCGCAAGCACGATGGTCGCCTTGACGACCTGGCCGCGGATCGGATCCGGCGAGGCGGTGACGGCGCATTCCACAACCGCCGGATGCTCGAGCAAGGCGCTCTCCACCTCGAACGGCCCGATGCGGTAGCCGGAGCATTTGATGACGTCGTCGCTCCGGCCGATGAACCAGTAATAGCCGTTGCTGTCGCGCCAGGCGACGTCTCCGGTGTCGTAGTTGCCGCCGGCGAACGCCTGAGCGGTGCGCTCAGGGTCGCGGTAGTAGCCGACGAAGAGGCCGGCCGGAGATTCCTTGTTCACGTCGGTGACAACGATATGGCCCTCGTCGCCGTCCTCACAGAGGTTGCCGTCGGCGTCCATCAGCTGAATGCGGTAGAGCGGGGAAGGCTTCCCGGTGGAGCCGGGGATCGGCTCGAACCACTGGAAGTTGGCAATCATCACGGAGGATTCGCTCTGGCCGAAGCCTTCGTACATCTTGTGGCCGGTCAGCTTCTCCCATTTGCGGAAAACCTCGGGGTTCAGCGGCTCCCCGGCGATGCAGTACTGCTCGGTCGCGGAGAGATCATAGGAGGCCACGTCCTCCTGAAGCATGAAGCGGAACATGGTCGGCGGCGCGCAAAACGTCGTAATTTGATACTTGGAGATGACCTCCAGCAGCTTTTTCGGAACGAACTTGTCCCAGTCGTAGGCGAAGATGGAAGCGCCGCAGATCCACTGCCCGTAGATCTTGCCCCAGCCGAACTTCGCCCAGCCGGAGTCGCTGACGCTCATGTGAAGCTTGTTTTCCTGCACCTGCTGCCAGTATTTCGCCGTGACGATGTGTCCCAGCGGGTAGGAAAAGTTTTGCTCCACCATTTTCGGCATGCCCGTGGTGCCGCTCGTAAAATAGATCAGCATCGTGTCGTCCCAGCGGGTCGCCTGATCGCCGGAGGGGCGCTCGAAGGTATCAGGGGAATCGGCGATCGCCTGATCAAAGGAGTGCCATCCCTCGCGGCTGCCATTGACGAGCACGCGGTGCTCAAGCGACGGCGCCTCCTTAAAGGCCGCCTCCGCCTGCTCAACGACAAACGCGTCGTCGAGGCAGATGATCGTTTTGATTTCCGCGGCTTCCGCGCGGTAAGCAATATCCTTTTTGGTCAGTTGGAGCGAGCCGGGAACGAGGATGGCGCCGAGCTTATGGAGCGCGGTGGCGCAAACCCAGTATTCCCACCTCTGCCGCAGAATCAGCAGAACGACGTCGCCCTTCCGGATGCCGAGGCCATGCAGAAAATTCGCAAACCGATTTGACAGGCGGCTGATCTCGGTGAAGGTGAAGGTCCTTTCTCCACCGTGGTCGTCGATCCAGAGCAGGGCGCGTTTTTCCGGCTCCTGCTCGGCCCAGGCATCCACGATGTCGAAGCCGAAGTTAAAGTTCTCCGGGATATTGACCCGGTAATTTTCTTTAAAATCCTCGTAGGAGTCAAACTCGATACGGGGAAGAAATTTGTCAAGAAGCATATTTCGATTCCTCTTCTTATAGTCTGCGCTTTCCGGTGCCGACGGCCTTCTTTAAAAAATCTGTGCCGTCGGATGCGGAAAAGCGGGTCCCGGCCCCGGAAGAGTGCCCTCCGGGAGCCTCACTCGGCGATGACGGTCAGGAAACGGGCTTTTTTGTCGCCCACGCAGCGCTGACCGTGCAGGTGTGTCGGATTGAAATAAATCGTGTCGCCGGGGGAAAGGACGAATTCCTTGTCGTCAAAGACGACCGCGACCTGTCCCTCCAGCACCATGTTGAATTCCTGCCCGCTGTGGCATACGAGAGCCGCCGGTTCGTCCGAAGGGAAGAGCGTAACCAGGAGGGGCTGCATCACCTTCTTGCTGTACCGGTAGGCGAGATCCTCGTAGTAGTAGCCGGGATACCGGCTGACGGGTTTGCCTTCACCGCGTTTGACGATGTGATAGGTGTTGAGTTTGGCGCTGGTCCCGGTGACGATCTCGTTAAAATCGACGCTGCACTTGTTGGCTACCTGAAAAATGACGCTGATCGGAATATCCGCCCCGTCCTTTTCGTAGCCGGCATAGGTTTTCGCGTCGATGCCGAGGGCCTCGGCAAATTCTTCTACAGAGTAGCCGCAGACTTCGCGAAGTTCCCTGATTCTTGCGGGGATACCGCTTTCTACGTTCATGGATACAGCTCCTTTCGTTTCCCATCCGGTTTTTGAATATTAACCCATATTCTAACATAAGCGCCACCGGATTACAACAATTTTTTGGAAAAACAAAAAAGGCTTCGCAATGCCGAAAAAGCAAAAACACCCAGGGCAGGAGGAGCCGTTTCCGGCGTCATTTTGGTTTTGCTGCATGAGATCTATTCTGAATCGGCTTTCCCAGTGTTTTCCGGTTGTATTGCTTCTTTTAAGGGACGTATACTTAAAACAACAAGAGTGATTTTATACGAGGTGAAACATCAGATGTATTGTTCCTGTTTTTCGGCGGAAATTCCCGGCGAAAGCCCCTATTTGATCCGGTATGCGGTTTTTGAGGAGGAGGGCCGGTACGGCATCGAGTGCACGCAGGAGGGCGCCGCGGGCGGACATTCCGTACGGAGTGCCAGGTGCCCGGCCGTAGCGGAAAATTTGGAGGAAGCGGAGCGGCTGGCCTGTCGTCTTGCGGAGGGAGCCGTCCGCCCGATTCACGTCGCCGACGTGATTGAGGACAGAAGAAGCTGAATCAGTGCACAAAACGGTTCTTCTTACATAAAATGTTACCAAGCGGCTTCATGCAGCTAACATTTCGATAGGAGGATAGTTATGGCAGAACAAAAGGCAAACAGCACGATGTCAGCGGCAAGCTCTGCCTGTTTCAAGGAGGCCGTCTGCATCGATGCCGGGAGGGTATACGACAGTTGTTCCGACAGACGGTTTCCATCATGAACTCCCTGCCTGAATGCGGGGAAATTTCAGCTCGACGAAGACGGAAAAGGGCAGGCCGCTGCCTTTTTCCGTCTTATAGTATATGATGCGCCCGACCACGGCTTTCAGAAGCTCGTTGCGAACGGCAGGTGAACCGGCTTCATAGACATCAAGAACAGAAGCGAGCCTCTGCCGGACTTCGGAACGGCCGGGGGCCCGTATTTTTTTGACGAAATCCTGCTTCCCGGAGAGAAATGCCTGAAGTTCCGCCTCCCTTGCGCGGAGAATGCCGCGGCGCTGAAGAAACGTATCCGTATCATAGACGCCCTGCTCCAGCAGCGTATGCAGGCGCTCCGTCTGCTGACCGCATTTGCGAAGTTCTTCTTCGGCCGCGGCGATCTCGTGCTCCGGAACGGAAAGACCGGGCGGAGGTGCCTCACCGGTCTCAAGGCTCAGCGCCCGCAGCGTTTCGCGCAGAAGATCGAGCACGGCGCGCTCGACGTCCTCCGTGCGCGTGGTCGGGATGCAGCCCTTCTGCGGGCACATCAGAAAGTTCTCCTTCACGCGCCGGCCGCTCGGATGCTGCACCATCTTCCGGCCGCAGTTGCCGCAGAAGACCAGCGAGGCCAACGGGTTCTTGATCTCTCCGGTGTAAGATTTGACGCGCCAGCTCTTCTCCATGATCTCCTGTGCCTTATCAAACTCTTCCTGCGTGACGAGGGCGGGGTGGGCGTTTTCCCGCACAATCCACTGTTCCTCCGGATTCTGCTCCGCAAGGTGTTTCTCGCTGCCGCAGGTGCCTTTGCGGATATAGTGCTTCCGGTTCCACACGACGCTTCCGAGGTAGACCGGATTGCGGAGGATGTAGCGCACCGAGGCCCGGCTGAACGCTGTGCTTCCGCGCCGCGGCTTCGCGCCCAATGCGTTGAGCTCCCGGGCGATCCGCTCGGTGCCGACGCCCTGCTCCGTATAAAGGGCGAAGATCATCTTCACAAATTCCGATTCGACCGGCTCCGGTTCCAGAGTGGGAAGGCGGCCGATCCGCGTCTTGATATATCCGAACGGCGCTTCGGAGATGGTGCCTCCGTCCGAGACGGTTTTCTCGAGTGAGCGGCGAAACCGCTTCTTATAGATGCGCAGTTCCATCCGCGCCATGAAGGATTTGAAATCGGAGGCTTCGTCGTCCGCCTCGTCGGCGAGATCGTAGACCTTATCCATCGTGACGATCTTCGTATGCGAGTATTTGAACGTATCCAGAATGATGCCCTGCTCCGCCATGCTTGAGCGGCCCAGCCGGTCGATATCCATGCAGAGCACCGCGTCGTATTCGCCGGTGCCGACGTCGTCCAGCAACCGCAGCATCTGCGGCCGCGTGTAAAGAGAGCCGCCGGAGACGACCTCCTTATAGACCTTGACGATGCGGTCGCCGCGGCGCGCCGCAAGATCCTCGAGCTGCTCCTCATGGCGGCGGAGCGTGCCCTCGACCGTTTCCGCCTCCGGATCAGCACGGCTTTTGCGCAGATACATCAAACAGTTCACAGCGTACCTCCCGGCGTCCGCGGAGGAGTGTCATCCGTCGGACGCTTTATTCTATAAAATATAAAACGGTTTCTCCGCTTTTATGACAAAAATAAAACGGCCCGCTTCCGGCTTTTGTCCGGGGGGCGGGCGTTTTTTGCATAGATAAAAAAAGGCCGTTTCTGCCCCCCGGTCGGGGCAGGGAACGACCCAACCAACGTTTTGATCGACAGGGCGAGCTGTTGGATTGAAAACGGGGTGTGCCCGCGGAATATCCTTGCCGTCGCCTTAAAAAACCTCATCCGGCAGGCAAAATGCCGCGCGGTGAAGGCTTCGTGTTTTCGGCGGAAAAAGATGCCGGACGATGGAGGTTTCAGGTTTTCGGCGGAGAAAGATGCCGGGCGGGTGTCCGCTTCCGGAATGGTACAGGCCCTGAGACAAGCCGCGGCCGCATAAAATTTTACGGCGGAGGGGGAAGGCGGCATGGAGAGCGTGGAGACGATCCCGGAGGAGGAAAAGGACTGGCTCGGCAAGGATGTCTTTGCCTGGAGAGGGCGCACCTGGATCTACATGGGCGCATGGGCCGGCTGGATGGAGGCGGGTGAGGTGCGGCGGACCGATTCCGGGACGGCGGTCGGTTGCCGGGACCAAAGGGAGGAGAAGCGGTCGGCGGAGGCGCTGAGCATGCTCAAAAATACGGCGCGGCGGCTGGCTTCGGAACTTTGAGAGAAAAAAAGAAAACCGCCCTCGTGCGAGGGCGGCGGTTCAGAGCAGATACAGGTATTCGGGATGTTCGGCGAACCACTTGACCGCATACGAACAGGTTGGGCGAGCCTTGAGTCCGGCGGAGCGGATCTGTTCCACCGCGGCGGTCATCATCTGGCTGGCGACACCCTGGCCGCGCAGGGAAGGATCCACATAAGTGTGGATGATGTTGGCAACGCCGTCGGAAATCGGGAACGTCACTTCGGCGATGCGGTTTCCGGATTTATCGGTCATGTAAATGCTGTCTTCATCGTGCAAAAATTCCACAACAATCACCTCAATGATAGTATATCAATTTTTTCCAAAAATACAAGGGACAACCCGCCGGGAAAAGTATGGAGAGAAACAATTTTTCTGCCGGGAAGTTACCTCCATTCCGTCATGCCGGAACGGAACACGGGGCATGTCCGAAAAAAGGATCGATGAAAACGGCCGTGAGGTGAAGCCGCCGAAAGATAATCTATCCAGGGTATGGCGGGCGAGCGGGTCTTTTTAAGATGTCTGAACGGGTGGAGGCCCGCTCAGGCGGAGAATGCCGAGGCGATCAGCAGCCCCAGTACGGCTCCATAAATCGTGGAAGAGATCGGGTGCGACGTAATCGGGCAGGAACCGGAGGGGCAGCCGACAAAACGGTAATACAGGAAACCTGCGGCGGCGCCGACAAGACCTCCGATGATAAATTTTAACATATCCAAAACTCCCTTCGTTTGAGATGACTCTATCATAGCGAAGTTTTGGACAAAGTTCCGTAACTTGGTTACAAAGAGGCGGTGCGCCCGGAAAACATTTTCCACGCGAAAAGCGAAAAAAAGAGCCCAAGAGAGTTCAACAAGATATGCTATAATTTTACAAATATGTAGATTTTTTGAGGGAAGGCGAGTATACTTTTAAAGATAAAATCGGAAAAAATTGTAATAACTTAGAAAAAGGAAAATAAATGTCTATAAATTCACACGTTCAACTTCCAAATGGGATTATAAAATATTTTAAAGATGAAAGCCGATCAGATAAAAAAGTATGGTATTTAGATATTGTGACGGGAGAAATCAACCCCAACACGGCTAGAAAATTAGGTACGGTTTATGGATATTATTCTGATGAAACCGAAGACTTCTTAAACCGGACGATAGAAGGACCAATTTCGCGAGTGAATAAAAAAATCCGCTCTTTTTGTGCGGGAGAAATTGATTCTATTTCTATAACACCAAAAATGGAGCCTGCGTTAAAAAAATATATAAAAGGCGCAATGATGCGAAGTTGTAGGGCCATATGTTTATTTTATAAATATGATATTTTGGCTCCTTTTTTTAGTCCCCAAAGTAACCATGATGCATTGGTGCAGTGTTCAATAAATCCTTCAGAAAAGGAGGATTCTATTGATGCGTTTCTTCGAGGATTTCATTTAAACGTTTTAGTTAATAAAACGGAAAGGAATTTAGTAGTTCCGAGGAATTGTTTCTATTTTATAAGAGACGGAAATAAGGAGTGTATAATTGCTCCGATATCGCCACAGGGAGCCCTTATGCTTCAACCCGATGATTTTTCAAAAGAATGTATAAAAGAAGGTTATATGTCTTACCAAGTCGTTAAAGAGAGTGACCAGATCGAAACAATGAACATATCGGCTCTGGAAGTGGAATATGCATATAACCGCGATTTTATTGCTTCCAATGAAAAAAGAGAACTGGAGATATTGCAGGAGTATCTTAAAAATAATAGACCTGAGCTAGAGAAACTCAGGGACGAATTCAACGCTATAATTTAAAAATATTTTGAAAGCAAAGAGGCACCCGGCTTTTCGGCCGGATGCCTCTGTTTTGTTATAAAAACGGGTTATGCATCTGTTTTTGTATGGCAAAGGTGGGCGTTTTCCCTCTCTATCGAGCGGCGGAACGTATCCAGCTCATGCTGCCAGATCGAAACAGCCTCCTTTTTTTCTCTTGCAGAGGCAGCCGCCTCATTGACCTCAATCCGTCTCAGGTCCGACACGCACTGAGAATCATCATCGTCCGCTCTCCGAGAGGGAAAATCATATTCGTCGTCGCTGTCGCCTTGAAAAACCGCTTCCTCATTCTGGATGGCGGAATCATCTTCCATATGCATCCTTCTTTCTGCCCGGGCAGAGCCGCAGAGGGTCTGCCCACTGCATGAATTATGGACATATTCTATCATGAAAAGTTTCATGGTCAATACCTTTTTATAAACTTCAAAAAAAATTCAAAAATTCCGGATTCAGGAAGGCGTTTTGCTCCGAACTGGATGATGCGGAGGGTGCTCTGGGGTGGAACCGGTTTTCGCTTCTTCTTTGGCAAGACCATACACAGCGCCGTGAAAAAATCGGAAAAAACCTTGGAGAAAAGCCCCTTATTTCATAGAAAAGAGCGCGATCCGGAGGGTGGAACGGATAAAAAGCACCGCTGCCGGAGTTCACGATGGAACGTGCAGGGATAAGGATTGTCTGGAAGATCTCCCGGTTTACTTTATTGAGACGGAACAGGCAAAGATCGAACGCGCTCTGACGGTCAAAGCCAAGAGTGTGGAAGTAATGAATGTGTTTTTGGAGGTTGAGCCCATTCCGTTCAACCGGGGATTTTATTCCGTGGACATGACCTTCTATTTTCTCGTCAGGTTGTCGGCCTATTATACGCCGGTTTCCACGGCGGATACCGTTTGCGGCGTGGCGTTTTTCTCCAAGAAGGTCATCCTTTATGGCAGCGAAGGCAACGTCAAAGTATTTAATTCCGAAGCGACTTCCGGCGAATCCACCAACAGCCCGAAAGCGGTTGTGCAGGTGGTCGATCCGATCTGTTTACATTCCCGCATGGTCGAGAGCAGTGACAACGAACATGTGTCGGAAATCCATTTCCCGGAGAGGGTCACTGCCCTGTTCGACGGTAATTTTGTCTCAGGAAACTGCCACACCGTGCTGATCACTCTGGGCCTGTTTACGATCGTCCAGCTCGAGCGCCCTGTGCAGATGCTCGTTCCGGCCTACGACTTCTGCATTCCGGGCAAGGAATGCATCACCACGACGGACGATCCCTGCGAGGTATTCAAACATATCAAATTCCCGACCAACGAGTTTTTCCCGCCGCGGCTGGAGGATATCGATACGAGCAACAACTGCAACTGCGGCTGTGGCTGCGGATGCAATTCGTGCACGTGACATCAAAAAAAGAGACGGGGCCTGTTTTCAGACGGGCCTCGTTTTTTTATGGCCGAAGCTCATAAAAATCGGGTACGGTCCGTTTGACAGAAGGGCGTTTCCGCGCTATGATTTCCTTATTATTGAAAAAGGGGGCGCGCGCATGAAGCTGACGGTTGTCTGCGGGGAAGAGAGCCGGAGTTTGGATCTTCTTTCCGGAGGGAGGCTTTCCGATCTGCTGCGGAAGGCGGGATATTCCGTTCCGATGCCGTGCGGCGGCTGCGGGCGCTGCGGAAAATGCCGTATCCGCGCGGAGGGAAAAATCTCTCCGGCGACCGCGCAGGAGCGCCTGCTGCTCACAAAGGAGGATCTCTCCTCCGGAATCCGCCTCGCCTGCGAGACGGAGGCTTTGGGCGACGCCTCCGTTTTTCTTCCGGAAGACATGAAGCTGGAGGCGCTCTCCTCGGGCATCCTGCCGGAGTTTGTGCCGGATAGGGGAGAAGGCTGCGGGCTTGCCGTCGACATCGGAACGACGACGCTGGCCGCCTATCTCTGGGATCTTGCGGAGGGGAGACTGCTTTCCTCCGGGACCGCGCCCAATCCGCAGGCCGCTTTCGGCGCGGATGTGATGACGCGGCTCGGCGCCTCACGGGATGGGCATGCCGCCGATCTCGCAGCGGCCGTCCGCACCGCCGTCTGCACGCTCGCGGACCGGATCGGGGAGGAAGCCGGCCTCTCCGGGGAACGGATCAGAAAAGCCGTCTTTGTCGGGAATACGGTCATGCTCTGTCTGCTGACGGAAGGGGACGCTTCACGGCTCTGCGCTTCGCCGTTTCTGCCGGAAAGCCTGTTTGGGGAGACGGTCTCCGCCGCTTCGCTCGGGCTTACGGGCCTTTTGCGGGGGGCGGAGGTCTATCTTGGCCGGTGCGTCTCGGCGTTTGTCGGGGCGGATATCACGGCGGCGATGCTGGCTTCCCGGCTGGATGAGGCAAAAGAAGCGCTTCTGCTGATGGATATCGGCACGAACGGCGAGATGGCGCTGGCCAAAGAGGGAAGAATCCGCGTCTGTTCCACCGCGGCGGGCCCGGCGTTCGAGGGCGCGGGCATCTACTGCGGCACACAGGCGGTTCCGGGCGCCGTCTCCGGGGTGGAGTTCCGGGAGGGCGGCTTTTCCGTCCGCACGATCGCGGGCGCTGCACCGTACGGGCTCTGCGGTTCCGGCCTGATCGACGCGGCCGCCGCCATGCTTTCTGCCGGAATTCTGGACGAGACCGGCCGGATCGACGAGGAACAGGCGGAATCTTACGGCGTGCTCACGGAGGCGGAAAAAGTTCCCGCCGTCGTGCTCAAAGATAAAATCGTGCTCACGCAGAAGGATTTGCGAAAGTATCAGCTCGCGAAAGCGGCGGTCTGCGCGGGGGCGGAGACGCTTTTGCACCATTCCGGCCTCCGGGCGGAGGAACTGTCGGGAATCCTGCTGGCCGGCGGCTTCGGCAGCTTTCTGTCCGTCAAAAATGCGGCCGCGACCGGGCTTCTTCCGGCAGGCTGTGAAAAAAAGGCGAAGGCGGTCGGCAACGCGGCCGGCTCCGGCGCCTCGATGATGCTGCTCTCGGATGCGGAGCGCCGGCGCGCGGAGGAAATCGCGGTCGCCGCCGAGACCATCGATCTCTCTTCGGATGCCTTTTTTATGGACCGCTATGTGGAGGATATGCTGTTTGGGTGAAGCAGTGCCGGGCGGCAGCCGGGGGCTTTTCGGCCTGCTTATAAATATCGGCGCTCTTCGGAGGCGTGAGCCTTTTGCGGGACTCATTAAAGGTGTCTCCGTATATGTGCCCGATATAGGCTGGCGACCGGAAGAACCCCGAACGCCCTTTTTTAGCCGGCGGCGGATTTTTGGGCAAAGCCGGGAATCTCGTGCCGGCCTCGTTGATACTTTTGTGAATCGGTAGTATAATAACAACCTGCAGTTGTTCCGTTCTTTTTGTCCGGACATATTGGAAATTCCGTCATGCCGGACGAAAAGAGACGGTCAAAAAGAATCTCACTTTCTGTTTCGGCATTGGACCCCCAAGGGGGGATACGGATGGTGCCGAAACGGGCAATTCAAATGATTCAGGAGAGAAAACATGCTGAAAATCGAGCATCTGACCAAGAAATTTGGAAATAAAGTTGCGGTGGACGACCTCACGCTCTCGATTGCACCGGGAGAAATTTACGGTTTCATCGGGCATAACGGCGCCGGCAAAACGACGACGATCAAGGCCTGCTGCGGGATTCTGCAGTTCGATGCCGGAGAAATCCTGATCGACGGGCATTCCATCAAAGAGGAACCGATCGCCTGCAAGAAGCTCCTCGCCTATATCCCCGATAACCCGGATCTGTACGACTATCTTTCCGGAATTCAGTATCTGGATTTCATCGCCGACGTCTATGGTGTGGACGCCGCCGTGCGGAAGGAGCGCATTCACGAATACGCCGAAAAATTCGATCTGACGGGTGATCTTGCCCAGCCGGTCTCCGCATATTCCCACGGCATGAAGCAGAAGCTCGCCATCGTCGCCGCTTGGCTGCATGCGCCGAAGCTCATCATCATGGACGAGCCGTTTGTCGGGCTGGACCCGATTGCCTCCCATCTGCTCAAGGAGATGATGCGTACGCACTGCGACGCGGGCGGTTCCATCTTCTTCTCGACGCATGTGCTGGAGGTGGCCGAGAAGCTCTGTGATAAGGTCGCCATCATCCGGCAGGGGAAACTTGTCGTCAGCGGAAGCATGGAGGAAGTGAAAGGGAATACCTCGCTGGAGGATGTGTTCCTGGAACTGGAGGGAGACCATGCTTAAAGCACTGATGCGGGTCCGCTTTGCCGCGATGCGCAGCTGGCTCACGGGTGCGTCGCGCTACAAGCAGAAACAGACGAAGACCCGGGCAATCGGCTTCGCCATTCTGATTCTTTATGCCGCCGCGGCGTATGCGTTTATGTTTTACGGCTATTTTTCCATCATCAGCCGCCCGTACTATGAGGCGGGGCTCGGCTGGACTTATTTTTCCATGTTTGCGGTGACCAATTTTGCGATGATGTTTATCGGGAGCATTTTTGCGGCGAAAGCGCAGCTCTATGAGGCAAAGGACAACGAGCTGCTTCTCTCGATGCCGATTCCTCCGTCGGCCATTTTGGCCAGCAGGATGCTGACCCTGCTGCTGATCAACCTCGCGTTTGACCTGATGATAGCGGTTCCGGCGGGCATCGCGTGGGCGCAGTCCTGCCCGGTTCGCGCAGCCGGCATTCTTGCGTTTATTGTGATTATCCTGCTGCTGCCGCTGTTCTCTTTGGCGCTGTCCATCCTTTTTGCGTGGCTGCTTTCGCTCCTGACCCGCAGGATCCGGAGAAAGACCCTGCTCTCCACCGTCTTTTCGCTGGCGTTTCTCGGCGCATATTTCGTTCTTGTGGGCCAGATGCAGAACATGATCACCAAGCTGGCGCAGAACGGCACCGCGGTCGCCGAGCGGCTCGGAGGGGTCTCCATCCTCTATTGGATCGGTAAGGCGATCGCGGACGGAGATCTGAGGCTGCTGCTTTTTTCGGCGGTGTGTCTGGTTCTGCCGTTCTTGCTTGCCTACTGGCTGGTTTCCAAGACTTTTATCCGCACCGTGACCGCGAAGCCGGGCTTCGCTGTGATTGCCTATAAGGAAAACATGCAGAAGGTCTCGGGCGTCTTTGCCGCACTGTATCAGCGGGAGATGCGCCGGTTCCTCTCCAGTTCCGCCTACATCATCAACGCGGGCTTCGGCGCGCTTGTTCTCGCAGTCGGCGGCGTGGCGCTGCCGTTTTTGAATATCAAAGAAAAAGTTCCGCTTCCGGATGGCCTTTACAGCCCGATTCTGATCCTCGCGGTCTGCATGATCTCCGGAATGACGACGATCACGGCGGCCTCGGTTTCGATCGAGGGCAACACGCTCTGGATTGCCAGGTCCATGCCGGTTGACACGACGGATCTCCTTAAAGCGAAGCTGCTGGTGCATCTGATCGTCGCCGGTCCGGCAACTCTGATCGCGGAGGCGGGCCTGATTCTCGCGCTTCGTCCGTCATGGCCGGAGCTCATCTGGTGTCTGCTCACGCCGCTCACGTTCACGGGATTTACCGCGCTGGCCGGTCTGGCGGCGAACCTGCGTCATCCGAATCTGGACTGGACCAACGAGACGCAGGCGGTCAAAAACGGAGCCTCCGTCCTGATCGCGCTGTGCGTGAGCATGGTCGCCGTCATGGCGATGGCCGGAGCCGGATACGGACTGTCGCTCCTGATGCCGATGAGCATGGCAATGGGCATCGTGACCGTGGTGCTGCTCCTGGTTTGCCGGCTCCTGTATCACTGGATTCTGACCGGCGGGGCCGTAACCTACGAGAGACTCGGCTGACGCGGAACCAAATTATGATTTCCGCCGGAAGATGTTTTCTTTCCGGCGTATAGAAAACAGAAAACAGGGAGACGGGCTGCGGGCCTGTCTCCCTGTTTTTCATTTCATGTGTGGTTATAGCTGAACTGCCTTTACGGAAGGGAATTCGTTTGGTCAGGTCAGGCCAGTTCCTCAAAAAACGGAATGGATGCCGCGGCGCCAGGCTTCGATACGGCAATTGCGGCGGCCTTACTTGCAAGGCGCAGAGCCTCCTTCGGGTCGGAGTTTTTCGTATAGCTGCTGAGAAAATACCCGAGGAAGGTATCGCCGGCCGCAGTCGTATCCACCACTTCGGTTCGGAAGGCCGGCTGATAGATGGTGACCCGGCGGTCCGCAAAATAGGAGCCCTCCGCGCCCAGCGTGAGCACGGTTTTGGAGGAAGGATAGGCCTCCAGCATGGCCCGGAGGATCTTTTCCGGCTCCCGTTCGCCGGTCATCGCGCCGCCCTCCACCTCGTTGACGACAAAAATATCCACAAGTTCCAGCGGATACTCCCTCAGGATCGCGTCGGAAAACGGGGAGGGGTTAAACAAGATCAAATTGCCTGCCTCATGGGCTTTTTTCATGACCTCCGGGATCAGATTGATTTCGTTCTGAAGAACGACGGCTCCGTCCCGGAACTCGGTGAAAACACGCTCGACATAGTCCGGCGTGAATCCGGCGTTTGCGCCGGGAGCCACGATGATGCTGTTCTGCCCGCGCCGGTCGACCTGAATGATCGCATGGCCGGTTCTTTCCGGGCAAATCTCCACAAAGCGGGTGTCGACGTTCTGCGCGTGGAGAAAAACCAAAAGTTCGCCGTCTTTTTCACAGATTCTTGCCGCAAGACAGGCCGATCCGGCAGCCCGGCTCAGCGCAATAGCTTGATTGAGCCCTTTTCCGCCGATGCCTGTTGTCACATTGCGGCAGGAAATAGTCTCTTTTTCGCGGACGATATGGTCGACGTGATAGACGACGTCTCTGTTTACGGAGCCGAAGCTCAGTAAGTTCATGATGCTCACCTCAAAGCGTTATTCCTTGTGCCTGCCGGAATTTACAGGGCGCGGGTGCTCTTTCTGATTTTAAGAGTGGGTTCAAAGAAGGTGGTCATTTTTTCCTCATTCGGATGCTGAATCTCATAAAGCGCACGCATCGCGGCGCCCTCGCCGATCGCATAGGCGGGCTGTTTGATCGTGGTCAGCGGCGGATCCAGAAGGTCGGAGAAAAAGACGTCGTCGAATCCCACGATGGAGATGTCCTCCGGAATCCGGACGCCGAATTCCGCGAATTTTTTATAGAGGCCATAGGCCATCATGTCGTTGAAGGAGAAGACCGCGGTGCAGCCATCCTTGATGATCTCTTCCGCCGCCTTCATTCCGCCCGAGACCTGATAGTTGCCCTCGATCACGGATCTTTCGTCAAACGGGATGTCGTTGTCGCGGTAGGCGGCGCGCACCCCTTCCAGCAGTTCCGAAGTGTTGAGCAGATACCGCGGCCCGGTCAGGCAGGCGATTTTTCGGTGTCCTAAGGCAAAGAGGTGCTGCAGCGCGACATAGGCGCCCTTGCGGTGGTTGAGCGTGACGGCCGAGCAGCCGACCGACATCACATAGCGGTCGACCATGACGACGGGCTTGCCATATGCCTCGATCGCGCTCTGATACAGAGGAATCAGCCCGGAAGTGGAATCCGAGGCGATGGTGAGAATGATCGCATCGGTACCGGCGGAGATGAACATATCGAGGTAGCTCAGATCGTTTTTTGCGATATCGTTCGTGTTCGCAATGATCAGGCTCATCTTGTCCCTGGCGACCGTATCGCCGATGCCCTTCGTGAGGTCGGCAAAGAACATGTTGCTGGGGTCGGGGATGATCAGCCCGATCGTCCGGCTGCTTTTCTTTACAAAGGTGACCGCGGCCTGGTTGGGATGGTAATTCATCTCTTTGGCGGTGCGGATAATCAGTTCCTTTTTCTCCGGGGAGATCCGGTTGTCCCGATTATTGAGCACCAGAGACACCGCGGTGGTGGAAATGCCGAGTTTTTCGGCAATATCCTTGATGGTCACTTTCATCGTCGTTGCCTCCTGTGGTAAATATTTATCATACGCCCTCATTATAGGGCGGCGGTTCCGTTTCGTCAATGCGAATTTGGCTGAATTCATGCTCAGTTTTTGATGTTTCCTTGGATTTTTTTCGGAAATTTGAAAAAAATAGATAAATATGTCGGATTAATTTATCAGTCAAATATATCAGCGAGAAAATCCGTTTTCCGCTGGCACAACCCGAAAACGGCTCCGGCGGGCGGCATAAAGTTTGCTCTATACAGGCAGGCCTTTTTGAGGTATAATAACGATAATCTGAAACCTGTAAGTCCGGCGCAAAAACGGGCGGGAAGATGGCTTCTCTGCACGGGCCCCACATTCAAAATTCCGGGTCCTGCTTTCTGATGAAACACAAAAAAATCACATATACTAAAAAATAAACGATAAAGGAGAATGCAGAATGGGACTGATCAAGGCACTCTTTGGCGCAACGGGCGGCACGCTGGCGGACCAGTGGCGCGAATACTTCTATTGTGATTCGCTCGAAGAGGATGTTTTGGCGACCAAGGGCGTAAAACGCACCAGCGCCAGAAGCTCCAACACCAAGGGCGAGGAGAACATCATTTCCAACGGCTCCCTCATCGCGGTCAACGACGGTCAGTGCATGATCATCGTGGAGCAGGGCAAAGTCGTGGATTTCTGCGCCGAGCCGGGTGAATTTACATACGACGCCTCCACGGAGCCGAGCCTTTTTTACGGCAAGCTCGGCGAGGGCATCGTCAATACCTTTAAAACCATTGGCAAGCGGTTCACGTTCGGCGGCGACACCGGAAAAGACCAGCGCATTTATTATTTCAACACCAAAGAGGTCGTCGGAAACAAATACGGCACCGCGAACGCCGTGCCTTTCCGCGTCGTGGATCAGAATATCGGGCTTGACATCGATATCGCCATCAAATGTTTCGGCGAGTATTCCTACCGGATCGCCGATCCGATGCTGTTCTATACCAATGTCTGCGGCAACGTGACCGAGGATTTTCTCCGCAGCACGATCGACAGCCAGCTCAAGACCGAGCTAATGACGGCCCTTCAGCCGGCGTTTGCAAAGATCAGCGAGATGGGAATCCGCTACAGCGCGCTGCCGGGCCATACGGATGACTTGGCGGACGCCCTCAACGACGTGCTTTCCGAGAAGTGGGGCAAGCTGCGCGGCCTTCGGGTTGTGAGCTTCGGCGTCAGCTCGGTCAAGGCCTCCGAAGAGGACGAGGCCATGATCAAGGAGCTTCAGAGGAACGCGGTGTTCCGCAATCCGACGATGGCGGCGGCGAATCTCGCGGGCGCACAGGCGCAGGCGATGCAGGATGCCGCGAAGAATCAGGGGAACGGCGGCGCCTTCATGGCCTTTGCGGGCATGAATATGGCCGCGAATGCCGGCGGCGTCAACGCGAATACCCTCTATGGAATGGGCCAGCAGGCTGCGCCGGCCGCCGAGGGCTGGGACTGCCCGGCCTGTGGGCACAAGGGCAACCCAGGCAAATTCTGCCTCGAGTGCGGCGCGAAAAAACCGGAACCGAAACCGGCCGCCGAGGGCTGGGACTGCCCGGCCTGCGGATATAAGGGCAACACGGGCAAATTCTGCCTTGAATGCGGCGCAAAGAAGCCGGAAGCAAAGCCGGAGGGCTGGACCTGCCCACAGTGCGGCGCCGTCAACAAAGGCAAGTTTTGCATGGAGTGTGGCGCAAAAAAGCCGGCGGGCGAGCCGCTTTATAAGTGCGACAAATGCGGCTGGGAGCCGGAAGATCCGGCCCATCCGCCGAAATTCTGCCCGCAGTGCGGAGACCCCTTCAACGACGAAGACGTCAGGTAAAATTTTTATCCATTTATTTCCGATGGGTAAATCATTTAGAGAATATAAATATACCGGTATCGGGTTAACCTGATACCGGTATATTTCATAAATACGGGAATTTATTATTCTGTAACGGCAAAATCCGAGATCAGACCGGAAACCTGATCAGCATTTGCTTTACTGTCCCAATGCGTGTTATGGGAAGCGCCTTCAATTTTGACAAATTCCACATTGGCCGCATGGGTGAGGCCGCTCTGCAATTCTTCCTGATCGGCTTCAAGGAAGATGACGTCTTCCGATCCCCAAATGATCTGAACGGGGCAGGTGATCGTGTCCAGCCTGTCTCTGTTGTCATAGGTCAGCAATCCGCCGAAAATATGCGCCCACGCATAATACGGAAGCTGGGCGGCATGTTTATAGATGCCCTCATCAAAATCCGCATCCTCGTTGGTGCATGCAGTCCAGTCCCGGACAAAATCCTCAGGCATGGTTTGTTCTTCATCATAGCCGTGGACGCCGAGATAATCGGTTTTATCGCCATAATAGCACCAAGTCAAGGCTTCGTTGTCGCAGGATTTGGCACCGGAAGCAATCAGCGTAATGGAAGCGGCCCTTTCCGGATAAGAAATGGCAATCTCCTGCGCAATTAGGGAACCGAGGCTGTGGCCGGTAATATTAACCTTGTCAAGGCCGACTTTATCCATGAAATTCACGATGTCGGCGGTATGTTCCTGAACGGTATAGGCTTCATCCTCCTCTTCAGGCTTGTCGGTTTTACCATGACCGCGAAGTTCGGGAATATAGACCTTGTATCCCTGATCGGCAAGAATCGGAGCAACCTGCGCCCAAGAGAGTCTGCTGTCGGTTGCGCCATGAATGAGAAGAAGCGGCGTACCGTCTTCCGGCCCCATGGTCAGATAGCACATTTTGATGCCGGTGTCAAGATCGACAAAGCATTCGTCCCAGTCGTTGTCAACCATCTCATACCATTCACGGTTATCGATCGTTTCCGGAGCGGCTTCGGATTCCGCCGGAGATTCTTGGGAGTTGTTTGTTTCTTCGGTTTCTCCCTGAGATTCCTGAGGCTCAGACTCATCTGTCTTTTCGTTTCCGCAGGCAGCGAGAGAAAACATCATCAGGCATACGAGGAGAAGAGCAAAACCTTTTTTCATTTAAAAATCCCTTTCTATTATTTACTGCGAAAGATGGAATCATCTTCCTACAAAAGAATATTTTATTATTAATCCCCCAACAAGTCAATTATATATAAGAAAAAAAGCTAAATGAAAGGCGAATTGCTTTACGGTAATTGAATTTGATTTTTTAAGAAAGAGAAGGCTTTCCTTTACCGCTGAAAATTACCAATCATAAAATTTAACGGCAGGAAAACACTATTCTTGCAAACGCAAATTAGAGCAAAACAAGGAGTGAAAAATTTATGGCGAACAAACAGGCTAAGAGTTCTCTTGAGCAGTTCAAACAGGAAGCTGCGAGCGAAGTCGGTGTCAACCTGAAACAGGGTTACAATGGAGACCTCACTTCCCGTCAGGCCGGTTCCGTCGGTGGCCAGATGGTCAAAAAGATGATCGAGTCCTATGAAAACAGCATGAATGGGTAACGGATTCGTCCTTTGACGAATCAAGGAGCCGGACAGATGCCGGCTCCATTTTTTTGCCCGTGCCGCCGATCCGTTTTTGGGATCCCGGCGCGCCGTTTATTCTTTCCCGCTTTTTCGACCCGATTCCCGACAAAAAGGTTGAAATTGCCGAAAAATTCTTCTATAATCAAATTCTAGAAGTGACGAATTTTTTGCGGGGGGTGACGGAATGGCGTTTGCCGATGATCTCAAAAAAGCGGAAAAACTGCGCTCTTCAGGCAAAAACGGCGCCGCCGTGGCCGCCATGGAATCCGTCTGGGTGGAGCGCCTCACAAAACCGGAACTGAAACAGCTTCGGGAGCTTTTTGACCAGATCCCGGAGCAGGAGCGCAAAACTTCCATGACCCACTGCCTTCAGGAGATGGAGCTCGACTGGCTGGAGGGGCGCTTTTCCGATATCGATCTTTGGCATGACGCCCTGACTGCCCGGAGGAGCAAATTCCGTGAGGAGTCCCCGGCAAGGGCACAGCTTGAGACATATATCTGCGCCGCAAATCTGCTCCGGGTGCCGAAAGAGAATTCCCGTCTGCTGCTTCAGCTTGGGATTTTGTATAACGGGGGCCGGGGCCATTCGCCTTATCCGATTATACCGACCGACCGGATGCCGAGCGTTTTGCGCGGGAGCCGGGACCTCTCTGACCTGTCGATTTATGTCGGTGCGGTGAGCTCGATCATTCGGCCGATGCTGCCGGCTCTTTCTTTTGGAAACAGCAGCGGCCTGGTCGAGTGTGCGCGCGCCGAGCTGTTTTATGAGCAGAACGATCTTACCCAGGCTTCTCTGGAAGTTGCTTCGGCGCTCCATGCGGAGGAGCCGGAGATTTTATTTATCGCCTATGTTCTCATGGCCCGTCTGCGTGCGCTCGAACCGGACGGCCCGGGTTGGCGCGATGCCGTGGAGCATCTTGCCCGTATTCTCGAAAAGAAGCATGCGGAGTGGCTGCTCCCGAATTTTGAGGCGTTTCAGGTCCGCATGGAACTGCTTTCCGGGAACATGGAGGCGGCGCGTCTCTGGCTGGATGCTGCGGAGGACGAATGGGATGGGATCACGCCGGAAAACTTTTACCGGATGGAGACCAAGGCGGGTGTCTATCTGAGCCTCGGCCGGTATCGGGAAGCTCTCTCTCTTCGGGAGCAGCTCCAGGAGATGATCTCGAGGGGCAACCGCGTGCTCGACCGCGCCGATACGCTCTCCTCCATGGCTCTGTCGCTGGAAGCGATGGGGAAGCGGGAGCTTGCGCTGGAAAAGCTGCAGGAGGCTCTGGATCTTGCCGAGCCGTTTGAATATGTCCGCGTGATTGCCGACAAAGGCAAGAACATTCTTCCGCTTCTGGATGCGCTTTCCGGCGGGGCTTATCTGGACCGCGTACGCCGGGCCGCGGAGGATTTCGCCTTGATTTACCCGAATTTGTATGCGATACCATGTTCACTCTGAAGAGCACCGACAGGTGCTTTTTTGTTTGATCTTGCGGAATTCGGAAAGGCTTTCGTTCGTAAAAAAGGCTTTTGGGATCGAAATAAAAATGCCCTCGGGATTCTGATGAATCCGGAGGGCATTATCTTTTTGCGGGCTTATCGCGTTTTTTTGTGTTTTCCAAAAATGTAAGTTCGGAAGGAGATCACATTCATGGTGAGGAACAAGAGCGTCACGGCGCCGAGCGTCAGCCATGCCTTTCCGATGCTGACCGGGGCCACGCTCAGGAGCAGCAGCATCGGGAATCCGAACAGGATGGCCCACGGCTGGTGATAGACGAGGTTGCTGGCGGCCTGGGTCTCGAATTTCGGGTCGGCCTCGCGAAGCAGGATGATGCCGGTGCTGGCGGTGCCGGTCAGCATGCCGTACAGCGAGAGGAACGCCTCATCCCGGTAGAGGTGAAAGATTCTTTTGCAGACGATCCCCAGATAAAGGTAGGTCGCCGCGCTCCCGACAAGACAGAGCAGCACGAGGGGAATGACGAAGTTCGGATGCGTAAAGGCGGAGAGGTCGATCGCGGCGATCGAGGCCACCACCATAATGTCAAACATAAATCCGGCGATGCGATTTTGCAGAAAGTTGTTCATGTATTCCCGACGGATCACGCCTTTTTTTTTCAGTTTGTTGAGCAGGGCCTTGAGCAGTAAGGCGAAGATGGTGCCGAGCAAAAAGTTGAAAGGCCAGAGGGTTGTTCTGAGCACGTTGCCGAAGCCGCCGAGCACGCCGGAGTCCGCCAGCGCGTTGACGCCGAGCAAAAAGAGATAGGCCATGCTGTACGCCAGAAAGACCAGCGATACCTGAATCGTGAATTTATCCATCGCCTCAGTCAGCGGAATCTCTCCGTCACCCATGACGTCGTTCAGCGTGACGTGCTCCGACTCGCAGCCGGAGCCGATCTCGCCGGAGAAACGGCCTTTTTTCCGCAGAACGTTCAGGTAGATGATGCCGCCGATGCTGGCCGCGATAAATCCCATGGCCGCGATGGTCAGGCCGAAGCTCGTGCCGTTGACAAAGCCGTAGCTGTTTTCGTAGGTGCGTCCCCAGGTGTAGGCGTTGCCGGGTCCCTGCCCGTAGCCGAGCGGAAGCAGCATGCCGGAGGCAAAGAAACTGCCCAGTGCATAATAGCAGACAATCGAGATGACCATGCCGAGCGCGGCCTGCATCAGATAGGTCGCGACGACGGTGACGCCGGAATCGAAGCCGCCGGTTTTCATCGTGCGGTCCTTCTGAAGATCCGTGTTGCGCAGGGACATCGCCACAAACCCAAGCCCAAGCCCGTGGTAGGTGAGCATCTCCAGCGTCGTGGTCGGCAGAAGGGGATTGCCGGTGATTTCCCGGTAAAGATACCCGACGAACAGGATCAGAAAGCCGCCGAGGACGGAACTGGGAATCATCAGCCTGCGAAGGGCGGGAATCATGTTCCGCAGCGTGTTCGCCGCCATCATGGCAAGAAACAGCAGAGTCAGCGTCACGATGAAGGACCATACTTCCTTATCCCAGAGGTTGATTCCGGTTGTCATACAGGCACCGCCTTTCGTTTCCGTGATACTTCTATCTTACCATCGGATGTGAACTATATTTGAACCGAATACGGAGATTCCGCGGAGTTTTTATAGAAAAAGTTCCGTACGGCTGCCGGGAAACCCCGTCGGAAAAATTCGGCTGTAAAAAAACGCCCGGCCGTTTCTGGGCTAGGTCCAGTGGGCTCCTACAGAGGTTTCCCGGTGTGCAGCCCGGGTAAACGCTTAACCATTTTGAGACGAAGCATTTTTATATGGGATATTTTTAAGGTTCGGGCAGTAAAAACGAACGGTTTCTGAACGTCCGGTCCGCGTCTGCGGCAATCTTCCGCCGCGCAATCCATCGAATGCCCGCCGTTTCGGAGCGTGAGCCGTCAGCAGGGCAGTTCCACCGTGAAGGCGACTTGCCCGCCGGACGTCATCTCCATGAAAATCCTGCCGCCGTGAAGCTCCACAATTCGTTTCGCAAGCGCAAGCCCGAGGCCGGAGCCCTCTTTTCGATGCTCGCCTTCCTGCTGATAAAACAGCTCGAAAGCCCGGGCGGCCGTCTCTTCCGTGATGTCGGTTCCCCCGTTCACAAAGCGGGCCGCCGCCTTGCCGTTTTCTTTTCGGAGGGAGACGGAGACGCTCCCGCCGCTGCCGGAGAATTTGACCGCGTTGTCCAGAAGGTTAAACCAGACGCAGGAGAGCAGGTCCTCATCACCGGAAAAGAGTACTTCGGCCAGATTCACGTCGAAGCTGAGGCTTTTCGCGCTCCATTTCGGCTCGAGCTGAAGGATGGTCTGCCGGATCTGTTCGTCAAGGGAAAAAGTCCGCTTTTTCTCGATGATCTTCTGATTATCAAGGCGCGAAAGGCGCAGCAGGTTTCCGGTCAGCTCAGTCAGGCGCTCCGTCTCTTCGGCGATGAAGCCGGCATATTCCCGCTCCTCCTCCTCGGAGAGGCCGCCGCTTTGCAAAAGCTTCGCGTAGCCGCCGATGATCGAGAGAGGCGTCTTGAATTCATGGGAGACGTTGGAGATAAAATCCTTCCGCAGGTATTCGTTGCTTCTGAGCTCCGTCACCATCAGGTTGAAATTCCGCTGAAGCTCCTGATACTCAAGCGTTCTGCCGGCGGCGCGCTCCCGAAAGTTGAGCTGCACGTCGAAATTCCCGGCGGCGATCTGTTCCGCCGCCTTGGAAAGTTCCACAATCGGATTCGACGTGCGGCGGGACATCAGAATCACCATCGCGATCACAAAACAGGCGGAGATCAGCAGCAAAATGAGATCCTTGACCGCATATTCGGAGATCAGGAGTTCAAGATCCTCTCGCTTGAGAAGGCGGTCGTTGCGGATCAGCGCCGACATGCTCAGCGTGTAGGCGGAACTGAGCGCGACAACGATAAAAAACGTCAGAGTCAGCCGGAAGCGAATCCGTTTCATGAGAAAACCTCCTTGTCTCATTACCGCCCGGATTCCGAAGCCGGGCGAAGGAAAAAATATCGTATAAAGGGAGCATGCGCATGGCGGCCGTTTCATGGCCGGATCCTGCAGCTCCGATTCGATGGGGGGGGAACAGACCTGCTTTAAGAAAAGTTACCGTTCCTTCAGCACCGCCCGGTATCCAAGCCCGCGAACGGTCTGAATTTCAAATCCTGTAAAGCTTAATAGCTTTTCACGCAGGCGCTTGACATGCGTATCCACGGTTCGGGGATCGGAGTCGCTGTCGTAGCCCCAGATCTCATCCATCAGGTTTTGGCGCGAGAAGATTTTGTTTGGGTAGGAGAGCAGCATCCGCAGCAGGAGGAATTCCTTCTGGCGCAGCGGGACGGTATTCTCCTGATCCGAGACGGAGAGCGCATCCGAATTGAGGGTGCAGCCGCCGATCTCCGTGACGGATTCCTGCATCATGTTGCAGCGCCGGAGCAGGGCCTCGATGCGCAGCAGCATCTCCTCCATATTGATAGGCTTTGTCATGTAGTCGTCGGCCCCCCGGCGGAACCCCTCCCGTTTGTCGTCGAGCGTGTCCTTCGCGGAGACGATCAGCACCGGGATTGTGAGATTTGCGCCGCGGATCTCGGCGGTCAGCTCGTAGCCGTCCATCACGGGCATCATCAGGTCCATCACGATCAGATGGATGCTGGCGTGCTCCATCACATCGAGCGCGGCGGCGCCGTTTTCCGCCTCATATACCTCGTAGCCGGCGCGGCGGAGGTAAATCCGCATCAGCCTGCGCAGCTCGGCGCTGTCCTCTACGATCAGAATATTCGCCATACGTCCGCCTCCTTTTTCAGCTCCAGTATAGCATACTTCTTTTATGAACTCAATTTGAACCCGGCGGGACGAAATGAAAAAGATGAACGAAAAAAGCGGGGAGGGCGGCTCGGCGGAATCGCAGAAATGGATAGCTTTTTTATCAGGCTGCTAAAAACATTTTTCCGCTTCTTCGGGGCCCGGGAAGGATTTCACAGTATGAAGTCTGAACTTGGCGATCCGGCATATAAAAATACCGGTAAGACTTTCCCATCTTGCGGTCAAGAGACGCCGCGAGCTCGTTTTCCCAAGTAAAAATCATATTTCCCAAAGATGAAAGAGCAAATGGACGCGAGAAGGCCTACATCCGGGGCATAAAAATACCGGCAGGGGAAAACCCCCGCCGGCATTTTCTTATTTATGTATCAGTTGCACTTCGACCAGCCGCAGGAACGGCAGGAGACGCAGCCGCCCTCGTGCTCAAGAAGTTCTCCGCACTCCGGGCAATATTTCAGCGTATGTTTATTGGGATTTTCAATTTCCACCTGAGGCGCGTCGGCGCTCATGCTCTCCGGGGAGACCGCCATGCCCTTGATCTGCATATCGTAGACCTTTTTGATGACTCTGGCGATCGCGTCCGGGCAGCTCGTGCATTTGAGGCCGGGCTGGCGGATGGTGGAGGGGCAGCGGATGCCGCGGATCTGCTTGATGATCTCGTCGATGCTGATGCCGCTGCGGAGGGCGACGGAGATGAGCCTTGCGGTCGCTTCGGACTGGCTCGGGCAGCCGCCTTCCTTGCCGGTGTTGGTGAAGATCTCACAGATGCCGTCTTTGTCGTAGTTGACGGTGACATAGAGATTGCCGCAGCCGATCCGCATCCGCTCCGTGATGCCGAAGACGGTATCGGGTCTCGGTCTCGGAACAATCGCATGTTCCACAACGGTCACGACGGAGGCGGAATCCTTCTTTTCCTCTTTGCCGATATTCAGCACCTGGGAATCCCGGCTGCCGTCGCGGTAGATGGTAACGCCCTTGCAGCCGAGGCTGTACGCGAGATCAAATACATGGCGCACCTCGTCCTGCGTGGCTTCGTTCTTGAAGTTGACGGTCTTGGAGACGGCGTTGTCGGTATGTCTCTGGAAGGCCGCCTGCATCCGGATGTGGTATTCGGGGCTGACGTCGTGCGCGGAGATATAGACGCGGCGGATATCCTCCGGGATCTCCATGATGTGGGCGAGGGAGCCGTGCTCGGCGATCCGGTTCATAAGCTCTTCCGAAGCGAGCGAGCGCTCCTCGAGCAGGGCTTTGAGCACCGGGCTCACTTCGACCATCTTGGTGTTATCCATGATGTTGCGGATGTAGGCATAGGCAAAGACCGGTTCGACGCCGGAGGAGCAGCCCGCGATGATGGAGAGCGTGCCGGTCGGGGCGATGGTGGTGACGGTCGCGTTGCGAAGCGGTTTTCCATCTTTATAAATGCTCTCGCCGAAAAGCGGGAAAGCGCCGCGGATTTCGGCCAGCTTTTCGCTCTCGCCGCGGCCGGTCTCGGTGATAAAGCCCATCAGCGTTTCGGCGAGGTCGACGGCCTCGTCGGAGCAATAGGGGATGCCGAGCTTGAGCAGCAGATCCGCCCAGCCCATGATGCCGAGGCCGATCTTTCTGGTGGCCTTCGTCGTCTTGTCGATCTGCTCCAGCGGGTAGCGGTTGACGTCGATCACGTTGTCGAGGAAGTGAACGGCATCCCGGACGATTTTGCCGAGGCGTTCATAGTCGATTTCGACGCCGTCCTCCGTCTCTTTGGTCAGGACGGAGAGGTTGATGGAGCCGAGGTTGCAGGATTCGTAGGGGAGAAGGGGCTGTTCGCCACAGGGGTTCGTGCTTTCGATCTCGCCCTGTGCCGGAACGACGTTGTCGCGGTTGAGCCGGTCGAGGAAGAGGATACCGGGTTCGCCGTTTCTCCAGGCACCCTCGATGATCTTCTGATAGACCGCGGAGGCCTCCAGCTGGCTGACGACGTTTTTGGTATGCGGATCCACAAGATCATAGAGCTCGCCCTTTTGGGCGGCCTCCATGAATGCTTCCGTTACGCCGACGGAGATATTAAAGTTGTTGAGTTCGCTGTTATTCTTTTTGCAATCGATGAATTCAAGAATGTCCGGATGGTCGACGCGGAGAATGCCCATGTTGGCGCCGCGGCGGGTTCCGCCCTGCTTCACGGCCTCGGTGGCCATGTTGAACACCTTCATGAAGCTGATCGGGCCGGAGGCAACCCCGCCGGTGGAACGGACGGTGCTGCCTTTCGGGCGGAGTCTGGAGAAACTGAATCCGGTGCCGCCGCCGGACTGATGGATCAGCGCCGCATTTTTGACGGAATCAAAAATGTCGACCATGCTGTCTTCTACCGGCAGTACGAAGCAGGCGGAAAGCTGGCCGAGCGGACGTCCCGCGTTCATGAGCGTCGGACTGTTCGGCAGGAATTCGAGGTTGGCCATCCTCTGATAAAATTGCTCCGCAAGCGCAGCGGTGTCGGCCTCCGGGTCGTAGTTCCGGTCTGCGGAGGCGATGGCGGCCGCGACTCTCCGGAAGAGATCCTCAGGAGTCTCCACGCATTCCCCTTTTTCATTTTTGACAAGGTATCTGCGTTCGAGTACGGCTTTCGCATTGTCAGTTAGCTTCATACGTAACATCCTTTTCTATATGTTTTCTCCACTCCACTGCAATCCGCCTCCATCCGAAAGACGAAAAAGCATAAATAAATTATAACTTACGCCCAAAAAAAAGTAAAGGCAATTATCGACAGCAAAAATAATTAACAAAAAACAAAAAAGGGAAAATCTCCACGCTTTTTCTTTCTCCCCTTTAAAACGCAGGAAAAATTTTATATAATGAATTGGATTGAAAAGGAAAAGGAGTTTTGCCGCACATGAGCGTCAGCAAAAAAATGATCATTTTGGCGGGCGGAGCGCTTCTTGTAACCGCTGTTCTCATCGGGAGCCGGATTCATATTCATACGCCCGGCCCGGTGGCCACCTGCACGGAGCCCCAGGTCTGCACAGTCTGCGGGGAGATCCTCGAAGAGGCGAAAGGCCACGCGCCCGGCCCGGCGGCCACCTGCACGGAGCCTCAGGTCTGCACGGTCTGCGGAGCGATTCTTGAAGAGGCGACCGGCCACACGCCCGGTCCGGCGGCCACCTGCACGGAGCCTCAGGTCTGCACAGTGTGCGGAGAGATCCTTGAAGAGGCGACAGGCCATACGCCCGGCCCGGCGGCCACCTGCACGGAACCTCAGGTCTGCACGGTCTGCGGGGCGGTGCTTGAAGAAGCGACCGGCCACACCCCCGGTTCTGCGGCCACCTGTACGAAACCTCAGGTCTGCACGGTCTGCGGAGCGGTCATTGAAAAGGCGAAGGGCCATACGTTCGTGACGGAGGGAGACACCCGTACCTGCACGGTCTGTGGCTACTCCGAAAAAGTCCCCTCCGCTCAGAGTGCGGAGGGTGCCGCCACGCAAACTTCGTCGGAGGCCGCCCAGACCGCGAACACCATCACCGAGCCGCAGACCACGGAGATTTGCGACGAGACGACGAGCGGCGTCCATTACCACAACACGATCAACGCCTATTATTCCGGAAATGTGCTGGTCTGTGGTGATTATGCGCTCGAGTATTTCGGCTCCAATTCCTCCGGAAGCAGCTCCTATGCCTCCATCCTGACGGATTTTGCGGCGAAATACCCATCCGTTCAGGTCATCAGCCTGCTGGTGCCGAAAAGCTGCGCCTTCAACGGGCCCGCCGGCTATGGGGATACCTACGACAGCCAGTCCTCGTTTATTTCCAATACTTATTCGATGATGTCCGGCGTCACCACCGTCGACGCGGCAAGCCTGATGAATCAGCACAGCGACGAGTACCTCTACTACCGCACCGATCACCACTGGACCAGCCTCGGCGCCTACTATGCCTCCGCGGCGATGTGCAGCGCCATCGGCATGACGCCGCGCGCCATTTCCAGCTACACGACCGTCGTCAACACCGGCTTCATCGGCACCCTTTACGGCTATACGGCCGAACCGCACCCGGCCTGCCTGCTGGCCAATCCCGACTATACGGTCGGCCACTACCCCAAAACTTCCTATACGATGACCTATTACAGCGGCGGCGTCTCCTACACCGGCAGCGCGATCAACGGCAAGGCGAAGAGCTACGCCTCCATGTTTATCTGCGGTGACCAGCCCCTGACCGTCATTCAGACGGAAAACCACAACGGCCGGCGGCTGCTGATCTTTAAGGAATCTTACGGCAACGCCTTTGTGCCTTATATGATCGACTATTTCGAGGAGATCGTCGTCGTCGACATCCGAAAATCCTGCAAGAGCACAAGCAGCCTCATCAGCGAGTACGGCATCACCGACGCGCTTATCATCAACAATGTGCAGGCCGCCGTCAGCCTTCAGAGCAGCCTTCAGGGCAAGCTGACTTCCTGAAAACAAAAAAAGCCCGCCTTCGGAGGCTCCGCACGAAACGGAGCACACGAAAGCGGGTATTTTTTTGAGTACCGTGCTCAAAGATAGGAACGGATGTCTCTTGCCAGACGGTCCTCGACCTCGGCCAAGCGCCGGGCGACGCTCTTTGCCGGCTCATCCGCATTCTGATACTGATTCAGATACCGGTTGAGCGATTTGACGCCCGTATTGCAGCCGTCGATCATCAGATCGGCCACGGTGTCGTCGCCGGAATCCACCGCCAGCTTGACGTTTGTTTTGAACCAGCCCATCCCTTCGGCGATCGGGCTCGGCTCCTTGCCCTCGGCATTATGCTGTTCCAGCAGGCTCCGGGCCTCGCCGCCCAACTTTTGATGATTCTCCTTACAGTTTGAGAGCATCGTCTTTAAGCCGAGACTTTTTACCGAGGGCATCACCTCATCGATGGAGGCAACTCCCATTTTTACGCCTGCGTCGCATTCTTTCAGCAGGTTGACGGTATCTTCATTTTCGATCATATCGTTTTTTTAAATTTCCCTCCCATAGTGGAATATCCTTAGTATCTGCGGAAGCAGAAAAAATATCAAAAAATCGCCCGCGGATGTTGACTTTTCAGAAAATGCTGGTACAATCAAATAAGAACGATTCTTAATTAAAGGAGGCGCCGGGAAGATGAAGAATACATTACAAAAAGATATTGTTCTCCAGGCTCTCCGCGCGCTGGACCATCCGACGGCAGAGGAAGCTTACGCATGGATTCATAAGACGTTTCCCGGTATCAGCAAGGCGACGGTCTATCGAATCCTCGGCCGGCTTGCGGAGGAAGGGGAGATCACCGATATCAAGGTGGCCTCCGGTCCCGCCCATTACGACTGGAACGCGATGAAGCACTATCATATCCTCTGCATCCAGTGCGGAAAAGTGCGGGACGTCACGATGCCGGAGCTTCGCGGCGTCGAAGAAAGAGTCAGTGACACCGCCGGATTCCAGATCCTCGGCTATGAGCTTGTGTTCATGGGGATCTGCGCGGAATGCGGCGGGACTGAAATAAACCAATCAGGAAAGGAGAAGGATCATGGATAATAAGGCGTTATTTAAAATCAGTTACGGTCTTTTTGTTCTGAGCGCAAGAGACGGCGAAAAGGACAACGGCTGTATCATCAACACCTTTTCCCAGGTGACGAGCAATCCGCTCCGCGGCAGCATTGCGATCAACAAACTGAATCTGACCTGTGAAATGATTCAGAAGAGCAAAAAATTCAGCGTATCCGTTCTGGATACCAGCGCGCCGTTTGACCTTTTTAAGCGTTTCGGCTTTCAGAGCGGCAAGAACGCGGACAAATTTGAGGGGCTCTCGGGCACGGTACGCGGAGAAAATGGCATCCTCCACCTGACGGAGCACGTCAATGCCGTATTTTCGGGCACGGTCGTGCAGGAGATCGACCTCGGCACCCATGTCATGTTTATCGTAGACATCGACGACGCGGAGGTTCTGGGCGGCGGCGATTCCGTCACCTACACATATTATCAGGAAAACATCAAGCCCAAATTCAAACCGACCAAGGGCATCAAAGGCTGGCGCTGCGTGATCTGCGGATATATTTATGAAGGGGAGAACCTTCCGGCAGACTTTATTTGCCCGGTCTGCAAGCACGGCGCCGTAGATTTTGTTCCGATTATGGAAGAATAAAATTGAATTTACGAAAAGGAGAGTATGTTATGGAACTCAAAGGCAGCAAAACCGAAAAAAACCTGATGACCGCTTTTGCGGGCGAATCTGAAGCCAGAAACAAATACACCTATTTCAGCGGTAAGGCGAGAAAAGAAGGCTTCAACCAGATCGCGGATATTTTTGAAGAAACCGCCGGCAACGAAAAAGAGCACGCCAAGCTTTGGTATAAATATCTGGTGGGCGGAGAAATCAAATCCACGGCCGAGAACCTTGCCACCGCCGCCGGCGGCGAGCATTACGAGTGGACCGATATGTACGCGACCTTCGCAAAAGAAGCCAAGGAAGAGGGCTTCGACGAAATCGCCGCCAAATTCGAAGGCGTTGCCGCGATCGAAAAGACCCATGAGGAGCGCTATCTCAAGCTTCTGGAAAACGTCAAGGACGGCGAAGTCTTCAAAAAGGGCTCCATCGTGATCTGGAAGTGCTCCAACTGCGGCCACATCCACATCGGCGAGAACGCGCCGGAGATCTGCCCGGTCTGCAACCATCCGAAGTCCTATTTTCAGCTCCGTGCCGAGAATTATTGATCTAAAGAATAAAGCAAAACGGACGGCCCGAAAGGCCGTCCGTTTTTTATAGGGGTTGAAAGGCCGGCTCACATCGCGGCGGAAAGCTTCAAGCATTCCTCTGCCTTTACCGGAAAGGGAAAGGCATTTTTGTTGCCGGATTTTTTGGGCCGCTTTCCGTCTAAATATTAGAAATCCCGGCGCAGGGTTCATTTCCGGGTGCCGGATAAAAAAGAAGCTGCCACAGTCTGCGGCAGCTTCTTTTTTATATTTTTTTTTAAAAAAACGGATTACCAGATCACGTCGGTGTCGAGCACGCGGCCGCGGTTGGTGAGGGCGTCCAGCATGATGCGCTGTTCGACCTGGGCGACCATCTTGCGGGTGAATTTGACGCGGTCCGGGTTGACGGAGATGCTGTCGATGCCGGAGCGCACGAGGAATTCGGCGAATTCCGGATAGACGCTCGGCGCCTGCCCGCAGATGGAGACGGTCTTGCCCTCTTTATGGGCCGCTTCGATCAGGTGTTTGACGGCGCGTTTGACGGCGAGGTTGCGCTCATCGAAGATGGCGGAAACCGTGTCGTTATCGCGGTCGCAGCCGAGCACCAGCATCGTCAGGTCGTTGGAGCCGATGGAATAGCCGTCGACGAACCGATTGAACTGGTCGGCGAGGATGATGTTGGCCGGAATCTCCGCCATCAGCCAGACCTTGAAGTCCGGGCCGCGGCGCAGTCCCTCTTCCGCCATGATCGTGACGACTTTTTCACACTCCGCGACGGTTCTGCAGAACGGAATCATCACATGCAGGTTTTTGAGGCCGTATTCCTCTCTCACCTTAAGGACCGCTTGGCATTCAAGGCGGAAGCCCTCGATGTATTTCGGATCGTAGTAGCGGGAGGCGCCTCTCCAGCCGAGCAGGGCGGAGGGCTCGTTGGGCTCAAATTCATCGCCGCCCTTGAGGTCGCGGTACTCGCTCGATTTGAAATCGGAGAAGCGCAGCGTGACCGGGCGGGGAGCCATCGCCTGGCAGACCTGACGGAAGCCCTCGGCCAGTTGGTCGACGACCTTCTCCGGGTGGCCGGATTTGATCAGATAGAGCGGATGCTCATGAATGTAGGTGGTCCAGATGAATTCCTCGCGCATCAGGCCGATGCCGTCGCAGGGAAGAGGCGCATATTTTTCGGCCAGATCTGGGTCGCCGAGGTTCATATAGATTTTGGTGCCGGTGACCGGGAAGGTCTCCGCGACAACAGCAGCAGCGGCCGGGGCGGCTTCGGGTTTCTTATCTTCCACGATGCCCTTGTAAACGACGCCGTTGTTTGCGTCGACGGTGATCTCCATGCCGTCGGTGATGACCTCGGTGCAGGCGTCGCCGCGGCTCTTGGTGCCGACGATGCAGGGGATGCCGAGCTCCCGGCTGACGATGGAGGCGTGGCAGGTCATGCCGCCGGAGTTGGTGACGATGGCCTTGGCCTTCTTCATGGCGGGCACCCAGTCCGGTGCGGTCATTTCGGTAATGAGAATCTCGCCGTCATGGAACTGGTCGATATGCTCCGGGCTCAGGATGACATGCGCTTTTCCGGAGACGAGGCCCGGGCTTGCCGGAAGCCCTTTTACAATGACTTCGCGGGCGGCACCCTCGGCGCTCTTCTTGTTTTTGCGGCTCCAGACGGTCTCGGGGCGCGCCTGAAGCAGCCACGTTTTGCCGGTGCGCTCGTCGATGCCCCATTCCATATCCATGTAGCGGCCGTAGTGCTCCTCGAGTCTCTTCGCGTACCCGGCGAGCTCCAAAATCTGTTTATTGGTAAGCTTTTGCTGGATCGCATCCTCGGGGGCTACCTCGCGCTCCTCGCAGTCGCCGCCGGGTTTGCAGGCGTACATGACGTTCTGAACATGCACGTCTCTGGAGACGATCTGCAGCGTCTTTTTGTCAATGAGGTAGTTGTCCGGCGTGACGATGCCCTGCACGACGTATTCGCCGAGGCCGTAGGCAGCCTCGATGATGATCTTGGTGTCGTCGCCGTTCGAAATGTTCACGGAGAACATGACGCCGGAGACCTTGGAGAAGACCATCATCTGGATGGCGGCGGAGAGGGCGAGATTCATATGATCGTAGCCCTGTTTTTCGCGGTAGAATGTGGCGCGGTCCGTAAAGCAGGAGGCGTAGCACTCCTTGACCTTTCTGACGACCTCGTCGCCGCCGACCACGTTGAGATACGTATCCTGCTGGCCCGCGAAGGAGGCGTCCGGCAGATCTTCCGCGGTTGCGCTGGAGCGGACGGCCACCATCGGCAGATCGTCGCCGATGAGCTCCGGGCAGTTGCGGCGGATGCGCGCAGCCAGCTCGATATAGGCGTCCTTAATGGCTTTTTCCAGATCGGCCGGCATCTGCTTTTCCACGAATTTGGTGCGGATAGCGGTGCAGACTTCGTGAAGCTTATCGGAATTATCAACGTCAAGGCCCTTGAGCATCGCATACATTTCATCTTTCAGGCCGGTGGATTCCAAAAAGTACCGATAGGCATAGGCGGTTGTGGCGAAGCCGTACGGGACGGGGACATCCGTTTTGGAAGTCATTTCGCCAAGGGAAGAGGATTTACCTCCAACGATAGAAACATCGCTTCGTTCCAGCTCGTCAAACCAGAGCAGGAATTGATTTTCTTTTTCCATCTTTTCACCTCGTTTACTAAATGTTACTAAATTAGTATAATCTTTTTCCGCAATGCGCGCAAGCAAATGCACAAGAATTTCTTGGATTGTTAAAAAAAACAGGGGATATTTTATAAAAAACGGCTGTTTTATCCTTGGAACTTCGGGCTTGCGGAGAAAAACCCAGCGATCTTTTTTCCATGAAACACCCCCGATCAAAGACCATATTTTTATTCCGGACCCATTGGGAACAAATTGCTTTTTATGAAGTTATCTTATTTTCCGCGCTTCGAGATAATACCGCTTTTCGTACGGATGTCCCATCGCGAAGCTCTTTCGGACAAAGCGGCCGTTCTTCCGTACCACATCAAAGAGCCCTTCCTTGTCGAAAGTTTCATAAGTGAAGGCCAGACTGCGCGGCTTTTTGCCGAGCTCCCGGCAGGTGCGGGCGTCATGCACATATTCGAGCTGCGCCTCGGGGTGAGATTCGAGCCACCGGTCGAGAATCGGCTGAAGCGTCTGCAAATCCGGCAGATGCGAAAGATCCAGCCCCATTTCGGCAAGAGCCTTATCAGAATCGACATTTGTCAGCAGGCGGTTCATGCCCTCGTAGGGCATCGCCGGATCATAGAGATTGATGATCTCGGCGAGCGCGTAACGGGCGGGATGGGTTTCACGCTCGGCGGGGGAGAGCGTGGGTTTCAGCTCCTCCCAGTAGCTCTTCGCCGCGGCGAAGGAGTGGTTGCCGTCGCCCATGGCAAAGAGAAAGCCGTCGCCGCTTTGGTCGCGGAGAATCTCCAATGCGCCGGCCACCTTGCCGAGCAGCTCCGGGGAATCGACGCGGTATCCGGTGATGTGGCCGCCGCCCTCCATCAGGTCGAAGTCGTAGAGAAGGGGCAGGTTGTAGGTCTCCGCATCCAGCGCGCGCATCAGCAGGTTCTCGCGGTCGTCGATGAGCACGAGCACGTGCGGCAGTTCAAGGGGCGACTGCTTTCGGATCTCCACGCGGGGCGGTACCCGGCTGAGGACGGTCTCCTCGGTCGCCCGGATCAGAAGTTTGGAATCCGGGTTAAAATCATACTGCTCCATATCGAAGGCTACAATCAAGCCCCTTCGCTCGCCGTCAGGCGTTTTTCTCCGGCAAAAGACCATCGTCTCGCCCTTATTTTCCAGCGTGCCGTCGGAGAGATAGCACTCCATCGCCGCCGCGCGCTTCGCGTAATCGCGGTCGCCGCGCAGCAGAAACGCCTCAGGCAGAATCATATTGAGCGCCGAGGGCGCGTCCCCGACAAAATTGCTCACGCGGTCCCAGTATTCCGGCTGAGCCGCATACTGATCGCAGGCGAGCACGGCATATTTCTGAAGATCCACGGTGTTGTTCGGCAGCCAGATCTCCGGCACTTTGATGCCAAGGGCTGCAAATCGTTCCTCTAAATTCATGTTTTCCTCCATAATCCTTAAGAAACGAACGGCGGCCCGTTTCCGAGCCGCTGAACTGATAAAATCCTGTCAGAGAACCCGGACCCGTCTGACGTTCTCAAGAGCTTCGAGCTCGCCGGCAAGGGAATCCGGAAAATCCGTGTTGAAATCCAGGATCGTATATGCAATTTCTCCGAGGGATTTGTTGACGAGGTTTTCGATGTTGAGCCCGGCGGCGGCAACTTTTTCGGTGATCATGCCGAGCATGCCGGGAACGTTGCTGTGAATCAGGGTGACGCGGGCTCCGGCCGCTCTTGGGAAGCTGACCGCAGGCAGGTTCACGGAATTCGCAATGTTGCCGTTCTCCAGATAATCGATGATCTCCTTTGCGCCCATCACCGCGCAGTTTTCGTCTGCTTCCGGCGTTCCGGCGCCGAGGTGCGGCGTGCAGAAGACGGTTTCGATCGCAAGCTGTGCCTTGGTGGGGAAGTCGGTCGCAAAGCCCTTCACCTTCCCGCTGAGGAGCGCCGCATTGAGTGCCTCCTCGTTGATGATCGGGCCGCGGGCATAGTTAATCAAGTAGACGCCGGGCTTCATCATATCGATTTCGATCGCGCCAATATAATCGCGGGTCTCGTCGTTGAGCGGGACATGCACGGTGATATAGTCGCAGGTCTTGTAGATCTCCGTGACGTCGTCGGTGAAATTGAGATAGGCGCGCAGTTCCTTCTTGCGCATAGGCAGCAGGTAGGGGTCGTAGCCGATCACGTCCATGCCGAGATCGGAGCAGGCTTTCGCCATCCGGGAGCCGATCGAGCCGACGCCGATGATGCCGATACGTTTGCCCATGATCTCCGGTCCGCGGAAGACCTCTTTGCCTTTTTCCACCGCTTTTCCGGGCTCGCTTTCGCTGT
>Ga0116152_10000025_pt1 | contig 106401 bp, 98 predicted proteins | sample AD_UKC119_MetaG_FD_89894 | JGI IMG/M metagenome (GOLD analysis project Ga0116152, IMG submission 89894) | Active sludge microbial communities of municipal wastewater-treating anaerobic digesters from Hong Kong - AD_UKC119_MetaG | ecosystem: Engineered > Bioreactor > Anaerobic > Digestate...
GCATTCCGTGCAGCGCGGAACGCCCTCCGCCGGCATCAGAAATGCCGTCGGGTATTCTGTTCCGCACTTTATACAGGAATTCCGCAACACGGAGCCGTGCAGCTCGACGACGTTTCGGCTTCCGGCGAGCTGATGCAGGCCGTCGATATTCTGCGTAATAATGCCGGAGAGCTTCCCGGCCCGCTCAAGCTCCGCGAGCTTTCGGTGCGCGGCGTTCGGCTTTGCATCCGGATAGATCATATTCTGCCGGTAGAATTCAAAAAACTGCTTCGGGTGCCTCTTCAGCGTGCGGATGTGCAGCATCGTCTCCGGCGGCACCGGATACGGCTGACGGTAGATGCCGTCCTCGCCGCGGAAATCCGGAATGCCGCTCTCCGTCGAAGCGCCCGCGCCGCCGAAAAAGACAATCCTTTGCGCGCCGTCGATCAGCTCCTGCAGCATGGCGATCCCGTTCTGCTCCATCTGTCATCCCCCCGGGTTTAAAATTTTTACTTATTATATCACGAAGTACGCATTGTGAAAGAAAAAAATCATTGGCAAATTCAGAACCGGCAAAAAGAATTCCCAAGCCCGCTCTATATTGAAAAACGGATAACCGATCCCGGCGATTGTCCGTTTCTTTTCCGCTTCTTCTATGGCGGCTCCGGGAAACGTCTGCCCATCCGGAAAACCTCCCGGAAGCCGGCTTCGATCCCGGAATTTCTCCGGCGAAAGCAGAAGGAAACTTTCGCCGTATGCCGGGCCTCGGTTCGCCCCAAAAAAACTTTATGTCCTCCGGTTTATGGCTTTGCTGATGTTAGAAGACCGAAGCCGCTTCGGAATCCGAAAGCCGGACTTTTGCGTCCGGTCTTTGTCGCTCCGTTTTCGGAGCCGGCAGGATCGTCTGTCAGTAAAAACAGAAACCTCCGGTACTCTCTGCCTTATTTTAAAACGCGAAACGATTTTGATGGACAAGCGCCTCCCTCGATTTTATAATGGATGCGAAAAAGATCTTCCGGGGAGGCGTTCGGGATGAGAGACCGCAGGGAAGCGGAAGAAAAGGCAAAGGCGCTGGCTGCGCAGATGACGCTGGATGAGGCGGCTTCGATGCTGCACCACAGCCCGCCGGCCATTGAGCGGCTGGGCATTCCGCCTTACGGCTTCTGGAACGAGGCGCTGCACGGCATCGCACGGGCCGGGATCGCGACCGTGTTTCCGCAGGCGATCGCCATGGCCGCCATGTTTGATACGGAGACCATGAGGAAGATCGGTGAGGCAGTCTCCACCGAGGCGCGGGCGAAATTTAACGAGAACTGCCGCCACGGCGACTTTGATCTCTTCAAGGGCCTGACCTTCTGGAGCCCGAACGTCAACATCTTCCGCGACCCGAGATGGGGCCGCGGGCAGGAGACCTACGGCGAGGATCCGTACCTGACCGCCCGTACGGCCTGCGCCTATATTGAAGGAATTCAAGGGAACGGAACATACCTGAGAGCCGCCGCGACCGCCAAGCATTTCGCCGTTCACAGCGGGCCGGAAGCGCTCCGCCACCGCATGGATGCGGAACCCTCCATGAAAGATTTCCGCGAGACGTATCTGCCGGCCTTCGAGGCCTGTGTCCGCGAGGCGGAGGTCGAGATCGTGATGGGCGCCTATCAGCGTCTGTTCCATGAGCCTTGCTGCGGCAGCGGGCTGCTGCTCAAAAAAATCCTGCGCGGCGAATGGGGTTTTCGCGGGCACGTCGTCTCCGATTTCGAGGCGATCGAGGATTTTTACATCGGCCACAAGGTCGTAAAAAGCCGTGAGGAGGCCTGCGCGCTGGCCCTCAACAACGGCTGCGACGGAAACAGCGGTTACAGCTACATAAACTCCGCGGCGGACGCTTGCCGCCATGGGCTCATCTCCGAGGAAACGATCCGCGCCGCCGCCGTCCATATGCTGACCACCCGCTACATGCTGGGCATCATGCCGGGGCAGGAGACGGAATATGACAAAATTTCCTACGAAAAAGTGGAGTGCCCGGAGCATATTGCTCTGGCCCTCGAGGCCTGCAAAAAATCCTGCGTGCTGCTGAAAAAAGGCTCCTGCCTGCCGCTCGATCTCTCGAAGATCGGTACGCTCGGCGTCATCGGGCCGAACGCCAACAGCCGCCGCGCACTAATGGGCAACTACTACGGCAGTTCCTCCCGCTATATCACCGTGCTCGAAGGGATTCAGGATGCCGCCGGCGAACAGATCCGCATACTCACTTCGAACGGCAGCGGCCTGTTTGAGGATCACACGGAATTCAACACGGAGCGCAACAATCTGATGAGCGAAGCGCTGACCGTCGCGGAAAGAAGCGACGTCGTGCTCTTGGTGCTTGGGCTGGATGAGCGGCTCGAAGCCGAGGAGCCGGACGCCTCCAACCCGGATGCACTCGGCGACCGAAAGGATCTTTATCTGCCGGCCGTGCAGCGCGAAATGGCCGACGCCGTGCTCAAAATCGGCAAACCGACCGTCCTCGTGCTCATGGCCGGGAGCTGCCTCGACATTGAGGAGATCGCAGACTGCTGCGATTCCGTTTTGCTCTGCTGGTATCCCGGCGCGCGCGGCGGAAAGGCCGTCGCCGATCTGCTCTTCGGCAAAGCATCCCCCTCCGGCAAGCTGCCGGTCACGTTCTACCGCAATTCGTGGCTTGCCGGGCATGACTTCTGCGACTACGGGATGACCGGCCGCACCTACCGCTACCTCAACGAGGAGCCGCTCTATCCCTTCGGCTACGGCCTGACCTACGGCGACGTCTCCGTGACCGGGGCGGAACCGGTCTCTTCCGGCAAAGAGGGCGTCACGTTCCGCGTCGGCGCAAAAAACGAGGGCCCCATGGATACGGAGGACGTGATCGAAGTCTATGTGAAGGACGCCTCGCCCTTCGCGCCGAAAAATCCCCGCCTCTGCGCCTACAAAAAAATCTTTCTCGCGGCCGGCGAAGAAAGAACGTTTGAGGTTACGCTTTCGCCGGAGACGTTCCTGATATATAACGACGCGGGGGAGCATATCGCCGGCGCCGGGCACTGCGCGCTCTGGTTCGGTACCGGCCAGCCGGATGCCCGAAGCGCGAAGCTGACCGGAAAACATCCGGTTCGGCTCGAGTGGAAATACTGACCCGCACCCGGAACGGCCGGTAGAGGACCGAGGGGAGGGCGATCTCTCGGAGCGGCACTCTTCCCGCAAAAACCGTCGGGCTCCGAATATCGGATTGGAAAAGCAAAAAAAGTCCGGGGCCTCCCTGCGGAGACTCCGGACTTTTTGATTTCTTATGGGCCAAAACGGAGAGCTTTTGTTTTACCCGAGCAGGCCATCCACGATTTTTTGCGTGTCGGCCGCCACTTCCTCAATGGAGCGCCCGGCGTCGACGCGGACGATGTTCTCCCGGCCTTTGAGCAGCTCAAACGCCTTCTCAAACTGCTTCCGCGTCTTTTCAATCAGCGCGGCATCCCGCTCGAAGATTTCAAAATGCTCCCGGCCGGCGCGGAGATGGCCGAAGCACGTCTCCGGGTCGAGATCATAGAAAATGCAGAGATCCGGCCTCAGGATGACCGGGCAATTGAGATTCATGCGGGCGACCCACTCGGGGTCGGTCTCCATGCCCTGATAGGCGAAGGAGGAATAATAATACCGGTCGCAGACGACGTCGAACCCCCGCGCGAGATACTGACGGATGCCGTCCTCCGGGTCGGCGTTGTGGCGGATTCGGTCGGCAAGAAAGAGCGCGGCCAGCTCCTCCGGCGTGCGAGAAATTCCTCCACCGAGCGTCTCCCGGATGATCCTGCCGATGTCGGATCCGGTCGGTTCCGCGGTGAGCTGCACCTGCCGGCCTTTCGCGCGCAGATACTCCGCCAGCAGCTTCGCCTGCGTGCTCTTTCCGGAGCCGTCAAGCCCCTCCAAAACAATAAAAAAACTTCTCTGATCCGTCATACCGGCGCCCCTTTTCGCATATTACAAAACCATTGTAATCCTATAAGGAAACCTTGTCAAACAAGGGATTCCATGGTATAATGAAATTTACAAATTTTAGCATACTGGAGGGACGGACATGGAGGAATATTACGAAACGAGCCTGTTCAGCAGACCGTTCGTCAGCGCGGTCATCGTCGCTGCCGGCGATTCCATCCGCATGGGCGGCAGCGACAAGCAGTTTCTGGAGATCAACGGTGTGCCCGTTCTGGTGCGTTCCATGCGCGCGTTTGAGGTTTGCCCGGTGATCGGCGAGATCATCGTTGTGACGAAGGCGGAATCCGTCCGCAAGGTCGATTCCCTCGCCCTCGAATTCGGCATCACCAAATACCGCGGCGCGGTGCCCGGCGGCGCCAAACGGGCGGAATCCGTGCGCAGCGGCGTGCTCGCCGTTTCCGACCAGGTGGAATTCGTCGCGATTCACGACGGCGCGCGCCCTCTGGTACTGCCTGAAGATATTGAGAAATGCGCGCAGGACGCCTTCCGCTGCGGGGCGGCCGTGCTCGCCGTGCCGGTCGTCGACACGATCAAATACGGCAAGAAAAACGGCTTTGTCGAATATACGCCCGCGAGGGAACGCCTCTTCGCCGTGCAGACGCCGCAGATTTTTGAAAAATCCGCTTACCTCACCGCGATGGAGCGCGCGTTCCGCGAGCTGCCCGACTGGACGGACGACAGCCGCATCTTTGAGAACGACGCCCGCAAGGTCTTTCTGACGCAGGGCTCCCGCGACAACATCAAGATCACGAGCCCCGAGGATATCGCCGCGGCGGAGGCCCTGCTGAAGCTGCGGGGAGGCAAAAAATTATGAGGATCGGCCATGGCTACGACGTCCACCGGCTGGTTCCCGGGCGAAAGCTGATTCTCGGCGGCGCGGAGATCCCTTGCGAAGAGGGGCTGCTCGGCCATTCCGACGCCGACGTGCTCACGCACGCGGTGATCGATGCGCTCTTCGGTGCCGCGGGCCTTGCCGACATCGGCGCGCATTTTCCGGATACCGACCCCGCCTATGAGGGCGCGGACAGCATGCTCCTGCTGAAAAAAGCTTTTGAGGAGATCTCTTCGATGGGCTTCCGGGTGGAAAATATCGACTGCACCGTGATCGCCGAGCGCCCGAAGCTTCAGGCCTATCTGCCGCAGATGCGGAAGAACCTCGCCGCCGCCCTCGGTACGGAACCGGAACAGGTGAACGTCAAGGCGACGACGGAGGAGGGGCTGGGCCTCGCTGGAATGGGCATCGGCGCCCACTGCGTCGCGCTGCTTTGTCGGGAGCCCTGACCGGCCGCCGAAACGAAACTGCCGCGGGGCTTCATGAAACGCCGCGGAAGGTGTCGCTTTAAAAAAAGGCACGACGCCCGTCACCCGGAACAAAAAACGCTTCCCAATTTGTACAGAATGCATAAGGCCGCTCCTGCCGGGATTCAAAAGGCGGAGCGGTTTTTTTATGCCTTTTTTGGAATCGACCGCGCCGGGGTTTTCTGCCTGCCGGAGTCCTTTATGCGGGCCGCACTCCGTCGTATCGGTTTTACAGGAAACGCAAAAGAATTTCGGGCGATTTTTTGTCTTTTTCCAGAAAAATACGGTGTTCCGAATTCATATATTCTTGCTATGATTTTCTGCGGATGCTATAATACGGGTATCACGAAATCACGGGGAAAGCGGGGAAAACGGACATGATGGTCTCGACAAAAGGGCGATACGGTCTGCGGCTGATCCTGGCGCTCGCGCAGGAAGCCGGCGGAAAGCCGCTCTCGATTCATGAAATCGCAAAGCGGCAGGACATCAGCGAAAAATACTCGGAGCAGATCATCCTCCAGCTCTCCCGCGCGGGGCTCGTGACAGGGCTCCGGGGTGCTCAGGGCGGCTACACGCTCTCGCGCCCGGCCGCGGAGATCACCGCCGGCGAGGTGCTGCGCGCCGCCGAGGGCTCGATCGCGCCGGTGGAATGCGCCGAGATCGGCTGCGACCACTCGGACGGCTGCATGACCTACGGTCTCTGGAAGCGCATCAAGGAGGCGGTCGACGCGGTTGTGGACTCCACGACGATCGCGGATCTCCTCTCAGACGCGGGCCATCCGTGCCGCTGATATTCACAGAAAAAACATAATTTCGATATTGTGCGGCGACATCTGCGGGGTTATAATAAAATATAACTTGTCCCATAATAAAGTTAAATATTAAAATTATCGCTCGGATGGAAGGGAGAGCTTTTATATGTTTACCCAAGACATCGGTATCGACCTCGGTACCGCCAACACGCTCATCTTTGCAAAGGGAAAAGGCATCATCATGCGCGAGCCGTCCGTCGTGGCGGTCGATACCAGAACCGATACCGTCCGCTACGTCGGCAAAGAGGCGAAGGAAGTCATCGGCCGTACGCCGGGCTCCATCGTCGCGGTCCGTCCGCTCAAGGGCGGCGTCATCGCGGATTTTGACATCACCGCGAGCATGATCCAGATCTTCCTCAAAAAAGTGTTCAATAATTCCGTCTTCGCGCGGCCGCGCATCGTCATCTGCATCCCCTCCGGTGTCACCGAGGTTGAGCGCAGAGCCGTCAAAGAGGCCGCCATCAAAGCCGGCGCGCGCCATGTCTCCGTCATTGAGGAGCCGATGGCCGCCGCGATCGGAGCCGGGCTTCCGGTCGCCGAGGCCTGCGGCAGCATGGTCGTCGACATCGGCGGCGGCACGAGCGAGGTCGCTGTGATCTCCCTCGGCGGCATCGTCGCCTCGAGATCCGTCCGCGTAGGCGGCGACGAGTTCGATTCCGCCATCATCTCCTACATCAAGCGCAAATATAACCTGCTGATCGGCGAACGCACCGCCGAGAATATCAAGATCACCATCGGTTCCGCCTTCCCGTTTGAAGAGGAGATGGAGATGGAGATCAAGGGCCGCAACCTGATGGACGGCTTGCCGAAGAACATCTTCATCACGAGCGAGGAAATCCGTTCCGCGCTGGCCGACCCGCTCGCGAGCATCATGGATGCCATCAAGTCCACCCTCGAGCGCACCCCGCCGGAGCTTTCCGCCGACATCATCGACCACGGCATCACGCTGACCGGCGGCGGCGCCCTGCTGCACAACCTCGACCGCCTGATCAGTCAGGAGACCGGCATGCCTGTCCATATTGCGGACAACCCGCTGGACTGCGTGGCCACCGGAGCCGGGCAGGTGCTCGACAACATCGACCTGCTTCGCGAAGTCATCACCGACAGCGACCGCAAATACTGATTTAACCCTTACGAAACACTTTTCCTCTCTGAAGGAATTTCACGGTATTGCGAAGAAAAATGCCGGCCCTGCTTTGGGGCCGGCAAGAGAAATTCCCAGCCTTTACAAAACATTTTTCCTAAAGGCGGAACCGGGAGTCCCGGAGCGGATTTCCGGTTCGTTTTTCTGTGGAGCGAACTTCTGGGAAAGGAGGCGCCGGCTTGCAGAAATTTTTTAAGACCAAAAAATTCTATGTACTCTGCGGCATCGCGGTGGTACTCTGCGCCTTCATGATCCGTTCCGCAATCGAAGGGAACTCCGCCCTGCTGGTCTCCCGGCTCGCGGGGGGCATCTCGCGTCCTTTCCTTGAGGCGAGCGCCAACTTCACCGACGCGCTCAGCGGATTCTTCTCCAAATATTTCAAAACCGCCGAGGTCTATGAGGAGAACGAGACGCTCAAGGAACAGATCCGCGACCTTCAGGAGCAGCTCGTCGATTACGAAAGCGTCAAGCGCGAGAACGAACAATATAAAGATTATCTCGGCCTCCGGGAAGAAAACCCGGATTACGACTTCGAGACCGCCTCGGTCATCGGGCGGGATTCCACCGGCCGCTTCGGGAGCTTCACCATCGACAAGGGCAGCTCCAACGGAATCGCGGTCGCGGACCCGGTCATCACGGCGGACGGCCTCGTCGGCCTCGTCTGGGAGGTCGGCCCCACCTGGGCGCGCGTACGCACGATTCTCGATAGTTCCGTCGAGGTCGGCGCCTACGACATCCGCACGCGGGACAGCGGCATCGTCTCCGGCGACATCCTGCTCTCGGAAAAAGGCATGTGCCAGATGGTCTCCCTGCCGCGCGACAGCGGCGCCTCCGCCGGCGACCTGATCGTCACTTCGGGCATCGGCGGCGTCTTCCCCAAGAATCTCGTCGTCGGCACGCTCTCCGAGATCAGCCTCAGCGGAAGCGGCCTCTCGCTCACCGCCTCCGTCACGCCCGCCGCCGACATCGCCAGCGTCACCGATGTGCTGGTGATCAAGTCCTTCCGTGGGCAGGGGGAGGAGGACCTCTCGTCCCTGCCGGAAGATTCCTCCGGAACGGAAAGCACCTCCGGAACGGAAGATTCCTCCGAGACGGAAAACTCCTCCGGAGCGGAAGAGTCCGGCACGGAAAGCGGTGCCGCGCCATGACAAGGGACGACCTGCGCAACCTGATGAAATACGGCAGCTATGTGCTGATCCTGTTTTTCTCCTATATTTTGCAGGCAACGCCCGGCATCGGCTTTTTGGGCGTCAAGCCCATGCTCGTGCTGCCGGCCTGCATCTGCATCGCCTTTCTGGAGGATGAATTTTCCGGCGGCCTGCTCGGGGTTTTTGCCGGGATCTTCTGCGATTTCTCCTCGGATACGGTGTTCGGCTTCAACGCGCTGCTGTTTCTCATTTTCTGCGTGGGCGCGGGGCTTGCCGCCGAATATGCCGTCCGCAGAAGCCTCATCAACGTCATGCTCTTTTCGCTGACGGCCGTTTTTCTCCGCGCGGGGCTGGAGTTCGTCTTTTCCTTCGCGCTCTATCGGTACGAAGGCGCCGCCGCGTATTTCTACACCGTCATGGGGCCGGAGATCGTGCTGACCTCCGTCTTTACGCCCCTTTACTTTTTCCTCACAAAACTGGTGCATCATAGATTCCGCCCAAGCAGCGAGCGCGAACAGTCGTAAGAGACGGCGCCCGCCCTTTGGAGCAACGCGAAAGGAGGCTTTGCCGAAGCCATGATTTCTCAAAAAAAGCGCCTGATTGTCACCATGATTTTGGTTACCGTCATTGCGGTCGGATGTTTTATCCGGCTGATGTCGATGCAGGTCGTCAACGGCGAGGCCTATCAGGAACTGATCGACCAGGGCTATTCCACCACCTATTCCGTGACCGCCGCGCGCGGAGAGATCGTCGACCGCTATGGCCGCACGCTCGCCGCCAACCGCGTCAGCCACAACATCTCTTTTGATAAAAACACGATGCCGAGCGACGAGACCAACGCCATTATTCTGGATCTCTGCGGCATCCTCTCTGACGCCGGAGAGGAATGGAACGACAGCCTCCCGCTCAGCGAGACGGCGCCTTTCTCCTTTACCGGCAGCGATTCCTCCGTCTCCCGCCTCAAAAAGATGCTCGACCAGCTCCCGGAATTCGCCACGGCCGACGACGCCGTCTACTGGCTCCGCGAGCGCTATGATTTACAGGAATATTCCGACGCCGATTTCCGCATTGTCGCCGGAGTCCGCTACGAGATGGAGCGGCAGGGCTACAACGCCAACACGCCCTATACCTTCGCGGAGGATATCTCCGAGGCGACCATGACCTATATCTCCGAGCACAACTACCAGCTCCCCGGCGTCAGCATCACGGAGGGCTACGAGCGAGAGTATCCCGCCGGGGATGTCGCGCCGCACCTGATCGGGCTCGTCGGCCCGATCTTTGAAGAAGAATATGAAGAACTCGACCACAGCGTCTACGGCATGAACGACGAGATCGGCAAATCGGGCATCGAGTCGGCCTTTGAGGATGAGCTCCGCGGCAAGGATGGCACCGTCAAGGTCTCGTATGATTCCGACGGAAATGTCGTCGGGGAGGAGACCGTCGAGGAACCGCTGCCCGGCGATACCGTCGTGCTGACGCTCGACATGGATCTCCAGCGCGTCGCCCAGCAGGCCTTGGAGAAACAGATTCTCAACCTGCGCGCGACCGCGGAGGCCGGCAAGGGCAAGGAATCCGAGGGCGGCGCCTGCGTGGTCATTCAGGTCGGCACCGGCGATATCCTCGCCTGCGCGACCTACCCCTCCTTTAACCTCTTTACCTATAATCAGGATTACAATACGCTGCTCGAAACCGCCTATCATCCGCTCTTCAACCGGGCGACCGAGGGCGTCTATGCGGCCGGCTCCACCTTTAAGCCCGTCGTCGCGACCGGCGGCCTGATGGAGGGCATCATCACCGCGACTACGCAGTTCGTCTGCACCGGGCGCTATACCTATTACAGCGACTACCAGCCGACCTGCCTGCGTGCCCACGGCGCCGTCAACGTCATCTCGGCGCTCGGGTACTCCTGCAACTGCTTCTTCTATGAGGTCGGCCGCCAGCTCGGCATCGACAACATCCGGCAGTACGCCTACTATTACGGCCTCGGCGAGCCGACCGGCATCGAGATCGCCGAAAATATCGGGCAGGTCTCCAGCCCCGAATACGCAAATTCCGTCGGCGATAGCTGGCAGGCCGGCGACGTCTTGCAGACCTCGATCGGCCAGAGCTACAACCAGTTCAACCCCGTGCAGTTCGCCAACTACGCGGCGACCATCGCCAACCACGGCGTCCGCGTCAACGCGCATCTCGTCAAGAGTATCGACAGCTATGACTTCAGCGACGTCATCTCCGAGACGCAGACGGTGGTCCTCTCCGACATGCAGATGACCGACTATACCTACGATACGGTCCTCGCCGGCATGGAGCAGTCCTCCGTCGACTCCTCCGGTTTCGTCTGGTCCGGTTTCGATATCCCCGTCGCCTCCAAGACCGGCACGCCGCAGACCAACACCGAGCACTGCACTTCGACCTTCATCTGCTTTGCCCCGGCCGACGACCCCCAGATTGCCGTCGCCGTCATCATCGAGAAGGGCTGGCACGGATACACCGCCGCCCCGGTCGCCAAGGAAATCTTCCAATATTATTTCCACGGCGGCGACGGGGGCACCTCGGCCGTCGAGGACGCCCTGCTCGGCTGAGCCGCATCCCACGCCAAAGTGAAAAAATCGGCCCCGGATTTTCCCCCGGCCGTTCCCATACGGTTAAAAACAAATCTTTAGAGGCACGGAGCCATGTTCCGCGCCTCTTTTTTTGCGCAAAAAGGCTTCGGCGGCAGGAACCCGCCCCGGGCTTTTCCGGAATGACTCTCCGGCAAAAACGCATGCCGGTTTCGTCCCTCGGCATAAAGATACGCGCATTTGGCTCCGGAGGCAGCTTCCCCGTATGCGGAAAAGATGCGTTTTCCGGTTCCTCTTTGATTTTTTTCAAAATCGCTGGCAGTCTCATTGTAAGAGTGCCAATTTTTACAGTTTGGTCATAATTTTTGCGCGTTATGTTCACAAATCCCGGGTATACTATAGGCATCGAAGGGTAAGGAACCGCCCTTTAGAAAAAAGATTTCAGACAACTTTTGTCAAACCACGACCGTTCGCAGAGCGGCGCGTTTCATTCTTAAAAGGAGGATGCACCATGTTTGATCTGATGCCTTTTGACCGCAAAGAAATGAAAAAATTCAACAACTATTTTGACGACCTTGAGCGCAGCTTTTTCGGTGGATTCCCCGCCGTAAATGCGAGCTCGATGTTCCGCACCGACATTATCGACCGCGGCGACAGCTATCTGCTTCAGGCGGAGCTTCCGGGCTTCGACCGTGAGGAGATCAGTGTCGACGTAAGCGGCGAATACCTGACCATCTCCGCTCAGCACAAAGAGGAAAGCAAGGAAGAGGAAAAGAATTTCGTCCGCAGGGAACGCCGCTTCGGCTCCTTCGTCCGCAGCTTCGATATCACCGGAATCAACGCGGAACAGATCACCGCCGAATTCAAGAACGGCGTTCTTGCTCTGACCCTGCCGAAGCAGGCCGAGCCGGAAGTTTCGTCCAAAAAGATCGAAATCAAATAATCAAGCCGGAATCGGAGGCTCTCCGGTTCCGGCGGCCATGCGGGCTTCGGCCCCGGCAAAGAAGAATGGTTCCTCGTCCGCTCCGTTTTGGGCGGGCGGGGGCCTTTCTTTTTTTGCATGATTCTGCGGTTTCCGCCGCATGGGTTCTCATCCGCACGGGCGGGGAATTTCTTTCGGCATGATTTCTGCGGTTTTCGCAGCCGATGGGTTCTCATCTGCACGGGCGGGCAAACCTGTCTCCTTTTTGCGTAACCGAAAAACTGTATATGCCTTTATACAAGAATGAGCACGGAACATTTCGCTCCGTGCTCATTTTCTTATTGATGAAAAACCGGCTCATCCGGGCGCCTGACGGTCGCAGGTCTCCGAATACTGCGGAAACTCCACCACGGTCTCCTCCGCTGCGGAGTAGGCGGATCGCGTCTGATCTTCCCATTTCAGCGCGAATTTTTGCGCCGTCAGGGCCGCGTAGAGGCGCACCGCCGTGTGCAGGAAGTGGAAGAAAAAGACCTCGGCGAAACCGGCGGCAAGGAGCGGCAGGATATCTCTGCGGCACACCGGCGCACCCTCGAGCTTCGCCGCGCCGAAGGCGACCGTCCACGAGGAAAGGAGGCAAACCGCCGCGTACCCGGCCGCGAGCAGAAGGACCTTCTGAAGATCCAGAATGTCGGCGACCCGGGCAAGCGCAAGCGTCACCAACCCGGCGCATTCGACCGCGGGCGCCGCCAGCTCATAGAGCCAGTAGACCGGAGCCGTCAGGAGCCCCAGCGCGCCGAAATAGCGCGAAGAGGTCTCATCCCGGTGTTTTTTGAGGCTCTGGATCAGCCCCGTCTGCCACCTGCGCCGCTGGAGGCAAAAATCCCGGAGCCGCAGCGGAAACTGCGTGAGGCAGACCGCATCCGGCGCATAGGCGACCACGTAGTCCTTTCCGCAGAGGCGGCAGTAGGCGTGCAGGCGCAGGATCAGCTCCATATCTTCGCCGACCGTATGCGTGTCGTACCCGCCGGCGCGAACCACCGTATCCCGGTCGAACATTCCGAAAGCGCCGGAGACAATCAGATTCGCGTGAAAGCGATCGAAGAAGAGCCGCATGCCGTAAAATGCCCGCAGGTATTCCAACTTCTGAAACGCGAGCAGCAGGGGATCCGCTTTTGCGCCCGCGTAGAGTTCCTTCGCCGTATAGACCGCGCCGCCGCAGGCAACGGTTTCGGGCCTTTCCGCAAAGGGGAAGGCGATCTTCTTCAGGGAATCGTAGGGCAGCACCGTATCGGCGTCCACCGCGGTGAAATGCGTGTACCGGCAAAAATTGATCCCTGCATTCAGCGCGTCCGCCTTGCCGCCGGCCTCTTTGTCGACGACGGTGATCGGGATTCCGCCGATCTTGCACCGGTAGACGCCAAGGATCGGCCGGGCGGGCAGGAGTTCCGTGGGATTCAGCCCGATCTGTTTCAGCGGAAAAGCATCGAGAAGCGTCTCCAACGTCCGGTCCGTCGAGCCGTCGTTGACGACGATGATCTCATAGACCGGATAGTCGAGACGCAGCAGCGTGTCGATGCCCGCGCAGAGGGAGCTCTCCTCGTTGTGCGCCGGGATCAGGATGCTGACCGGCAGCTCGCGGAAAAGCTCATCCGAAGCGAGCGTCTGTCTCCGGAAGCGCTCTTTCCGGTCGCGCTCCATCCGGCGCAGCGCCTCGGCATCCGACAGAACAAGGATGACAAGGTAAAATCCCGCGAAGCAAAAAAACAGCCAGAACAAAAATTTCAGGCAGGCATTGAGAAGTTCCATGATCGGTTTTTTCTCTTTCTGCGATAATTTTTCGCCCGGAACGCCCCCGGCATCCCGCGGATCAGTTTCGGAGAAATCCGGCAGACACGTGCCGGCGCTTTGGACGGCGTCGTTTCAGGAGCCTCGGCTCTTTTTATGGCGGCCCCGTGCTCACAGGAAATTAACAGGCACTCCGGGAGCTCTGCCAGCCGTTTTTGGAGAAACCCGGCGGATGCTGCGTATCGGTGATTTGGTCGGCGTCGTTCCCGGAACCACAGCTTTTTCCATGGCGGCCCCGTGCTCACAGGAGACTAACAGGCACTCCGGGAGCTCCGCCAGCCGCTTCCGGTAGCGCGCCCGGTCCGGCTCGAGTTCTTCCAGAAGACGCAGGTAAAAAAGACGGCCGCTCACATCCGAAGGCGGACAGCGGCGCTCCTCCCCGGAGAGCAGCACATAGATCTGCGGAAGCAGCGCCTCCGCCCGCTCCGGAAATTCGGCTTTGAGCGCCGTATATCCTTTTATCAGAGAAGCCGCCGCCTCGTCGCAGCCCCCGAGCCGCTTCATCTCCGCGAAACGGACCGGTTTTCCCTCCGCGGCCGCGGCAAGGCGTCTCCCCACTGCTGCGGTCCGGCGTCTTGCGCGCGCATCCGGCCCCGCAAGCAGCAGGTACAGGCAGGCGAAAAGCAGCAACAAAGAAAAATAAGCGAAAATCAAAATCAAAAGGATCACCTGCATGCCGCAATGCCTCCTTTCCGTATTTTCGGAATCGTACCGTGCCGGGGGACAGGGCTTCCGCATGAAAACCATTGTGCCGGAAGCCGCTTCTCCCTTTAAAAATATTCCTTACCCGGAAGCAGCGGATGCCGCCTCGGAATCATCTGTCCTGCAAAACAGAACCGGCCGCGCCAAAACCGTTTTCTCCGGGGGAACCTTTTCTTGCCCGGAAACGGCAAGTACTTTGCGGCCGTACGCACGCGGACGCGCTCCTTTTTAGAATTATTGCCCCATCCGGTCCTTTTGAAACGGATTTCTCCATGCCCGGGGCTTTCCCGAAAGATCACCGCAAAGGCCGTTTTTGCAAAGGCTGCGGCTCTCACTCCGCCGCCGCGAACACCTGCTGAAGAAGATAGTAGGACTGCTTGAGCCGCTCGTGATAGGTCGGCGTCTTCCATGTTTCAAGCGTATAGGCGCCCCAGCCGGTCGCCGAGACGATCTCCTCCTCGGTACGGCAAAAGCCCGAGAGAAAAATCTGCCGGATGGAAAGTCCCCGTACCTCGTAATTTTCGTAATAGTCGTCCCGTACCTGCGCCGTCGGGGGATCGTAGAAATTGAGCAGTTGCCACGCGAGCCGTACCTCGACCGCCCCGCCGGCAAAGCAGTAATCCGTGAGGGAATCAAACTCCTCCGATGCGGGATTTCCGTTTCCGTAGACGAGCCGGCCCGTCTCCACCGTGAGGGCATCCGTCGTGACCTCTTTTCCGTCGGCATCCAGATAGGTGTGGCGGCTGTCGCTGCCCATTGTGGCGACATGAAAGACCGGATGATCCTTCCGTTCCGGCGTCGCAAGGACCGCGGCGGAACTGTCCCACGCGTAGATCGAGAGATTGGTATCGTAATATTCCTGCACCAGCAGCTCGGCATCGGTCTCATCCCGGACCGAAAGCACAAAGTCCGCCGCCCGGGAGAAGGAGATCGTTTCGTAGGAGAACGCCCCGGATTTCGGCGTCACGTCAAAGGCGACCAGCAGTTCCTCCGTTCCGGGCGTCCAGCCCTCCTTTTCGATCAGCAGGTAGAGATATTTTTCATCCTGCTGAACCGCGACAGAAAAGCCGTCCCTCCCGGCGGCTGTCTCCACGCCCGCCCAGTCGGAGAGATCGCCGTCCGGGTAACAGACGCTCTCCTCCTCCCCGGGATCGAAGGTCAGCAGGCCGTAAAACTGCTCGTTGGTCTGCGCGTCGCTCCAGTTGACAATGTTATCCTTATCTACGGTGAGTTTCGTGTTCCAAGCCTGTTTGAACCATTCGTCCTGCCACGAGAAAAGCACGCATCCCGCGCAGCCGGCCGCGCAAATGTCTTCAAACAGCGCCGCGGAGGCCTCTCCCTGTTCCTCCTCCGAGAGCCCGCCCTGATGGAAACCCCGCACCGGGTCCTGATAGGCCTGCCCGCGCGACGAAGAGGTGCCGAATTCCGAGACGACGACCGGCACGGTATGGTAGGCGTTCAGTTCCTCAAGATAGGCGCGGTAGGGGTTCTTTTGGCCGGAGGCGTCCGTCTCCTCCGCATAGCGGCCGAGCTTGAGGAATTCCGGATAGGTCGGGTAGACGTGGTAGGAGGCGAAGAGGCCGGTCTTGAGCTTCTCCGTGGGGAGGATATGCTCCGTATCGACGTTCACCTCGCGCTTGAGCACGGTATCCTCATGCGAGAGCGGATCGGTGAGCGGCCAGTTGGAGAGCGCGATCAGCTTCTGGCAGCCGTATTTTCCCCATTCGTAAGAGAGCGCCGCGTCGCCCATCCAGGCAAGGAACCGCTCGAAGCCCGTCGCCTCCGCAGAGGCCGAAAGAAACTCCCCCTCATAGGTTCCGGCCTGATTCAGAATATCGTTAAAGGAGACGAAATCCGTCTCCCACTCCACGCCCAGAATATAGCCCAGCACATACCCGGAGATATCCTCGGAGTAGACGGAAAAGGCGGAATCCTCGCGGAGAATCCGGATGCGCTCCCCGTGCAGCGCGTCGATCATGGCCCGGAGCTCGCCGGCGACGGAAGAGCGGAAGTCCTCATTTCCCACATCGGTCGTCGTATACATATAGGTCTCCGGCAGATAGTAGCCCTGAAGCAGGTAGAGCGGCGTCTCCGCGGTGCGGTTATATTCCCCGAGCGCCCGGTAGAAGGCCGGCGACTGCAGCAGGTAGACCCGGATGCAGTTCGCGTGCAGCGCCCCGATGTAGCCGAACCACCGCAGATAGTCCTCCTCCGTGACGCCGAGCTCGTTTGGAAAACAGCCGGGTTTCCCGGTGCCCATATCCACGCCGATGATAAAAAACGGTTCCCAGACGCCGTCCCTGTAAATTTCGAACTCCTTGCCGGAGGTGCGGGCGAAATAGGTAAGCTCCGGATACCCGAAAGCGACCGGGAATCCGTACTGCGCCAGCAAAACGAGCCCCAGCAGCGCCGCCAAAAAGCCGGCCGTCACGCGAAGAAAAAGCGTCCTCATGATTTCCTCCCGATTTTTGGGCACGCCTGTGGGAACGGCATCGCTTTTCCGCCGCCGGATGCGCCCGGCCCGCGAAAAAATCCGCCGCACAAAAAGAGCCCCGCGGGAGCCGTTCTAGCCGTTGAGCATGCTCAATTTTTCGATATTTTCATCCATCCACCGGCCGCGCTCGATCACATACTCGCGGAGCTTGTCGTATTCCTCCTCCACGGTGCCGCGCCGGCGGTCGTAGCGGGTTGCCTCGCCCGAGCAGTACCAGCGCTCATAGTTGCGCGCAAGGCTGCCGCCGAGATAGTCCCGGCAGGCGTCGATATAGGAGAGCAGATAGTCCTCCGACAGATAGCTTTTACGCAGCTCCCGGTAACGCAGCTCACACAGCCGGGTGAAGGTGCCGGAGCCGCAAAGATAGTAATAGATCATATTTTTGGGCATTTCGATGGTATCGCAGGCCACCCACTGGCCGACGGTGTTGTTCATCGCACCGTCGAAATCCCAGACCGGCCCGATATGCACAATGCCGTCCAGATCGAAATAGAGGAAGGTTGAGAGCGTGCCCGCGTCGTAATTCTGAAAGAATTCGTTGATGAGGAAATAATCCACAAACGAATCGACGTCGATCCGATCCATCCAGTCGGCGCTGTTTGGATTTTTGTCGATATCCATCAGCGATTTTTCATAGGCCGCAAAGACGGATTCGATATAGCGGATCTGCTCCGGGGTCATCTGAAGATAATCGGGATAGAGAAGGTCGCAGTCGTAGACGCTGGCCTCCGTGGACATCAGCCGCTCGATCTTGTAATGGTCGCAGGTGTTGTTGATCTGCACAAGGGCCGCGTTCTCCGTCCGGGTGGAATCGAATTCCGTCAAATTGAGATGTTCGCGGTCCGTCTGAATCCGCTCGATGATCGTATAGAGGCCCAGATACTCCGTTTCACCGTCCTCGCCTCTGAGGAACATCTCACACAGGCGGGCGTCGGGCGCGTTGCCCATAACGGCATCCGAAATCTGGTAGAGCATGTAGTTGCGGATCTGAGTCCGGTCGATATAGCTGCCGTTGACGGCGTAGGAATCGCCCGCCGCCATGCCGCAGAGGGACTGCTCGTTTCCGCTTCCGTCGCCGCCGACCAGCTTGACGGCGTACTGCTTTTTGGGATAGTAGCGTGAGCTGTGGCCGCGGATATTGACGAGCGCCGCGCTCTCCACCGCGGGCGTATCCTGAAGCGTATTCCTTCCGCCGCCGTCAAAGAGAAGAAACCGGCAGAGAATCTTCTCCTCGGTCTCCTGCTCCGCGCCGGGGATGATTTGTCCTTCCGTATCGATCAGAAGGAGCGGCAGGTAACTCGAAAACGTCTCCGCATCCGGCTCGCCTTCGGTCTCCTCCGGCTCCATCGGATAGGTCAGATGCTGCCCCACCCGGAGCGCGTTCCCCTTTGTGGAGGCGGCGGGCATTACGGCGGCTGCCAACAGCAGAAACGCCGCCAGCAGCAGGGATAGCGTTCTTCTCATCTCTTCACTCCTGAATCTCGCTGTTCTGCAGCACGAGGTTGACGTAGCTGACGCCCTCTTTGTCGTATAAAAGCGCGAGAAGACCGTCCAGTTTGTTTTTCGCCCTGCTGTCCCGCAGGTCGTAAATCAGCTCCGCCGTCTCCGGCGTCGTGTTGACAACCTGGAGCCGGCTGTTCGGATAGGTCTTAAAAATATCGGATTCCATGTCCTCCCGGCGCTCCAGCGTGCTGCGCACGACGAGCAGATAGCGGCTGTCCTTGCGGATTCTGCCGAAGACCAGCAGCAGAATGAAGATCAGCGCCGACGCCGTCAGCGCGACCACATACTGCGCGACGCCGCAGCAGATGCCCGCCATGATGCACCAGAAGATATGTACGGCATCCTGCGGGTCCTTGATCGCCGTGCGGAAGCGGATGATCGAGAGCGCGCCCACCATGCCGAGCGAGAGGGCGATGTTGCTGCTGATGACCGCCATGATCGCCGCCGTGATGGCGGACATCGCAATCAGCGAGACGGCAAAGCGCCGCGAAAAGGTCACCCGGGTGGCGGAAAAATAATAGGCGATATAGACGACGATGCCGACCGCGACCGCCACGCCGACGCGAACCGCGACATCGAAGAAATCGAGTTCCCCCTGCTGGAGGAGGTTGTCCAGAATATATTGCTTCATGATTTTGCTCCGTTTCGTGCGCTTGATCGTTTCAGAAAATCCGGTCCCGGTTCGGCAGACGGGTCTTACATCCTATTCAAAAGGATCGCCCGGAATTCGCAAACCGTCCCCCTGTTTCGATATTTTTTATTTTCAGTAAACCGTAATCCGGTTCGGCAGACGGGAAATCCCGTATTTGCTGCAGGATTCCTGCGCGCCGAGCAGATCCGTGAGCAGACCCTGAATATAATCCGGCAGCCAGCCGCTGAATTTGACCTCCATCACCCAGACATCCGCCTCCGTGACCGGGCACAGTTTCGGCGCCGCCGAAAACAGATTCCGCCCGCTCTCCTCCATGCGGATGTCGCTGTCGAACGTGATGCGCGTGCGGCAAAGCGGTACCGCAAAGGCCAGCCTCCGGTACTGAATGACGGCTTTGGGGCGCCACATCTCCTCCGTCATGCGGCAATAAAGCTGCACCGCCTCGGGCTGCGGCAGTTCCAGCAGCGGGCGGTAATCCTCCATCTGCATCGCCTCGGCCTGCGCCCGGGTCATGGGCAGGGAGCACTTCGAGCGCGCGTCGCCGTCCCGATGCTTGATCTCCATCTTCGCAAAGCCGAATTCCGGCGGATAGACCCGCAGCCGGATCTTATCCCGGCAGCAGATGCCGTCCTCCTTCTCGGTGCAGCAGCGGTTATCCGGCGTGTCGTAATACAGCGACCGGATCAGGTATCCGTTGCCGCAGTTGCTGTGCGGGTCCTGCGGCAGTACCGCCGAGAGCTCGCCGATGATTTTCGCCGCCTGCACGGTGGTCAGCAGATATTTGTTTTCCGTTCTTCGTACAAACATGCTTATCCCTCCTGCCGCAGCGCGGCGGTCTCCGGCTCCAGGCGCTCGATCTTCACTTTAAAAACAGCCGGAAACACCGTGTTTTCATCCGGATCGCCCGGCCAGTTTCCTCCGACGGCGAGACACATGATCAGATACATCGGCTCGTCGGGAACATGGGATGCCGTGCGGAATACTTCCGCGCCGTTCAGGGTCCAGATCAGCAGATCCTGATGCCACGAGAGGCCGACCGTATATTGCCGCGGCATCCCGTTTTCAAAATCATAGATAAAATAAGCCCTTCGCTTTTGGTCGGTAAAATAATGGAGCACGCCCGAATAACGATCCGGCTCGGTGCCGACGTGCTCAAAAATATCGATCTCCGGGAGCGCCGTTCCCGCCGTGCTCAACATCCAGATCGAGGGGAAGAGGCCCGCGCCCTCCGGAACCGTGACCGTGAACGAGAATTCCCCGTAGAGATAGCTCTCGGCCGACTCCACCATGCCGGAGACATAGTTCTCCCCCTTTCGTTCCGCCGTGAGGAGAACGGTGTCTCCGCCCGAAAAGGAGACCTGCCCCGTTTCGTAGACGCTCAGCTCGTTGTTATTGTGTTCGGCGCCGGCTACCGCCATAAAATTCTCCGTCAAAACGGAGACGGACGCCGCGGATCCCGTGCCGGATATTGCAGCCGCGGCTGTCATCGCGGCGGAAGATTTCTCCTGCCGGGCGGAATTCTCTGCGCCGGAAGAGGCCGCTTTTCCGGAGGACGCCGCTTGCCCGGAGGCGGCGGTCTCCGAGACAAGAGCAGGCTCCTCCGCGCTCTCCGCAGAGTTTGTGGCTTCCGTCGTCTCTGCGGTCTCCGCGGTTTCTGCTTCCGCCTCCTCGGCATCCTCTTCGGAAGCCGCCGTCCGGGGCGCCGAGGTCTGCATGCGCTGCCGATACGTAAAAATGGTCATCTGTAAAATCATCGCCCCCGTCAGGCAGAATGCGGCCCCGACTGCGGCAATGCGAATCATCCGTATTCCTTTCACGCCCGTTTTTCCCCTTTTTTCGGAACCCATGGCGGCATCCTCATATTGCGCGCGGCGGCCGTGTCTGGCCTTCGCTCAAGCAGCTTCCATAATCTTCCAAATAAAAGGAAAAAGCAAGGGGTATCCTGTCGCGCTCCGCCGCGGCATATAAAAAAATAAACTGCGGCGGGGGAGGGGGCGTTTGCCTCTCTCCGACAATGGAATTTTTGGCATCCGTACCGACCGGCCGAAGACGCATAAAGAAAGAAAGTGAACCGCAGCTCCGCCTTTTTGGTCTCTTTCCGGCCGGATGGGATAAAAAATCCGCACTCCATCCGAATGGACGAAGTGCGGATATCGCTGTTGTTTTTTTGACGAAAGCCGGCTTTTCGCGGGCCTTACGCGTTCTTCTTCAGGATCGCCTCGTAGACGGCGACGGACATGGCGACGGTCGCGCCGACCATCGGGTTGTTGCCCATGCCGATGAGGCCCATCATCTCGACGTGCGCCGGCACGGAAGAGGAACCCGCGAACTGCGCGTCGCTGTGCATGCGGCCCATGGAGTCGGTCATGCCGTAAGAGGCCGGACCTGCGGCCACGTTGTCCGGATGGAGGGTGCGCCCGGTACCGCCGCCCGAGGCCACGGAGAAATACTTCTTTCCGTTCTCGACGCACCATTTTTTATAGGTACCGGCGACAAGATGCTGGAAGCGGACCGGATTCGTGGAGTTGCCGGTGATGGAGATGTCAACGTGCTCATGCCGCATGATGGCGACGCCCTCGTTGACGTCGTTCGCGCCGTAGCAGCGGATGGCCGCGCGCTCGCCTTCAGAGAACGGAACCTCGCGTACGACGATCAGTTCGCCGGTGGCGAAATCATAATCCGTCTGAACGTAGGTGAAACCGTTGACGCGGGAAATAATATAGGCGGCGTCCTTGCCGAGCCCATTCAGAATCACGCGGATCGGGGCCTTGCGGGCCTTGTTGGCGTTGCGGGCGATGCCGATGGCGCCCTCCGCGGCCGCGAAGGACTCGTGTCCGGCCAGAAACGCAAAGCATTTGGTCTCCTCGCTCAGCAGCATGGCGCCGAGGTTGCCGTGGCCAAGACCGACGCCGCGCTGTTCGGCGACGGAGCCGGGGATGCAGAAGGCCTGAAGGCCCTCTCCGAGGCAGACGGCCGCCTCCGCAGCGGATTTGACCTGTTTTTTGATGCCGATGGCCGCGCCGAGGGTATAGGCCCAGACCGCGTTGTCGAACGCGATCGGCTGCACGCCCTTGACGATCGCCTCAGGATCGATGCCGGCTGCCCTGACCAGCGCGTCGGCCTCCTCCAGGGAGGTCATCCCGTATTTTTCAAGGCAGGCCGTGATCTTGGGCATTCTTCTTTCTTTTCCTTCAAACTCTGCCATATATCTGAAAAACCATCCTTTCCACTCAGATTGTCGGAGCGGTCCCGGCAGCGCGGATTTCCGCAGGCAGCGGGCCCTTCTTCCGGAAGCCGCCCGGCGTCATTCCTCGCGCGGGTCGATGTACTTCGCCGCGTCGGCGTAGCGGCCGTAGGTGCCGGTCTCTTTTTCGAGCGCGGCGGCGGCGTCCATGCCATGACGGATATCCTCCATCATCTTGCCGAGACGGACAAATTTATATCCGATGACCTCGTCGTTCTTATCAAGAGCGAGGGAGGTGATATAGCCTTCGGTCAGGTCGAGGTACCGAACGCCCTTGACGCCGGTACTGTAAATGGTACCGATCGAGGAACGGAACCCTTTGCCGAGATCCTCAAGCCCGGCACCGATCGGGAGCCCGCCCTCGGAGAAGGCGGTCTGGCTGCGGCCGTAGACGAGCTGCAAAAAAATCTCGCGCATGGCCACGTTGATGGCGTCACAGACAAGGTCGGTATTCAAAGCCTCCAAAATGGTTTTTCCGGGCAGGATTTCGCCGGCCATGGCCGCGGAATGGGTCATGCCGGTGCAGCCGATCGTCTCGACCAGCGCCTCCTGGATCACTCCGTTTTTTACGTTCAGTGTGAGCTTGCAGGCCCCCTGCTGGGGTGCGCAGGTCCCAACGCCGTGCGACAGGCCGGAGATATCGGTGATCTGGGTGGATTTGACCCATCTGCCTTCCTCCGGAATCGGTGCCGGGCCGTGGTTCGGGCCTTTGGTCACGCTGCACATTCTTTCCACATCTTTTGAACAGTTCATGCGGCAGCTCCTTTCCTCTTTATGATAAATCTTCATGAAACTATGAGAGCGGGCTTTCGGAATCGCGGGCGTTTCGCAAGCTTTCCGTCAAACCCGCCTAAATTATATAAGAAATCAAACGGTAAATCAATGTGGAGTATTTCCAAATAATCGCCCTTTTCAACGGAAATTTCCATTGAAAACGATCGCAGGCCTCAAAAACGGCAAACAGATTTTACAGACCGTTCATTGACTTGCAAATATCTTAAGAATAAAATAAGAAAATAGAATATTAGGCATTTCTTTCGGGCGTAAAAAACGACGCCCAGGATAAGGAGAAAACATGAGTTTACTTGAAAAGATTTTCGGCAATTACTCCCAGAAGGAACTCAAGCGCATCGACCCCATCGTCAATAAGATTCTCGCCCTTGAGGACGAGTACAAGGCTCTGAGTGAAACCGAGCTCAAGGGCCGGACCGCGCAGTTCCGGGAGCGCTGGGAAAAAGGCGAGTCCCTCGACAGTCTGCTTCCGGAGGCGTTCGCCACCTGCCGGGAAGCCTGCGATCGTGTGCTCGGCATGCGTCCGTTCCCGGTGCAGCTCGTCGGCGGCATCGTGCTCCATCAGGGGCGCATCGCCGAGATGAAGACCGGCGAAGGCAAAACGCTGGTCGCGACGCTTCCGGCCTACCTCAACGGCCTGACCGGAGAGGGCGTGCACATCGTCACCGTCAACGACTACCTCGCCAAGCGCGACAGCGAATGGATGGGGAAGGTTTATAACTACCTTGGCCTCTCCGTCGGGCTTGTCACCCACGACGTGGAGACCGGCCGCCGCAAGGACGCCTATGCCTGCGATATAACCTACGGCACCAACAACGAATTCGGTTTCGACTACCTGCGCGACAACATGGTCACCTATAAAGAAAACCGTGTCCAGCGCGGATTCAATTTTGCCATCGTGGATGAGGTGGACTCGATCCTGATTGATGAGGCGCGCACCCCGCTGATTATTTCCGGCCGCGGCGAAAAATCCACCGATCTCTATGAGAAGGCCGACCGCTTTGCCAGCACGCTCAAGGCCATCCGCGTGAAGGAAGAGAACGAGAAGGAGGAGCGCGAGGACATCGACGCGGATTATATCGTCGATGAAAAGGCCCGCACCGCCACCCTGACTCCGAGAGGCGTCGCGAAGGCGGAGGAGGCTTTCCACCTCGAAAACTTCAACGACCCGGACAACATGACGATCGTTCACCATATCAGCCAGGCAATCAAGGCGCACGGCGTGATGCAGCGCGACGTGGACTACGTCGTTAAGGACGGCGAGGTCATCATCGTCGACGAGTTCACCGGACGCCTGATGTTCGGGCGCCGGTACAATGAGGGCCTCCATCAGGCCATCGAGGCGAAGGAGGGCGTCACGGTCGCGCACGAAAACCGCACCCTCGCCACCATCACTTTCCAGAACTACTTCCGCATGTACGACAAGCTCTCCGGCATGACGGGCACCGCCCTGACCGAGGAGGCCGAGTTCCGCGAGATCTACGGCCTCGACGTGATCGAGATTCCGACCAACAAGCCGGTTGTCCGCGAGGATGCCCCGGACGTGGTCTATAAAACTGAAAACGGCAAATTCGGTGCCGTCATCGACGAGATCGTCGCCGCGCACGAGAAGGGCCAGCCGGTGCTGGTCGGCACGATCTCCATTGAGAAATCCGAGCTTCTGAGCGGCATGCTCAAAAAACGCGGCATCCCGCACAACGTGCTCAACGCGAAGCACCATGACAAAGAGGCCGAGATCGTCGCGCAGGCCGGCATGCACGGCGCCGTGACGATCGCAACCAACATGGCCGGACGCGGCACCGATATCGTGCTCGGCGGCAACGCGGAGTACCTCGCCAAGGCCGACATGAGAAAGGCGGGCTACGAGGAAGATCTGATCAACGCCGCGGATGCCTTCTTTGAGACCGGCGCGGAGGATATCCTTGAGGCGCGGAGACTCTTCCAGGAGCTTTATCAGAAGCATAAGGAGGAGATCGCCGGGCAGGCCGAGCTTGTGAAGCAGGCCGGCGGCCTCTATATCATCGGCACCGAGCGGCATGAATCCCGCCGTATCGACAACCAGCTGCGCGGACGTTCCGGCCGTCAGGGCGACCCCGGCAAATCGAGATTCTATATCTCGCTTGAGGACGACCTGATGCGGCTCTTCGGCGGCGAGCGGCTCCAGAATATGATGGATTCCCTCGGCGTGGAAGAGGATATGCCCATCGAAAATAAAATGCTCGCAAGCTCCATCGAGAACGCACAGAAGAAGGTAGAGGGCCGCAACTTCGGCATCCGCAAGAACGTGCTCCAGTTCGACGACGTCATGAATAAACAGCGTGAGATCATCTACGGACAGCGCTCCAAGGTGCTGGACGGCGAGGACCTCAAGGACTATATCGGCCAGATGCGCGCGGAGAGCGTCTCCAAGACCGTCGGCACCTACCTCGCCGAGGGCAGCGTTCCGCAGGACTGGAATCTCGACGGTCTGCGCGACTACTACCTCGGCTGGATGCTCTCCGACGGGGACCTGCGCTATCCGAAGGAGGCGCTTGCAAACCTGACGAAGGCCGATATCGAAAAGGCCCTTCTCGACCGCATGGAGGAATACTACGCCGTCCGCGAGAAGATGTTCGGGCCGGAACTGATGCGCGAGCTTGAGCGCGTGGTACTCTTGCGGAACGTCGACCTCAAGTGGATGGACCACATCGACGCGATGGAGGACCTCAAACAGGGCATCTACCTGCGCGGCTACGGCCAGCATGACCCCGTCATCGAGTACCGCATGGAGGGCTTCGACATGTTCGACCAGATGGTCGACGCGATCCGCGAGGATACCGTCAAGATGCTGCTGACCGTCAAGGTCAAGGCCGGCGCAGCTCCCGAGCGCGAGCAGGTTGCGAAACCCGATATGGGCGTCGGCGGGGACGGTTCCTCTCCGGCTTCTCCGGTCAAAAAGAAAAAAATCGGCCGCAACGATCCCTGCCCCTGCGGCTCCGGCAAAAAATATAAAAACTGCTGCGGCAGATAAAGCATGGATTTCATCCCCCGCCCAAGGCGCCCGAACAGGCCCGGCGGCGGGGGATTTTGTCTTCGACATCCGGCCTATCATTTGAAAAATCGGGGTGGTTTTTGTGCAGACGCTCAATCTTGTTCTTGTAGAACCGCAGATTCCGCAGAATACGGGCAACATCGCCCGCACCTGCGCGGTCACCGGCGCAAGGCTGCATCTGGTCGGGCCGATGGGCTTCCGGCTCGATGACACGAAGATGAAGCGCTGCGGGCTCGATTACTGGGATCTGCTCGACGTGACCTTCTATGACGGCCTCGACGACTTCTTTGCCAAAAACGAAGGCCCGTTCTATTATTTCACCACAAAGGGGCTTTCCCGCCACAGCGACGTCTCCTACCCGGACGGCTGCTACCTCGTCTTTGGCCGGGAGGACGCCGGTCTGCCGGAGGAACTGCTCTTTCAAAACCCGGATACCGCCGTCCGTATTCCGATGCGCCCGACGCTGCGCAGCCTCAACCTCTCGAATTCGGTGGCGATCGCCGCCTACGAGGTGCTGCGGCAGTGGGACTACCCGGAATTGCAGTGGAAAGGCTCTCTCCGGAAATTCGACTGGGCCGACGCCGGCGTTCATCAGGACGCGATGGATCTGCACAGCGGCAGGGAATAGGCCGGGCACCGCCGAACTTCGGCCGAATGCCGGAGAGATCCGGCGAGCACGCAAAGGACGCGAAAAACACTTTCGCAACGGCCCCGGAACCACCGTGTTTTCTTAATTCAGAGGGAACACCCTCGTTTTGATGCGTTTTGGAGCCCCTTTTTCGGCGGTTTCCTCCGGGCCCTATGGGCGTTTTATCTTTTTAAAATTCCGAGTTGAAAGGCGGTCGGCCGGTTATGGAAAGAATTCAAAAAATCGTCGGCGCGCTGCGAAGGGCCGTACAGGATTACGACATGATCCATGCCGGCGACAGGATCGCGGTCGGCATCTCCGGCGGCAAAGATTCCCTCACGATGCTCGAGGCGCTCTGGATGCTGCGCGAGCACATCGGCCCGGATTTCGGCCTCGTCGCCCTCGCGCTGGATCCCCGATTCGGCGATACCGATTCAAATTATTCCGCCGTGGAGGAACACTGCCGGGAACTGGGCGTGCCGCTCGATATTCGCCGCACCAACATCGGCACCATCATCTTTGAGACGCGGAAGGAACATAACCCGTGCAGCCTCTGTGCGAGGATGCGCCGCGCCATGCTGCACGACGCCGCGAAAGAGGACGGCTGCAACAAGCTCGCCCTCGGCCACAACTTTGAGGACGCGGCCGAAACTTTCCTGATGAATCTGCTCGACGCGGGCAGGGCGGAGTGCTTCTCGCCGGTCACCTACATGAGCCGCAAGGATATCACGGTGATCCGGCCGCTGATTTACTGCCGGGAGGCGGATGTCCTCGCGGCGGCGCAGAGCCTTGGCCTGCCGGTCATGAAAAGCGCCTGCCCCGCGGACAAGCATACCGAACGGGAGCATGTGAAGCAGCTGATCACGCGCCTCGAGTCGGAGGAGGGCTATGAGAGCGTCGCCCGGCGGATCGTCGGCGCCCTTCAGCGCGGAGACATCTGCGGCTGGGGCCTCGGTCATCCGGAGCCGGTCGTCTTTGAAGGAAGATAAGACTTCGGCCGTCCGGCCGGAAATCCCGAGCCTCTATATAATTGTATAAAAAATAAAAGACTGGCGTCTTAAGGCGCCGGTCTTTTTTGTGCGTTTCGTTTTTGGCAGGCATTCCCGCGGAAGTCTTCCGGGCCATGCAGACGAAGATCCTGCCGAAGCTTCTTCGGTCAACTCCCTGCGCGGCAAAAAAGCTCAGGGAACGGAAGGCAGGTTTCGTTTCTCCCGGAGGCAGAATCCTCCGTCTCACATCTTTTTCATCACGCTGATCGAGACCGCGGTGAGCCCGACGCCGAGCATGATAAAAGCCGTGCTGCTCTGAATCGCATTCAGCGTGCCCAATACCGTCACCGCGACGCCCATGCCGATCCCGATCCCGCGGAGCACCAGATCGCAGATGCCGCCGATGTCCGACGCCTCGCCGTCACCGAGATGGTCAGGCTCCCTCAAAACGTCCGTCCCGTTGTTTTTCTCCTGCTCCCAGGCATGTTCCCCGATCGCCACCGGCTCCTGCATAGTCTCCTCCGGCGAGCTGTCTTCCGGGTTTCTGATCCAATCCTGCGCCGTTTTTCTGTTCTCTTCCATACGGCGGCCTCCTTTCCTCCTCAGGCATCGTTCTTCCACGCCTACTTTATAATGTTTTCCGGGAAAATACAATCCCCCACCAATAAAATAGGCGAAAAAAAAGAGAAATCCGCCCGAAAGCGCACCCCTTTCCGCAAAAAATGAAGAATTTCCCCACAACCGCCCGGACGGGCGGGGGAACGGACGTCCTCTTTTAAAAGGTCCTGGAAGCCGCAAAACGTCGCTCCAAGACGGCGGCTGAGCGGCGAATACCCGGGCGTGTGCCGTGGCGGCCTTTTTCTTTTTGGCGGACGAAAAAACACCTTCCCACGGATGCAAACCGCGGCGATGCGCCCAAATACCGCAAAACGTCATGCCAAGACGGCGGCCGAGCGGCGAATACCCGGACATGTGCCGTGGCGGCCTTTTTCTTTTTGGCAGACGAAAAAACACCTTCCCACGGATGCAAACCGCGGCGAAGAGCCCGAATACCGAAAAAAAACGTCGCCCCAAGACGGCGGCTGAGCGGCGAATACCCGGGCGTGTGCCGTGGCGGCCTTTTTCTTTTTGGCAGACGAAAAAACACCTTCCCACGGATGCAAACCGCGGCGAAGAGCCCGAATACCGAAAAAAACGTCGCCCCAAGACGGCGGCCGAGCAGCGAATACCCGCGCATGTGCCGTCCATATCCTGTTCGCCGGCCGCAATCTCCGGCAGGGAAACGGTTTGAGCCAAAAAAATCTCCGGAGCCATGAAAGGCCCCGGAGAACATTTTTTGTGGAAAGGTCAGCGTTTGCTGAACTGCGGTGCGCGACGGGCTTTTTTGAGTCCGTATTTCTTACGCTCGGTCATTCTCGGGTCACGGGTCAGGAACCCGGCCTTTTTGAGCGGAGAACGCAGCTCCTCGTTATACTGGAGCAGGGCGCGGGCAATGCCGTGGCGGATGGCGCCGGCCTGGCCGGTGACGCCGCCGCCCTCGACGGTGCAGATGATGTCGAAGGCTCCGGCGGTCTCGGTCAGCTCAAGCGGCTGACGGACCAGAAGCTTCAGGGTCTCAAGGCCGAAATAATTGTCGATGTCACGGCCGTTGATCGTGATGGCGCCGGTGCCGTTCGGATAGATACGGACACGGGAAACAGAGCATTTTCTCCTTCCGGTTCCATAAAAATAGGGGTTGGATTCGTACATGTCTGATTTCCTCCTTCCGATCAGAGCTCAAAGGCCTGCGGGGCCTGAGCTTCCTGTTTATGTTCCGCGCCGGCATAGATGCGGACTCTCTTGAGCGAATTGGCGCCCACGGTGTTGTCCGGGATCATGCCTTTGATGGCCTTCATCATGGCAAAGCAGGGGTCTTTTTCCATCAGCTGACGGTAATTGATCGATTTCATGTGGCCGATATAGCCGGTGTGATGGTAATAGAATTTCTTCTCGAGCTTCTTACCGGTGAGGACCGCTTTGGCCGCGTTGATGATGATCACGTGGTCTCCGCAGTCGGCATGCGGCGCAAAGTCGGGTTTGTATTTGCCGCGAAGCAGCTCGGCGGCAACGACGGCGGTATGGCCAAGTGGCTTATCCGCAGCGTCGAGGATGTACCATTTGCGCTCGATGGTCGAGGCATTCGGCATGGTGGTGTTCATGGTAAAACCTCCGATAATCCTTTGTAAAATTTGTTTTCGTTCAGAAAGCGACAATCGTTATTATAGCGACGCAAAAACGGCTTGTCAATCGTTTTTTGGCAAAAAATCAATTTGAAGAGAGAATCCTCTTGTTTTCTCTTGTTTTCTCTTGATATCTCTCATTTTCTTCATTCCTATTTTAGTTTTATTTCTTAAGCAAGCGCGTCCTAAAGGGCATAAAAAAGCCGCCGGGCAAAATCCCGCCGGCAAAACGGCCCCCGGAGGCCGGAAAACTCAGCCCCATTCGAGCACGTAAATATCCACATAGCGCAGGCCGTTGAGCACGCATTCGTAATAGGTGGGGTAATAGAGATCCACCATGTTTTTCCCGGAGAGCATGGCGCCTCCGGTATCCGCCGCGATGCAGTAGCCATAGACGAAGCAGCTTCCGCCGTCGTGCGCGCAGATCCAGAGTTTCGTCCCGTAGGGGATGATCGAGGGATCCACCGCCACATAGCCGACTCCCGCGCGGATGCCGGTTGCGGTTCCCGCGCCGGCTTTGGCATAATAGCCGGTGGCACGGGCGCTGCTGAAGAGGTATTCATACTGCGTCGGCCGGTTGTTGACGATCTCATAGCCGAAATCCATCTCGGAGACCGGCCCGTTGTCGCCCCGGAGATAGAGGTCGTCGGTGGCTCTCTTAATGACGTCTTCGGAGAGCAGGGTCCGGTCCTCCTCCACGCCGTCGACGGTCTTCTGCTCGTAGGTCAGGAGCCTCGTGCCGTCCCTGCCGTAGGAGAGCAGTACTTCCTTGCCCTCCCGGATCAGCGAAGTGCCGCGGTAGCTGACGCCGTGCGAAATCGGTTCTTCCTCCGTGGTGGTGTTGTAATCGACCCGCGTGACCCGGATATGCTCCCCTTCGGAAAGCAGGCTCTGAATCGGTTTGTCGACGAGATCGGTGTTGCGCAGCTCGATTCCGACTTTATAAAGGGCATCCGCGACCGTTCCTCCGGCAATATTAAGGTGGTAAGTCAGCGAATCCGCAAGGATATCCACCTCGAAGGCCCGGGCGACACGGATTTCCGCCGTGACGTCGCTGTAATCCGCTGCAAGGCCGGAGCTCTCAAAGCCGGTCACGGAGAGTGTATCCCCATAGCCGACCGTGATGCCGTATTTTTCAAGGATGCGCTCCGGATTATCCTCGGTGGTGCGCACGGCGAAGACCTCCCCGCCGTTGTCAATGCGCACGGTACGGATCTGCGCCGGAATCCAGAAGACCAGCACAGAGGCCGCCGCCGCAAACAGCATCAGCTGAAAATGCCGCGAGCCGAGAAATGCAAAAAACCGGAACGCGCCCGCTAAAAACTTCCTCATGGCGCGCCTCCCCGCAAAGTACGGCCTATTATAGCCGAAATGGGGAAGAATGTCAAATTTTTCACTCCTTGAGAGAGGAAAAGGGTGATTTTTTCCGCTCCGTACGGGATTTCCCCGGCCCCGCCGCGGCGGCTTTTCCGACATTCGGAGGTAATTTTTTCCGCGGCGTCCCGGATTTTCCTTACGGCCTCCACAAAAAAGCATTGAATCCCCCTTTCGGGAATGCTATAATAAAGATTAAATTTTTTTGCAGGGGGTGCAGAAGGGTGAAGTTGCCGGAAGAAAACATTCTGATTGTGACCGGGCATTACGGCTCGGGCAAAACCAATTTCACCCTGAACCTTGCGAAGTATCTGCTTGCGGCGGGCGAGGCTCCGGTGCTCTGCGACCTCGACATCGTCAACCCCTATTTCCGCACGGGCGATTACGCCGGGGCGCTCCCCTGTGAACTGATTGTGCCGACCTTCCTCGGCACCACGCTGGATACGCCCGCCCTCTCCGCAAAGATCGACGCCGCCATCCTTTCCGGCAAGCGCGTGATCCTCGACGCGGGCGGCGACGACGCGGGTGCGGCCGCTCTTGGCCGGTACGCCGCGAAGCTGCAAAAGGCCGGCTACGCGATGCTCTACGTCGTCAACAAGAGCCGCAACCTGACCGGTACCCCGGAGGATGCGGCGCAGATTCTCGGTGAGATCGAGGCGGCCTCCCGTCTCAAGGGAAGCTTTCTCGTCAACAATACGAATTTCGGCCGGGAAACCTCTGCCGAAGATATTGAGCAGAGCGTGGACTATGCCGCGCAGGTTTCTGTGCTCACCGGGCTGCCGCTGCTCGCGACCTGCGTGCTCAAGGGCTGCGAATCCGCAAAGGTGCCCGAGCCGTTCCCGGTGGAGATTCTTGTGAAGTTCCCTTGGGAAAACGCATGAAATCCGCAGTGGCGGATTTCATGCTGGAAGTTTGCCTTGCCCGCCTCATAGGGCGGCGGGCATTTGTTTCGCAAACCGGCGAACTTCGTCGATAACAAGACCCGTTCGTGATTTACGCCGGAAACCCGCCTTGTCTGCCTCGCAAGGCGGCGGGCATTTGCTTCGCAAACCGGCGAACTTCGTCGATAACAAGCCGGAAACCTGCCCTATCTGCCTCATAGGGCGGCGGGCATTTGCTTCGTAAACCGGCGAACTTCGTCGATAACAAGACCCGTTCGTGATTTACGCCGGAAACCTGCCCTATCTGCCTCATTGGGCGGCGGGCATTTGCTTCGCAAACCGCATGAAACCCACTTCGTGGGTTTATGCTGCGAGTTTTCTCGCCGGCCACAGGCCGGCACCATCGCATGGAACGAAAACTCGTCGAAACCAAAATGCGGGGCAGGTTCATGCTGTAAGTTATTTTTGCTGGCCACAAATAGGCCGGCGGGCAATATATCCGGTTTCATGCCGGAATTCGCTTGCTTTACGATCTTTGCCGGGATCCATCCTCAGTTTGCCTATGGGCGGACAGGATCTTTCTCTAAAAACAAGTTTTCCCCGGCATAGGCTATTCTCATCGGAAAGGAGCTGTCGATTGTGGGAAAAACCCCGTGCGCCTGTGGTGCGCATAAAAAGGACCGCCCCGCGGAGCGAAAGCTCTGGGCCACGGACGACGGACTCGTCTCCAACCGGGAGCTGATCTGCCGGACCTGTATTTATAAAGAAAAAGGCTCCGCCTCCTCCTGCGTAAAATACGCGGAGAAGCCGGAAAGCGTTCTGAAAGAGGGCAAATGCCCGTTTTATCTGCGAAATCCCGGGAACTGCTGCTGAAAATGCCGCCCTGCCGGAGCCGGCTTCGGCGAAAGACAGGGTGAGCCGCCTTTCCGCGGCCGTTATTCCACCTTATTTGTTATTTCATTTTTTGGAGGGTTGCCTTATGGCGAAAGTTACCGTTGATGAGTCGGTCTGCAAGGGTTGCGGGCTCTGCGTATCCGTATGCCCGAAAAAAATCCTGCGTCTGGCGCCCGACCGGATCTCCGCGAAGGGTTACAATCCCGCGGAGATGACCGACCAGTCTTTGTGCATCGCCTGCGCGATGTGCGGCATCATCTGCCCGGACAGCGCGATTACCGTCGAAAAATGACGGAAGCTGCCGGCATTTTGGTTATCGCATAAATCGTGCACAGATTTTGGTTAAAATGAAGTTTGCCGGTTTGTGGAGCAAATGCCCGCCGTCCTACAAGGCGGGCACGGCAAACTCCCAGCATGAAATCCGCTCCGCGGATTTCATGCATGACTTTGGATAACAGGAAAGGATGAGTATATTGGCTGAAAGAGTACTTATGAAGGGCAACGAGGCGATCGCCGAAGCCGCCATCCGTGCCGGCTGCCGCCACTACTTCGGCTATCCGATCACGCCTCAGACGGAGATCGCCGCCTACATGTCCCGCCAGATGCCGAAAGTCGGAGGCGTCTTTCTTCAGGCGGAATCCGAGATTGCCGCGATCAATATGGTCCTCGGCGCCGCGGCCGCGGGCGTCCGCGCGATGACTTCGAGCTCCTCGCCGGGCATCTCGCTCAAATCCGAGGGCGTCTCCTACATAGCCGGTTCCGACCTGCCCTGCGTCATCGTTGACTGCATGCGCGGCGGACCGGGCCTCGGCGGCATTCAACCTTCCCAGTCCGACTACTGGCAGGCGACCAAGGCTTACGGCCACGGCGACTTCCAGCTTCTCGTTTTTGCGCCCAACTCCGTACAGGAGATGGTCACCGCCGTCTTTGACGCCTTTGAGAACGCCGACCGCTTCCGTATGCCGGCCATGGTGCTGGCGGACGGCCTGCTTGGCCAGATGATGGAGCCGGTCGTCTTCCCGGAGCGCGAGATCGTCACCTATGATAAACCGTGGGCGACCAACGGCCGCCACGGCGAGCGCAGACATAACATCGTCAATTCCCTCTATCTTTCTCCAAAAGAATTGGAGGATACCAACGTCGCCCGCTTCGCCCGCTACGAGGAGGTCAAGCGCGTTCTGCCCAAGGCGGAATCCTACCTGACCGAGGACGCGGAGATCGTGGTCGCCGCTTTCGGCGCAACTTCCCGGATCGTCAAATCCGCGGTCAACAGCGCCCGCGCCGCCGGCATCAAAGCCGGTATGGTTCGCCCCTACACGCTCTGGCCGTTCCCGGCTGAAAAAATTCAGGAGGGCTGCCAACATGCGCACGACGTGCTCGTCGTCGAGATGAATATGGGCCAGATGGTCGACGACGTGAAGCTCGCCCTCGAATGCAAAAAGCCCGTCTCTTTCTACGGACGCACCGGCGGCATCATTCCGTCGCCGGCGGAAGTTCTCGAACAGATCAAAAAACTTGCGGGAGGTGAGCAATAATGGCCATTGTCTATCAGAAATCAAGCTGCCTCACCGATGTGCCGCTCTCCTACTGCCCGGGCTGCTGCCACGGCATCATCACGAAGCTGGTCGCCGAGGTCATCGAGGAGCTGGGCGTGGAGCCGATCACCGTCGGCGTCGCGCCGGTCGGCTGCTCGGTTATGGCCTATAACTTCTTCACCTGCGATATGGTAGAGGCGCCCCACGGCAGAGCGCCCGCCGTCGCAACGGGCCTTCGCCGCGCCCTGCCGGACAACATCGTCTTCACCTATCAGGGAGACGGCGACCTTGCCGCTATCGGCACCGCCGAGACCGTGCATGCGGCCACCCGCGGCGAGAACATCACCGTCATTTTCGTCAACAACGCGATCTACGGCATGACCGGCGGCCAGATGGCTCCGACCACGCTGCCGGGTCAGGTCACCCAGACGACGCCTTACGGCCGCGATCCGCAGACCGCCGGCTGGCCGATCCGCATCTGCGAGATGCTCGCCACACTGACCGGAACCGCCTATGCCGAGCGCGTTGCCGTCAACACCGTGCCGAATATCCGGCACGCGAAGGCCGCGATCAAAAAGGCCTTCCAGAATCAGATCGACCACAAGGGCTTCTCGATTGTGGAGGTCCTCTCCACCTGCCCGACCAACTGGGGCATGACGCCGGATGAGGCCATGAAGTGGGTCGATTCCGCCATGATCCCGTATTATCCGCTGGGCGTCTACAAAGACATCGACAAGGAGGCGAAATGAGATGGCCGCTTCCCACAACATGCTGTTCGCCGGCTTCGGCGGGCAGGGCATCCTTTTCGCCGGCAAGGCGGTCGCCTACTCCGGCATGATGGAGGGCCGCGAGGTCTCGTGGCTACCGAGCTACGGCCCGGAGATGCGCGGCGGCACGGCCAACTGCTCGGTCTGCCTCTCCGACGAGCCGATCGGTTCCCCGCTGGTGCTCAGCCCGGATTGCCTCGTCGCGATGAACAACCCCTCCTATGACCGCTTCATCGATTCGGTCGTGCCGGGCGGCGTCGCGGTGATCGACTCTACGCTTGTCGACCGCGCCTGCGGCCGCACCGATATCACCGCCGTCTTTCTCCCGGCAACCCAGACGGCGAAGGAACATGATCTTCAGGGGCTCGCCAACATCATCCTGCTGGGCGCCCTGCTCGAAAAGACCGGCTTCACCACGCCCGAGAATCTTGAGGCCTGCTTCCGGAAGATCATCCCGGCCAAAAAAGCCGACCTGATCGAAAAGAATATGGAAGCTCTTCGGCTCGGCATGGAATTTGCCGGCTGAAATCTCCGAATAAAAAAAGACCGGGGATATTCCCCGGCCTTTTTTATTTGTGGAAGCGGTTCCGAGGCGCTGCCGAAGAAGCGCAGGCGGAGGAGCTTTCTGTTCATCCGGCGTGTCCCGGCGTCTTTGGCCGGGCGAACATCTTACCCGGCCTGCCACGGGATCTCCGGGTACCGCCCGATACAGGCGGCAGGAAGTTTTCGGCGGAAAATCCACATAAAAAGAAAGACACCGGAAAAACTCCGGTGCTTTTCTTTTTGAGTGATTTTAGTTTGAGGGTTGTTTTGAGGAGGGTGTACGCCGAAAAGCTTGCGGCTCTTCTCGGGTACATCCATATTATAGCACCGGAGAAAAAAACTTTGTTAAGTAACGGTTAACATTCCCCCGGAAATATCGGATATTTTATGAATAAAGGCCGCCCGCGCGGCGCCGGAAGAAAGGCCTTCTCTTTTGCCGCAGAAGGTGAAAAATCGGGGCAGATTTCTTCCCTGAAAGAGGAGCCGGCTCTCTCTTTCCGCAAAAACCCGCGGCAGAACTGTTTGGAAGCGACCGTCCGTTAAATTTTTTTTTAAAAAGCAAGAACATACGTTTGCATTTTAGAAAAAGATGTGTTATACTGCTTTTGAAAAACCGGAACCTTTTTTCGCGAAAGGAGCCTTTATCATGACGCAGAAATCCGACGAAATCTATGCCTATATCTCCGAGCACCTCAACGAATTCGGCTATCCGCCCACGGTCCGCGAGATCTGCGCGGAGCTTGGCATCCGCTCCACCTCGACCGTGCACCGCTACCTGCGCGAGCTTCAGTCCGAGGGCAGGATCACGATGGGGGAGAACCAGAACCGCGCCATCACGCTCAACGAGGCCGCTCCGGCCGGAACGATCCCGGTGCTCGGCCGCGTCGCCGCCGGCTCGCCGATCCTTGCGGAGGAACAGGTCGAGGAATACATTCCGTGGAACGGCAGCACGGCCGGCCTCTTCGCGCTCCGGGTTCGCGGCGACAGTATGATTAAATGCGGCATCCTGAACGGCGACATCGTGGTCGTGCGTCAGACGCCGGACGCGGTCAACGGTGAGATCGTGGTCGCTCTGGTCGGCGACGACGCCACCGTCAAGCGCTACTATAAAGAAAACGGGCATTTCCGCCTCCAGCCGGAGAACGACGCCTACGAGCCGATCATCGTCGACGAGGTCACCATCCTCGGCAAGGTTGTCTCCGTCGTCAGAACCTACGAATGAGTTTTGCAGGGCATCGTTTCTGCCAAAAAATCTGTTTCGATTAAAAAACGCACCGGAGATATTCCGATGCGTTTTTTGTTTGTCGCGCGGTTCTTTTTCGTATTTTGCAGGATGGAAAGAGGCCTTTCCGGTTTCTATGCCTTTGAGGAGGCCTCCGCCTTGCTCGCGGTCTGGGCGCTCCCCTGAATATATTTGTCCGAGGACTGGTCCATCGGGGCGCTCGTATCCTTGCCGCCCCAGTCGGAGAAGATCCCGGTTACAAATCCGGTGCGGGTCTCTTCGGTAAAGGTTCCGCCCTGAACATAGCTGGTGGCTGCGCTCTCAAAGTTGGTGCGCCAGCCTGTGGAGGCGTAACGGTAATAGGAGGGGACCCAGTCTCCGGCCTTCAGGTAAGAAGCGAGGCTCTTCCGGAGGGAATCCGGAAGCTGCCCGGCCGACGTGGTGGCGCTGTTGCCGGAGGTGGCGGCGCTGTTGGCGGTACCGCTGCCGTTTGAAGCGGCGGCTCCGCTCGTGGCAGCTTTGCTCGTGGCGGCGCTGTTGGCGGTGCCGTTGCCGTTTGAAGTAGCGGCCCCGCTCGTGGTATTGGCCGCCTTTGAGGTGGTTCCGGCCGCGCTTGTGGCGGCTTTTGCGCTCGACGCGCTGTTGGCGGCCCCGCCCGAAGCGGTTCCGTTCGTGGCGGCGTTGCTTGTACCGGCGGCGTTTCCGCTGGTGCCGGCCTTGCTCGTGCCGGAGGTCGCGGCGTTTCCGCTGGTCGTACCGGTGCCGCCGGTTGTCGCGGTGCCGGTGAGCGTCGCCCAGTCGGTGCCGAAGGTTCCGGTCAGGTAACCGATGCCGGCGTTATTCGTATAAAGCCATTTCAAAAAATTCTCTGCCTCGGTGATCTGTGCGGCGTCCGCATTCGGGTTGACCACAAGCCAGGAGAGGACGTCCACGGTGATGCAGCGGTCGAGCTCTCCGGCGGTTTTGGGGGCCGTGGCGGTGGTTCCGGTCGTGTTGCTCGTTCCGGAGGTGGTTCCCGAGGTGGTTCCGGAAATGTTTCCGGAGGTTGTGGCGCTGCCGGAGGTATTGGCCGTTCCGGAAGTGGTGCCGGAGGTGGTGGTACTGGTGCCGGCGGTGTGCGGGATCTTAAACGGGATCAGCAGCAGCCGGTCGGCGACGTCGGATTCCACGCTCAGGTTATCTGCGAAGGAGGTGGTCCCGGCGATAAAGAGCGCCTTTCCGGTGGCGAGATCGTCGTCGGAATAGGTTTTCGTCACGGCGTTGGCGAAATGAAGCTCGGCGGCCGTGGCGGCGGAATCCGCATAATCGCGGAAAGTACCGGTGTCGCTGCTGAGATCTCCGGCAAACGTGCTGCCGCTCTGGTAGCCATAGGCGGCGGCCGTATCCAGCAGCCAGGAGGCCGTTTCACCGGCTTCGGCGGCTTGGGCAAAGACTGCCTCCAGATTCGCGGCGCTGCCGGTCTTCGTGGCTGCAAAGGTATAATTGTGGCCGTTCAGAAGCACTTTCGCGGCGGTGGGCGTCTTGATCCAAGTGGCGGCCGCGTTGACGAGCGCTTTAAACTCGGCATAATCGCAGGTCTTGAGATCGGCGATCAGCACGGTGGCATCTGCTGCCGGAAAAAGATTTCCGAGCATCTGCGGATCCACAATATAGCCGCGCCCCTCAATTTCAAAAGGCAAACCGTAGCTCCCCTTGCCGGAGGCATCCAGCGCGAGGCCGCTCGGAATGGTGGTGTAGACGGCGGCAAGATTTCCGCCGGCGGAATAATCCTTCATATTGGTTTTCAGATCCGTCACCGTATCGTAGTCGGAGACCAGATAAAGCGCGGGTTTCTCCGTGCCGATCGTTCCGCTGAGATCGTTTTCCACATAGGTGAAACTGATTTTCTTTCCGGTTGCGGTTTCATAGGCGGAGGCGAGGGTCCGCAGCGAAGCGCGCAGGCTGTCCCGGCTGTGATAAATCACAAGGTCGTACCCGCTCTCGCCGTTTCCGCTTGAATTCGAGCTTTCCGACGTCTGGTTATTCTTTTTCCAGCAGCCTGAAAGCAGCGTCAGCAGGGCGATCAGCACCGCCGCCGCCCGCAAAAAGCGTCTTGCAGACAAAATAAATCATCCTTTCATGGTTTTTTATTATTCTTTGCATTGCGGCGGTGCTTATTGATGGAAAAATGAAACCCCGATTAAAAATTTTTCCGGTGTCTTGACAGAACGCCCGGGAAATGTTAGAATAAACCACGCAAATGCGGATGTGGCGGAATTGGCAGACGCGCTAGATTCAGGTTCTAGTGAACATTACGTTCCTGTGGGTTCAACTCCCATCATCCGCACCAAACAAAAGAGCGTCGCTTGGTTAAGCGGCGCTTTTTCTTTTTCTATTTGAAAATTGCCGTTTTACAAGGCGCACAACCGAGAAATAGGCGATTTAGCTGCATTTTCCAAATAATTGCATTTCTTTATTTATAGTGCTATCATTGAATTAAATGATAGCTTTAATAGAGGTGTAATAAGGATGCAAACGATCTTTGCCTGGCTTTATGTCATCTCCGGCTTATATTCAATTTACATTTTTACATTAATCTGTTCACGTCTATTCAAGAAAAAACCAGTCAAGGAAATTGTATCTATTATATCAAAGCAGAAATATGCCTCTATCATATTAACGGTTGCTCTAATTACTTGCCCAATAAACTTATATTTTGTCTATTTGGAAGGAGTCCCCGAAGGTGCATATTCTATCAATACAATGTTGAGTATTGATGGTGATCCGAATAAATATGTAGCCGAAGCAAAGATTTATTATTACGAAGACATTGAATATGAGGAAGGCGACCCCGATTCTGACTATTTAAGAAAAGGCTCTTCGTTTCCAGAGACATATTTGACAAGTACTTTTAATTTATTTGACTTCAATTACCATGATTATGAAATTAGAGATTTGCCTGAAATTATCGAATCCAAAGAGAAGTATGATATTGAGATACTTCTACCAGAAAATAACCAAGACTTAGATTGTATCTGGACCCAAGCCACAATTGAGATTCCAGTCTTAACATATAACACACTTGGTGTTACCGTCTCAGATCAATTGCGTAATATTAGTGTTATGAGATATGTAGAATATATTGTAATTTTCGTTTCAGCTTTGGTAGGATTAGTAATTTGTATCCTTCAAGAAAAAAATAAAGTAATGCATTCCAATTTTTACGTTTGAAGCCGCCTTAAAAATAACGCGGCAATCATAAAAACACCTGGCCCGCCCGTCTGGGGTGGCCGGGTGTTTTTATGATTTTTTGTACAATATTCACGTTATACGTTAGATATGCAGAATTTTTCCATGAATATTCAAAAAAATTTATATTTATGTATTGACATTCAAAAAACGCGGCGCTATAATGCATCTATATTCCACAAAGCAAACAAATTACACAAAACAATCTGGAGGAAATAAAGATGAAAAAACTTCTTGCGCTGGTTCTTGCGCTGATCCTTTGCTTCTCTCTTGCCGCGTGCGCGCAGACCGAGACGGAATCTTCCGCCCCGGAATCCGTACCGGAAGAATCCGCCGCTCCGTCCGAAAGCGAAGCCGTCTCCGAAGCGCCCGCCGAAATCACGACGGTCACCGCCGGCAAACTGACCGTGGCGACCAGCCCGGATTTTGCCCCGTATGAGTTCTACTCCGTCGACGACGCCGGCAACCTGAGCCTCTCCGGTTTCGACATTGCCCTTGCGCAGGCCATCGCCGATCACCTCGGCCTTGAGCTCGAAGTCGTTCCGATGGATTTCGACAGCATCCTGCTTGAGCTTCAGGCCGGCAACGTCGACCTCGGCATCGCGGGCTTCTCTCCGGATCCGGAGCGCGCCGAGACCTTTGATTTCTCGGATATCTATTACATGGGCGGACAGTCTCTGGTTGTCCTCTCCGAAAACAAGGACGTCTACAACACCTATGAGTCCCTGACCGGCAAGAGCGTCGGTGCCCAGACCGGATCCATCCAGATGGATCTTGCCGAGCAGTACACGCCGGACGCCAACATCGTCGGCCTCTCTAAGGTCACCGATATCATCTCCGAGCTGCTGGCCGGAAAACTCCAGGCCGCCTTTATCGAGACCGCCGTCGCCGAGTGCTACAAACTGAATTATCCGGAACTTGAGCTTGTCATGGATGTCGAATACGATGTGGCCGGTTCCGCCGTCGCGCTCCAGAAGGGCAACGAGACCCTGCTCGCCGCCGTCAATGAAGTCATCGCCGGGCTGATTGAGGATGGCTCCATAAACCAGTTCGTCGCCGATGCCAATGAGCTTGCCGCCGGCAACATCTACGAAGGCCAGCTTGCGGATTATCAGGCCTGACCCGTCGCTTTCTCTCTTAACCGGTTTCATACTCCTCCCGGATGCTCTCATCCGGGAGGAGTTGCTTGTGTTTTGAAATCCTTTCCGAAAGGAGCTCTTTTATGTCCATCTCCGCCGAAGGCTTTGAGAAGGTGCTCCGCTATGCGGAGCTCTTCAAACAGGGTATGATTTGTACCGTCTCGATCTCCGCGCTGACCGTCTTTTTCGGGTTTTTCCTCGCGCTGCTGCTGGCCATTATGCGGCTGAGCAAGGTGGGCGTCTTCAAACTCATCGCCGCCACCTATGTCGAGGTGATCCGCGCGACGCCGATGCTCGTGCAACTCTTCATCGTCTACTTAGTCGTCTTCTCCGGCATTCAGCTGCCGGATATCACGCTCTTCGGCTTTATCAAGTTTGACCGCTTCTTCCCGGGCGTCGTGGCGCTCGCGCTCAACTCCGGCGCCTACACCTCCGAGATCATCCGCGCCGGCATCCAGAGCATCGACATCGGCCAGACCGAAGCCGCGCGCAGCCTCGGACTCACGCAGTTCCAGAATATGCGCCTGATCGTGCTTCCGCAGGCTATCAAGAATATCCTGCCGGCCATCGGCAACGAATTCGTCACGATCATCAAGGAATCCTCGATCTGCTACACCATCGGCGTTCAGGAGATCATGTACGGCGTCAAGGCCGCCCAGTCCGCGACCTTCATCATCGCCGAGCCTCTGCTGATCGCGGCGGCGCTGTATTTCGTGCTGACCTTCCCGACCTCGAAGCTGATCGGCTATTTTGAGAGGAGGATGCGCCGTGGCGATATCCGATAACCTTGTGGAACAAGGGGCCCTGATCTCAGTGTACGGCCTCAAAAAATACTACAACAAGGGAAAAATCAAGGCGCTCGACGGCGTCGACGCGGAGATCTACCCGGGCGAAGTCGTCGTCGTGATCGGACCCTCCGGCTCCGGGAAATCGACCTTCCTGCGCAGCCTCAACCTGCTTGAGCCGCCGACCGAGGGCACGATCGTCTTCGACGGCGTGGAGATCACCGACAGGCACTGCGACATCAACCTCCATCGCCAGAAGATGGGCATGGTGTTTCAGCATTTCAACCTGTTTCCGCATAAAACGATCCTCGAGAATATGACGATCGCCCCGATGCATGTGAAGCATATGTCCAAAAAGGAAGCCGAAGAGAAGGCCCATGAGCTTTTAAAGCGCGTCGGCCTCGACGACCGCTGGAACGCCTATCCGATCCAGCTCTCCGGCGGGCAGAAACAGCGCGTCGCCATCGTGCGCGCGCTGATGATGGAGCCGCAGGTGATGCTCTTCGACGAGCCGACCTCCGCCCTCGACCCCGAAATGGTGGGCGAGGTGCTTGAAGTCATGAAGGAGCTCGCGCGCGGGGGCATGACGATGGTCGTCGTCACGCATGAGATGGGCTTTGCCAAAGAGGTCGGCAGCCGGGTGCACTTTATGGAATCCGGCCGCCTGATCGAAGAGGGGAGCCCGGAAAAGATGTTTGAATACCCGGAAAGCCCTCGCCTTCAGGATTTTCTCAGCAAGATCCTGCTGTAAGCGCCCGGTGCGTTTTGCCCGCAGCCGAATCCGTCCCTTCGCTCCCCGGAGACGGGGAGTGTTTTTTTGCCGTCGGGCGGTTTCTTTGCGGGGCCGCCCCTGTCCCGGCCGGTTTCTCCGGAAGAGAGGTCTCCGGTGCGGCGGGGCGCTTTCGGCCGCGCGGGAACCTTTCGGCCGAATGGGGACTTTTCGCAGGCGGTTTTCTTTTTGAATAAGAAAAAGGGCCGTTCCCCCTCTGCGAAGCGCCGAATTCACAAATTCGTTCTTGATTTTCCCTCCCGCTGCGACGATAATAATAGTATTAACCCCGAGGAGGACCCCGTATGGATGAACTCAAGACCGTCATCGCCAGCAATATCATCCGGCTGCGCACCGCCGCCGGCATGACGCAGGCCGAGCTCGGTGAAAAACTGAATTATTCCGATAAATCCGTCTCCAAATGGGAACGCGCCGAGGCCGTGCCGGATATCTACGTCATGAAGCAGATGTCGGACATTTTCGGCGTTACGATCGACTCGATGACCGGCGAAAAAGATACCGTCACGCCGCAGAACGCGCAGCCGTTCCTGCCCTATCGCCGCTCGATGATTACGACGCTCTCCGTCGCCGGAATCTGGACGGTGGCGCTCCTTTTGTTTATCCTTTTCTGGATTCTCGGCGAGCTGCACTGGATCATCTTCGTCTATGCGGTGCCGGTCTCGCTTGTGACGGTGCTCGTGCTCAATTCGGTCTGGTATGAGGGCAGATACAACATGTACATCGTTCTTTTTCTCGTGCTGAGCCTGATCGGGACGGTCTATCTGACGTTTTTGAGGTATAACTGGTGGCAGCTTCTGCTGTTGGCCATCCCGGCCGCGCTGATCGTATTCCTGAGTTTCCGCATCAAAAGATCCGGAGAATAACCCGATTCTACGATTCGTAGAGTCTTTTCCAAAAGGGGGAGAGCCGTTTCGGAACGGTTCTACTCCTTTTCGTTATTTGTAGAGCATCCCGGCGAAAAAATTTCTTGCCTTAGAGGAATTTCCGCGGGAAAATAAAGCTATTCAATCTGAAGGAGGAATCCTGCCTTGTCCGATTACATTCTGAGCTGCTGCTCCACCGCCGACCTTTCGCGCGAGCATCTGGAGGGCCGCGGCATTCCTTTTATCTGCTTCCATTACTTTCTCAACGGGGTGGAGTATGAGGACGACCTCGGCCGCTCGATCCCGTTCGAGGAATTCTACCGCCTGGTCGCCGAAGGAGCGGAAACCCGGACCTCCCAGGTCAACATCACGGAGTATCTTGATTACTTCACCCGCTTTCTTGAGGAAGGAAAAGACATCCTGCACGTCACGCTCTCTTCGGGCATCTCCGGCAGCTACGGCTCCGCCTGCAATGCCGCGTTGATCGCGAGGGAACGCTTCCCGGACCGCAAAATCTACATCGTCGACTCGCTGGGCGCCTCCTCGGGCTACGGCCTGCTGATGGACAAGCTCGCCGATCTCCGGGATTCCGGCATGGGGATCGAGGACCTGCACGACTGGGCCGAGGCGCATAAGCTTGACGTGCATCACTGGTTCTTCTCGACCGACCTCACGTACTACATCCGCGGCGGGCGCATCTCCAAGACGGCGGGCGTCATCGGCGGGCTGCTCAGCATCTGCCCGCTGCTCGACATGGACGTCGCCGGCCGCCTGATTCCGCGCAGCAAAATCCGCACGAAGCAGAAGGTCATTCAGGAGATCGTCGCCCGTATGGAAAAATACGCGCAGGACGGCACAAATTACTCCGGAAAATGCTTTATCTCCCACTCCGCCTGCTATGAGGATGCCCGCGCCGTCGCCGATCTGATCGAAGCCCGCTTTCCGCATCTTAACGGCAAGGTGCTGATTAACTACGTCGGCACCACGATCGGCAGCCACACCGGCCCGGGCACGGTCGCCCTCTTCTTCTGGGGAGAGAAACGAACCTGACACTGTAAAACGAAAATGACTCCGCCTCCGGGCGGAGTTTTTTTATCCGCACGGGGCCGTATCGGCGGACCCTGGCAGACGCCAGCCTGTTACGGCCGCCCTCTTCTTCTGGGGAGAGAAACGAACCTGACGCTGCAAAACGAAAACGTCTCCGCCTCCGGGCGGAGTTTTTTTATCCGCACGGGGCCGCGTCGGCAGATCCGACAGACGCCAGCCTGTTACGGCCGCCCTCTTCTTCTGGGGAGAGAAACGAACCTGACGCAGTAAAAAATGGGCATCCCGGCCGTACGAGATCCGGCGCCACCCTCCGTTTTTTGCGGGCGCTCACAAAATATTCACGCTTCCTTCTTTTTCCGGCAACGATTGCGTGGTATACTTCCCTCATATAAAAGGAGGCGGTTTCATGGAAAACGATGCGCTCCGGCGCCGGGCATCGGGTTATCTGCCGCTCGCCGTGACCGTTCTTTCGATCGTGATCGGCTTTGGCGCGGCGTTCTCCGCATTCGGCATCATGGAGGCATACCCGCCGGTCTTTGCGGCGCTCTACGTCATGGCCTGCTTCCTCGCGTCGTTTTTTATCCAGACCGTGCTGCATGAATTCGGCCACCTCGTCTGCGGGCTGCTCTCCGGCTACCGCTTCATCTCGTTCCGCGTGGGAAATCTGATGCTGCTGCGTGAGAGCGGGCGGTTTGTGGTTCGGATCTTTACGATCTCCGGCACCGGCGGGCAGTGCCTGATGCAGCCGCCTGCCGTGACGGAAAAGGAAGCGCCCTACCGGCTCTACCTGCTGGGCGGCTGTCTCTCCAACCTTTCGTTCTCTGCGCTCTTTTTTGGGCTGTCGGTCGGGCTCTCCTCTCCGGCGGCAAGCGTGCTCTTTCTCGCGCTCGCCTCGGCCGGCCTCATCACCGCCCTGATGAATCTGATCCCGATGACTGTCGGCGGCGTCGCAAACGACGGGCTCAATACCATCCTGCTTGGAAAAAGCGCCGCCGTACGCCGGGCCTTCCGCCTTCAGCTCTACGCAAACGGCTGGATCGCCTCCGGAAAACGCATCGGCGAGCTGCCGGAGGAATGGTTTCCGCTGCCGGAAGGGGAGGCGCTTCAAAATCCCCTCATCTGCACGATCGGCGTGCTGCGCTACGACCGGCAGTTTGACCGGCACGACTTCGCCGGCGCGCGGGAGACCTGCGAATACATGCTCCGAAACGGGCGCGGCCTGCTGGGTGTGCACCGGAACGAACTCTCCTGCGAGCTGCTGTTTCTAAAAATCCTCGGCGGCTGCACCAAGGCGGAAGCCGATATGATGCTGACGCCGGGTCTTCAGAAATATATCAGGACGACCGGCTCCTACGTCTCCCGAAAACGGCTGTTTTATGCCTACGAGCTGCTGGTAAACCGGAATCCAGCCTCCGCCGCGGGTGCCCTGCACGCCTTTGAGGAGACGGCGAGGCGCTATCCTTACGCCTCCGACGTCGAAAACGAGCGCGAGATCGTGGCGCTTCTCCGCGAAACGGCCGGGGAACCCCGCTGAGTGCAACATTCATATAAAAAAACGGCTCACCAGACAGGCGGGGCCGTTTTTTATTTTGGCGGATACACCGGAGGACGCGGCGGAAGACATATTGTAAGATATTTCGCAGGCAGCGGGGTTCGACAAAAAGCGCCTCTTTTTGCCGGGCTTGGGAAATCCCTCTCCCGGCATATTTTTCGGGCGTTTCTCATAACTTTTCCCGATAGAAAGATCGGGGGCGGGAATTTGAAAAGCAGGAGCGGACCAACGTACCGCAGCATCTCTCTGCGGAATCTCCATATGGGCGTCTCTCTGGCGGGCAGGGCGGCGCTGCGGATTCTTGCGGCGCTCGGCTCGGTGGCCGCATTCTATGCCTCCCTGATTTTCGTCGCCCAAAAAGTGCCCGTGCTCATTTTCTGCTCGGCGGCGGTCTCCTCTCCGCGCGACACCATTGGCGTGCTCAAAGATCGGTACTTTTGGGAGGAATCGGGCACGGGAGAAGAAGGAGAAGGAGGCCTTGAGGAGAATCTTGCCGTCTCCGCCTCCGATTTTGCCGAAAACAATGCCGTCTCTCCATCCGGAGGGGATTCCGGAGAAGAGGATGCCCTCCCGGAAGTGCCTGAAAAACGGCGCGGCACCGTGCTCACGCTGCAGTACCAGTACGGTGAGAGCGGGCTCTATCTGCCCTGCGGCAGCGGGCTCATCAAAAACTGCACCGAATATTCCGCCGCCGCCATCCAAAAAGAGCTTGCGAAATCTGCGGAAGGGGATTATGCCGCCGATCTTTCGCAGCCCACCGTGCTCATCTACCACACCCATGCGACGGAATGCTACGAACCGGCCGACCGCGGCTACTACGACACCTCCTCGGACTGGCACAGCACCGATCCGGACGAAAACATGACGGCGGTCGGCGACGTGCTGGCCGAAACGCTGAAAGAGGCCGGCATCATCGTGCTGCACGATAAAACCTACCACGACTACCCCTCCTATAAGGGCTCCTACGACCGCAGCGCCGTCACCGTGGAGCAGTATCTGGCGACTTACCCGACGATCCACTTTGCCATCGACCTGCACCGGGACGCCATCGAGCAGGACGGCAACGTGATCATCAAGCCGACCGCGGAGATCGGCGGCAGAAAAGCGGCGCAGATCATGATTATCTCCGGCTGCGACGACGGCGCGATGAATATGCCGGATTTCTTCTCAAACCTGCGTTTCGCCGCGGCGCTTCAGGACCGGATGGAGAGCCTCTATCCCGGCCTGACAAGGCCGATCCTGTTCGATTACCGCAAATACAACATGGATCTGCTGCCGGAACTCCTGCTGATCGAGATCGGCTCCGCCGGAAATACGCTCAGTGAGGCGGAATACTCGGCGGAACTGCTCGGTCAGGCGCTGATTTCGCTCTTAAAGTAACCTTTTACAAAAAAGGAATAAAAAAATCCCGCGGGAGGCAAACTCCCTCCGGAGGGGATATCATGAAACGACTGATTCGGAATACCGTGATCTGGCTTGCCGCCGGCGCGATCTTTGCCTGCGGCACGGCGGCGTTCGGCCTCGTGGACCTCGCGCGGACAAGCGGCGGGAATTATCCGGACAGGCTTCTCGTTGTCGGGGAGGGGAAGGCCGAGCTCATGGGCGAGGAAATCCTCCTGCCGGAAGTGCCTTCGCAGGCGCAAAAAATCGCCTCCGCCGCGACGGGGCTGATCCCGCCGGAGTGGAGGCTGCTCTTCAAAACCACATGGATGGCCCTTCAGGAAAGGCTCTCCGCCAGGAACGACGGAGCCGGAACGGATGCCGGGACCGATCTCTCGGATGAGGGCGGAAGCTCCGCCGACCGGCAGACCGAAGCCGAAGCATCGGGCGGCGAAACATAGCCGAAACGACGCCGAATTTTCGCCGCGGCAGAGACCATCACAAAGGCCCGCCGCCGGAACGAATGCCGGAAATAAAATGTCAAGGATCCGGTCGAAACAGAAAAGCCGTCAAAAGGCGGCATACTTTCCGGCGGACCGGCAGATGTATAAAAAGCGGTCTCGGGCAGGCTTCTCCTGCCCGGAATGCCCGCCGCCGGTCATCTTTCGGCGCCTTTTTTCTTCTATCCTTCCATGATCCCGCGCAGGTCGGAGAGCGTGAGCACAGGCTGCAGGGCCAGATTGACGGCATCCGCAACGGTCGCGGCCGCGCGGCGGATCAGCACGTCGATATCTCGCGGCGTCAGGGAGAGATGGAGCCCGTCGGATTCGCAGTCCGCCACCGTCGGCACGCCGACCGCGATGACCGGAACCCCAATCGTGCGCGCCGAAACCTCCCTGCCGCTGCCGGCGATGCCGGAGCCGGGGATGATGCCGCTGTCGGAAATCTGGATCGTGCGGCCGAGGTGCCGGGCATCCCTCGCGGCGAGGGAATCCACCGCGATCACCGCCGCGGCCCGGATGCTCTCCGCGACGGCGGCGATCAGTTCGGAGGACTCCATGCCGGTTCCGCCGGAGACGCCGGAGATCACCGCGGCAACCGGGCGCAGTTTGCCGCCGAACCGGTTTCTGACCGCCTCGGACATGCCCCTTGTGACAAGAATCCGCTTCACCGTCTGCGGGCCGAGGGAATCCGGGGTCAGATCACCGTTTCCGAGCCCGGCGACCAAAATGGTGCCCTCCTCCGGCAGAAGCTTGCGGATCTCCGCAGCCGCCGCCCGGATCTCGCCCTCCCGGCTGCATCCGGGATCTCCGAAGGCGCCGGTCTCGATTGTGACATAACAGCCCTCCGGTTTTTTGGCGGCCTCCGCCGCCGGCTGCCCCTCCACCGTCACCCTCGTCACCGCGGTGCCGAAACGCCGGTATCCGCAGCTCAGGATGCCCTGCACGCCGCCGGATTCGGGCAGATTTTCGAGCGCAAGGTCGCTTCTCCGAAGCAAGAAATCGCCTCCAGACCCGCTTTTCAGCGGGAGATTTCTATTGTTAATAAGGAAAATTCCACTTGACAGAACCGGTCTTATCGTGTATGATGTCTATTTGTGAATGTATCCGGTAGAGAAGGAGGTGTACTGATGCCCAACATTAAATCCGCCAAAAAAAGAGTCAAGGTGACCGCTGTCAAGGCTGAACGCAATAAAGCGATTCGCACGAACCTGAAGACCAACATTAAGAAAGCCGAGCTCGCCTGCTCCACCGGTACGGAAGACCGTGAAGAAGCGGTCCGTCTTGCTATCAAGCGCGTCGACCAGGCCTGTGCGAAAGGTGTTCTTCATAAAAACACTGCTGCGAGAAGAAAATCCGCACTTGCCCGCAAGCTCAACGCTGCCAGCGCCAACTGAAACCGCGTAAAAGAAACCTCGCCTCTGCCATAAAAAGCAGAGGCGTTTCTTTTTGTCCAGATTTTCATTCTGCCCCAAGGGATTAAAGACCGTTCCCGCCGAGGAGACCCATAAACCTCCTGAGAAAATACCCAACAATCCTTTTTCATAGCAGAAAGGGCCGGACTCCGTCGGCTTCGGGCCTATTTATCCTTTGGCTGAAACAGCAGCGCGATCGCCATACCGAAGAGAATCGAGGCCGCAATGCCCGACGATGAAGCCGTTAAACCTCCTGAGAAGATGCCCAGAAGGCCATTCTCTGCGACTGCCTCCTTCACGCCCTTCGCCAGCAGGTTGCCGAATCCGGTCAGCGGCACGGTCGCGCCGGCCCCCGCGAATTTTGCGAGGGGCTCATAGATGCCGATGGCCGAGAGAAACACGCCCGTCACGACGTTGCCGACGAGAATGCGCGCCGGCGTCAGTTTTGTGCGGTCGATGAAGATCTGCCCGATCGCGCACAGGATGCCGCCGACCAAAAAAGCCCGCATGTATTCCATCAGAAGAGCCTCCTTTCCTCCGCGGTAAAACAGACGAGATGCGCAATGCCCGGGATCGTCTCGCCCTGTTGGATGCTCGTGGGGCTGAGCAGGGCTCCGGTTGCGATCAGCAAAGCGCTCCGGGGGCCCTCGTTTTTTTGCATATGCGGGAGCAGATGACAGGAAGCCACCGAGGCCGCGCATCCGCACCCGGAGGCGCCGGCTTCGACCTGCTGTTTTTCCCGGTCGTAGAGCAGGAGGCCACAGTCCTGATGCCGGTTTGCGATATCGATTCCATCCTTTTGCAGGAGCTGATCCAGCAGATCCGAGCCGACCATGCCGAGATCTCCGGTCAGGATCAGATCGTATTTCTCCGGCCCCGTGCCGGTATCTTCAAAAAAGGTCTTTATCGTGGAGGCCGCCGCCGGCGCCATCGCCGCACCCATATTGTTTTGATCGTTGATGCCGAGATCCTGAATCCGGCCGAAGCAGACCGCCTGAATGAAAGGCGGCTTCCGTTCGGCGGAGACGATCGCCGCGCCCGCCGCCGTCGCGGTCCACTGAGCGGTCGGAGGCCTCTGCCCGCCGTATTCGAGCGGGAAGCGGTACTGCCGCTCCGCCGAGCAGAAATGTGAGGAGGCCACCGCGAGCACGTTTTTGCCCGCGCCGCCGTCCACGAGCACCGCCGAGAGGGCGAGCGCCTCCGCAAAGGTTGAGCACGCGCCGTAAAGCCCGATGAAGGGCACGCCGGAACTCCTTGCCCCGTATGCCGACGCGATGCACTGATTAAGCAGGTCGCCCGCGAAGATAAAATCCATGCCCGACATCTTCCGGTTTGCCTTGCCCAGTGCAACCTTGCAGGCAAGCTCCTGCATCTTGCTCTCCGCCTTTTCCCAAGTCTCCTGCCCAAAGCGGGAATCCTCCTCGATCAGGTCGAATTCCTTGCCGAGCGGGCCTTCGCCTTCCTTTTGGGCGCCGACCGCCGCCGTGGAAAGCACGGCCGGACAGGAAGGCGTCACCAGCGTATCCTTTCCGATTTTATATGCCATAGCATCACCCCATAACTTTGCTTATGCTTCACCCGTTAGTTTCTCCGACGAAAGAAAAATTATCAGGAAATCCTCATTCCCGCACCTCCGTGCTTAAAAAACGGACTTTTTTCCATATCCGGAGCTGCTCCCTTTTCTTCACGGAAGCGCGTTTTGAAGCGGCTTCGTCCTCTTTTGTCCGGAGAGCAGGGAAACCTGTCCGAACAGGGCGGGCAGGTTTTCCTTGACAAATAATTTATATTGTGTGACTATTAGCATTGTCGTACGTTTTCCGACAGAAAGGGCCTTCATGAGAATTCAGCTTTCCGATCATTTTACTTATCGCCGCCTGCTTCGTTTTACGCTGCCCTCGATCGTAATGATGGTGTTCACCTCCATTTACAGCATCGTGGACGGCGCCTTCGTTTCCAACTGCGTCAGCAGCAACGCGCTCTCCTCCATCAACATCATGCTGCCCCTGTGCATGGTCACGGCCTCCTTCGGCTTCATGCTCGGCACCGGAGGCAGCGCCATCGTCGCCAAGACGCTCGGCGAGGGAAACCGGGAACTGGCTCAGCGGTACTTCACCATGCTGGTCTGGGCCGTGGCGATTCTCTCCGGGATCGTCGCTCTGTTTTCCATTCTTTATATGCGTCAGATCGCCTACCTGCTTGGCGCGAGCGATCTGCTGATCGAGGACTGCGTCACCTACGGCACCATCCTGATGTACGGAAACGTCCTTTTTATGTCGCAGGTGACGTTCCAATCCTTCTTCATCGTTGCGGAAAAACCGAAAATTGGCCTCTGGCTGACCGTAGCTTCCGGCCTTACCAATATGTTCCTCGATTACCTGTTCGTCTATGTGTATCAGTGGGGCATCGCCGGCGCCGCCTGGGCAACCAATATCGGCTATGCCGTCGGGAGCATCATTCCGTTTTTCTATTTTATCCTTCCAAACGACAGCCTCCTTCGCCTTACCAAAACGAAGCTCTATCCGAAGATTTTGCTCAAGAGCTGCACCAACGGCTCCTCCGAAATGGTGAGCAACCTCTCCGCCTCGGTTGTGCTGTTTCTGCTCAACCTCCAGATGATGCGTTTCGTCGGAGAGGACGGCGTCGCGGCGATCACCGTCATCATGTATGTCGACTTTGCCTTTGCGGCGGCTGTTTTGGGCTTCTGTATGGGTTCGGCACCGATCATCGGCTTTAACCACGGCGCGCAGAATCATGAGGAGCTGCACAACATTTTTCACAAAAATCTGGTCGTTCTTGCCGCCGCGGGTCTGGGGATCACGATTATCGCCGAACTGCTCGCCGATACGGTCGCGGGGCTCTTCGTCTCCGCAAATCCGGCTCTCTGCGAGATGACCGCCTACGGCTTCCGGGCCTATTCGCCGCTTTACCTGATCTTCTGGGTCAACGTCTTCGGCTCGTCCTTTTTTACCGCGCTCAGCAACGGCAAGCTCTCCGCGCTGATCTCGTTTCTCCGGACACTGGTGTTCCGGGTGGGCATGATCCTGCTCCTGCCGGAAATTTTTGGCCTGAACGGCGTCTGGGCGGCCATCGTCGCCTCAGAGTTTTTAACGGCCTTCGTCACCATCTTCCTGCTGGTCCGGCAGAAAAAAGTTTACGGGTATTAAAGACCACCGAGTAGCCGGAGCGTTTTTGGAGATATCCAGTTTTCTTCGGCTCCGGGCCTCGTCTGAAGATGCCGCCGCCCGCTTTCCCGAAAAACAGCAAAAAAGCGGCGGCTTTCGCTCTTTGCGCCGCACCGGACAAATATGGCCGCATTGGCCGCACCGGCCACGTTGGCCGCTGTGGGAATCCCTGTCCGCGCCCGTGCTGCAAAAGCGATCAGGCGGAGCGTTCTCCTGCAAAAAAAGAAAAAGTCCGCACGGAAACCCGTGCGGATTTTTTATGCCCCGCCGAACAGCACGAGGAAGAGCCCATAAATGGCGCTCGCGGCGATTCCGTAGACGATGACCGGCCCCGCGATCGTAAACATCTTGGCGCCGAGACCGAGAATCCAGCCTTCGCTTTTGAATTCCATGGCCGGCGAGACGACCGCGTTGGCGAATCCGGTGATCGGCACGAGCGTCCCGCCGCCGCCGAACTTTGCGAGGTTGTCGTAGACGCCGAAGCCCGTCAGGAGCGCCGAGATCAGGATCAGCGTGACGGAGCAGGCGGTTCCGGCAAGCTCCTCGTTCAGCCCGGCCCGGAGATAGAGGTTGATCAGCGCCTGGCCGAGGCAGCAGATCGCGCCGCCGATCAAAAACGCGCCGCTGAGATTGCGAAGCTCCTTGGTGGGCGGAGACGCTTTTTCGTTGAGCTTTTTATATTCTTCAGGGGAAACCGACAAAGGGCAAGCCTCCTTTTCCGGATCTTTCGGCGGTAGTTTTCCGCTTTTTTTCAAAAACATGTATCCCCATGGAAAAAGTCCGGCGGCGCGGTAAACTTGTTTATTTCATCGAAATCAAAAATCCGCGGCGTTTTTGGGGCCGCATATATGAAAAGACCGTCTGCTTCAGAAAAATCAATATGTTATTTGAAAAGAGCCTTTTGAAAAGGTGAAAACGGAGATTCACCTCTTTCATGCCGCACCCTGCGGTTCTTTCGGCCGCATATCCGGCAAGGTAGATCATCTCAGAAAAACGAGGAACCACACAAAAAGGCTATGGCCGGATTTTTTCATACCGCACCCGGCGGCGATTCTTTCGGCCCCGCATATGGCAAAGCGGCCCGCGGAAAATGATATTCGCCCGTATTTTGGGAAAACATAAGGGCAGCAGACCCCCATCGTTTTTTTAAAAGGAGGCATCCGCCGTGCTCAAAAAAGGAGCCGCTCTGCTCTCCGGAGCGGCGGCAGGCGTGCTCAACGGATTTTTCGGCGCGGGCGGCGGGCTTGTCGCGGTGCCGGCGCTTGAAAAGGGCGGCCTCTCCGTCAAGGAGGCGCACGCCACTGCCCTCGCGCTGACGGCCTGCCTCTCGGTGGTGAGCGTGCTGTTCTATCTCGGCGGCGGTCGGTTTTCGCTCGGGGAGGCGGCGGGCTTTCTGCCGGGTGGAATCCTCGGCGCGGCGACCGGGGCTCTCCTCTTTCGGCGGCTGCCTGCCCGGCTCCTGCGGCGGGCGATGGGCGTCTTTATGATCTGGTTTGCGCTGCGGACGCTGCTGCGATGAGCGATTTTCTGGCCGCGTTTTTCTCCGGCGCGGCGGGCGCGATGGGGCTCGGCGGAGGAACCGTGTTGATCCTCTATCTGACCGCCTGCGCCGGATACAGCCAGCCCGCCGCCCAAGGCGTCAACCTGCTGTTTTTTCTTGCCTGCTCCGCCGTCTCGCTGTTTCTGCACGGGCGGGGCGGCTACATCCGCTGGAAGTCCGCCGCGCTCTGCATCCTCGCCGGGCTGCCCGCCGTCTGGATCGGATACCAACTTTCGGTTCTTCTCGGCCCGGAGCGCCTGCGGGACGGGTTCGCAATCTTCTTGCTGCTCCTCGGCTTACAGCAGCTTTTTGGCCGGGCCGGAAACGAGCGATAAAATAAGCCGAAATTTTACTCAGGGAAAAGACGGTGCCGGGCACATATCCGAAAAAAGCCTCATGTGCAGATGAAAAACGGTGATGTGTGTCAGGCCGAACACTCGGTCATGCCGAAAAAAACTCTCTCCGGCAAGGTGAGCACCATATGAGAATACCGTGCTCAGCACATATCCGAAAAGCGAAGGCTTACCGTATCAGACAAAAAGCCGCGGGATATGTATCAAGCAGGGTACACGGTCATGCCAAAAAGCTCTCTGAAAAGTAAACGTGCATGCCCTTGAAAGTCTCAGCTCTCTACGCATCTCACTCGGACGAAAATCCACAGGATACGCGTCAGGCAGGGCATACGGTCATGCCGAAAGAAACCTTTTGGCAAAGCAATTGTTTCCTGAATTTTAGGGAAATGCCGCGCCCGCCGCACGCTCTTTTAACATAGAAAAAACTTTAAATTAGGCCCCGCACGGAAATAAAATAAGCCCGGTTCCGGAGATATTCTCTCTGAAACCGGGCTTTCTATTTTTTTCGGTTCACTCGGCGCCGATCAGGTCGCGCACGCATTTCCCGGCGAGGAAATACCCCGCGGCGGGCGGCACAAACGAGACGCTGCCCGGGGGATGGCGGCCGTTTTCCCCATCGAAGTGGGCCTTGGCCGGCTCCTCCATACTATAAAGAACGGTCAGGTGCTCGATGCCGGCTTTCCGCAGCTCCCGGCGCATGACCCGCGCGAGCGGACAGCCCGAGCCGGCGGTCTCGGAGAGATCGCCGATGCGCAGCATCTCCGGATGAAGCCGGTTGCCGGTGCCGAGGCACATGGCGAGCGGAATACCCCGCGCGGCGCACTCCTTCGCGAGAAAGAGCTTCGCGGTCACGGTGTCGATCGCATCCACGATGTAATCGGGCTTCCAGTCGAATAAAAACGCTCCGTTCTCCGGCAGAAGGAATTCGTCGGCGAGCGTGAGATCGGCTTCCGGCACGATCGCGTGCAGCCTTTTTTCCGCGGCGTCGACCTTGCGCATCCCGACGGTGGAGACCTCGGCTAAAATCTGGCGGTTGCGGTTTGAATCCTCCACCGCGTCGCCGTCGATCACCAGCAGATGGCCGATTCCGGCCCGGCACAGCGCCTCCGCGCAGGCTCCGCCGACGCCGCCGAGCCCCAGCAGCGCGACCCTCGCGCTCTGAAGCTTCGCCGTGTTTTCGCTCCCGATCAGGCGCTCCGTCCGTTCCGTCCAGCTCAACGCGCCCCGCTCCTTTCCGTCAATAAACAACAAAATGCCCCCGCCTTGTCGAATAGCCCCGGATTGAAACCCATCTTACGACAGGGTGGGTAAGTCAGCCCGGATGCTTCGCGCTCCTTCATAAATGAGGGCATGCGTCTCCGCAGCCGGAGACCGGCTCCCTTTTCAATTTCTGTTGGATTAGAATAAGGGGCAAGTTCTCGTGCAAGGCAGGGTGCGTTTCGTTTTGGAATGGTGAATGGTTATTTCTCTTCGGAATCCTCTTCGTCGTCCTCGAAATCATAGTATTCCTCGAGGCGGTCCATAAAAATCTCGGAGATCTGGTTGAATTCGTCCTCGTCCTCAATCGGCTCCAGGAATTCCTCGTCGTTTTCCTGCACGACCTTGAGAATCACCAACTGGCCGTCCTCGTCGGAGACATTCTCGGCATCCTCGGTCGGGATCAGGGCAAAATATTCGTTTTCCTCCGTGTTGAGCGTGTCGACGACTTCAAACTCATGCTCCACGCCGTCGTCGTCGACGAGGGTCAGGATATCCGGGCCATACTCGTCTTCGTTTTCTTCCGTCTCTTCTTCCGGGGTCTCGAGTTCTTTCTCGTTCTCGTCGCTCATGCTTTTTTCCCTTTCCTTATTGAAAACAATTTTTCTCGCTATCATATTATATGAAAAATCCCCGCAAGTCAATCCGTTCCGCCCGCAGTTTTTTCATCAGAGGCCCAGCGGAGGCTTTTTCCGCCCTTTTGGTAAAATTTTTCCGCCAAAGGGGCGCTTCGGCCGCACGCCCGGCATCCCTGCGGGAGCCGCCTTTTCCTCCGGAAAGAGACCCCTTCTCATAAAGGAATCACCGCTAAAAGTCGGCGGAGGTCTTTACAAAAAGCCATGTCTCAGAGGTTCCCTCCAAACCCGTTCGGAGAGGGGTTCTTTTTGGATTTATTCCGAGGAGGACTCCTCGGGGAGGACCGGCTCCACGATTTCGACGTAGGTGATCGTCACCGGAGAGGTGAGCGTATAGCCCTCCGTCCAGTTGGAGGTCTCGGCCGCGGCCGCCGCCGTCAGCAGAGAGCTCCCGGAGACGACCTGCCCGAAAACGGTGCCGGTGCCGGAGAGTTCCGGGACGCCGCCGCGATTTGTATAAAGCTCCGTCACCGGTTTGCCGAGGTTCTGCTCGATCAGAAAGGCGGAGGATTCGGCGGAAAGGGACTCCGCCGTGACAAAGAAGAGCGAGAGCTCCCCGTCCTCCGAGACAAAGCCCACCGCGCCGAAAATCGGAGCGAGGCCGGTCTCCTCCTCCGGGATCTCCCCGGAGATGACGGAGGTCTGGAGATAGCTCTCTTTCACGCTGCGGTCGATCGTCATTCCGTCGAAGGCGCCCGCCTGTGCGAGCTCCGCGAATTTTGCGGCCGCCGCGCTCTCCGCCTTCAGTTTCACCGTAAAGGAACCCGCGTCCGTCGTGAAGACAGCGGTGAGATCGTCCTTTGCCGCCGCGGCGCTCTGCCAGATCAGCTCGTCGGAGAGCGTCTCCTCCTGCGTGAGTTCCTCATCGCCGGACTGAATCCCGCCCCATCCGAAAAGCTCGGCGATGCGGCCGCGGATTCCCTCGGCGGCGGGCAGCAGCCAAATGGTCAGCACGGCCGCCAGCAACAGCAGGACGCATCCCAGCGTCACAAAGAGCGGCACTTTTGATCTCCGCTTTCCGTAGTTTCCGATTCCGTTCATGATGTCCTCCTTATGGTTCAACCAGCTTCACCGCCGTGCGGTACGGCATACAGACCGCCGTATCGCCGGCCTTCGAGAGCCAGCCGGTGTTCTCACAGATTTTGTCGGGGCAGCTTGCCTCGTAAAAACAAATTTTATGGTCCTCGATTTTGAGCCGCACGTCCGGCTCGCCCAATTCGACGATGCCGTCCTGCGCGTCCGCGAGGTCGATCCGCATGACCTCCCCGCTGCCGACGGTCACCACCGCCACCGGGTACTGTTCCGCCGGCGCGTACCTCCGTACCAGCAGCACCGCGGCCGCCGCCAGCATCACGAGGATCACCAGCAGCGCATCTTTTTTGGTCAGCAGCTTCCGCTCCATGCCGCCCCTCCGTTTCTTATTTTTTATAAGTCTTCTGAAGAGAGGCCCCGCCCCGGCCGCAGACTTTAAGCGTCAGGCGACCGTTGCTTCGGGCTACCCAGAAAGTGAACTTGGAGCGTCAGGGCCCGTCGCCTCAGGCAAACCGGGAAGTGAACTTCGAGCGTCAGGTGCCCGTCACCCCAGGCGACCTAGGAAGGGAACTTCGAGCGTCAGGCGCCCGTCGCCTCAGGCGACCCGTACAGCAGCTCCGCCGTCACCGGGTTTGAGAGCAGAAAGCCTTTCGTCGTGAGCCGCACGACCTCATTCTCACGGACGCACAGCCCATGCGCCGCGAGAAACGCCGCCCGCTCCCCGATCTCTCCGGCGGGCGCCTCCGGAAAGCGCTCCGAAAGCTCCGTGAGCGAGAGGCCCCGCTCCAGCCGCAGCCGCAGCATGGCGAATTCCTCCCACCCGCCAACCGGGATATCGGCGGATGAATCTCCGCCGACCGGTGCGCCGCCGGCATCCTCCTCGATCTCGGCCTCCGGAAAATCTTTCTCCATAAAGTCGCGATAGCTTCTTCCAAAATAAAAGCGGCGGCCCTCCATCAGCGAATGAGCGGAAGGCCCGAGCCCGAGGTAATCCGTGCCGAGCCAGTAGCCGAGGTTGTGCTTCGACTCAAAGCCTGGCTTTGCGAAGTTTGAAATCTCATACCGTTGATAGCCAAACTCCGCGAGCCTCTCCGCGGCGGTTTCGTAGAGCGCGGCGGCCGTATCCGGATCCGCACAGCGCTCCCGCAGCGGGGAAGAGGCGAGCGGCGTGCCCTCCTCGATCTTCAGCAGATAGGCGGAGAGGTGCTCCGGCGAGAGACGATGACAGAAAGCGAGCGTCCGAAGCAGGGATTCCTCCGTCTGCTCCGGGATGCCCAGCATGATATCTAAAGAAATATTGTCGAACCCGGCCTCCCGCGCCCGGCGGAAGGTCTCTTCCGCCTCCGCAGCGGTGTGAATCCGCCCGAGCGCCGCAAGCTCATTCTGCTCCGCGGACTGCACCCCGATGGAGAGCCGGTTGAAGCCCGCCCGCCGCAGCGCCGCAAAGTCAACTTCGACGCCGGGGTTCGTCTCGGCGGTGATCTCCGCCTCCGGCAGAAACGGGGCACAGGCTTTTGCCGTCTCAAGGATCCGGATGAGCCGCCGGGCGCCGAGAAGCGTCGGGGTACCGCCGCCGAAATAAACCGACGAAACAGGCCGCCCGGCCCCGCGCAGATAGTGCTCGGCGGCCTCGCAAATGCGATTGGTATAATTTTGGAAACTGTCCTCCGCCGCCGAAAATGAATAAAAGTCGCAATAGCTGCATTTTTTGACGCAGAACGGAATGTGGATATACAGTTCCATCGGCGACGAAAAATTCATTTCGTTCCCTCCGCTGAAAATAGACTCGTCTCTGTCGAAACGGTGCTCGCTTTGTCGTTTTCCACTTCCAAATGCTGGAATTTATCACTTTTTGGATGTGCTCATCCGCTTAAAAATGGGGATTTTCTGAGCACTTTTCAACATTTTCAACCACCTGTTTGTGGAAAACCCTGCTTTTTGCCTTCCGTGAGGCGGAAATCCGGTAGTTTTCCACTTTTTCCACCGATTCATCCACCAAACGGCTTTAAATATGGATTTGTACATTTGTTCTCGGTGGAAAGCCTTTTTTTCATACTTTAGGGTATGTGTTTCGACAAGTTTCCACAAACTGGAAAACGTGCATATTCTGTTTTTTCCGATGCACGGAGCACCGGAATATTCATTTTTGCAGAATGCATACCATCCAGATATTCCCATCTACGGAAAGTTGATTTTATCTCTCCGCGCTTTTGGCAAAGGGCTCACCGGCTGCCGGAGAGGACGCGCTCCGCGAGCCGCTCGAGATCCTCCGGCGCGGAGAGCTCTCCGCATTCCCGGCGGAACGAGGCCGCGCCGGCCATGCCTTTTATGTACCAGGCGGCGTGTTTTCGCGTCTCCCGCATGCCGATATGTTCGCCCTTGTAGGTGCAGAGCAGCCGCGAGTGGCGCAGGAGCATGTCCATCCGCTCCTCGGGCGTGGGCTCCGGGAGCAAGGTGCCGTCCCGGAGGTAGGCCTCGATCCGGCGGAAGATCCACGGGTTGCCGAGCGCCCCCCGGCCGACCATGACGAGCGCGCAGCCCGTCTCCTCATACATCCGTTTCGCGGCCTCCGGCGAATCCACGTCCCCGTTGCCGACGACCGGCACCGAGACCGCCTCCACGACCTGCCGGATGATCTCCATGTCCACCGGCGGCGCGTACATCTGCATCCGCGTGCGGCCGTGTACGGTCAGTGCGGCGGCGCCGTTCGCCTCGCAGATTTTTGCGAATTCCACGGCGTTTTTATGTTCCTCGTCCCAGCCGGCGCGGAACTTGACCGTGACCGGCACCGGGACCGCATCCGCGACCGCGCGCACAATTTTTCCGGCGAGCTCCGGGTCCTTCATCAGGGCGCTTCCTCCGCCATTCCCGGCGATTTTGGGTGCCGGGCAGCCGAAGTTGATGTCGATCGCGTCGGGGTGAAACTCCATCGCCATTTGCGCGGCCTCGGCCATCACGGCGGGATCGCTGCCGAAGATCTGTACCGCGGCAGGGCGCTCCTTTTCGGTGATTTCCAGAAGCTCCGCGGTTTTTCTGCTTCCGCAGGTGAGCCCTTTGGAGGAGGTCATCTCGCAGACCTCCCAGCAGGCACCCATCTCGCGGCAGAGTTCCCGCATCGCGCGGTCCGCGACGCCCGCCATCGGGGCAAGAGCCGCGGTTTTTGGCAAATCAAGGCTGCCGAGCTTCATCTTCGGCCCTCCTTAAAAACAAAGAATAAATGGGGAAACGAGCCCCAAAAGCGGCCCGGAAAAAACGCCGGCCCAAAATCAGGTTCGGCGCAGCCGTTTCCGGGCATGGAAACTATCAGTTTCGGCGCCGAGCCGAGCAGGTCAAGCGGGCCATAAACATGGCGGCCGGGACAATAAAACATGGTCATTTGGGCCGCCCGGAACCGCAAAACCATCTTCGGGCGAAAAGCTTCGTCTCCAAGCATTAAAATATCAGTTTCGGCGCCGAGCCGAGCAGATCAAACGGGTCCGTATAAACGCGGCCGATCGAAATGGCAAAATGCAGGTGGTTCCCGGTGGAGAGGCCGGTGGTGCCGACCTCGCCGATCTGCTCGCCGCGCGAGACCGTATCGCCGGTTTCGACATAGAGCGCCCTCATATGATAGTACCACGTCTTGACGCCGAAGCCGTGCTCAATGAGCACGGTGTTGCCGGTGAGCTGCAAATAGCCCGCGTAGAGCACGGTACCCGCGTTGGAGGCATAGACCGGCGTGCCGGCCGCGCAGGCCATATCGATACCGTTATGGCGCTCCGAAGCCCCGGTGCTGTAATCGCGCCAGAGGCCGAAGCTGGTCGTAACCGTGTAGGGCGTCTTGCCGAGCGGATTCATGAACGTGCCATCCCAGAGAACCTCCGGCGAGGCCGTATTCCGCAGCGGATCGATGATCGCATAATATTCGTCGGAGGCCGCCTGATTGTTGAGCGTCTCGTCCGCGACCTCGTCCGATACTTCGAGATACTGATAGGCAAACTTCGTCTCCGTGACGGAGAAGGCCGCCTCGCAGACGGCATCCCCAACCGGAACCGTGAGCACATAGCTCCCGATTTCCGCCGCGCATTTGACCGGAATGATCGAAAGCCACCGATCCTCATAGGCGAAGAACTGCCGCTCATAACCGAACGGATCGGTATAAGCGGGCCCCTCCTCCCCGGTATAACCGATGATCTCCGCGACAAAATAGCTGCCCTGCGCGGTCAAATCGGAGGAGAGCAGAAGTTCCGGCGCCGCGGCCGGCTCCTCCGAGACGACGGGTTCCGGCTCGGAGAACGGCTCCTCCGAAGAGAGCTCGGGCAGGGAAGAGCTTGCCTCGGAGGAGGAGCTCTCCGCCTCGGAGGAACTCTCCGGAGCCGATGAAACAGCCAGTTCGCCCTCCGAGGAGATCATGCCCGGCTCCTCCTCAAACAGGGAGCATGAGCAGAGCATCATCAGCAGGGCAAGCAGGAGAACAGGGAATCTTTTTTTCATTCCGGATATCCTTTCTGGCTTCGGCAACAATTCTCTATGTCAATTATAGCAGAAGCCCTTTCTTTATGCTATAATATCTTCATGAAACTTATGGAAAGGAAACGGCACGATGAAACTTCTGGCGGTGGACTCCAACAGCATCATGAACCGCGCGTTCTACGGTATCAAGCTCCTCACAACCCGGAGCGGATTCTACACCAACGCGGTCTACGGCTTCCTCACAATTTTTTTGGCCACTATCTCTGAAGTGCGCCCGGATGCCGTCGTCTTTGCATTCGATATGCACGGGCCGACCTTCCGGCACAATCTTTACGACGCCTACAAGGCCGGACGCCACAAACCTCCGGATGAGCTGACCGCCCAGTTCCCTCTGATTAAGGAACTTCTGCGGGATCTCGGCTACCCGATTCTGGAATCGCCGGGCTTTGAAGCGGACGACATCCTTGGCACGCTCGCCGACGCCTGCGAAAAGGCCGGATGGGACTGCGTGATCTCCACCGGAGACCGCGATTCCCTGCAGCTTGTGACGGAGCACGTCTCCGTCCGCCTCGCCTCCACCAAGATGGGCGCGCCGGTCTCGACGCTGATGGGCCCGGAGGAGATTTTTGGGGCCTACGGCGTGCGGCCGAAACAGCTGATCGAGGTCAAGGCGCTGATGGGCGACCCCTCCGACAACATTCCGGGCGTGCCCGGCGTAGGCGAGAAGACGGCCCTCGACCTTATCGCAAAATACGGCTCCGTCGACTATGTTTATGACCATCTGAACGAGCTCGGGCTCAAGCCCGGCGTTCTGAAAAAGCTCGAGGAGGGAAAGGAAAGCGCCTACCTGAGCCGCACGCTCGGCACCGTCGCCAAGGATGCGCCCATTCCGCTCGACCCGGCGGGCTATATCCGCGGGGAACCGGACGAGGCCGCCGCCTGCCGCCTGCTCGCGAAGCTCGAAATGTACAAGATGCCGCAAAAGCTCGGGCTCGATCCCTCCAAGGTGCCGAAAAAGCCCCTTAAGCATGAGGAAGAGGAGGCCCCGATGCCGCTTTCCGCCGAGGAAGTCACGGCGCTCGCGGACTGCGGAACATGGAAACGCGCCTATCTCCTGCCCGAGGCGGAGGGTGACGACATCACGGCCGCCGCGCTCTCCGACGGCGAAAAAATTTACCTTATCGAAAACGGCGGCCTCTTTTTCGAGAGCGCCTTCGCCGGATTTCTCGCCTCGGGCTGCCCGAAGCTCTGCGACGACCTCAAATTCCTCTGCCGCTGGGCCGACGCCCGAAAAACAGATGTGCGCCATTGTGTCATGGATACCGGCCTTGCCGGATACATTTTAAACGTGACCGGCGACGATTATTCCCCGGAAAAATTATCCGCCCTTTACGGCGCGGAAAAACGCGAAATCGCCGGGAATTCCGCCGGCCACGAGGACTTGCTTAAACGGATGGCCTCGTTCCCCTCGCTCTGCCAAAAGCTGCAGCGCGAGATCGACCGGAACAGCCAGAATTCTCTTTTAAACGACATCGAGCTGCCGCTCGCGAAGGTGCTCGCCAACATGGAGCTCTGCGGCTTTGAGATCGACCCGGAGGGGCTCCGGGCCTACGGCGGCGAACTCTCCGAAAACATCAAGGTCGCGGAACAGCAGGTCTACGAGCTCGCCGGCGAGAAATTCAACATTCTCTCTCCGAAGCAGCTCGGCAAGGTGCTCTTTGAGGATCTCGGCCTGCCCGCGAAGAAAAAGACGAAGAGCGGCTACTCCACCGGCGCCGATATCCTCGAGGATCTGCGCTCCTATCATCCGGTGATCGACCGGATTCTTGAATACCGCAAGCTGACGAAGCTTCGTTCCACCTACGTCGACGGGCTGCTGGCGGCGCTCGCCCCGGACGGCCGCATCCATACCCGCTTCAACCAGAAGGAGACGCGCACCGGCCGCATCAGCTCGCTGGAGCCGAACCTCCAGAATATCCCGATCCGCAGCGAACTCGGCAGCCGTCTGCGCGGATTTTTCCGTGCGAAGGAAGGCGCCGTGCTGATCGACGCCGACTACTCGCAGATCGAGCTGCGCGTGCTCGCCCACATCGCGGACGACGAGGCGATGAAGAAGGCCTTCCTCACCGGCACCGACATCCATACCCAGACCGCCTCACAGGTCTTTAATCTGCCGGAGGAATTTGTCACACATCAGCTCCGCAGCCGCGCGAAGGCCGTCAACTTCGGCATCATCTACGGCATCGGCGCCTTCTCGCTCGCCAACAACATCGGCGTTACGACCGCCGAGGCGAAGCAGTATATCGACAGCTACCTCGCCCATTACTCCGGCGTCGACGCCTACATGAAGCGCGCCATCGAGGACGCGAAAAAAAACGGCTACGCGGAGACGCTCTCCGGAAGACGCCGCGCGCTGCCGGAGCTCAACTCCTCGAATCACAATATCCGCGCCTTCGGGGAACGCGTCGCCCGCAACATGCCGATTCAGGGCGCGGCGGCCGACATCATCAAGCTCGCGATGGTCAAGGTGAGCCGCCGCCTCGCCGAGGAAAAGCTCGACGCAAGGCTGATTCTTCAGGTGCACGACGAGCTGATCGTCGAGGCCTCGGAGGCCGACGCCCCGCACGCCGCGGAAATTCTGAAATACGAGATGGAACACGCCTATCCGCTCTCCGTGCCGCTGACCGTCGACGTCGGCACCGGGAAGACGTGGCTCGAGGCGCACTGAGCCTGGAAAACCCGTCCGGTAAATTCGCGCTGCCGGAATCACGGCAGAAAAGATCCTCCGGCCGTTTTCAAAACAAAAAAATGGGGAACGCCCTCCCGTTTTCCGTATCGCCGACCGTCGGGGCCGGCGCAGGGAGAATGCGGTTTGGGATACAGGAATACGATGAAAGATATCAAAGATATTTTTGATTTATTCAAGAAAATTGAGCGCCCGTCCGGCCCGCCGGAATTCGTGATCGCCGGCCTCGGGAATCCGGGGCAGGACTATTTGCGCACCCGGCACAACACCGGCTTTATGGCGCTCGACCGTGTCGCCGCCGCCTGCGGCGTCAAAATCGACAAAATCAAATTCCGCTCGCTGACGGCGCAGACCGAGCTTGGCGGCCGCCGCGTGCTGCTGCTCAAGCCCTCCACCTTTATGAACAACTCCGGCGAGGCCGTGCGGGACGCTTTGGAGTTTTATAAGCTCGATCCGCTGCATCTGATTGTCGTCTATGACGACACGACCCTCGCGCTCGGCAAACTGCGCATCCGCAGAAAGGGCAGCGACGGCGGCCACAACGGCATCAAGAGCATCCTTTATCAGACGGGCAGCGATCAGTTTCCGCGCGTCAAGATCGGCATCGGCGAGCGGCCGAATCCCAACTACGATCTCGCGGACTGGGTGCTCTCGAAATATTCCGATGCGGAACTCAAGGTTTTGAACACGGCTTTCGACAACACGGTCTCGGCAATCGAGCTCATTATGAGCGGCAAAATTGAAGAGGCCATGGCGAAATACAACTGACCCCCGCAATTTTTCTCAATAAACTTTCATGAGAGGGATCCTATGCTGCTGAAACTCATGGATGGCATCACGCAGTTCCGACAGGTGCTTGACGCGCTTGGGCGGCGTTTTGCTATGCCCATTTTTGCCGCCGGGCTCGCCGGGCCTCACCGCGCGATGCTGGCCGCGGCCGCCGCCGGGCATACCGGCAAACCCATTCTTTTTATCACGCCGGACGAGGTATCGGCCGTCCGCGCCGCAGAGGACCTGAACCGGCTTCTCGGCGAGGGGGCTGCGCTTGTCTACCCGGAGCGGGACTATAACTTCCGCAGCGCAGAGGGTGCCTCCGCCGAATATGAGCACCAGCGGCTGGCCGTGCTCGGCAGCATCCTCTCCGGGACCTGCCGCGCGGTGACCGCTTCCGCCGAGGCCGCGCTTCAATATACCATTCCGCCCGGCACTTATGCTTATAACACAATCGTGCTCAAAAAAGGAGCCTCCGAGGATCTTACGAAGCTCGCCGCCCGCTTTGTGCGCGCCGGATACGAGCGCCGCGACGAGGTGGACGGCATCTGCCAGTTCTCGATCCGCGGCGGCATCCTCGATTTTTACTCCCCGCAGGCCGCCGCGCCGACGAGGGCCGAATTCTGGGGCGACGAGATCGATTCGCTCGCCCACTTCGACATCGAATCCCAGCGCCGCACGCGGGAGCTTGATTCCGCCGTGATCGCGCCGGCGAGAGAGGTGCTGCCCGATTCCATGGAGCAGCTCCGGGCCGTTCTGCTCGAGCAGAAGATTCTCCAGAAGGGCAAACAGGGCGTCGCCGTCAAAAAACAGCTCGACGCCGACCTCACGCGCCTCGAGACCGGGCTCTCCGTCTCGGCCCCGGACCGCTATCTCCCTTTGATTTATAAATTCCCGGCGACGCTCTTCGATTATTTTGAGGGTGCCACCGTCTTTGTCAGCGAATTCATCCGCCAGAAGGAGATCCTCAAAACCCTCGCGAACCAGTGGAACATGGATCTCACCATGCTTTACGAGGAGGGCGTCCTCTTCCCGGGTTGCGACAAATTTTCTCTCGACTTTGAGGAATACTGCGAGCAGCTCGAAAACTCCGACACCGTGCTCATGGATGTCTTCCTGCGCACGATTCAGGAGCTGCCGATCCGCACGGTCGTCGATTTTGCCGGCATCCAGCTCTCCCTCTGGAGCGGGGAGCTCTCCCTGCTGCTCGACGACGTGCGCGACTACCTGCTGCGGGAATATACGGTCGTCATTCTGGCCGGCACGGAGCGCGGCGCAAAGGCGCTTGCCTCCGATCTCGCCGCAAACGGCATCGAGGCCATCTGCGCGGACGACGCCTTCGTCAAAAAGGGGCAGGCCTTTGTGCTGCCCGGCTCGCTCAGCGCCGGCATGGATTTTCCGACGGCCAAAATCGCCGTCATCAGCCACGCCGGAACTGCCGAGAGCGCCGTCAAAAAGCAGCGCCGCCCCCACAAGGCGAAGAATCCGCTCAAAAGCCTCGAGGATCTCACGCCCGGCGACTACATCGTCCACGTCAACCACGGCATCGGCGTCTACGATGGCATCGTCAAGCAGGAGATCCGCGGCGTCGTCAAGGATTACATCGCCATCCGCTACGCCGACACCGACATGCTCTATTTGCCGGTCACACAGCTCGACCTCGTCTCCAAATACATCGGCACCGGCGAGGACAAATCCGTCAAGCTCAGCAAGCTCAACTCCGCGGAGTGGCAGAAGACCCGCAGCCGGGTCAAGGCCGCCGTCAAGGATATGGCGAAGGAACTGATCGCCCTCTATTCCAAACGCATGCACGCGCCGGGCTATGCCTTCGGCGCGGATACGGACTGGCAGCGGGAATTCGAGGAGCGCTTCCCCTACGAGGAGACCGAGGACCAGCTTCGCTGCATCGAGGAAGTCAAGCACGACATGGAGCAGCCCCGCCCGATGGACCGCCTGCTCTGCGGCGACGTCGGCTTCGGCAAGACGGAGGTCGCCGTGCGCGCAGCCTTCAAAGCGGTGATGGACGGCAAGCAGGTGGCCCTGCTCGTGCCCACCACGATTCTCTCGTGGCAGCACTATCAGACGTTTTTGCAGCGGATGGAGGGGTTCCCGGTCACGGTGGAGCTGCTCTCGCGCTTTCGCACGCCGAAACAGCAGGCCGACATCCTCAAGCGCCTGCATACCGGCGAAATCGATATCCTGATCGGCACGCACCGCATCCTCCAGAAAGACGTAATCTTCAAGGATCTTGGCCTCTGCGTCATCGACGAGGAACAGCGCTTCGGCGTCGCGCATAAAGAGAAATTCAAGGAGCTCAAAACCTCCGTCGACGTGCTGACGCTCTCGGCCACGCCGATTCCGCGCACGCTCAACATGGCGATGAGCGGCATCCGCGACATGTCGACGATCGACGAGGCCCCGCAGGACCGCTACCCGGTTCAGACCTACGTCGTCGAATACGACCGCGGGCTCGTGCTCGAGGCGATCAAGAAGGAACTGCGCCGCGGCGGGCAGATTTTCTACCTGCACAACAACATCGACGATATCGCCGGCTGCGCCGCGAAGCTTCAGGCCGATCTGCCGGACGCCCGCATCGTCTTCGCGCACGGCCGCATGGGCGAGGAGGAGCTCTCCGAGATCTGGCGGAGCCTCGTCGACCAGGAAATCGACATCCTCGTCTCCACCACCATCATTGAAAACGGCGTCGACGTGCCGAACTGCAACACGCTGATCGTCGAGAACGCCGATCGCCTCGGCCTCTCCCAGCTCTATCAGCTTCGGGGCAGGGTGGGACGCTCCAACCGTCGCGCCTTCGCATGGTTCACCTTCGTGCCGGGCAAGGCGATCTCCGAAATTGCCCAGAAGCGCCTCGCGGCGATCCGCGACTTCACGCAGTTCGGCTCCGGCGTCAAGATCGCCATGCGCGACCTCGAGATCCGCGGCGCGGGGAACATCCTCGGCGCGAACCAGCACGGCCACATGGAGGCGGTCGGCTACGATCTCTACGTCCGGCTGCTCTCGGAGGCCGTCGCGGAAGAGAAGGGCGAGCCTCTGCCGCCCGAGGCCGAGGAATGCTCCGTGGATATCGCGCTCGACGCGCACATCCCGGAGAATTATATCCGCAGCGTCAACCAGCGCATCGACGTCTACAAGCGCATCGCGGCGATTCGCTCCGAAGAGGATGCGCGCGACGTGATCGACGAGCTGATCGACCGCTTCGGCGACCCGCCGGATGCGGTGCTCGGCCTGATCGAAGTCGCCACCCTGCGGAACCTCGCCTCCTCCCTCGGCATCACGGATATCGGCCAGAAGGAGACCGAGCTGCATTTTTACCCGAAGGAGATGGATCTCGAGCGCGTCAGCATGGCCTCGGGCAGACTCTCCGGCCGCCTGACGATGGATTTCGTCAGCGCAAAGCCGCACCTCGTCTCCGCATGAAGCCCGGCGAACAGCCGATCTCGACAATGAAAAAAGTGCTCTCCGCCATGAAATACGATACCGAAAAATAGACGCGGCAAAACGCCGTTCCAACACGCCCTCCGGGATTTCCGGGGGGCGCTTTTTGGCGGAAAAACGGCGCCGGACTTCCGAAAACGCACAGCTGTTTTCTATCCGGAAACATCTCTGCGGATTTTAAAAATTTTGCAGGATTTCTTTCAAAAAACACTTGATTTTTAAAATGCTTCATGCTATGATGTCCGCGGATGAAGAACAAAACATAGAATATGAATGAACAGGCCGATCCGTCGGAGAGCGCGCCTGCCAAATCAGAAAGGAAGAATGGTTATGTACACAATCTCGATGAACGATTTTCTCTGCCAGATTGAAGACCGCGTGCCTGAGTACCCCACCTGGGCAAAGGACGAAGAGATTTATAACTGTGAGAATTACAAGGCCGCCGTCAGCAAGGAGAAGATTTCCTTCGTCAAAAGAATCTTCGGCGGCGTGTTTGCCTCCGCGGTCTGACCGATCAAACGGACAAAAAAATAAAACGGGCCTCCGGAATTCGGGGGCCCGTTTTTTTCTGCGCCGGATGTATTTCTCTCGCATACAATTGTCGGTTTAATCCTCTGTCTCTTTAGCATGATATTATGCAAAAATGGAGGGCATCCTGCAAAAAACGCCCGGAGAGGCCTGTGCTTCTCCGGGCGTTTTGATAGAAATCAGTCCTCATCCCCGGCTTCCGGGCCGGCAGATTCGGTTTCTTCTTCCGCTTCCTTTGCGGAGACGCCCTCTTCGGGGTTTTCGCCCTCCGCTTCTTCCTCGGCGCCCTCGTCGGTCTCCTCTTCGGCGGCCTTCGGCGGCACCTCAAGGCTTACGACGCGGCTTTCGTCGGCCACTTTCATCACGCGCACGCCGCCCGCATACCGGGACTGGACATTGATCTCGTCGACCTTCATGCGGATGATGATGCCGTCGCTGCTGATCAGGATGACGTCGTCGTCATCCTCTACCGCGCCGATACCGGCGACGCGGCCGTTCTTGAAGTTCTGGATGCCCTTGCCGCCGCGGTTTTGCAGACGGTAATCGTCAAACGGGGTGCGGCGTCCCTGGCCGTTTTCGCTGACGGTCAGGAGCTTTGCGCCGTCGCTCACAATCTCCATGCCGACGATCCAGTCGTCCTTGTCGAGGTTGATTGCGCGCACGCCTCTCGCGGTGCGGCCGATCTCGCGGGCATCCTGCTCGTTGAAGCGGATCGCCATGCCCTTGGAGGTGGCCACCACGAGGTCGTTGTCTCCGGAGGTGATTTTGACCCAGCGCAGCACGTCGCCCTCGTCGAGGTTGATGGCGATCAGGCCGGATTTGCGGATATTCTTATAGGCGTCGATGCGGCTGCGCTTGATGACGCCGTTCTTCGTGATCATGCAGAAGTAGCCCTCGGATTCGTCGAGCGCGCCGACCTTCACGAGCGAAGTGACCTTCTCATCCTGCTCGAGCGGGAGGAGGTTGACGATGTTGGTGCCCTTGGAGGAACGGCCGCTGTCCGGAATCTCGTAGGCCTTGAGCCGGAACGCCTTGCCGAGCGTCGTGAAGAACATCAGCGTGTCGTGGCTCGAGCAGATGAACAGATCCTCGGCGAAATCCTCGTCGCGTCTCGTCATGCCGGAGATGCCGCGGCCGCCGCGCTTTTGCAGTTTATAAGCGTCGACCGGCTGGCGTTTGATATAGTTGAAATGCGTCAGCGTGACGACGCAGTCCTCCATCGGGATCAGATCCTCGATGTCCATCTCGCCGCTGACCGCCTGAATCTCCGTGCGGCGCTCGTCGCCGAATTTGTCGCTGATCTCGCGCAGCTCCGTCTTGACGATGTCGTCGACCCTGTGGATGTCGGCGAGAATCTCCTCGTAATCCTGTACCCGGAGCAGAATGTCGGCGAGTTCGCTCTCGATCTTCTCGCGGTCGAGGCTGGAGAGGCGGCCGAGGCGCATGGCAAGGATGGCGTTGGCCTGAATCTCCGAGAGGCCGAAGCGCTCCATCAGGCGCGGGCGGTTGTCGTTGTCGTCGCGGCCGCTGCGGATAATGCGGATGACTTCGTCGATGTGGTCCTCGCAGATCTTGAGGCCCTCGAGCACGTGTTCGCGCTCTTTGGCCTTCTTCAGATCGTATCTCGTGCGGCGGATGATGACCTCGCGCTGGAAGTCGATATAGCACTGCATCATCTCTTTGAGCGTCAGCACCTTCGGCTGGCCCTTGTCGAGCGCGAGCAGGATCACGCCGTAGGTGATCTGCATCTGGCTGTAACTGTAAAGCTGATTCAAAATAAGCTGCGCATTGGCGTCGCGTTTGAGCTCGATGACGATCCGCATGCCCTGCCGGTCGGATTCGTCGCGCAGATCGCTGATGCCCTCGATGCGCTTATCCTTGACGAGGTTTGCGATCTCCTCGATCAGGCGGGCTTTATTGACCATATAGGGAAGCTCCGTCACCACGATGCGCTCGCGGTCGTTCTTCCACTCCTGAATCTCGGCACGGGAGCGCAGGGTCAGCTTCGCGCGCCCGGTCGCGTAGGCCGCGCGGATGGCGCTCCGGCCCATCAGGATGCCGCCGGTCGGGAAATCCGGGCCTTTGACAAATTCCATCAGCTCGTCGAGGCCGGCTTCGGGGTTATCGATCAGGCAGCAGATGCCGTCGGTGATCTCGCGCAGGTTGTGCGGCGGGATGTTGGTGGCCATGCCCACGGCGATGCCGGTGGAGCCGTTGGCCAGCAGGTTCGGGAAGCGCGAAGGCAGCACGATAGGCTCCTGAAGGCGGTCGTCGTAGTTCGACATGAAGTCGACCGTCTCGCGGTCGATATCCTGAAGCATCTTTGTGGCCATCCGCGCCATGCGGGATTCCGTATAACGGTAGGCGGCAGGCGGGTCTCCGTCGACGGAACCGAAGTTTCCGTGCCCGTCGACCAGCGGATACCGCAGCGAGAAATCCTGCGCCAAGCGAACCATCGCGTCATAGACCGAGGCGTCGCCGTGCGGATGATATTTGCCGAGCACGGAACCGACGGTATCCGCGCACTTGCGGTAAGGCTTCGAGGGATCGAGGCCGTTTTCGTACATGGTATAAAGAATTCTGCGGTGGACGGGCTTTAATCCGTCGCGCACATCCGGCAGCGCCCGCGAGACGATGACCGACATGGAGTAATCCAAAAAGGATTTTCGCATCTCGTTCTCGAGCATCACCGTGACCAGCTTGGACTGGGGCAGATCCTCCTCGGTATCCTCCCCGGGCTGCTGATTCAGTTCCTCATCTATTCCGTTTTCACGGATCTCGTCATCCAAAATTCCATCCTCCAACTTTCCAGAGTTTCCATATCGTTTCGGGGCCGGGCGAACCTCTCCTGTTGGGGAAAAAGGCGCCGCTCAGGCTCCGGTTTTAGGCGTTTTCATCCTCCGCAGACGCGGAAGGGTCTTCGGCGGGGGTTTCTTCCTCGGGCTCTTCGGTTCCCTCCGGCAGGGCCTCGAGATCCTCCTCCTCTAATTCCTCGTCGTCAAGCTCCTCGTCCTCGTCGGGCGCGAGCTTCGCTTCCTCGATGTGCGCGTTTGCGTAGGCCATGAAGTCCTCGACGGAATAGCCCGCCGCCGTGACGGAATCCTTCGCCACAAAGAGCTGGTTTGCGAGGTTGAATTCCAGATAGACGACGTTTTCCGTCTCCCAGCAGCGCTGGAACTTCTTCCATGAGAAGAAGGCGTCGCGCGGGGCGGCCTTTTCAAGCACGCCGGTGTCATAGAGCGCGAGCGTCAGGTCGTTGCTCAGATAATTGCTGGTCCTGTAATACTCGGCGCTCGCCCTTCTGAGCTTGCCCTCAAAGAAGAACTTATAGAAAAAGAACGAATAAAATCCGATGCCGAAAAACAGGATCGCTGCGCAGATATAGGACATCAGGCTCGAATACCAGATCAGATGCCAGAAGTCACTTTTAACATAGTCGAGGTTAAAAAAGCACAGCACAAGGAAGAACAGGGAGACCGCAAAAGAGAGGAACCCCCAGAACTTTTTGAGCTTCTTATCCTGTTTGATCGCCGGCGCGGAGACCGCCATATTCATTTCGCGGAAGTTCTCCAGCGTCAGCCTGTGGGTGATGAGGTACGCCGGCTCGCCATGCTCGGCGAGATCGATCCGGGTGATATGCTTGATGCGTTTCCGGTTTGCCTTTTCGTAGAGTTTGTCGAAGAGCATTCGTTTTTTCCTCCGGTTCTTGAGAAATGGTTGAAAGTTTTTGTCCCGGGCCTTTTAAAAGAGAGGCCGCGGATTCTGCCGAATATAGAAAACGGTGCCGTATGGGAAGCGGGCTTTTCGCCCCCTGCCTTATGGGAAAGAAGCCGGTCAGATATCGAGGTTTTTGACGAAGCGCGCGTTCTTTTCGATGAAATCGCGCCTCGGCTCGACCTTGTCGCCCATCAGAATCGTAAAGACTTCATCCGCGGCGGCCGCATCCTCGGTTTCGACTCTGAGCATGATGCGGCGCTCGGGGTCCATGGTCGTCTCCCAGAGCTGTTCGGGGTTCATTTCGCCGAGACCTTTGTAGCGCTGGACTTCGCTCTTGGAGGAACCCTCCGGGAACATCTCTTTGAGCAGGCGGTCGCGCTCCTCGTCGGAATAGGCGTAGCGGATCTTCTTGCCCTTCGCGATGCGGTAGAGCGGCGGCTGGGCGATATAGACGTGCCCTTCCTCGACCAGCGGGCGCATGAAGCGGTAGAAGAAGGTCAGCATCAGCGTGCGGATATGGGAGCCGTCGACATCTGCATCGGCCATGATGATGATTTTGCCGTAGCGCAGTTTCGCGAGGTCGATCTCGTCGCCGATGCCGCAGCCCAAAGCGAGGATGACCGGGGTCAGCTTGTCGTTGCCGTAGACTTTATCGAGCCGCGCCTTCTCGACGTTGAGCATCTTGCCCCAGAGAGGCAGGATCGCCTGGAAGGTGCGGTCGCGCCCCTGTTTGGCGGAGCCGCCTGCGGAATCTCCCTCCACGATATAAATTTCGGTGTTGACGTTGTCGCGGTCGGAGCAGTCGGCGAGCTTGCCGGGCAGGGAGGCGCTTTCGAGCACGGATTTGCGGCGGGCGGTTTCGCGCGCCTTTCTTGCGGCTTCCCGTGCCCTTGCCGCGCCGAGCGCCTTGTCGAAGATCGCCCGCGCAACCGCGGGATTCTCCTCGAAATAGGTCATCAGCTTCTCGTAGACCATGGAATCCACCATGGTGCGCATCTCCGTATTGCCGAGCTTCGTCTTGGTCTGGCCCTCGAATTCGGCGTTTGTCAGCTTGACGGAGATGATCGCCGTCAAGCCCTCGCGCACGTCGTCGCCGGAGAGGTTTTTGTCGCTGTCCTTGAGGATCTTTTTCTCGCGGCCGTAGTCGTTGAAGACCCTCGTCAGCGCGTTTTTGAAACCGATCTCGTGCATGCCGCCGTCCACCGTGTGGATGTTGTTGGCAAAGCTCATCACGAGCTCGTTATAGCTGTCGTTGTACTGCATGGCGACCTCGGCCAGGGAGTCGCCGTTCTGGGCGCAGAGGTAGATGACCTCCGGGTGAATGACCTCGAGGCCCTTCTTTTTATGGATGTGCTCGACGAAGGAACGGATGCCGCCCTCGTAGCAGAGCTCCTCCCGGCGGATATTCTCCTCGTCGCGGCTGTCCGTCAGGATGAACTTGACGCCCGCGTTGAGGAAGGCCTGCTCCCTGAGCCGCGCAAGCAGCGTCTCATAGTCGAATTCCACCGTCTCGAAGATCTCGGCGTCCGGCTTGAAGATGATGACCGTGCCGGTCATATCGGTTTCGCCGATCACGGTGAGATCGCTGTCCGGCGCGCCGCGCTTGAAGGTCTGGCGGTAGGTGTGATGGCCGTCGTTGACCTCGACCTCGAGCCACTCGGAGAGCGCGTTGACAACGGAGGCGCCGACGCCGTGCAGGCCGCCCGAAACTTTATAGCCCGAGCCGCCGAATTTGCCGCCGGCATGCAGCACGGTCAGCACGACGGTGACGGCCGGAATGCCGAGCTTTGGCTGGATGCCGACCGGGATGCCACGGCCGTTGTCGGTGACGCGGATGATGTCGCCCTTGAGGATCTCGACGTCGATATCCGTGCAGAAGCCGGCGAGCGCCTCGTCGATCGAGTTGTCCACGATCTCATAGACGAGATGATGGAGCCCTTTCGGTCCGGTGGAGCCGATATACATACCCGGGCGTTTGCGCACCGCCTCAAGCCCTTCGAGGACCTGAATTTGGTTTTCGTCGTAAATTTCTTCGGATTTATCAATGCCAAAAGGGGTGTTTTCCACGATTTACCTCCTGAAAATTGCGGGCAGGGCGTCTTTTTTTGGCGCCGTCCCGCGCAGATTGATCGAAATGAATCCGCCGCAGCTTTACGGCAGGATGAGACCGCCTGTTTCCGGTCTAAGGGAATTTGGAAGGCGCGGCGTTTCTCTTCCGGGGGGAAGTCGGCCGCCATTTTAAAGGCCGCCGGCGCGCTTCTTGATCGTCGCGGGATTCGCCGAAAGGAGCCAGACCCGTTCGCCGGCCTCGTCGTCGGTGATGCAAAAGCTCTTCGGCAGATCTTCCGCCACCGTGACGACTTTTTGCTCCCTCTGGGCCCGCGCAAGGAATTCCCGCGTGCTTTTGGCGACGGTCGTGTTGTCGAGATCAAGGACCGCGATCACGCTCTTTTCGGGCACCACGGTGTCGTTGCCGAGAAACAGATACATGCGCGCCCCTCCCTCAAAAATGCCGCCCCGCACCCGCGGAACCGGATCGGAACACAAACGGCGGGGGAGCTTCCTTCTTGAAGCCGGCCCCGGCGATCGGTTCGCTCAGCCCTCCTCTTTCAAAATGCCGTCTCGCATCGAGAAGGTTCTGCCGCCCGAGAGCCCGGCAAACAGGCCCGGATCGCAGCAGGTCAGAAAAATCTGGCTCCCTCCGATGCTGTTGAGGATGTATTCCCGGCGCGAGGAGTCGAGCTCGCTCATCACGTCGTCCAAAAGAATCAGCGGCGGCTCGCCCATCTTTTCTCCGAGGAGTTTTGCCTCCGCGAGCTTGAGCGCGAGGATGCAGCTTCTCTGCTGCCCCTGCGAGCCGAAGGCCGGCGCCGGTTTCTCATCGAGCGAGACCAGAAGGTCGTCCCGGTGAGGCCCGCAGGAGGTCGTTCCGTGCTCAAGATCGGCGGCTCTGGCGGCGCGGAGCTTCTCTCTCAGAAGATCGCACCACGTCTCCGTGCTCATCTCGGGATCGGCCGCAGCGCCCTCCGGCAGAACCGTGCTCATATAGGCGGCGGAGAATGCCTCCCGCCCGCCGGAGATGCCCTCGTAGATCTCGCGGGCTTTCTCCCCGAGGCTCCTGCCGTAGCGGACGCGCGCCCGCGTGAGGATGCCGCCGAGCCGCGCGAGCTGCTCGTCGTAGACATCCAGAAGATCCAAAAGCAGGGCGTGGGATTTGGTATCCTTTAAAAGACTGTTGCGCTGTTCGGCCACTTTTTTATAATCCGAAAGCACCGAGAGATACTTCGGCGAGATCTGGCAAAGGGAGGTGTCGATCAGCCGCCGGCGCTCCTTGGGCCCGTCGCGGAAGAAATTCATCTGCTCGGGCGAAAAGACCACGCCGCCGCAGGTTCCGGCATAGTCGGAGGGGCTGCGGATCTCGATGCCGTTTTTTTTCATGCTTCTGGAAGGGGAGAAGGCGATCTCCGCGGTCTGATCCCGGCCCTCGCTGAAAAACGAGGCCCTGAGCGCCGCATACTCCGCGCCGAACCGCACAAGCTCCGCATCCTTCGGCCGGCGGAAGCTCTTGGCCCCGGTAAAGAGCCAGAGCGCCTCGACGAGATTCGTTTTTCCCTGGGCGTTGTCGCCCCAGATCACGTTGACTCCCTCGCCCGGCGAAAAGGAAAGAGATTCGATATTCCTGAAGTTTTCGAGCGAAAGCGTTCTGAAAATCATGCCGGACCGGTCTCCGCGGCGACCCGGTACTGACTGCCTCCGTAGGAGACGACGTCGCCCGGACGCAGCTTCTTGCCGCGCATCGTGCAGACTTCGCCGTTGACGAGCACCTTGCCGCCCTGCACAAGCTCCTTGGCCTCTCCGCCGGAGAGGACCGCGCCCGAAAACTTTAAGAAGGAGTCGAGCTTGATATATTCATCCCGGATGGCGATCTCCTTCGGGGCGGCTTTTGGCCCGCCGGAGGGTTTCTTCGGTTCCGCTTCCCGGCCGGAATCCGCGTTTTTTGCGGAAGCCGGAGCCGCGGAGAAATCCGGGGTTCTCTTTATGACAAATTTCTTTTTTTCCATCTCATGCGCCGCGTTCTTTCCGGGCGGCGAACTCCGGGCATCTTTTTAAAAGCTTCTTTGCGCTATGTAGCCCTTGAAAATCTCTTCGTACAATATGGCCGGGAAATCTCTTTTTGGAATGCCGGCGATCTCTCTTATCCCTGCTTCAGACGGCGTTTCCCGGAAGGGATTTTGCGCGCGGTTACATCTCGCTCTTCATTCTGACCGGAAGGACAAGGAACAGGAAGCTGTCTCCCTCCATCGGAAGAATCTTGACCGGAGAGAGCGGGCTATTAATCACAAGGCGGACCTTGTCGCAGCCGGTCGCGCGCAGGGCATCGAGCAGATAGCGGTTATTGAAGCCCATCTCGACCTCCTCGCCCTGCATCTCGCAGGAGACGGTGTCGTTGACCCTGCCGAGCGCCGTGGCGCAGGAGAGGCGGATCTCGTCTTTGAGGACGGAGAGGCGGATCGGGCTCTTGAGGCGTTCGCTGATCAGCAGCGAGGTGCGCTCGATGCTCTCGAGCAGTTCCCGGACGCCGACCGTCACAACAGTGGCGGAGGTCTGCGGGATCGAGGAACGGAAATCGATGAAGTCGCCTTCCAGCAGACGGGAGATCACGCTGTACCCGCCGATCAGAAAGACGATATGTTTGCCGGAAAGCTCGAGCGTCACGTCTCCGTCTCCGTCAAGGAGCTTCGAGACCTCGCCGAGCGTCTTGCCCGGCACAATGAAGGAGAGTTCGTCCGGATAGTCGGTCGGTTCCCTGCGGATGGCAAGGCGGAAGCCGTCTACGGAGACGAGCGTGGCCTCGCCGTTTTCAAAGATGAACTTGGAGCCGGTATGGACCGGCTTGAAGTCGTTGACGGCCACGGCGAAGATCGTCTGATCGATCATACTCTTTAATGTATCCTGCTTGAAGGTGATGGAGGCGCTGCCGTCAACCTCGGGAAGCTCCGGAAATTCTCCGGCATCGATGCCGACGATCCGGTACTCTGCCGCTCCGCCGCGAACCTCGGTCTGGAGCCGCTCGTCGCAGGTGATCTCGATCGTCTCGGAAGAGAGGCGGCGCACAATGTCGAAGAAGAGCCGCGCATTCAGCACGATAGCCCCTTCCTCCGCGACCTTCGCCTCCATGGAGGTGCGGATACCCATCTCCATATTGTAACAGACGAGGGAAATCGCCCCCTCCTCCGCCCGGACGAGGACGCCCTCCATCGCGGGGTGGGTGGATTTTGTAGCGACGGCGCGGGTGACGTTATTGAGCGCCTCAGAGAGATCGTTCCGGTTGCAGATGATCTTCATGAATGAGTTCCTCCTGTCAGAGTAAAAAAGAATCATTTAGTAGTAGTAGTAGGGGCCGCAGAAAAGTGGAAAGGCTCTAAAAACCCGAAGGACAGGCCCTTAAAAGAGTCTCCGTTTTCCAGACGGAGTGTGAGTTTATTCTGGAAAAGTGGAAAAGAAAAAAGTCGAAACGCCGCGGTGGAAAAGAAAAAGTTTAAGTGTGGATGGGCGGTTGGATTAACAGGTTTTAAACGTCTCTCCACGTGGAAACCGTGGAAAGCAGCGTTTTATGGCATTGAAACGCCTTTTTCCCATTTAAAAATCCTTTTGGCTCGCAGATCATAACGGATCCGTTTCAAAACGGCTTCTGTTCAAAAATCAAAAACGCGCGTCGTAGGGAAGTACCCGTAAAAAGAAGAATTCCGCGTTCCATGCCCACAGAAAAACTCCGAAAGGAACGTCCCAAAGAATAAAGGCTCGGGATGTTCTCTCTTGCGCGGATTCAGCTTTGCCGGGCAGCCTTCCAATACAAGGCACCGGAAATTTCGGCGGCCTTGGGTCGTCTCGAGTGACCACGGGTTGCCCCGAGAAACCGGAGATTAACATCTCCTCGTCAGGTGCGCGCAGCCTCAAACTGTCCCGAGAGACCGGCGAGCCAACTTCGAGCCTTAGTTGCGCGCAGCCTCAGGCTGACTACGGCCCCGGGCCGCTCAGTTGTCGCGGATGTTCTTGGTGATATCCTCGACGGTCTCGCGGTAGCGGGAGTCGTGGGACATATTCTGTTCCACCTGGCTGATCGCGTAGACGATCGTCGAGTGGTCGCGCCCGCCGAATTCTTCGCCGATCGCCGCCATCGACATCTGGGTGATCTCCCTCACGATGTAAATAGCGATCTGGCGCGCCTTGCTGATGTTGGCGGCGCGTTTGTTGCTCTTGATGTCCTGCGGAGAGACGCTGTAGGTGCGGGCCACCTCGGAGATGATGCGGTCGATCGTGACCGGCACCGGGCGGTTGTCATTGAGGATGTCGCGGATCGCGTTCTGCGCGGTCAGGATGGTCGGCGGCGCGTCGGAGATCAGGCCGTTCGCCTGAAGGTTCCGCACGGCGCCCTCGAGCTGACGGATGTTGCTCTTGAGCCTGCCGGCGATGTATTCCTCCACGTCGTTCGGGATCTCGATCCCGAGGCGCTCGGCCTTGCGCTGGATGATGGCGATGCGCGTCTCGAAATCCGGCGCGTGGATATCCGCGATGAGCCCCATCTCGAAACGGGTGCGCAGGCGGTCCTCGAGCGTCTTGATCTCCTTGGGCGGGCGGTCGCTCGCGAGGACGATCTGCTTGCCGGATTCGTATAAGGTATTAAAAGTATGGAAAAACTCCTCTTGCGTGGAGTCCTTGCCGGCGATGAACTGGATATCGTCCACCAGCAGGTAATCCGCCTTGCGGTACTTGTTGTGGAACTCGGCGGTGTTCTGGCGGCGCAGGGCTTCGATCAGCTCGTTCGTGAACTCCTCGCCCTTGACATAGATGACCACGGCGTCAAGGCGGCGCTTCTGCACCTCGTTGCGAATGGCAAAGAGCAGGTGCGTCTTGCCGAGGCCGCTGTCTCCATAAATAAAAAGCGGGTTGTAGTTGCTGGCCTCGTGCGTCGCGACCGCCATCGCCGCCGCGTGGGCGAACTTATTGGAGGAGCCGACGATGAACGTATCGAACGTATAATCGTAATCGCCGGTATCCGCGGCGGGCTTCGGCGCGGCGGGCTTCGGCGCTTCGGCGGGATTGACGCATTCAATCCGCACCGAGACCGGGAAGCCGAGCGCCTGCTCAAAGCCGCGTTTGAGCAGATCGCTGTATTTCTCGCTGACGAGGTTCTGCTTGAATTCGGAATTGACGCCGAGCCGCGCGACGTCGTTTTCGAGCCCGAGGGGAACGATGTCCCGAATCCAGAGATTGTGCGCCACCTCGGTCATCTGGGTACGGCAGTAATCGCTGACTAAACCGAAAATTTCCTCAAAAGAATCCATAACTTCCTCCGGAAAAAACAGAATGAGAATGCCCGGGCCGGTCACCGGGATCAGCCCGGGCAATTCAGGAAATTCTAAATGAATTATACCACAAAACATGCATGTTGAAAAGGTTTTCCACAGTAAATTACGAATATATTTATAATGGATATTATTATTAAAGGAGTTCCGGAAGGGGCCGACCGGCAAAAAAGTGAAAAAACGCGGATTTCCCGGGAGGGAAAAAACCGGGGTCGGAGCGGGACGGACGCGGCGGGCAAAAAGTCGGCGGCGAAGCGGGCATCTCCAGTCGGGCACGGCGGGCGCACCGGGCGATTCGCACAGGAAACGAAGCTATAAGAAAAGAGAAGTTATTGACAATTTTCCTTTACAATGTTATATTGTTAATTTGCAAGGCCCATGGAAAGGAGGGTATAGAGTTGAAAAGAACGTATCAGCCCAAAAAGCTTCAGCGCCAGAAGGTGCACGGCTTTATGAAAAGAATGTCCACCAGAAACGGACGCAAGGTTCTCGCCGCCAGAAGAGCGAAAGGAAGAAAGCAGCTGAGCTATTGACGACCGCCGCTGTGTGGCCGTTTTTTTACGGCCGTCTCGGTTTACGAACCGTATCGGTTTACGAAGCCGTCTCGGTTTACGAACCGTCGCAGTTTTGAAAGCTGCCGCGGGTCTGCAACTGCCTTCTGTTTCGCAAAAGGAAAATGAAGCGATGAAAATCCCCTCCATCACCCGCAACACGGACTACCTGCGGGCGTATCGCCGCGCGAAATCCGCCGGCCACCCCTATGTGATCTGTTATGCGCTGCCGAATCGCCTCTCTTACTCGAGGCTCGGTCTTACGACCAGCAAAAAAATCGGCAACGCCGTGGTCCGCAACCGCGCGCGCAGAGTCCTCCGGGCGGCATTTACCGAGGTCTCTCCCATGCTCAAGCCGGGCTGGGATATCATCCTCGTCGCCCGAACGCAAACAGCCTCCGTCAAGTCGACCGCTCTGCCCCCCATCCTGACCGCCCAGCTGGAAAAACTGGGCGCCCTGCAGAGCAAAGAGCACTTATGAAAAAGCTGTTTCTGTTTCTGATCCGCTTTTATCAGAAGTATATTTCCGTATACACACCGGCCTGCTGCCGGTATTATCCCACCTGTTCCGCATATGCCGTCACCGCGATCGAGCGCTTTGGTGCATTGAGGGGCGGGTTACTTGCATTGATGCGGATCCTGCGTTGCCACCCCTATCATGCCGGCGGGTTTGATCCCGTTCCGGAGGAGTGGGACCTCCATTATTACAAGAAACAGAAACGAAGCCGTACACGGGAGGACAATCAGACATGCAATTCTTGATGAAAATCTTCGGCTGGCCCTTCGGCTGGGTCATGCTGCTGTGCTACATGGTGAGCGGCAACTATGCACTCGCGCTCTTCCTCTTTACGCTTGTCACGAGGATCGCGCTGTTCCCGCTCTCGCTCAAACAGCACAAGGAACAGGCCAAAATGGCCGTCTTCAAGCCGAAGCTGGATAGTATCCAGCAAAAATACGGCAACAACAAACAAAAATACAATGAAGAGGTACAGAAGCTCTATCAGGAGGAAGGGTACAGCCCGCTCTCCGGATGCCTGCCGGCGATCATTCAGTTCCCGGTCCTCTTCGGCGTCATCGATGTCGTCTACAAGCCCCTTTATCATATTCTTCGCCTGAGCACCGATCTGATCACCCAGTTGGAATCGACTGCCGAGGCCGCGGGCTACAGCTTCAGCCAGAGCTATGCCTCCCAGATTCAGCTGATGAATATCGTCAAGACGAACCCCTCCCTCTTCTCGGGATTCGACGCCGACGTCATCACCAAAATCAGCAGCTTCAACATGACCGCGTTCGGGCTTGACCTCTCCGCGATCCCGCAGTTAAAGTTCATGCTGGACGGCAGCTTCAACTGGCTGCTGATGATTCCGCTGTTCTGCGGACTGACCAGCCTTGCGACTTCGTTCTACACCTTCAAGCGCGGCATGGGCGGCCAGATGGGCGGAGCGGCCGCGGCGGGCACCTCCTTCGGGATGATGCTCTTCATGATCGGATTCTCCGTCTATATCGCCTTTGTCGTTCCGGCGGGCGTCGGCCTTTATTGGGTATTCTCCAACCTGCTGATGTTCCTCCAGACGGTCTACCTCTACTGGAAGCACGACCCCAAGAAGCTCGCGGAGAAGATCGCCGCCGAGCAGGAGGCCGCGAAGGAAAAGAGACGTCAGGAGCGGATCGAGGCGCGCCAGAAATACGGCGACGATAAGGCCGCCGGCACCACGGGTGCCGCAGGCGAAAAAACCATGAGCCAGAAAGAATCGAACCGCCGCAAACTCGCGGAAGCCAGAAAGCGCGACGCGGAAAAGTACGGCGAGGAGTATGTTGAGGTCACGGACGAGGACCTCAAATAAGAAAGAAGGACACTCCTTGGAAAAAGAAATCATTGCCACCGGCAATACCTACGAGGAAGCCCTCGAAAAGGCTTGCCAGCAGCTGGGAGTGGAGCGTTCCGACGTTGAGTATGAAGTACTTGAGCGCCCGAAAACCTCATTCTTTGGCTTGAAAAAAATTCCGGCCAAGATCAAAGTGATCCTGACGGACGAATATTTGTTCAAATTCTCCCCGAAAGAGGAGAGACGGAAGCCGGAGCAGAAACCCCAGCAGAAGCAGGAGAGGCCGCAGGAGGCCCCTTCGCAGAAAAAGGAATTCCGCCCCGAGCAGAAGCCGGCCCAGCAGGCCGCGCAGGCTCCGGCAGCCGCGGCAGCCGCGGAACAGAAGCCGCAGCAGAAACAGGAACGGACGCAGCTCGCTCCGGCTCAGACCGGAACGCCGGATCGAAAGAGACCGGAACGCCCGCAGGCCGCCGAGCAGCAGGCTCAGCCCAGAAACAATCCGCCCAGAAAATCCGCTCCGAGACCGGAAGCCGGACAGACTGCGGCGGAGGTTGATCCGGATGCGGCGCCGACGAGAGAAGAGCCGAAGGAGTTAAGCCCCGAGGTGCTGGAGCAGAAAGGCTCCGCCTCCTCCGCCTATCTGAAGGAGATTCTTGGCGCGTTCGGCTACCCCGATACGGAGATCACCTATGCCCAGAAAGACGGCACGATCGTCCTTCAGCTTCTCGGTGAGAGCCTCGGTTCCGTCGTGGGCAGAAGAGGCGACAACCTCGATGCCATGCAGTACCTTGCCAGCCTCGTTGCCAACCGCAGCGAGGGCGCCTATGTCCGCGTCGTACTCGATGTGGACGATTACCGCAGCAAGCGGGAAGCGAGCCTTCAGGCCTATGCCAGAAAGACTGCGAATCAGGCCATCCGCGCCGGCAGATCCATCACCCTCGAGGCGATGAACCCCTACGAGCGCCGGATCGTCCATTCCGCGGTGCAGACCGTGGAGGGCGCCACCAGCAAATCCATCGGCAGCGAGCCGAATCGCCGTGTCGTCATCAGCCCGGTTGAAGGGGCAAGACCCCAGCCCGACCGCGCCGGAGACCACACCGGAGATCGCGGCGGAGACCGCGGCGGCGACCACAGGGGCGACCGTGGTGGCGACCGCGGCGGAAGAGGCGGAGAACACGCCGGAGACCGCGGCGGAGATCGTGGCGGCGACCGCAGGGGCGACCGTGGTGGAAGAGGCGGACGCAGAGACGGCGGCCGGGATCGCCGCGAGAGCCAGAAGGTCATTGTACCGCCGAGCGACGAGCCGAAGAAGGACGATACCAGCGCCATCTCGCTCTATGGCCGGATCGATCTCGGCTGATTCTGCAAACTGAGGCGGGCGCTGAAACAAAAGCGTCCGCCTTTCTTTTTCGATTTTTTACGGGAGGGATCCGCTTGAGCACCATTGCCGCAGTCAGCACGCCGCTTGCCGCATCCGGCCTCGGCGTGGTACGAATCTCCGGGGAGGAGGCCTTCCGGGTTGGGGACGCCATGTTCCGCCCGGCGGAAAAAAACCGCAGCCTTGCCGGGATGTGGGGCTATACCTGCGCCTTCGGACGGGTTTTCGACGCGGAAGGCGACATCGACGAGGCTGTCGCAACCGTTTTTCGCGCACCGAGGAGCTATACCGGCGAAGATACGGTCGAGTTCTCCTGCCACGGAAGCCCGGCGGTACTCAAACGGGTGCTCCGCGCGGCGCTTGCAAACGGTGCGGCGCTCGCAGGGCCCGGGGAATTCACCAAGCGGGCCTTTTTGAACGGAAAGCTCTCGCTCGACGAGGCGGAGGCCGTCGCCGACATGATTGCCGCCCGCTCCGCCGAGGCCGGAAAAGCCGCCCTTGCGATGATGGACGGCAGCCTCTACCGGGAAATTTCCGGCATAAGGGACGAACTTCTGGCGCTGGAGGCGCACTTTGCCGCGTGGTCCGACTATCCCGAAGAGGATGTGCCGGAGCTTTCGGCCAGAAATATCTCCACCGTGCTCGCTCATTCCGACGCCGTGCTCAAAAAGCTGATCGCCGGATACGACACCGGCAGAATGGTTCGGCAGGGCGCCGCGGTCGTCATCGCCGGCAAGCCCAACGTCGGCAAATCCACGATCATGAATCTGCTCTCCGGCCACAGCCGCAGCATCGTCACCGAGGTTGCGGGCACGACGCGCGACGTGGTTGAGGAATCCGTGCTGATCGGCTGCATCCCGGTGCGCCTGCTCGATACGGCCGGTTTGCGGGAGACCGCGGATCCGGTGGAACGCATCGGCGTCGACCTCGCCAACGCGGAGATTGCGCGCTGCGATCTTCTGATTGCCGTGTTTGATTCGAGCCGGGAGCTCGACGCGGACGATCTGCGCCTGCTGGACGAGCTTGCCACAAGGCCCTCCCTTGCCGTCGTCAACAAGTCCGACCTTGAGCAGAGGGCGGATACGGCCCTGATCGCGGAGAAGGCCGCGCACTGCGTGACGATTTCGGCGGAATCCGGGGCGGGGATGGCGGATTTCCGCGCCGCGCTCGAAACCATCCTCGGCGCCTGTGACTTCGATCCCTCCGCGCCGGCGGCGGCGAATGAGCGGCAGCTTGACTGCGTCCGGCGCGCGGCCCTTGCGGTCGCGGACGCCGAAGCCGCGCTCGATACCGGAATGACGCTTGACGCGGTCGGCATCTGCGTGGAATCGGCGCTCGACTGCCTGTTTGAGCTGACCGGCGAAAAGGCTTCCGACGCCGTGATCGACGAGGTATTCTCGCAGTTTTGTGTCGGTAAATAATAAACGACACAAAACGGTTTTGCCGTGGGCAAGTAATCAACCACGCAAAACGGTTCTGCTGTTGGCAACAACGGGGCATATAAAGAACACGGTTGTCGGAAAGTAACAGACGGCACAACAAAACGGTCCGGTACCGGCAAAAATAAATACTACAAAAAATCACCGTCGGCAGGTGGAAGACAATCAACGGCTCCGCTGCCGGCAGGCGGCGAAGGGCATCAACTCGACGGCCGGACTCTTCACCGATTACGGCGACCATGTGGAAAGAACAGCTGGAGGGTTATTGCCGCCGGAGGTAACGGGCTATAAAATTTACCGGCAGACCTCCGGATGCAAAAAGCGGTTTTCCGCTGCAAAAAACGGACAACCCGGAACGGGTTTCTTTCAATATTGATTTTTTCATCGGATTCGAGGCTAAAAATATGGAAACTTACTGTGCGGGAACTTACGACGTCGCGGTGGTCGGCGCCGGACATGCGGGCGTCGAGGCTGCGCTTGCCGCCGCGAGGCTTGGCGCGAGGACGGTGATCTTCACGCTGATGCTCGATCAGATCGCCAACATGCCCTGCAACCCCTCGATCGGAGGCACGGCCAAGGGGCATCTGGTGCGGGAGATCGACGCGCTCGGCGGAGAGATGGGCAAGGCGGCCGACAAGACGCTGATTCAGGGCCGCATGCTCAACCTCGGCAAAGGGCCGGCCGTTCACAGCCTCCGCGCGCAGGAGGACCGGGCGATCTACCATCTGCTGATGAAGCACACGCTCGAACAGCAGAAAGATCTCGATATCAAGCAGGCGGAGATCGTCGAAGTCCGCGGTGACGGCAAAGGCGGCGTTGCGGGCGTGATGACGCATCTAGGCGCCTTCTATCAGGTGCCGAACGTCATCCTCTGCACGGGTACTTATTTAAAAGGAATCATCTATGTCGGCGACCGCAAATGGGAGAGCGGACCGGATAACTGCCGCCCGGCCGACAGCCTTTCCGCAAGCCTGCGGGCGCTCGGCGTACCGCTGCGCCGCTTTAAGACCGGAACTCCGGCGCGCGTGCTCAAATCCAGTATCGATTTTTCCGAGCTCGAAGTGCAGCCCGGCGACGAGGAAGTTGTGCCGTTTTCCTTCGAGACGACCGAGACGCTCGTCAACAAAGAGGTCTGCCACATCGCCTATACCAACGAAAAGACGCATCAGATCATCCGGAACAACATCGGCCGCTCGCCGCTCTACTCCGGAAAGATCGAGGGCATCGGCCCCCGCTACTGCCCGAGCATCGAGGATAAGATCATGCGCTTCCCGGATAAGGAACGCCATCAGGTCTTTGTCGAGCCAATGGGCCTCCACACGGAGGAGATGTACCTTCAGGGCATGAGCTCGTCGCTGCCGGAGGATGTGCAGCTCGACATCTACCACTCGGTCAAGGGCTTTGAGCACGTCATGGTCATGCGCAACGCCTATGCCATCGAATACGACTGCTGCAACTCGCTTGATCTCAGGCCCTCGCTGGAATTCATCGCGGTGCGCGGGCTTTTTGGGGCGGGACAGTTTAACGGCACCTCCGGTTACGAGGAGGCCGCCGCGCAGGGGCTCGTCGCAGGCATCAACGCCGCCCGCGCCGTCAAGGGGCTCGAGCCGGTGATCTTTTCGCGCTCAAACTCCTACATCGGCACGCTGGTCGACGACCTTGTCACCAAGGGCGTGATGGATCCCTACCGCATGATGACCTCTCGTTCCGAATACCGGCTGCTGCTCCGGCAGGATAACGCCGATATGCGCCTGACGCCGCTCGGCCACGAGATCGGCCTCATCAGCGACGAGCGCTATGCGCGGTTTCTGGAGAAGAAGCGCCTGCGCGACGAGGAACTGGAACGCCTCGCCTCCCATTCGATCCCGCCGACGCCGGAACTCAACGCCATGCTTGAGGCGAAAGGCACCTCTCCGGTCACGACCGGAACAAGGCTCTGCGAGCTGCTTCGCCGGCCGCAGGTCTCTTATACGGACCTCGCGCCGTTCGATCCGGACTGCCCGGATCTGCCGAAGGCCGTGGTTGAGCAGGTCGAAATCGAAATCAAATACGAAGGCTATATCAAAAAGGAGCTTTTGCAGGTCGAGCAGATGAAGCGGCTCGAGGAGCGGAAACTCCCGGAGGATTTCAATTATAAGGAAATTAAAGGGCTGCGTCTTGAGGCCCAGGAGAAGCTCAACCGTGTGCGCCCGCTCAATATCGGCCAGGCGTCGCGCATTTCGGGTGTCAACCCGGCGGATATCTCCGTCCTGCTGATCTGGCTCCAGAGAGGCTACTGAACAGAACCGCTTTTTTGAGCACGTTTCAGGAGGAACAAGCGCCCGCAGGATGCTCAAGCCTGTGTGCCAAAAGGAAGGCCGCCCGCCCCCCGATTATATTTTTAAAAAGAGCATGGGAAAGTCCCGCGGCGAAACACAGCCACGCCGACCCCATACCCGGAGGAAACCATGATTACCGAGATTTTACGGCCGCTGCTGCCGGAATACGGTCTTTCCCCTGACGAAAAGACGCTCGCCGGGCTGGAGACCTATGCCGCCGTGCTCAGAGAATGGAACGAAAAGATGAACCTCACCGCCATTACCGACGACGAGGGCATCGCCGTCAAACATTTTCTCGATTCGCTGCTGCTGCTCCGGTATCTGGAGCTGCCGCAGGGCGCCGAGGTCGCGGATGTCGGCACCGGCGCGGGCTTTCCGGGCGTCGTTTTAAAGATCGCGCGGCCGGATCTGCGCCTGACGCTGATCGACGGGCTCGGCAAACGCATCACCTTTCTGGAGGCGCTGGTCGGCGAGCTGGGGTTTTCGGCGGAATGCCTGCATCTGCGCGCGGAGGAGGCCGGCCGGAAACCGGAACTCCGGGAGCGGTTCGATCTGGTCACCGCGCGGGCGGTTGCGGGCATGAACGTGCTCGCGGAATACTGCCTGCCGCTCGTGAAGCGCGGCGGTGTCTTTGCGGCGATGAAGGGCCCGGAGCCTGAGGAGGAACTGGACGCCGCGAAAAAGGCGATCCGGGTGCTCGGCGGAGCGGAACCGGAGCAGACGCACTACCGCCTCCCGAATGGGGACGGCCGCACGCTGATCGCAGTTCGCAAGACTTCGCCCACGCCGGGAACCTATCCACGCTGCTCGGCCAAAATTGCAAAACAGCCGCTCTAATGAGTAACCTCCGCGGCGGCGAACTTATCGGGATATGCGCGTTGGCAGCATATTGCGATAAGACTTTTTTCGGAATCCGGCGGAGGCATGGCGGACGTTTTGCTGCCCTTTTGCCAAAACAAAAACAAAAAAGCCACGGCAGGAAAACCCTCGCGGCGAACCTATCAGCATATGCACATGGGTCATGATCTGCGACAAAAAAAGTTCGCAAAACAAAACAGATTTCTTTTTAAAAACGCCTTTTCCTTTCTTCGCAGACAGAATTTTTGCCGGAGAAAGCCGAAAGGGCGTATTTTTTGCGGTCGATTTATCTGGAAATCTCTGGAATACCATGCTATGCTTTTTGGTGTAAGGGAGGCGATGCCTTGGGCATGTTGGATTTTCGGAAAAATCAAAACAGGGTTGTTTTCGTTCCTGTCGATCAAGTGCATCCGAATCCCGCCCAGCCGCGGAAAAGTTTTGACCCCGCTGAGATCGCCTCCCTTGCTGAAAGTATCCGGGAAAACGGGCTGATCCAGCCGATCGCGGTGCGAAGAACCGGACTCGGCTACGAGCTGATCGTCGGGGAACGCCGGCTGCGGGCCGCCGCCTCAATCGGAGAGAAACAGATTGCCGCGATCGTCTATGATCTGAACGACCGCGAGGCGGCGCTCTGGGCGCTGACGGAAAATCTGCAGCGCTCCGACCTCGATATTTTTGAGGAGGCGGAGGGCATCTCCGAGCTGATCGGCATCTGGGGCGTCAGGCAGGAGGAGGCCGCACGGAAACTGGGCCTTGCCCCCTCGACGCTCTCCAATAAGCTCCGCCTGCTTCGCCTGTCGGAAGGAGTGAAGGCAAAAGTCCGTTCCGGAGGGTTGACGGAACGGCATGCCAGGGCCTTGCTCCGAATTCCGGACGACGAAGGCCGGATGCAGGCGGCCGACCATATGGCCAGGGCGTCTCTGAGCGTACAGGAGGCGGAAGCCTATGTGGATGCGATTCTCCGGAGCCGGCAGGAGAAGCGCCCTCCCGCGCAGACCCGGTACCTGATCCGGGATGTGCGCGTTTTTCAGAATACGATTGAGCACGCCGTCGAAGTGATGAGATCCGCGGGCATCGAGGCTATGAGCACGATGACGCGGGAAGACGGCTATCTCTGTTACACCATCCGGGTTCCGGAAAAAAAGGTGATGACTCTGACGAAAAGCGCGGTCGGAACCTGAACCGGCACCTGACGGTACCAAAGGCTGTAAAGGCGTGTTTTCCGCATACGCGCCTGCAGTGATATCAGACACATTCCCCTGAAAGCACAAAAAGACCGCTTCTCCCGAGCGGTCTTTTTGTGTGAAATCGTGCTCATCCTTTGATAATTTTTACATAGTAAGTCCGGTCGCGGAGCCGGAGAGACGGGCAAAGGCACCGAAGAAAAGGCTTTTTTCAAAGGAAAAACGGCGCCCTTTCGCAATGGGAACGCTCTTTTTTCAAACGAGAAAGAAAAGCCAATCCCATGAGCTCTTTACATGCGTGCTCACCCTTCAATGATTTTTACATAGTAAGTCCGGTCGCGGAGCCGGAGAGACGGGCAAAGGCACCGAAGAAAAGGCTTTTTTCAAAGGCAAAACGGTACCTTTCCGGCGGGGACGTTTTTTTCAAAAGAGAAAGAAAAGCCAATCCCATGAGCTCTTTACATGCGTGCTCATCCTTCGATAATTTTTACATAGTAAGTCCGGTCGCGGGGGCCGTCGAAGTCGCAGAAGTATACGTCCTGCCAGACGCCGAGCAGAAGCCTGCCGCTTGTGACGATCAGAGTCTGTGACGGACCAAACAGCGTGGTCTTCATGTGCGCGTGGGAGTTGCCCTCGGCGTGGAGATAGTTTGCGTCCCTGGACGGAATGGCCTTTTCAAAGCCATAAAGCATATCGTGCACCACGTCTGGGTCGGCGTTCTCGTTGACGGTGATGCCGGCGGTGGTATGCGGCGACCAGACGACGGCGATGCCCTCCTGCACGCCGCTCTCCCGGAGATCGGAGAGGATGGACGCCGTGATTTTTGTCATGGACTGTGCTCCGGAGGTGCGAAGTTTATGGGAAAAGAGATTCATAATAGTCCTTTCTGCGTATTTTACCGCAAAGGCGGCGTGAGCCTGCGGACGGCCGGAAATCTGCCGCGGCCGATTGCGAAACGCAAGGTTTTCTGATATAATCCTGTTAATTATTTTTATTATACCATAGTTTATGGCTGGTAAGACAAAATTTCGGGAGGTGCGGGATATGACACGCGGAGGAGAGATAGGAATTTTGACGGAAGAGAGCGGCTTTCATCTGCCGGAGCGGCTTGAAACGGAGCGGCTGATCCTGCGCAGATGGGGAACCGGAGACCTCGAGGATTTTTACCGCTACGCAAAGGACCCGGAGGTCGGCCCCAAAGCCGGATGGAAGCCCCATGCGAGCATGGAGGAGTCGGCGGCAAAGCTGGCTGAATTTATCTCGGGAGAGGAAGTGCTCGCCATCGTGCTCAAAGAGAGCGGGAAGGCGGTCGGCTCCATCGGCCTGCATCCGGACAAAAAGCGCGCCGGAGGGGATATCCGTGAAATCGGATATGTGCTGGCGCAGGAGTGCTGGGGCAGGGGCCTGATGCCGGAAGCCGTCCGCGCCGTGACGGATTGGGCGTTCCGGGAGGGCGGCCTCACCATGCTGACCGTGTATCACTTCCCGGAGAACCTTGCTTCCGGCCGCGTGATCGAAAAATGCGGCTTCCGTTATGAGGGAACACTTCGCCGCGCATGGAAAATCTGGGACGGAAGCGCCCGGGATGAGCGCTGCTTCTCCCTGACGAAAGAGGAATATCTGGGGAATCCGTAAAACGGACCTTCCGGAGGCATCCGCCTCGGGAAAACACCGGGATTCGGCCGCGTGAAAAAACACGCGGTTTTTTTATGCCCGGATGCTTTGCCGTAGGAGAAAACCTGCCCGGGGAACGGCAAAATGAGCGCGCTTCTTTCAGAAAAGGACAAAAAAGGTAAAAACTTGAAGAAAAACAAAAACAGGAACAAAAATGAACTGGGATGGGTTGACATTCTTGATATTTAGTAATATACTATTTCAGTAATTCACTGAATATTTGGAGGGAATCAAAATGGAAATTCCAAGCAACTTAAAACATAAACCGGTGTTTCTTTGCCCGGATTACGACGAGGTGGACGGACGGGAGGCGGGGAATTCGGAGACGAAAGGCCTCTCGCTCGGGCTCGCGCAGTGGAACGACCGTGGCAATATCGATATCTCGGCCAAGGTCTGGCGCAAGAGCGGGGAACGCTGGTCGCGCCAGTCGGAGGAACTGCCGATCCATCGCGTGCTTGACCTTGCGCTGCTGATCACGGAGGCGAAGGCTTTTCTTGCGGACGCTTACCGCTTTCCGAAACTCTACGACGAGAAGAATCCGCTGGTCGCGCGGATCGGCCTGCAGGGAAGCGCCATGACGGTGGAGGTTTGCGACCAGAACCCGATGCTGGATACGGATATCCGTCTGTTTGCGGATGCGCTCTCCCGGGACGACGAACTGATCTCCGAACGCATGCACTGCCTGGCCAATCTGCTGAACGATGCCGGTTACGGGAGAAACGCCGGGAAGTAAGGCCGACAAACCCCGTGCTCAGAAGAGGGGCGGATTTTTCGTTCCGAAAACAGGGGAAGGCATAGGCGACCACCTCCGTCCCTTCGGCGGAGACGTTTCCAATTCGGCTCCGGAAATAGGGGATGGGGACCTTTTCTCTCAAAAGTTCGGGAGAAATCCGTATGGCGGAGAGAATATCTTGCCCCAATGGATTGCCTGTCCCGATCCGCGTCCGGGGCGACGAGCCCTGCCTGCAGTGTGGATGGGGACCTGTTCCGAGAGATGCCATCTCATCTAATACAATGTATTTTGCCCGCAGGCACTTTTGCCGGCGGGCATTTTTGATTTGCGTCCGGTTTCTGGCGGTTTCCGGTATGACTTGCTGTCCGGACACTGCATGCTCCGGGGAATCAACTTCCGTCCAAAGAACGTGCAAAAATCACCTGTTCCGATCCGTGCTCGGGGCGACGAGCCCTGCCTGCAGTGCGGATGAGAACCTGTTCCGAGAGATGCCATATCCCTCTTATCACGCATTTTGCCCGCAGGCATTTTTGCCGGCGGGCATTTTTGATGTGCCTTGTTTTCGATGGCTCCCGGCAGTTTCAGGCATGACTTGTCGCCCGACCACTGTATGCTCTCGCCGCTACCGGAACTGCCCGGCCGAGAGAAACGAAGAAGGGGGACCTTCCCTTGTTCCACGTGGAACATTTACCGGAAATCATGGAACACAGCGCTTCTATAGGCCTCCTTTCCTTCTCCTTCTGTCGGCAGCCGGCCTCTTTATGCTCCGGCAACACCGGCCGCGGCATACTCCGAAAGGAGAAGGGCGGGCATGTACCGCCGCCGCGGGAACCGTTTTTCCGGAAAAAACGAAGAAAGATGGCCGCTATTTGTTTCTGCGCCGGCCTTTTTGGCTTTTTCGAAAAAGTTCCACGTGAAACATTCCGGAGGCCTTTTGCAAAAAGAGAGGGCGAATTTCCCGCTTTTCCTTGAAAAAAAGCGCATATATGATATAATTTGAATATCATACGGAAATTTACGGAGGCAGAAATGGGAAAAACCATCGCTTTCGCCAACCAGAAGGGCGGAGTCGGGAAGACCACCACCGCGGTGAATCTCGCCGCTTCTCTGGCTTACCGCTGCCCGGGCCGGGTGCTGCTCGTGGATTCCGATCCGCAGGGCAACGCGACCTCCGGCGTCGGTATCAACAAGCGCGAAATGAAGCATACTATCTACGATATCTTCACGGGCGCCTGCCCGGCGGAGCAGACCATCATCCGCACAAAGTTCCAGAATCTCGACCTGATTCCTTCCAGCATCGACCTTGCCGGCGCCGAGATCGAGCTCGTAGAGATGGAAAACCGCGCCATGAAACTGCGCGAGGCGCTTGCATCCGTCAAAGGACGCTACGAGTATGTCTGCATCGACTGCCCGCCATCCCTCGGACTGATCACGATCAACGGCCTTGCCGCCTGCGATACGATCCTTGTGCCGATTCAGTGCGAATACTATGCGCTGGAGGGTCTCTCGCAGCTGATGGCCACGGTCCGGCAGGTTAAAAGGCTCTACAACAGTACGATCGACCTCGAAGGCGTTCTGCTCACCATGTACGACGGCAGGCTCAACCTGACGGTGCAGGTCGTGGATGAAGTCAAAAAGTTTTTCCCACAGAAGATCTTCCGCAGTATCATACCGCGCAACGTCCGGATTTCGGAAGCTCCGAGCTTCGGCGCGCCGGTGCTCTATTACGATCAGGCCTCAAAGGGCGCGCAGTCGTATCTCGCGCTGGCGGACGAAATTCTGGAGAAGAACAGAACGGAGGGATAGATTGGAAAAACGAAAAGGCGGGCTTGGAAAAGGACTCGACGTGCTGTTCGCCGATACCGGGTCGGAGACGGGCGGCGTCAGCATGGTTCGGATCTCGGAGATCGAGCCGGATCGATCTCAGCCCCGAAAAGATTTTAATGAGGATGCGCTTGCCGAACTCGCAAAATCCATCGAAACCCACGGCGTCCTTCAGCCGCTGCTGATCCGCCCGACCGCGAGCGGCATGTACCGGATCGTGGCCGGCGAGCGCAGATGGCGGGCCGCGCGGATGGCAGGGCTTTTCGAGGTGCCTGCGGTGATCCGGGAGCTCAGCGAATCGGAGGCCGCCGAGGCCGCGCTGGTCGAAAACCTTCAGCGCGAGGACCTCAACGCGGTCGAGGAGGCGAAAGGTTTTCGCCAACTGATCGACAAATACAGCCTGACGCAGGAGCAAGTCGCCGACGCGGTCGGAAAATCCCGCCCGGCCGTCACCAACGCCCTGCGGCTGCTCTCTCTGCCCGACGAGGTTGTCAAACTCGTCGAAACGGGCGCCCTGAGCGCCGGACACGCAAAGGCGGTTCTCTCCGCAGACGAAGGAAAACGCACCGCGCTTGCCAAAAAGATCGCTTCAGAGGGGCTTTCCGTACGGGAAGCGGAAAAACTTGCTTCCAAAAAGGAAAAATCACCGAAATCCGCCCCCGCGGCCTTCCCAAAAGACAGTTGGTATAAGGAAATGGAGATCGCCCTGACCCAGGAGACCGGCCGTCCGGTTAAGATCACCGAGGGCAAAAAGGGCGGATTCCTCGAGATTCCTTTTTATAATAAAGAAGAGCTTGCGGAGATCTGCGAGCGTTTGGCCAATAAAAAAATATTTCAATGACATAAGGAGAAAAAAAGAGTATGCTCGATATTCGTTTCATCAGAGAGAACCCGGATACGGTAAAAAATGCCTGTAGAAGAAGAAATAAAGATATGGACGCCGACGTCGACGAGATCCTTGCGATCGACGCGGAACGCAGAAAAATCAACACCCAGGTCGATGAGATCAAGGCGGAGCAGAACCGCGCCAGCAAGCAGATTCCGGTCCTGAAGAAGAACGGGGAAGACGTCTCCGGCATCATGGCCGAGATGAAAAAGCTCGCGGACGAATCCCGTGAACTCGGAAACAGCCTCTCCGAGCTCGAAAACTTACAGCGGGAAATCATCCTGCGCATCCCGAATATTCCGCACGAAAGCGTCCCCTATGGCCGCGACGACCGCGACAACGTGGAAGTCCGCCGCTGGGGCGAGCCCAGAGCCTTCGATTTTGAGCCGAAAGCACACTGGGATATCGGTTCCGCACTCAATATCCTCGATCCGGAACGCGCCGCGAAAGTTACCGGCACCCGTTTCCACTTTTACCGCGGCTTTGGTGCAAAGCTTGAGCGCGCAATCATGAACTATTATCTGGATTTCCACTCCACAAACGGCTATACCGAGGTCTTTCCGCCCTATATGGCCAACACGGCCTCGATGACCGGCACCGGCCAACTCCCGAAGTTCGCCGAGGAAATGTATAAGATCGAGAACGAGGATCTCTATCTGATTCCGACCGCCGAAGTGCCGGTTACCAACCTGCACCGGGACGAGATTCTCGACCGCAGCCAGCTGCCGATCAAGTACTGCGCCTATTCCGCCTGCTTCCGCGAGGAGGCCGGCAGCGCGGGCAGAGATACCAGAGGACTGATCCGCCAGCATCAGTTCAACAAGGTCGAACTCGTCAAATTCGCCGATCCGGATCACTCCTATGAGGAGCTTGAGGATTTGACCCACGAGGCGGAGCTTGCCTTACAGGGTCTCGGCCTGCCATACCGCGTCGTCGTCCTCAGCACCGGCGACGTCACCTTCTCCAGCGCCAAGACCTACGATATCGAAGTCTGGATGCCCTCCTACGGCAGATATGTCGAGATCTCGAGCTGCTCCAACTTCGAGGATTTCCAGGCCCGCAGAGCTTCGATCCGCTGCAAGAGCGGCCCGAACGACAAACCGGTCTTCGTTCACACGCTCAACGGCTCCGGTCTCGCCATCGGCAGAACCACCGCCGCCATCCTCGAGAATTACCAGAACGCCGACGGCACCGTCACCGTTCCGGAGGCGCTCCGCAAATATATCGGCACCGATCTGATCAAATAAGAAACCAATAGACTTTTTCCGGGGCAGGCGAGGAACCTGCCCCTTTTCGTTGCTTTTACAACATTTATTTAATACAGGCGGAGCGCCGGCCATATTTTTTCCGTGGCGAAGGACGGCAATTCTTATAGGCGAGGTCGGCAAAACGATCGGTGGCAGAAGAAAACGCGGCCGACCGGGCCGAAAACAGTGCCTATTTTATATTCCATTCCCCGCAGTTTTACCATAAGGGGCTTTTTCGTGGCATTGAGCATAGTTTTTAAAGAACATACGTTCTTAACGATGAAAAAAAGAAGGAAAAATCGGCAAAAAGAGCGGAGAAAAAATTTCATCCTGCAAAATAGAAAACAAAAAGAAGTTCCTTCTTGCAAAAAGAAAGGCAAGATGATAAAATAGCTTAAATATACATCCGTAAGCCCGTTTTCCAGAATTTCATATAAAAAGGGGAATCTTATGCTGAATGCGAATTACGAAAACAAGTTTGTAAAAGAGGGGCTCACGTTCGACGATGTACTGCTGATCCCGGCCAAGTCCGACGTGCTGCCCAAAGAGGTCGACGTCACGACGACACTTGCCCGTGACATCAGGCTGAATGCGCCGGTCATGACCGCCGCCATGGATACGGTCACCGAATCCGCGATGGCCATTGCCATTTCGCGAGAGGGCGGCATCGGCATCATTCATAAGAACATGACCATCGAAGCGCAGGCCGACGAGGTCGACAAAGTGAAGCGCTCCGAAAACGGCGTCATCGTCAACCCGTTTTTCCTTTCCCCGGATCATCTGGCCTCCGACGCCAATGAACTGATGGCGAAATACCGCATCAGCGGCGTGCCGATCTGTGACGAAAACGGCTATCTCGTCGGCATCATCACAAACCGAGACATGCGCTTTTTAAGCGATTTCAACGTGAAAATCAGCGAAGTCATGACGAAAGAGCACCTGATCACCGCCCCGGTGGGCACTACGCTCAAAGAAGCGCAGGAGATTCTGCGTACGCATAAGATCGAAAAGCTGCCGCTCGTCAACAAGCAGGGCAAGCTCAAGGGTCTGATCACGATTAAAGATATCGAAAAAGCGGTCCGCTACCCGAATTCCTCGAGGGATAAGGACGGCAGACTGCTCTGCGGCGCCGCGATCGGCGTCACCGGCAACGTGCTTGAACGCGCACAGGCGCTGGTGGACGCGGAAGTCGACGTGCTCGTGCTCGATTCCGCCCACGGCCACAGCGCGGGCATCATCCGCTGCGTCGAGATGGTCAAATCCGCCTTCCCGGAGATCGCCCTGATCGCCGGAAACGTCGCGACCGCCGAAGCCACGGAAGATCTGATCAAGGCCGGCGCCGACGCGATCAAGGTCGGTATCGGCCCGGGCTCCATCTGCACCACCCGTGTGGTCGCCGGCATCGGCGTGCCGCAGATCACGGCGATCTATGATGCCGCCTGCGCCGCGCAGAAGTACGGTATTCCGGTCATTGCCGACGGCGGCATCAAATATTCCGGAGACATCGTCAAGGCGCTGGCGGCCGGCGGAAACGCGGTCATGCTTGGCTCCATGATGGCCGGCTGCGAAGAGGCGCCGGGCGAGATGGAAATCTATCAGGGCCGGAACTTCAAGGTCTACCGCGGCATGGGCAGCCTCGCCTCGATGGCGAAGGGCAGCAAGGACCGCTATTTCCAGGAAGACAATAAAAAACTGGTTCCGGAAGGCGTCGAAGGCCGCGTGCCGTACAAAGGCACCGTCTCCGAGGCGGTCTACCAGATGCTCGGCGGTCTCCGCGCGGGCATGGGCTACTGCGGCTGCCGCACAATCGCCGAGCTTCAGGAGAGGGCACAGTTCGTCCGGATCACGAACGCCGGTCTCCGCGAGAGCCATCCGCACGACATCTATATCACCAAAGAAGCGCCGAACTACTCCGTCCATGTTGAATAAGCCCGATTTTCAGGGGAGCAGGTGGTTCGGCCATCTCTGTGCCGGAACGGCGATGTTTTTCTGGAACACCTCCTATCTCTCGGTGAAGATGCTGCTTGAGGATTTCACACCGATGGAGCTCAGTTTCTTCCGCTTTTTGCTGGCCTATCCGCTGCTCTGGCTGATCGCGCCGCGGGGAATCCCCTTCCGCAGCTGGAAAAAAGAGCTTCCGCTGATGGGCCTTGGCATCACCGGTGTCACCGCCTACTACTTCTTTCAAAATACCGCGCTGACGCTGACAACCGTGTCGAACGTCGGCGTGCTGATGAGCATCTGCGGCCTGATGATCGCGGTGCTGAACCGGGTCTTTTATAAAGAGAGAACCTTTACGCCGACGTTTGTGACCGGCTGCCTGATGGCGGTCGCCGGAGCTGCGATCGTCACGGTGGAGACAAGCGGCGCGATGGACTTCCGCCCGACGGGAGACCTGATGGCGCTCGGAGGCGCGCTCTCGTGGGCCCTTTACAGCGTCCTCAACCGTAAGGTTGGCGCCGAAGGATATCCGGAGATCGCGCTGATCCGGCGGACCTTTTTCTGGGGCATCGTCTTCATGCTGCCGATCCTCCCGTTCACGGAGTTCCGGATCGGCGCGGAACGGTTCCTCCGGCCGGAAACCCTGCTGTGTTTCGTGCATCTCTCGCTGTTCTGCTCGCTGTTTTGCTACATCCTTTGGAACATCGCGGTGCGGAACCTCGGGATTCTGACCTCCGGCCTTTATATTTACAGTGGGCCGGCGATGGCGGTGATGATCTCCGTCATCATCCTGCACGAGCCCATGACGGCCTTCTCCGCCGCCGGCATTTTGCTGATCCTCGTGGGATCGCTGCTTGCCGGAAAGAAAAAAAGCGAGGAAGAACCGGTTTCTCCATAGATATGAATTTCATAAAAAATGAGCACCGCCGAAAAGCGGTGCTCATTTTAATTATTGAGGGAACGGAAAAGCCCGATGCCGTTGAGAATTAATACTGGCCGGGCATATATCCGGGCAGCTCGCCGAAATCGGAGAAGCCGAGGCCGTGGGCCTTTTCACGCATGACTTCATAGAGCTCGGCTCTGGAAGCCTCGATGTAGGGCATCAGGAAGTAGAAGCCGATGCCGCAGGTGAAAGCGCAAAGCACGTACCAGCCGATGAAGGAGAGCTCCATCACGAAGATCTCCCATTTTTCGCCCTGCGTCATCCGGCGGGAGAGCTCAAACGCACGGTCCATGGAGATATTCGGGTTTTCGGAGAGGATATACGGGATCATGTAATACTCATAGGACTTGATGATGCCCGGGATGACAAACAGCAGAGACCAGAGAAAGATCTTCAGCTCCCGGATGAACATGATCTTGACGATATGGAGGTAGCTGCCGTGGCCGAATGCCCAAAATAGGCGTCCGAATGCGGATTTGAAACCACGGTTCTCCATGAAGTAGCGGCGCATGCCAACCTGCAGCGGCAGGGCGACGAAGGCCATATATCCGTAGGAGATGACCATTGCGAAGCCGATGGCCGCGATGATCATCAGGGTCACCGAGATCGCCACCGCCGGGTTTTCAAGATACCGCCCAATCTTATCGCCTAATTGCTCAAAGAACGAACGAAAGGCGTAAACCCCCGAGCCCGTCCCCGAAGAAAAGGCGAAGTCGTCGAAGTTATTGCGAAACGAAGAGCTGCTGGATACCCCGGAGAAAAATCCACTGCTGCCGCCGGAAATCAGGCCGAATACAAAGGTGACCAGAAACGGCATCCAGTAATTCCGCCGGAGAATCCGTTTGGCCTCCTCTTTCAGTCTCGATCTTTGCCACATGATAGATCCCTCGCTTTCTGGATGCAATTATATCGCAGCGCAAAGCGACTTTGATAAACAAAATGTGAATTCTGAGGGAATTTTTTAAAAATCCTCTGCCTCCTTCTTCCTCGGCGCCACACCGCGCCGAAAAAAACACAGCCGGAGAGGAGATAAAAAAAGATAAGGAAAAAGGCACCCTGAAAATCAGGATGCCTTTTTTGGTGACCCGTGCGGGAATCGAACCCACGTTACAGCCGTGAAAGGGCCGTGTCTTAACCGCTTGACCAACGGGCCTGGTAGCGGCAAATGGACTTGAACCATCGACACTTCGGGTATGAACCGAATGCTCTAGCCAACTGAGCTATGCCGCCATATTCGTCCCTTCACAGGGACGAGTAACATTATATTCTATCGGGAAGGGCTTTGTCAATACTTTTTTCAAGAAGATTCGGAGGCCCCGGAGCCGGTCATCAGGGCGGATGCGGCGGCGATCACCGATTCCGTATAGGAGCTTCGGATCACGAAGTGCACCGTTCCATTGACAGCCACATAATTCTGGCGGGCCGGACCTTCAAAGAATTCGAGCGTATCCTCACCGTCGGCATAGCGGTAGGTCACCTTCAGCACGGAGACGAGCTCCGTGTCGGCGGGAACCTCGGCCCATCCGTCGTTCTCGGCGCCGACCAGCGTCTCGTAGAAGGCGGAGAAAGTCGCCGCGTCGGAGAGGACGGCGGAGGAGGGCGTTCCCGGATAGGAGGACCATGCGTCCGCCGTGAGGAAGGAGCCGGCCTCGCCGTGCTGAATGCCGAAGACGAAGTCGCCGTCCGGCGTCTCAAGCGAGAGCTCGTCGACATCGGAGACCGAGGGCATCAGCATGTAGGAACTGACGTAATCCCGGTAATCGGCGCGGTACCACGAATCTCCGGTCGGCTCGTCGATCGCGTAGATCACGGGGACCCCCTCAATCATCACGCAGACGCGGCCGTCGGCATCCGGCTCGGAGGCAAGGAGCTTGAAATGCACCGGTTTTTCCTCCCCGGTGCCGTCGCCGACGTAGGTCGCTTGAAGATCGACGGTCGCCCACGGGTCGTCGAGCCCGCAGGCGGCGAGATCCTCGTCGGTGGAGAAGTAGGAGACGATGTCGGCGGCATCGAGATCAAAGGGGGAGTAGATCAGTTTGAGGCAGGTGTCGGAGGCCATCGGGTAGATCTCCCCGCCGGCGGAGATCACATCCGCCGTAAAAACGGAAGCGGAAGAATCATCCTCCGCGCCGGCGGCATAGACGATGAACGGTTCCTCAAGGCGCCGGCCGCCCACGGTCATCGAGACAAGCTCGTAGAGATAGTTCCCGGTGGAGGAATCGGAGGAAGTCGGCGTGATATCCGTGTCGAGATACTCCTTCGGCTCCATCAAAAAGTACTTGAGATGGGCGTGGTACATCGTATAGACCTTCCCGTCGAAGAGCACGTAGTTGCTCGAGGGGGAGGCCGCCGGGACCTCGTCTCCGATACGGAGCGTGACCTCGGCGCCGTCCGTATATTTTACCGTGACGACGGGAGTGCCGCTGTTATCCGCAAGGCCGAATTCCTCAAGGCCGGCGGAGGCGTCGATCTCCCGCTGAGCGGTCATCGTGGTGGCATATTTGGCGATATAGGCGAGCGACCCGGCATTGACCGGCAGGCCCGAAAGCGCCGGGATCTCGGTGGTGGCGTCCCCGGTGCCGACCGCATAGAGTTCGCCCACGCCCTGGACGGAGACGGAGACAAGCTCCGCATATTCCCGCGCGACGAGCGAAATGGACTCGGGTTCCGATTCGGCTTCCGAGGTTTCCTCCGTTCCCTCGCCGGGATCCGTCAGCAGAACGGCCGCGAGCGCCCCGCAGAGCAGGACAAACACGCCGAGCACGGCGATCAGGGTTTTTGTCTGTCTTTTCATGGGCGGCCTCACATATGGCGGCGGCGGATCAGCACCCAGATGCCGGCCGCAAGCACACCGAACGGAATCACGACGATGAACGCGGCCGAGCTGATGATGACGTTGGAGCCGGTCATCGTATTGGCCTCGCCGGAGACGTTCTTCGGCGCGATCGTGACGGTATCTTCACGCTCCGAGAGCGTATTGAGCACGCCGACGATGTATTCCGCATTGGAGAGGACGCTCGTCGTCAGAAAGTCGGAGTCGAAGGAATAGGTGGAGCCGAACAGGAAGACCTTGCCGCCGGTCGAGGCATTCTCGCTCTCGGCCGCGACCGTCACATTACCGACGATGTCGGCATCCTGCGGCGTGTAGTTGTTGATGAGGCTCGGGTCGTGGTAACCGGATGTCTCGGAGAGAGAGAGCAGCACCTTGGCCGAGATGTCCCCTTTGCTCTCAAAAAGGACCTCAAGCGGCCGCGCAAGGTAAAAGGCGACATAGGTGCCGGAAGCCTCAAGCCCGGAGGAGTACTCCGTGTCGTCGAAGTCGACGATCGGGAAATACGGCGCCGTACCCACCATTTTGGAGGAATCCGTCTCAAAGGCGAAACCGTCGATTGCGCCGAGGCCCCATTCTCCAAGAAACGCGGAGAGGGTAGGCTGATTGGAGCTGCTGCAATAGGGGTCTGTAAAGAGGAGCAGCTTTCCGCCGCCCGCGAGGAACGTGTCGATCTTTTTGAGCGTATCTTCATCCGGGTCGTTCTCCGGCCCGAACCAGACGGCAATGTCGGCGCCTTCCGGGGCCTCCTCCGTCACAAGGTTCCATGTGACGGCCTCGTAGTTGTTGCCTTTAACGAGGGTTTGCAGGCTGTCGGAGGCAAGCTCGCCGAATCCGCCGATGAAGGCGACTTTCGGCCGCTCGCCGCTCACCACATACAGGATCTCGTTGAGCACGCTCTGCTCCACATGGGAGGAGGAGGTGAGATTCTGGTTGTCGTCGTAGGAATAATCAAACATATCGGAGAAATTGAGAACGGAGACGTTGCTGCCGGAACCGTCCGCCGCAGCGCTCTCAAAGATCACATCGTAGGCTTTGAGGTCATAATCCGGATAGTTGGCGGCAAAGGTCGGATTGGCCGCCAGATCGATGTAATCGACCGTGATTTTGTCGGAATTCTGCGCAAAGGCGTCGAGCGTCTTGCCGGCCTGTACGAGATCCATGTAATCATAGGAATAAGAGAGATTCTCCTTCGTCGCGAGGACGTGAATCGTGATGTTCTGATCGAGGTTTTGAATATAGTCGATCGTCTCATCCGAGATCTCATAGAGAGAATCCGAGGTGAGGTCGATACTCAGCGGATAGCGGTCCATCAGTTCGCCGATAAGGATATTGAGCACCACGGCGGCCGCGACGACTCCGACGGTAATCAGCGTAGCAATGACGCCGAATTTGCGGCGGCGCTTCTGAGCGAGGCGCGAATCCAGCGCCGAGACGACGGCGGCATCCTCGGCGGCGTCCGCCTTCTGTTCGGCTTCGGCATCCGTGGTCACTTTTTCCTCGATCTCATCGAGGGCTTCATCCACGGAATCCTGTTCCGCGGCGGGAGTTCCGGTCTCCGGAGTCTCTTCCGGGAGGTTCTTTTCTTTTTCGTTCATCCTGCTACCTCCTTTCAGCTCCATCTCTGCTTCTCAAGGACGCGGGCGGTCAGGAAAAGAAACACGCCGGTCACCGAGAAGAAGAAGAAGACATCGGAAAAATCGATCACGCCGAGCGTGAGGTTAAAAAAGCGGGTATAGAAGCTCAGGCCGAGCAGGGCGTTTTTGATGGTTTCGGAGGAAACCACGGAGGCAAACTGATCCAGAATGGAGAGCAGCAGCATCGAGACGAAGCCGAGGACGGCCGCAATGATCTGGTTTTCGGTCAGCGCGGAGAAGAGCATGCAGATGGCGATGCTTGCCGCCCCAAGAAGCAAAATGCCGACGAGGCTGGTGAAGAAGACCGGCCAGTCGAACGCCGAAAAGGCTGAGAGGACCACCGCCTCCGGGATCATCATGGAGATGCCGAGCGCAAAGACAAGAAACGCCGCCAGAAATTTGCCGACGACGAGTTCCGAGAGACGGACCGGTGACGTTAGCAGGAGCTGGTCGGTGCGGAGCTTGCGGTCCTCGCTTAAGAGCCGCATCGTCAGAAGCGGAATCAGGTACATGCCGATATAAAACGCATAGGCAAACGTGTACATCATCGAGGAGAGCCCGCTATAAACAATAATAAAATAGATGACGCCCGTGAAGGCAAAAAACAGCGCGAGATACACATAGCCGATCGCGCCGCGGAAATAGGCGTTCAGTTCACGCCGCAGAATCGCTCCCATTACACGTCGCCTCCTTCCGTAGGATCTTCCGTAAGCTGTAAGAAGATATCTTCGAGGGAGAGTTCCGAGCTGCGCATCCCGAGCAAGGCCCATCCGTGCTCAAAAACGGCCCCGGAGACGCTCCTGCGGATGTCGTATCCGGAGGCGGCCTCCACGTTGAAATCGTAGCAGCCGGGCTCCCGTTCGCCGAGCGACTCCGCCTTGTCGATATGCCTGAGGCGGCGGAACGTTTCCAGAATCTCCGCCTCCGGTCCTTCGACGCGGACCGTCAGTTTGTGGTCGGTGGAGAGGGCATGGGAGAGCTCCTCCGGCGTGCCGTCCGCCACGAGCCGGCCTTTGTTGATAACAATGACGCGGTCGCAGACGGCCTGAACCTCCGGCAGAATGTGCGAGGAGAGGATCACGGTGTGGTGTTCGCCGAGCTCCCGGATCAGCGTGCGGATCTCGATGATCTGCTTCGGATCGAGGCCGACGGTGGGCTCGTCCAAAATCAGGACATCCGGGCTGCCGAGCAGCGCCTGCGCCAGGCCGACCCTCTGCCGGTAACCTTTGGAGAGGTGACGGATCACCCGCCCGCGCACGTCGCCGATGCGGACCAGATTGCAGACCTCTTCGATATGCTGCTGTTTGGGCAGCTTAACCTTTTTGAGATCGAACACGAAGCTCAGATATTCCTCCACCGTCATGTCGACGTAGAGCGGAGGCATCTCCGGCAGATAGCCGATCTTCTTTTTCGCTTCCAGCGGTTCCTCCAGAATCTCGTGCCCGTCAATGGCCACGGTTCCGGAGGTGGCGGAGACATATCCGGTCAGAATATTCATCGTGGTAGATTTTCCCGCGCCGTTCGGGCCGAGAAAGCCGAGGATCTCGCCGTCCCGGACCGTGAAGCTGATATCGTCGACCGCGCGCTTCGATCCGTACTGCTTGACGAGATGCTGTACCTCAATCATTGCCATCCCTCCAATTTCCTCTCTGTGAACATGGTTTATCATATCAGATTCCAAAGAGAAATTTGTGAATTTCCTTTTAATTCATCGTGATTTTCTTGTGATAATAGGAAATAATTTCCTTATTATTATATATTCCTTTATATTATATCAGCGCAAAAGAGAAAATCAAAGGGATTTGATTTTCCGATGAAGATACAGTATAATAAATCCAACGCGCAAAGGAGGCGGTCATTTTGAAAATTAACAAGGACAAACTCAAGGATAAACTGACCACGGCACTCATCGCCCTTGGATTCGTCGCAGCGTTTCTTTTCCTCTATGCGTTTTTTGCCCTCAAGAGCACCCTCTTTTGAGCACGCCGCTCTTCGGACAAAAATGGGAGAAGATGCTCATCCTTGATCCGGTCAAGCTATGTGCAAAATGACCGGAATATTTTTCGCTTTTTTGGAGAAATACATCTTGACACCGGTTGCTCAGGATGGTATACTAGCAGAGCTGTCTCGGAAAGAGGGAGCGAACAGGACCTTGAAAATTGAACAGCATAGGAAACCCTTGAATTCTCAAGAGTAAAATATTGCAAAGATATATTCCTAAGGAAAC